>JACCDS010287867.1_pt1 | contig 10348 bp, 6 predicted proteins | sample 7446441 | NCBI WGS metagenome assembly JACCDS01 (sample SAMN15323445, study PRJNA562643) | freshwater metagenome | isolation source: river surface water | place: USA:Blue River Watershed | collected 2017-08-17 | reverse complement strand
GCGTGGCTTGAAGGCGATCATCGCCGGTGCCGGCGGCGCCGCCCACCTGCCGGGCATGCTGGCCGCCAAGACCACCGTGCCGGTGCTCGGCGTACCGGTCCAATCCAAGGCACTGTCCGGTGTCGACTCGCTGCACTCCATTGTCCAGATGCCCAAGGGCATTCCGGTCGCCACTTTCGCCATCGGCGAGGCCGGTGCAGCCAATGCCGCCCTGTTCGCCGTCGCCATGCTGGCCAACGAGAACCCGGCATTGAACGACAAGCTGCAAGCCTTCCGCCAGGCCCAGACCGAAAAGGTCTTGGCCATGAAGTTGCCCGAGGTATGAACACCATGATCCTGCCGCCCGCGACGCTGGGCATGCTCGGTGGCGGCCAGTTGGGCCGCTTCTTCGTTTCCGCCGCCCACGAAATGGGCTATCAGGTCTGGGTGCTCGACCCAGACAAGAACAGCCCAGCCGGCCAGATCGCCGAACGCCATTTCTGCGTTGATTACAACGACTATGTCGTCCTCGACGAGTTCGCTGCCGGCTGCGCGGCAATCACCACCGAGTTCGAGAATGTCCCAGCCGATACGCTGGACTATCTAGCCAAGTTCGTGCCGGTGCGCCCGCACGCGGCGGCCGTTGCGGTCTGCCAGAACCGCATCGCCGAGAAGTCCTTCCTGCGCGACAACGGTTTCCCGCATGGCCCCTTCGCGGCGATCGACTGCGAAGACGACATCCGCAACGCCGATACGGCCCTGTTCCCGGCTATCCTGAAAGTCGCCCGCTTCGGCTACGACGGCAAGGGGCAGGCGACGGTGAACAACCGCGAGGAAGCGCTGATCGCTTTCGGCCATTTCAAGGGCGAGCATTGCGTGCTGGAACAGCGCCTGACGCTCGACTATGAAGTCTCGGTCGTCCTGGCGCGCGACGAAAACGGCCTGGTCGCCTGCTTCCCGACCGGCGAGAACCAGCACACCAAGGGCATCCTCGATGTTTCGATCGTGCCGGCCCGCACCACCGGCTGCGTCAAGAGCGACGCCGAGGATGTCGCCGCCCGCATCGCCGAAAAGCTCGGCTACATCGGCACCATGGCCGTCGAGTTCTTCGTCAGCCGTGGCCAGCTCATCGTCAACGAAATGGCGCCGCGTCCCCACAACAGCGGCCACGCTACCATCGACGCCTGTGTTACCAGCCAGTTCGAACAGCAGGTGCGCGCCCTGTGCGGCCTGCCGCTGGGCGAAGCGCGCGCCCACTCGGCCTCGGCCATGGTCAACCTGCTCGGCGATCTCTGGTATGACGGTGATACCTACCGTGAGCCGGACTGGGCCAAGCTGTACGCCATCCCGAACCTGAAGCTGCACCTGTAAGGCAAGCACCACGCTCGCCCGGGGCGCAAGATGGGGCACTTCACGGTGATCGGCGACAACGCTGAACAGGTTCAGAAGACCGCGCTGGCCGCCCGTGCCGCCATCGGCATCAAGGACTGATGACCCCGTCGGATTCCGACTACGCCCGCGCCGTCGACCTGCTGGTCGCCGGCGAGTTGGTCGCCATTCCTACCGAGACGGTCTATGGCCTGGGGGCGGATGCCGCCAACCCGGCCGCTGTCGCGAAGATTTTTGCCGCCAAGGGCCGGCCGGCCGACCATCCGCTGATTGTGCATTTGTCGGGCCACGATGCCGTCGACCATTGGGCCGAGCAGGTGCCGGCCGTTGCCTGGGAGCTGATGGAAACCTTCTGGCCCGGCCCGCTGACCCTGATCCTGAAGAAGCAGGCCTGGGTGCCCGATGCCGTCACCGGCGGCCAGGACACAGTCGGCCTGCGCGTGCCGGGCCATCCGGTGGCGCTCGAACTGCTGCGCCGTTTCGCCCAGTTGAAAGGCGAGCATGCGGGTATTGCTGCACCCTCGGCTAACCGCTTCGGCCGTATCAGCCCGACTACGGCAGAGCATGTCGCTGAAGAACTCGGTGACCGCGTGCCGCTGATCCTCGATGGTGGACCGTGCAAGGTCGGCATCGAATCGACCATCATCGACTGCTCGCGCGGCGAGCCGGTCATCCTGCGCCCCGGCCACATCTCGCCCATTCATCTTGAAGCGGTGCTCGGCCGCCAACCGGCCGTCGAAACCGCCATCGGCGCGCCGCGCGTTTCAGGTTCACTCGAAGCCCACTACGCGCCAGTCACTCCGTTGCGCATGGTGGCAGGCGAGCGCCTGCTCGATTTCATCAATGCCCAGCGCCATCGTGGCGGCAAGTGCGCCGTGATCAGTGCCAACCAGCCGCCACAGGCCGGCATGCCCCACGCCTGGCGTCTGATGCCGGCCGATCCGGTCGGCTATGCGCATGATCTGTATGCGGCGTTGCGTGACATGGACCATGCTGGCGTCGACCTGATCGTCGTCGAAGCACTGCCTGAAGGGGCTGCGTGGACTGCTGTGGCCGATCGCCTGCGGCGAGCCGTGGCCGGTGCCGGGCAGGGCTGATTGTTTCTGACCTGCTTGCGTTGATGCTTACCCGCCGCGCTTTGATAAGCGAAATGGAGTGAGCTAGAATCGCAATGCGTTGGGGGGGTAGCTCAGCTGGGAGAGCGCCGCGTTCGCAATGCGGAGGTCGGGAGTTCGATCCTCCTCCTCTCCACCAACAGATCCATGAGTAAAGCTCTGAGAAATCAGGGCTTTTTTATTTTGCGGAGTTCCGGGTTGCTTTCTGCTCTGCTCGGGTTCGCTGTTGCTGATCACGTCCAGTGTGATCACGCACAGGCAATCACACACGCAATTGCCTATCCGATCAGTTCATCTCTTGTTCACGAAAAACCCCGCCGAAGCGGGGTCTGCGCGGGTTCTAAGCGGTAACTGCAGTTCGAAGCATGTTGTACAACTCATCCTTCAAAGCCAGTTTTTCTTTCTTGAGGGATTCGATTTCAAGCAGGGTTGCGTGTTCAATGTGTGCTTCCATGTTTTTGATTTTCTGATCCAGCTCGTTGTGCTTGTCGAACACATTAAGAAAATGGCGGTCAGTCGTTTTTAGTTGAGTAATAAGGTCGCGATATTCAGGAAACATAGGCAAATCCCCATCAATAGTTGTTGTCAAAAGCACCTTTACCCTAGCGTTTTTGACGGAAGCTGTTGTTGCGATGGATCAAGAGTTGATGCGTTCCTCTTCCGCCTCAGTGGCACATTTAGCCAACTTAACAGGGGGGGGGAATGTGCCGGGAGCATGTTTTTTGGTGGGCTTCAACTGCGGTCATTGAACAAAGCTGCGCCACAAGCGAGCTGGCAGTTAGTTCGTAGACCTCCTCCCTTCACCTGTCTAAGAGACCTGATTTATCAGGTCTTTTTATTTTCTGCTATCGGTTAGGGATTTCCCTCGGGGTGCTTGAAATGTGTCCCGAATCGCCGAATACTGGCAGTGAGTCGGAGCCGCCTTGTCCTTTCGGTTCGCACCGACCAACAGAGACGTATTCTCAGCAAAACAACAACTGGTTGGGGGATGAGACATGACTTTGGCTGCCAAGGTGCGCACGCACAAAATTTCCAAGAACGTAACGCTAAGTGCTTCCGGATATAACCTGGTCGGTGCTGGATCGCCGGCCATCGAGGCGATGACCGATTTCCTGCGCGTCAACGTGGTGATGATCGGCGCAGATGACTCGGTGGTCGAGGCCAACGCCCGGATGATTTCACGCGGCGTCCGTATGTTGATCGTGAGTGGCGCCGATGATGCCGTTCTCGGCCTGATCACCGCCCGCGACATCCTCGGCGAGAAGCCGCTGCAGGTGGCCCAGGCCCGCGGCTGCAAGCGCAACGAACTGCATGTGGCCGACCTGATGACGCCGATCGGTAACGTCGATACCCTGTACATGAACGAGGTGCTGCATGCACGGGTGATCGACATTCTCGATGCACTGAAGCATCTCGGTCGTCAGCATATCCTGGTCGAGGATGTCGACCCCACCTCCGGGCTGCCGCGGGTGCGTGGCATGTTCTCGGCCACCCACATCGGGCGTCTGCTCGGGGTGCCGGTGCTCGGTTTCGAGCTGGCCAGCACCTTTGCCGAAATAGAGGCCGCCCTGGCCGATTGATCGACGGTCGGCGCCCACGGCGCCGCCGTTTTGCCTTTTCAGCCTCGTTTGCGAGGCTGCTTGTCTTTGTGGAGTCGTCATGCCCCCTGTTCACCCCATCGCCGCTTCCTTGCCCGGTTCCGATACCGGCAAGGTGGTTTCTGCCCGCAATGCCGTCCGTCTGATTCGCGATGGCGACACGGTGGCGACCGGGGGCTTCGTCGGCATCGGTTTTGCCGAGAACATTGCGGTGGCACTGGAACAGCGCTTCGTCGAGAGCCGGGAGTCCGATGCGCAAGGCGTCGGCTCGCCGCGTAACCTGACGCTGGTCTATGCCGCCGGGCAGGGCGACGGCAAGGAACGCGGGCTCAACCATCTCGGCCACGATGGCCTGGTCGGCAAGGTGATCGGTGGTCACTGGGGCTTGGTGCCCAAGTTACAGGAACTGGCTGTTTCGAACCGTATCGAGGCCTACAACCTGCCGCAGGGCGTGATCACCCATTTGTTTCGCGACATTGCGGCAGGCAAGCCGGGAACGATCACGCGGGTTGGCCTGGGAACCTTTGTCGACCCGCTCTTTGGCGGCGGTAAGCTGAATGACAAGACCACCCACGACATCGTCAGGCGCATGGAAATCGATGGTGAGGATTACCTGTTCTACAAGGCTTTCCCGATCCACGTCGGCATCATTCGCGGTACGACGGCCGATCCGGATGGCAACATCACCATGGAGAAAGAGGCGCTGACGCTGGAGGCGCAGGCCATCGCCATGGCAGCGAGGAACTCGGGCGGCATCGTCATCGCCCAAGTCGAGCGCATTGCCGAGCGCGGCACGCTGAACCCGCGCCAGGTCAAGATTCCCGGCGTGCTGGTCGATTGCGTGGTGGTCGCCGAGAAGCCCGAGTACCACATGCAGACCTTCATCGAACCCTACAGCCCGGCTTTTGCCGGCGAGATCAAGGTGCCGATGTCGGCCATTCCGGCCATGGGCATGAGCGAGCGCAAGATCATCGCCCGCCGGGCGGCGATGGAACTGAAGGCCAACGCGGTCGTCAACCTGGGTATCGGCATGCCGGAAGGTGTGGCCAACGTGGCAGCGGAGGAACACGTCATCGACCTGCTGACCCTGACCGCCGAGCCAGGGGTGATTGGTGGCGTGCCGGCCGGCGGGCTGAATTTCGGGGCGGCGACCAATACCCAGGCCATCATCGACCAGCCCAGCCAGTTCGACTTCTACCAGGGCGGCGGGCTGGACCTTGCCTTCCTCGGCCTGGCCCAGGCCGACCGGCAGGGCAATTTGAACGTCTCGAAATTCGGCCCGCGCCTGGCCGGCTCCGGTGGGTTCATCGACATTTCGCAGAATGCCAAGAAGGTCGTCTTCGTCGGCACCTTCACGGCCGGCAACCTCGATATCGCTGTCGAAGGCGGGCAGTTGCGCATTCTGGAAGACGGCAAGTCGGTCAAGTTCGTCAGCGAGGTCGAGCATCGCACCTTCAGCGGCCCGGAAGCGGCGCGGCGCGGCAAGGAGGTGATCTACATCACCGAACGCTGCGTCTTCCGCTTGACCCCGGATGGCCTGCAACTGACCGAGATCGCGCCCGGTGTCGACCTGCAGAAGGATATCCTCGACAAAATGGCCTTCCGTCCGATCATCGACGGCACCCCGGATGTCATGGATGCGCGCATTTTCGGCGATGGCCCGATGGGCATCCGTCCCGAACTGCTCGACAAGCCCTTGCCGGAGCGGTTCAGCTACGACGCCGGGCAAAACCTGTTCTTCCTCGATTTTTCCGGATTGTCAGTGCGCAGTGGCGACGATATCCGGCGTATCGAGTCGGCAGTTGACGCGGCGCTGGCGCCGATCGGCCACAAGGTCAGGGCCATCGTCAATTACGACCGCTTCAGCATCCTGCCGGAATTGGTCGACGACTACATCGCCATGGTCAAGGGCGTGGTTGACCGCCACTACCATGACGTGACGCGCTATACCTCCAGCACCTTCCTGCGCATGAAACTGGGCGAGGCGCTGGAGAAGCGTCAGATGGCACCGAGGATCAGCGAAACCGAGGCCGAGGCCAAGGAGCAGTTGGCGAAACCGTGATGACCGAAGGGTCATTACGGCGCTGACATAGTCGCCGGGCACGGTATGATTGCCGGATTGCTGCCCTCGCTGGCTATTGTCAGCTTGCTTCGACACAGGTTTGAGTATGGAAAAAATTTCATCGGCTCCGCTGGTACTTTTTGTCAGCGGGATGCTCTTGTTGGGCGGGTGTTCCGGCGATCCGCAACCGGCCGAGGCGCCCAAGTCTGCTGCGGCGGCGCGACCGGCATTGAGCGTTCGCTTGACCGTGCCGGAAACCCTGGAATGGCCACAACTGCTACCCGCCAACGGCAATGTCGTGGCTTGGCAGGAGGCGGTGATCGGTCCTGAAATTGCCAACTACCGCATCACCGAAGTGCGCGTGCAGGTGGGCGATGTCGTCAAGAAGGGCCAGGTGCTGGCGCGTATTGCCAATGACACGGTGGCCAGCGAATTGGCTGAAGCCAAGGCGGCGGTGGCCGAACTGGAGGCCAGTGCAGGCGAGGCCAAGGCCAATGCCGAACGGGCGAAAGAGCTGCGCGAGAAGGGTTTCTACAGCTCCCAGTTGAATACCCAGTACCAGACGGCGCAGCATACGGCGCAGGCGCGGCTGGCGGCCGGGCAGGCCCGTTTGCAGGCAGCCAGCTTGAAAATGGACAAGACCGGTGTGCTGGCACCGGATAACGGCGTGATTTCAGCACGCAGCGCGACCGTGGGGTCGCTGACCCAGCCAGGGCAGGAACTGTTCCGGCTGATTCGCAGCGGGCGCCTGGAATGGCGGGCCGAGGTGCCATCTGCCGACTTGGCCAAGCTGCGCCCGGGTGTTGTCGCGACGCTGGTCGCCGCAGGAGGGGAAACGGTCAAGGGTAGCGTGCGTGCGGTGGCACCGAGCATCGACCCGCAAACGCGCAATGGCCTGGTCTATGTCGATCTGCCGGCCTCGCCGGCCGTGCGCGCCGGCATGTTCGCGCGCGGTGAATTCGAGCTCGGGCGCAGCCCGGCCAAAACCCTGCCGCAGACGGCCGTTGTGCTGCGCGAGGGCTTCGCCTACCTGTTCCGCCTGGAGGGCGAGGCGCGCGTGGCACAGACCAAGGTGACGCTGGGGCGCCGCCTCGGCGACCGGGTCGAGGTGCTCTCCGGCTTGCCCGATGGAGCGCGGGTCGTCGAATCCGGCGCCGGATTCCTGGCCGATGGCGATGCCGTCAAGGTCGTGACGGGCGCCGCGCAATGAACGTTTCGTCCTGGTCGATTCGCAATCCGACTCCGGCCATCCTGTTCTTCCTGCTGCTCACCCTGGCCGGCCTGATCGGTTTCAAGGGGATGAAGATCCAGCAGTTCATGGACATCGAACTGCCAACGGTGACGGTGACCACCAGCCTGCCCGGCGCTGCCCCAGCGCAGATGGAAACAGAGGTGGCGCGCAAGATCGAGAATTCGGTGGCGACGCTGCAGGGCATCAAGCACATCTACACCAAGGTGCAGGACGGCACGGCCATCGTGACAGTCGAGTTCCGCCTGGAGAAGCCGACGCAGGAGGCGGTGGACGATGTGCGCGATGCCGTGTCGCGCATCCGGGCCGACCTGCCGGGCGACATCAAGGACCCGGTGGTTAGCAAGGTGAACCTGTCCGGCGCGCCAATCCTGACCTACACGGTGGCATCTCAGCGCATGGACGACGAGGCGCTGTCCTGGTTTGTGGACAACACGGTGAGCAAGGCGCTGCTGTCGGCGCGCGGTGTCGGCGCCGTGTCGCGGGTCGGCGGCGTGACGCGCGAGGTGCGCATCGAGCTCGATCCGGCCCGCATGCTGGCGCTGAAGGCCACGGCGGCGGACATCTCGCGGCAGTTGAAGCGTATCCAGCAGGAAGCTTCCGGCGGCAAATCGGATATCGGTGGCATCGAGCAGTCGGTGCGTACGCTGGCTACGGTGCAGAGTGCTGACGAACTGGGTGGCATGGACATCGTGCTGTCCGATGGTCGGCATGTCCGTCTCGACCAGGTGGCGAAAGTCAGCGATACCGTCGGTGAGCAACGTACGGCAGCGCTGCTCAACGGCAAGCCGGTGGTCGGCTTCGAGGTGACGCGCAGTAAGGGCGCCGGCGAGATCGAGGTGCGCGATGCCGTGCTGCGTGCGCTGGCCAAACTGAAAGCCGAGCATCCGGATATCGAGATCACCGAGGCATTCAATTTCGTCGATCCGGTGGTCGAGAACTATGAAGGTTCGATGAAGCTGCTCATCGAGGGCGCGCTGCTCGCCGTGCTGGTTGTCTGGCTGTTCCTGCGCGACGGCCGGGCCACCTTCGTATCGGCCGCCGCGCTGCCGCTGTCGGCGATCCCGACTTTCTTCGTCATGTGGCTGATGGGCTTCTCGCTCAACGTCGTCACCCTGCTCTCGATGTCGCTGGTGGTCGGCATATTGGTCGATGACGCCATCGTCGAGATCGAGAACATCATGCGCCACCTGCGCATGGGCAAGACGCCCTACCAGGCGGCCATGGAGGCGGCCGACGAGATCGGCCTGGCGGTCATCGCCACCACCTTCACGCTCATTGCCGTCTTCCTGCCCACGGCCTTCATGAGTGGCGTGGCCGGCAAATTCTTCGTCCAGTTCGGGTGGACGGCGGCCATCGCCGTGTTCTTCTCGCTGGTTGTCGCCCGCATGCTGACGCCGATGATGGCCGCCTACATCCTGAAGCCGGTCGCCGACGAACACGCGCCGCCACGCTGGCTGCAGGTCTACGAAGGCTGGGCCGCCTGGTGCCTGCACCATCGCATCGTCACCATGCTGGCTGCCACGGTCTTCTTCGTCGGTTCCTTCATGCTGGTGCCGCTACTGCCCAAGGGTTTCCTGCCGCCGGACGATTTGTCGCAGACGCAGATCTACCTGACCCTGCCGTCCGGTGTCACCTTCAAGGACAGCTTTGCCGCCGCCGAGCAGGCGCGCGCCATTGCCGAGGCCAATCCGCACGTCAAGCTGGTCTACACCGCCGTCGGCGGCGGCAAGGCCGGCAGCGACCCGTTCGCCCCGCAGGGTGCGGCCGAGGTGCGCAAGGCGACGCTGACACTGAACCTGACGCCGCGCAGCGAGCGCCCAGGGACGACCAAGCAGGATATCGAAGGTGCTTTACGCGAGGCGCTGACAGCGATTCCCGGGGCGCAGATCAAGGTCGGCCTCGGCTCGGCCAACGAGAAATACATCCTCGTCCTGGCCAGCGAGAATGGCACGCTGCTCAGCGAGCATGCCCGCGTCGTCGAGCGCGAGCTACGGGCCATTCCGCGTATCGGCAACGTGACGACGACGGCCAGCCTGGTCCGCCCGGAGCTGGTCATCCGCCCCGACTTCGCGCGCATGGCCGATCTTGGCGTTACCTCGGCGGCCATCGCCGACACGCTGCGCATCGCCACGGCCGGTGATTACGACCAGGGCCTGGCCAAGCTCAACCTGGCACAGCGCCAGGTGCCCATCGTCGTCAAGCTGCCGCCCGAGGCACGTACCGACCTCGCCCTGCTCGAACGGCTGACCGTACCCGGCGCCCACGGGCCGGTCATGCTGGCCAACGTGGCATCGATCAGCATCGCTGGCGGGCCGGCCGAGATCGACCGCTACGACCGCCTGCGCAACATCAATTTCGAAATCGAGCTGAACGGTGTGCCGCTCGGCGAGGTCGAGGCTGGCGCACTGGCCCTGCCCAGCATCGCCAACCTGCCGCCGGGCATCATCCAGACCACGGTCGGCGATGCCGAGGCGATGGGCGAACTCTTCCAGAGCTTCGGCCTGGCCATGCTGACCGGCGTGCTCTGCATCTACATCGTGCTCGTACTGCTCTTCAAGGATTTCGTGCAGCCGGTGACCATCCTGGCCGCGCTGGTGCTGTCGGTGCCGGGTGCCTTCCTGGCTTTGTTCGTGGCGCAGAAGGCGTTGTCGATGCCGTCGATGATCGGCCTGATCATGCTGATGGGGATCGCCACCAAGAACTCGATCCTGCTCATCGACTACGTCGTGCTGGCCCGCCGCGAACACGGACTGAACCGCTGGGATGCCCTGCTCGACGCCTGCCGCAAGCGGGCGCGGCCGATCGTGATGACCACCGTGGCGATGGGCGCTGGCATGATGCCCATCGCCATCGGCATCGGCGTCGATCCGAGTTTCCGGGCGCCGATGGCGATTGTCGTGATCGGTGGCCTGATCACCTCGACCTTCCTCAGCCTGCTCGTCATCCCGGTGGT
>JACCDS011066676.1_pt1 | contig 10349 bp, 8 predicted proteins | sample 7446441 | NCBI WGS metagenome assembly JACCDS01 (sample SAMN15323445, study PRJNA562643) | freshwater metagenome | isolation source: river surface water | place: USA:Blue River Watershed | collected 2017-08-17 | reverse complement strand
GCTTCGACTTCGAACTGCTCGTAGTCGGCATCCATGAAAACGTACATCGGATCGGCGAAGTAGGAGTAAGTGCACTCCTTCTTGTCGAGGATGATCTGGTCCATCTTGTCGTCGGCCTTGAAGACAACTTCGGTGCCGGAGTTGTTCAGCAGGCTCTTGAGCTTCATGCGGACGGTGGCGGAGTTGCGGCCACCGCGGCTGTATTCGGTGCGCAGCACGACCATGGGGTCCTTGCCGTGCATGATGACGTTGCCGGCGCGGATTTCCTGTGCGATCTTCATCGGAGTGTCCTGTAGGCCCTCGGTGGGGCGACGTTGGAGCTGGACGGGACGGCGGTCACCGGGAATCCGTGCGCCGTTTGCGTCGAATCCGGCATTTTAGCCCGAGTTCAGAATGGGCCCGACCTGGGGCTGGCGGATGTCGATTTCTCCTGCGCGAACGCCATGAGGGCCGTGGTCAGGTCGGCCTGCGCGTGGGCCAGCCGGTCGGCGCGGGCGGAGACCTGGCGTCGGAGGGCGGGGCGGGTGGTGGTGTCGAGCCAGCGGTGCCAGTCGTGTGCGTCCCAGGTGCACACGCCGTTCCAGGCTTCGAAGGCGGACCTCCATCCATCGACGGCTGGGTCGGCGCGGAGTTCGGCGTCGAGGTAGACGTCCAGGAACGCCTGCAGCTTGGCGTGGTGGGCGAGGTCGTCCTGTGGATACAGCTGCCAGAGGAAGGGGCGTCCGGCCCACAGTGCGCACACCAGGGAGTCTTCGCCCCGGACCAGGTTGAGGTCGCTGCGGCACAGCAGGCGGTCCCATTCCGGCTGCGGCAGGTGGGGTTGACCGAACAGTTCGAGGGGACCTCGCCGCACGGACTGGCCCTCGCCGAGGGGTTCCGAAAGCCAGTGTTCCACGGCCCGGCGTGAAAAGCCCGGGGTGACGTGCATGCGCGCCGGTCGTGCTGTGGGACGGGCCAGGCTGTCCAGGAACCCGGGCAGTGCGGGGGGCACGTAGCTGAACAGCACGATGCGCAGAGGCTCCGCATCGTCTGGCGGAAGGTCCGGGACGTGCCGGGGGCCTGGGTTGCGCAGCAGTCCACCGGTCTGTGGAGTGAAGCCCGGATAGAAGAACCACTTGACCAGCCCGGCGCCCGGCCCGCTCCATTGCGGTGAACTCAGGCCGTGTGACCGCTCGACATAGGGTTCGGCGCTGAGGTACTCGAGGTTGATCCAGACGGGTGGGGTGTCCAGCGCCGCCATCCTTGCCACGAATGCCGGCATCGGGTCGCATCCGAAGGCCTCGATCACGCAAGGCGCCGGAACGATCGCGGGTTCGGGGTCGGCCCAGGGCTTGAGCTCGATGCGGGGGTGTCCGTTCGGTGCCATCCAGCCGAGGGCCGAGGCGTCGTCCACCCAGAGCCGGACGTGTTGGCCTCTGTCCGCCAAGTCCGCCGCCAGACGCCAGCACACGCCGAGGTCGCCGTGGTTGTCGATGACGCGGCAGAACAGATCCCAGTCGGGGCGGTCGGGACGAGCGAGCGGAGGGGGCAAGGGGGTCATGGAGCGATTATCGGGAGCCCTCGGGGCCCGGGGCGCTTGTGCCAGGGGGATGCAGCGGCACAATCCCGTCTCCTCGCACCGATCCGTTTTTTGATCCCGAACCATGACGCCTGACGCGCTGCCCGATCCGGCCGCTCCCTCCGCGCCGCCGGCTGTGTCGCCCGCGCCAGCGGACGCCTCGCCCTCTGCCCCGACCCCAGAGGGGGGGGCGTCCTCGGACCGGTCGGCTGCGCGTGAAGCCCAGTGGCAGCGCCTGCTGGTCGAGGTGGCCGCCTTGCCCCTGCTGCCCGGTGTCTATCGATACTTCGACGAAGCGGGTCAGCTGCTGTACGTGGGCAAGGCCAAGAGTCTGCGCAAGCGGGTGTCGAGCTATTTCCACAAGGACCATGGCGGCACCCGCATCGGGCACATGGTCGGCAAGATCCACCGCCTGGAGACGACGGTGGTGCGCTCCGAGGCCGAAGCGCTGCTGCTTGAGAACAACCTCATCAAGACGCTGCACCCGCGGTTCAACATCCTGTTCCGCGATGACAAGAGCTACCCCTACCTGAAGCTGGTGAGCCACGAGTTTCCCCGCGTCGTGTACTACCGTGGCGCCGTGGACCGCCGGCACCGTTATTTCGGGCCCTATCCGAGCGCCTGGGCGGTGAAGGAAGGCATCCAGCTGATGCAGAAGGTGTTCCGCCTGCGCACCTGCGAGGACACGGTCTTCAATCACCGCACCCGTCCTTGCCTGCTCTACCAGATCCGCCGTTGTTCCGGCCCTTGTGTGGACCTGATCTCCCGCGACGACTATGCGGCGGACGTGCGTCAGGCCGTGCGGTTCCTGGACGGGCAGACTTCGGAGGTGATGGACAGCCTGCAGCAGGACATGATGTCTGCGGCCGAGACCTTCGACTACGAAAAGGCGGCGCTGATCCGTGACCAGATCGCGGCCCTCTCCAAGGTGTTGCACCAACAGGCGGTCGAGACCACGGGTGAGGAGCGGGACGCCGACGTGCTGGCCGTCAAGGTGCAGGGCGGTCGGGCCTGCGTCAACCTTGCCATGGTGCGCGGCGGTCGGCACCTCGGCGATCGCGCCTATTTCCCCACCCACGTCGAGGACGCGGTGGCATGGGGTCGTGAAGCCGATCGTGCCGAGCGCCTGGCCGAGACCTCCGCGAGCGCCGAGGAGTCCCCGGTGGACATCGCGCCGGAGGCGGAGGCCTCCCCGGTGAGGGACCTGGACGCCATCGAAACCCAGGTGCTGGAGGCATTCATCGCACAGCACTACATCGGCGCGCCGTGTCCGCCAGTGCTGGTGCTCAGCCACGCGGTGGACAAGGCGTTGCTCGCGGCGCTGGCCCTGCAGTGCGGGCACCGGGTGTCGGCCCAGCATCAGCCGCGCGACCAGCGTCGGGTCTGGCTGGACATGGCCATCAAGGGGGGCGAACTGGCCCTGGCGCGGTTGTTGGCCGAAGAGGGCTCGCAGCAGGCCCGCACCCGGGCCCTGGTGGAGGCGCTGGATCTGGCCCCCGACGGCGCGGACGCTGGCCTGGACACGCTGCGCATCGAGTGTTTCGACATCAGCCACACGGCAGGCGAGGCCACACAGGCATCCTGCGTGGTGTTCGAGAACCATCGCATGCAGCCGGCGCAATACCGCCGATTCAACATCACCGGCATCACCGGAGGGGACGACTACGCCGCCATGCGACAGGCCCTCACCCGGCGTTACGCCAAGATGGCCGAGGCGGTGCAGCAGGGGCAGGGCCGATTGCCCGACCTGGTGCTCGTGGATGGCGGCCGCGGCCAGGTGGCCATGGCGCGTGAGGTGTTCGAAGGACTGGGGCTGGATCTGGGCCTGATCGTCGGGGTGGAGAAGGGCGAGGGGCGCAAAGTCGGACTGGAGGAACTGGTCTTCGCCGATGGCCGCGAGAAGGTCTATCTGGGCGCGGACTCCGCTGCGTTGATGCTCATTGCCCAAATCCGTGACGAAGCGCACCGTTTTGCGATCACCGGCATGCGGGCCAAGCGTGCGTCGGTGCGCACGGGGGGCAGCAGGCTGGAAGATATCGCCGGAGTCGGGCCGAAAAAGCGTGCCCGGTTGTTGCAACGTTTCGGGGGGCTGCGCGGCGTGGCCGCGGCCAGCGTCGAAGAACTGGCCTCCGTGGAGGGAATCTCACATGAACTCGCAGAAGAAATCCATCGTGTCTTGCGTTGACGTCGGCCGTCGCCTGGCGGCGCGGGGCATGGGGTCCGCCGCCCTGGCCGTGGTCGTGGCCCTGGCGGGCTGTGCCAGTGGCGACAAGCCGGCTTCCGGAGAGGCGGCCGGTGGCGGCCTCGGGTCCGTTTTCAGCGGGCGCAAGGCGTCCACCTGGGAGGACTACAAGCGCGGCGCGGCGCTCAAAATGATGGCGGCGAATCCCAAGGCCATGCACGATGGGGTGGTCGAGCAGCCCGCGCTGGCCATTCCCGTGATCAAGGTGGTCTTGAATGCCGACGGATCCGTGCGCCGTGCCGAGGTGGTGCGCCGCCCGAGCCAAGCCCGCGACACCGAGCAACTCGCCCTGAACGTCGTGCGCAACAGCGGACCCTACGGTTCGGTCGAGCACCTGCCCAAGCCGTGGGAATTCACCGAAGCGTTCCTGTTCAACAACGATCGGCGCTTCAAACCATCGGTTCTGGACCGCTGAGCCGGGACTCTCGGCGGGCCGGCGGTGAGAACTTCGGCACAATGCCGGCATGTTCCTGACTGTGCCAACCCTGCTCACGTGGGCGCGTATCCTGGCGATTCCGCTGATCGTGGGGGTCTTCTACCTGCCTTTGCCGATCGAGTTCCGCAACACGACGGCCACCCTGATGTTCATCCTGGTGGCTCTGACGGACTGGCTCGACGGCTACCTGGCCCGCCGGCTCAACCAGACGTCGTCTTTCGGGGCGTTTCTCGATCCGGTGGCCGACAAGTTCCTCGTGTGCGCGGCATTGCTGGTGCTGCTGGAGCTGGGCCGGGTCAACGCCCTGGTGGCACTGGTGATCATTGGGCGGGAAATCGCCATTTCGGCCCTGCGCGAGTGGATGGCCCAGATCGGGGCTTCGCGCAGTGTGGCGGTGCACATGATCGGCAAGCTCAAGACGGCCTCCCAGATGGCCGCGATTGCCTTCCTGCTTTTTGATGCGCCCGTGTGGGGGCTGGACGTGCGGTTCTGGGGCCAGCTGCTGATGTACGGCGCGGTCGTGCTGACCATCTGGTCCATGGTCTACTACCTGCGCAAGGCCTTGCCGGAGATCCGGGCCAAGGTGCGTTGAAGATCCAGGAGTCCCCTTTTGAACAAGACTGAACTGATCGAACACGTGGCCCGGGCGGCCGATCTGTCCAAGGCCTCGGCTGGCCGTGCCGTCGAAGCCATGCTGGAAGGCATCACCCAGTCGTTGCACAAGGGCGACACGGTGTCGCTCGTGGGCTTTGGCAGTTTCACCGTGGCTCGTCGAGCCGAGCGCGTGGGGCGCAATCCCCGCACAGGCGCCGAGATCCGCATCAAGGCCACACGCACCCCGCGCTTTCGTCCCGGCAAGGCCTTGAGAGATTCGCTGCTCTGAGTTGCTACAATCTCAGGCTGCAGCAAGAAGACACCGGGTGCTTAGCTCAGTTGGTAGAGCGGCGCCCTTACAAGGCGTAGGTCGGGAGTTCGAGCCTCTCAGCACCCACCACCGGTGATCCCACCGCATCCCGTCGTCGGCGAGGGCCGACCAGGGGCCGCGTCACACAGAGGCGAACTCCGGTTCGCCTTTGTCGCATCTGGAAGATCCACATCCATGTTCGAATTCGTCCGCCGCCACAACAAACTGTTCCAGGGTGCTTTGCTCGTCCTCATCGTGCCGAGCTTCGTGGCCTTCGGCGTGCAGGGGTACCAGCGTTTTTCCGAAGGTGAAGGAGAACTGGCCAAGGTGGATGGCCGCTCCATTTCCCGCACCGAGTTCGACTCCACGTTGCGCAATCAGATTGAGCGCATCCAGGCCCAGATGCCAGGGATCGAGCCCGGCAAGCTCGACACCCCGCTGCTGCGTCAGCGGGTGCTGGACGATCTGGTGCGTCAGCATGTGCTGTTCTCGGCCGCCTCGGGCTTTCACCTGACGCCGTCGGATGCTCGCCTGGACCGCCTGTTCAAGACCGATCCCCAGTTCGAGTCGCTGCGCAATGCCGACGGCTCCCTCCGGCGTGAAGTCCTCCAGGCCCGGGGCATGACGCCGACGCAGTTCGAGGCCCAACTGCGTCAGGATCTGGCCCTGCAGCAGGTGATGGCCGGGGTGTCGTCGACCGGATTCGGTCCGCGCGAGAGTTCGACCCTGGCGGCCAACGCCTTCTTCCAGCGGCGCGAAATCGAGGTGGCCCGGTTTGCCGTGCAGGATCAGCGCGCGGGAATCCAAGTCAGTGACGCGGAGGTCACGGCCTACTATGAGGCCCCGGCCCAGCAGGGGCGCTGGCTGTCGCCCGAGTCGGTCGACGTCGAGTACCTGCTCCTGGACGCCGAGTCCGTCACCCGCAGCGTCACGCTCGACGAGCAGGAACTGCGCAAGTACTACGAGGAAAACCGTGCCCGGTTCGCCGATCCCGAAGAGCGCCGTGTGCGCCACATTCTGGTGAAGGTGGAGGCCGGGGCCTCCGCCGATGCCAAGGCGAAAGCCAAGGCGCAGGCCGACGAAATCCTCGCCTCTGTGGGCCAGGACCGTGCCTCGTTTGCCGCCGTGGCAAAGGCGAAATCCCAGGATCCCGGCTCTGCTGCGCAGGGGGGAGATTTGGACTGGGTGGCCCGCGGAGCGATGGTCAAGCCCTTCGAGGACGCAGCCTTCGCGCTCAAGAAGGGGGAGCTCGGAGCGGTCGTTGAAACGGAATTCGGCTATCACGTGCTGGAAGTGACCGACGTGCGGGGGGGCACCGCACGTCCGTTCGACGCCGTGCGGGCGCAGATCGAAGGTGAGGTTCGCCAGCAGCTGGCTCGCCAGCGGTTTGCCGAGGCGGCCGAACAGTTCACGAACCTCGTGGAACAGGAAGATCAGCTCCAGCCCGTGGCCGACAAGCTCAAGATCTCCGTGCGGCGTGTGCAGGGCCTGACGCGATCACCCCAGGGCGAGGGGGGCATGCCGGTGGAGCGTCTGCCGAAGTTCCTGGAGGCCGTGTTCTCGTCGGAGAACCTCGACAGCCGGCGCAACTCTGAACCGATCGATCTCGGTTCGCAGCAGCTGTTGGCGGTGCATGTGCTGAAGCACCACAAGGCCGCTCGCATGCCGCTGGCGCAGGTGCAGACCCAGGTGCGCGAGGCCCTGGTGCTGGAGCGTGCGAGCACGGCAGCGAAGAAGGCCGGTCAGGCCGCGCTGGCCGATGCCCAGGCGGGCAAGGCGGTGGCTTTCGGGTCGGCCGTGATGGTGTCGCGCCAGCAGGCCTCACAAGACGGCCTGGCTCCGAAAGTGGTCGAGGCCGCGTTGCGGATGAATGCCACGAAGGTGCCCGCTCTGGAAGGCGTGGACCTCGGCAGCGACGGTTATGCCGTGGTCCGGGTGACGAAGGTGCTGGAGGCCTCGCCCGACCTGATGAAGGACCTCGCCAAGCTGCAGTCCCAGTATGGGGCGTTGTGGACCGACGCGGAGTCCCGTGCCTACGATGCGGCGCTGCACCACCGGTTCAAGGCCGTGGTGAAGGGCGCGTCGGTGGTCAACGCTGCGGCCAAGCCCTGAGACCGGGACTTTAAAAAAATGGCGCAAGACACTTGCGCTTGAAAGGGAGTTCGGTCATAATCATATTCTTGCTGCGGTGGCTGTAGCTCAGTTGGTAGAGTCCCAGATTGTGATTCTGGTTGTCGTGGGTTCGAGTCCCATCAGCCACCCCACCCAAACAGCAAACAAATTAGGCGCTTCGGCGCCTTTTTTGTTGTCTTCGGGAAGTTCGGGGACCTTGCCCCCAGCCTGATGCGGTGCCCGAGCTGGCGCGCGCCAAACGCTGGAGTCTCCTTCCCGCTGTGGGCCATGGCCTTGGCGTCGGTGTGGCGCCTGTTGCAGGGGCTGCGGTACCGCCGGATGCCCCGTCTCGCTTCAACCAGGGCGTCCAGAAGCCGCGTGTCCCCCACGTCGCCATGAAAAAACCGCCTCACCGTGACCGGTGGGCGGTTGATGGGGTGGGGTGGCTGGGAGTCAGCGCAGGTCTTGGAGCAACTGGTCTCGAATGGCCTGGGCGCCGCCGTCCTGACGGGTTTGGCCTTCGGGGCCCTGGATCTCCACGCGCGTGCCACTGCCCGTGTTGGCGCTCACCTTGACCCGGTAGCGCACGCCGGTACGGCCTTCCGGGTCCTTGGCGCCGAACATGCGCGAGAAGAAGCCGGGCTCTTCCATGCCGGCAAATTTCGGGTCGACGTAACGGATGTCGAAGAAGCCGGCGCGGCGATCCCGGTCTTCCACCGTGTAGCCTGCGCGGTCCAGGCTCAGGCTGACGCGGCGCCAGGCGCGATCGAAGGCATCGTCGACTTCCAGGGCGGTGGTGGTGCCTTCCACGGCGCGGGCCCGCGGCGGCGTGGTGACGGGGGCTGCCTTGACGGATTCGACCGCGGCGGCCGTGGTCTTGGCATCCGCAGTGTCTCCAGCAGACAGCTTGAGCAGCAGGCGACCCAGGAACTCGGCTTCCATGTTGGGGTCGTTCGGGCCGGCCACCCACTTGGTTTGTTCGTTGCGGCGGTCGCCGACGACGGTCTCGACCAGCGATCGGTGGCTGATGTACACCTCGGTGCCCGAGCCGCTGCGTTCGATGCGGGTGACGTAGCGGTCGCGCTGGCTGGTGTCGTAGAGGTTGTCGAGCACCTTGCCGACGGTGCGGCGCACGAAGTCTTGCGGCAGCTTGGCGCGGTTCTGGGCCCAGTCGGTTTCCATCACGCCCACATCGGGTTTGTCGACGGTGAGGGTCAGGCCACTTTCTTGCCAGAAGGTGCGCAGGATGGGCCAGAGCTTGTCGGCCGGCAGGTTCGTGACGAGCCAGCGCTGATCACCCGAGCGTTCGATGCGCACATCGCTGGTCTTGCTGGGGGCGACAGTCACGGGCGCTGCGCTGGCCGAAGGGGTCGGCTTGGCCTGGGGGGCTCCCGCTTTCTTGGGGGCCACGGCCTCGGCCACGCTGGGGATGGACAGCTCGGTGGTCGCGGGTGGGGTGGCGGACTGGATCTCCGCTGCACTCACCACGGCACCGGAAGCGGGCTTCTGATAACGCGGATCCCCGGACAGCTGGGACAGGTCCGGCGGCACTTCCAGCGGCGCGGTCCGGGTGGGTGCGCTGCGGTAGTCGATCTTGTTGGAGGTGAGCCCCTCGGTGGTCACCGTGCAGGCGCCCAGGCCGGTGAGCAAGAGGGTGCCGCAGGCCAGGGCCAGTACGCGCAGGGAAGAAGGGCAGGCTGCCCCGGCGGCCTCACGGGCCGAGGAATGGTGACACGTCACTGGAATCAATCTCCGCGGAATCGGGTCGTTCGGGTCAGATCAGGCCGTGGCTGCGCAGGGCGTCTTCCATGGCGGGGGCCAGGGATTCCGTCATGGGAACCAGCGGCAGCCGGATCGCCGGGCCGCAGCGGCCCATGCGGTGCAAGGCCCACTTCACGGGAATCGGGTTCGGCTCGGTGAACATGGCGCGGTGCAGCGGCATGAGGCCCAACTGGATCTCGGCCGCGCGCTTGGCGTCACCGGCCAGGGCGGCGGCGCACAGGTCGGCCATGGCGCGTGGGGCGACGTTGGCCGTCACGCTCACGTTGCCGTGTCCGCCCAGCAGCATCAGGGCCACGGCGGTGCCGTCGTCGCCTGAGTAGATGCCAAACCCCTTGGGCGCTTCGCGGATCAGCCACAGGGCGCGCTCAATGTTGCCGGTGGCTTCCTTCACGCCGAAGATGTTCGGGATCTCGGCCAGGCGCAGCGTGGTTTCGGGCGTCATGTCCGCGACTGTGCGGCCGGGCACGTTGTAGAGCATCACGGGGATGTCCACGGCTTCCGCGATGGTGCGGAAGTGGCGGTACATGCCTTCCTGCGTGGGCTTGTTGTAGTAAGGCACGACGCTCAGCGTGCAGTCGGCGCCGACTTCCTTGGCGAAGCGCGACAGCTCGATGGCTTCCTGCGTGGAGTTGCCCCCCGCGCCGGCCATCACCGGCACCCGGCCGGCCACCTGTTCGACCGCCACGCGGATGATCTCGCAGTGCTCGTCGACCGTGACCGTGGGCGATTCGCCCGTGGTGCCGACCACGCCGATGCAGGCCGTGCCTTCGGCGATGTGCCAGTCGATGAGCTTGCGCAGGGTGGGGTAGTCCACGCTGCCGTCTTCGTGCATCGGGGTCACCAGGGCGACGATGCTGCCTGTGATGGGTGTCATGACAAGTCTTCCATTGAGTCGGGGGATTCTAGCGGGCTGGGCTCACCCGTCTGCTCCGGGAGATGGAGCCTTCGAGACGCCCGGGGGTTCCCGGCCGGGATCCCTAGAATCCGCCCCATGGCAGCAAGCAAACCCGGCAGTTACGAAGAATCCTCCATCCGTGTGCTCAAGGGGCTGGAACCCGTCAAGCAGCGCCCGGGCATGTACACCCGCACCGATCACCCCCTTCACATCGTGCAGGAGGTGATCGACAACGCCGCCGATGAGGCCCTGGGCGGTCACGGCAAGCGCATCACGGTGGTGCAGCACATCGACGGCTCCATCAGCGTGGAGGACGACGGCCGCGGCATTCCGTTCGGCCTGCATCCTGAAGAGCAGGTGCCGGTGGTGGAGATTGTGTTCACCCGGTTGCACGCGGGCGGCAAGTTCGACAAGGGCTCG
>JACCDS010797742.1_pt1 | contig 10350 bp, 11 predicted proteins | sample 7446441 | NCBI WGS metagenome assembly JACCDS01 (sample SAMN15323445, study PRJNA562643) | freshwater metagenome | isolation source: river surface water | place: USA:Blue River Watershed | collected 2017-08-17 | reverse complement strand
GGTGGTCATCATCGGCCTGCTGGCGAGCTACGTCGGGCCACGCTACTTCTCGCAGCTTGGGCGTTCCGAGGTGCAAGCGGCGCGCGCGCAGATGCGTGCACTGGCGCAGGGTGTGGAGCAGTTCCGGCTGGATACGGGGCGCTTTCCCACCACCGCCGAGGGCCTTGCTGCGCTGCAGAGTGCGCCGGCAGGCGTTCCCGGTTGGCGCGGCCCCTATCTGCGTCAGGCGCTTCCTCCCGACCCTTGGGGTCAACCCTACCGTTACCGCGCCCCGGCGGATGGTCACGACTTTGAGATCGTCTCGCTGGGCAAGGACGGCCAGCCCGGCGGCAGCCAGGAAGCGGCCGACCTGGTCGCTCACTAGGGCCGCGCATGCGTTTCCGTGTCCGTTACCTTTCAGGCGAACAGCGCGTGGAGCAGCGCTGGGTCACCGCGCCAGATGCCTCGGCGGCACTCGGACAGGTCCGCGCCGAAGGCCACGTGGCGCTGGCAGCGCAGGCGGCCCGCGGGCCCACATTTGCGAGCGGCGGCGGCTTCGACACACCTCTCTTCACCGCCCAACTGGCAACCCTGCTCGGCGCCGGATTGGGGCTGGTGGAGGCGCTCGAGGCGCTGGCCGACAACGAGCCCACGCCGGCCCGCCGCGAACTGCTGGCGGCACTGCTGCGCGAGTTGCGCGCTGGCGAGCCGCTCTCGGTGGCACTGTCCCGCTTTCCAGAGCAGTTCCCCGACCTGCTCTGCGCGTGCGTACGCGCGGCCGAACGCACTGGCGACCTGCGCACCGCGCTGACGCGCTACGGCGAGTACCGCAGCCGCAGCGATGGCATGCGCCGGCGTTTGGTCACGGCGCTGCTCTACCCCGCCATCGTGCTGGCCGTCGGCAGCATGGTCACGGCATTCCTGCTGTTGGGGGTGGTGCCGCGCTTCGCCGCCCTGATCGCCGACAGCGGGCGCGAGTTGCCCTGGGCGACCCGGCTGCTGTTCGATGTCTCGGGCTCGATGGCTGGCCAGCCGACGCTGTGGCTGGCGACGCTGGCCGGCCTGATCGCCACCGTGGCGCTGCTGGCTGGCGACGCCAGCAACCGTCGCGGGTTTTATGCGGCGCTCGAGCGGCTGCCTTTGGCCGGCGGGCTGCTGCTGCGTCAGCGGCTCAGCCGCTTCTGCCGCGCCCTGGCCCTGCTGCTGGAGGGCGGCATCCCGCTGGGCAGTGCGCTGCAGGTGGCGCTGCCGCTGGCGGGTGGCGACGGCGTGTCGGTTGGCGAACGTCTGAGACGGGCCTTGGAAGAGGGTCACCCGCTGTCACAGGCGCTGGCCTCGGCCGGTCTGGCCACGCCGCTGTCGACCCGCCTGCTGCGTGCTGGCGAGGGCAGCGGGCAGCTGGCCGGCATGCTCGCCCGCGTCGCCGATTTTCATGAGGACGAGGTGACGCGCGACGTCGAGCGCATCGCGCGGGTCGCGGAGCCGCTGCTGATGCTCGGTCTGGGCCTGCTGATCGGCAGCGTCGTGCTGCTGCTCTACCTGCCCATCTTCGACCTGGCCGGAGGCCTGCAGTGAACGCCCACCGCGACGGCTTTGGCAATGCCGGGCCGGCGCCAGACACGCTGCACCGCGGCGACCTGGAGGCGCGTCTGCCGGCGTTCGCGCATGGCCAACTGGATGCCGCCTGGAGCCGCCAGTGCCTGCTGTTCCGCCACTCGGGGCATGCCGAGCTGGTGGTGGCCGCAGCCCCGGACGAGACGCTGCTGGCGTGGGCCGACGGCGTGGCGGGTGTTCCGGTGGTCGTGCGTCTGGCCGGCCCGACAGACATCCGCGACCTTTTGCTGGCGCTGCGCCGCTCTGCCGAGACAGCGCCCCCGGCCAGCGAGACCGCCGCCAGCGAGCGTCTGCTCGACATTACAGCCGACGATGCGGCGGCCGGCGACGCGGCGATGCGACTCAACCAGGTCATGCTGGAGGCGATGCGCGCCGGCGCCAGCGACGTCCACTTTGAGGCGCTGCCCGGTGGCCTGCGGCTGCGACTGCGCATCGACGGTGTGCTCGAGACGGTCGGCAGGGTCGACGGTGACGCTCTGGCGCGCCGCGTGATCTCGCGCATCAAGGTATTGGCCGAGCTGGACATCGCCGAGCAGCGCGTACCGCAGGACGGCCGCATGGCCATCTCTGCCGGCGGACGCCGTGTCGACCTGCGCGTCTCGGTGATGCCGAGCGTGCACGGCGAGGACATCGTGCTGCGCATCCTCGACAAGCAGCGGCTGGCAGACGGAGGTGGTGCGCTGCGGCTGGACGCGCTGGGCTTCGATGCCGGTCCGGTGCGATTCATCCGCGCCATGAGCCGACGCCCGCACGGGCTTCTGCTGGTCACCGGCCCCACCGGCAGCGGCAAGACGACGACCCTTTACGCGGCGCTGGCCGAGGTGAATGGCGGTCTGGACAAGATCGTCACCATCGAGGACCCGGTCGAGTACCAGCTGCCCGGCGTGCTGCAGATCCCGGTGAACGAGGCCAAGGGCCTGACCTTTGCGCGTGGCTTGCGCTCGATCCTGCGCAACGACCCCGACCGCATCATGGTCGGCGAGATCCGCGACGAGGAAACTGCGCAGATCGCGGTGCAGGCGGCCCTGACCGGCCACTCGGTGTTCTCCTCGGTGCACGCAAACGACGTGTTCGCGGTGCTCGGGCGTTTCCTGCAACTGGGCGTGGACGCACACAACTTCGTCACGGCACTCAACGGTATCGTCGCGCAGCGTCTGCTGCGCGGCGTCTGTCCGCACTGCGCTGCGCCCACCACGGTGCCGGCGCATCTGACCGAGGAGGTCGGGCGACTGACAGGTGCGCCCCCGGCGGCGGAGACCCTGCCGCAGGCCGGCCAGGGTTGCAGCCACTGCCGCGGCAGCGGCCACATGGGCCGTCACGCCATCGCCCAGACCCTGCAGGTTGATGACGAGATGCGCGAGGCCATCGCCGCGCGCAGCCCCACCGCGCAACTCAAACAGATGGCGAGCATGCGGGGCACCCGCAGCCTGCGCGAGGTGGCGCTGGAACTGGCACTACGCGGCCAGACCAGTTTCGATGAAGTGGAGCGCGTCACCGATGGCTGAATGGCGCGTGGCATGTGACGGCGAGACGCTGGCGTGGCAACGCCGGGCGGGGGTCGGCCCGGAGGCCGGCGAACAGCGCGTGGCCGGCGCGGACCCGCAGGCGTTGGCGTCCGCACTGCGCCAGGCCATGAACGGCCGCTCGCAACCGGGCGACACGCTGCGCCTGGCGCTGGGCTCTTGCTACATGCGGCTTGCGGCCTTGCCATGGCCGCGCGACCGTTTGTCCGCCGAAGAGCAACGTGCGCTGCTGCGCCAACGCTGGCAGGAGCGCCTGGATGACGCAGACGGCTGGTGGCTCGGTGTCGAGGGCCGGGGCACGGTCAGGCTGGCGACGGCGGTGCGCTACGAGCTGCTGGATTCGCTGGAGGATGCGCTCGCGTCGGGCGGCGTGCGTGCGCGCGCCTGTCTGCCAGCCGCGGGGCTGGCGCTGCACGCGCTGAACAGCAGCGCCGACGCCTGCATCGCACTCGCCGAGGGCCCTCGCCAGACGCTGGTCACGATCGCCGGGGGTGGTCTGGTCAACCTGCACAGCGCCTGGCGTGAACGCAGCACCCTCGGGTCGCCTGCCGATACGCTGGCCGCCGAGCCGTCCCGCTCGACGGTGGACAGTGCGGATCAACTGCCCGATGTCCGCCTCGACGGTGGCCCGCGCAGCTGGCTGGAGTGGTTCTGAGATGCGCCCAGACCTGCACGGAATAGACCCCTGGGCTGGCCGCAGCCCCAGACGCCGCGACTGGATCGCGGCGGCGCTGGGCGCGCTGTTGCTGGCGGCCGGCGGCATCTTGTCGTGGCAATCGACGGATCAGGCGGTCGCCGTTGCCAGCCATGACAGCATCGACGCCGCTGCCTGGCAGGCGGCGGCTGACCGCAGTCAGCGCCTCAACGGTGTGCTCGACGACCTCTCGCGGCCGTGGTCGCGCTGGCTCGAGCGCAGCCTTGCGCTGGCGGGCGACGATGTGCAGCTGGAACGTCTGGAGGGCCAGGCTGCCGACCAGCGGCTCGAGATGGTCATCGGCACAGCTGACCTGGGTCGGGCCAGCAGTTTCGTCGATGCGCTGGCAAGCGTGCCGGGCATCGCCGGGGCGCGCATCACCCGCCACGAGGCTACCGCAGAGGGCGTGCGGGTCCATGCCGAGGTGTCGCTGCGATGAGCCACGCCAGCCCTTCACCCACCAACCTGCGTCTGACCCGAGGTTTGCCAGGCAGCCTTGCGGGCTGGCACCCGCTGGGCCTGATCGGCATCGTTGCGGCACTGCTGGGCGTGCTGATGGTCGCCCTGGCGATTCCCCACCAGACACCCACCAGCACGCCAAGGCCCGATGCCGCGGTGGACGAAACGCCACCCGCGCTCCGTCTCGAATTGCAACGCAGCGGCATCGAGGAACGCCTTGCGCGCTTCCCGACGGCTCGCCAACGTGATGCGCAGATCGCTCTGATCGGAGCGCTCGCCGACGATCAAGGCGTGGCCCTCGGCAGCGGCGAATACCGCGATGCCGCATCGCCGATGCCCGCCGACCTCGCCATGCTCGAGGTGCGGTTGCCGCTGCGCGGCAAGCCCGCTGCAGTGCGCAGTTTTCTCGCTGGATTGCAGCGCGAGGCTCCCTGGCTGGCGATCGACCACCTGAGCATCGAGCGCGACGGCGGCGAGTGGCGCGCCGAGGTCCGCGGACGCCTGTTCCTGAGGCTTGCGGCATGACCGCCACCGGCCGTCAACGGCTGCTCGCTGCCGCCCTGCTGGCGACCCTGGCAGCGGCGTGGCTGGCGCCCGACGCCGAGCCAGACGGCGGCACTGCGGTTGCCGCGCTGGCGCCGATGCCGGCGCTGCTGGACTGGCCGCAGCCGCCCGATGCCCCCGCCGTGGCGGCAGACATCGCGCGTGGCTCAGCGCCAACGGCCGGTGGCCGTGGCACCGGCCGTGCCCCGCGCGGGGCCACGGAGGCCGATGCCGCCACCAGCAAGCCAGCGGCCCCGCCGCCGCCACCCTTCCGCATGTTCGGGCGCTTCGAGCGCGACGGCGAGTCGCTGGCCTTCATCAGCCACGCCGGCCGCACCCTGACCGTGGCCGCCGGCGAGGCGCTGCCGGGCGAATGGCGGGTCGATGCCATCGGCAGCGATGGCATGCTTTTGACATACTTGCCCCTCGGTCAAACCGCCCGCATACCCTTCAAGGCGCCCGCGCAGTGAGTCGATCTTCTCCAGCCCTCCCCCAGGCGCCCGCGCCGGCCTGCCCCGCGTGCCCCGTGGCGCCCCGCCCTGTGCTGGGACACGCGCTGCTCGGCGCCGCGCTCTGCGGCATGCTGCTGCAGGCCTGCGCACCGGTGGACCCGCTGGCCACCGTGCAGCCGCTGGTCGCCAAGGGCGACTACGAGGCCGCCATCGCCGACCTGGAGGCGCGCGGCAACAAGACCGCCGCAGCAGACCGCACCGCCGCACTGCGGCTGCGCCAGCAGGCGGTCGAGGAGCTGCTCGCCGAGGCCGCCGCAGCCACCGAGCGCGGCGAGGACTCGGCAGCTCGCGCGGCGCTGGAACGCGCAGCCCGCGTCGACCCCGGCCAGCTGCGCGTCAGCGAGGCGCTGCGCCGGCTCGACGACCGCGCTGCCGCCACCACGGCACTGGCGCAGGCACGTCAGCGCATGCAGGGTGGCGACCTCGACGGCGCCGCCGCCCTGGCCAAGGGCGCGCTCGACCGCGTTCCGGAACTGCCCGAGGCGCGCAAGCTGCTGCAGCAGGTCGCCGACCTGCGCGAAGCACAGGCAGGCATCGCCCGTGGTCTCGACCTGGGCACCAAGCCGGTCACCCTGCAGTTCCGCGATGCCCCCATCAAGCAAGCCTTCGAGGCGCTGGCGCTGGCCACCGGCCTGCAGGTGGCTTTCGACCGCGACGTGCGGCAGAGCCAGCCGATCACGGTGATGCTGCGCGACATCCCGGTGGTGGATGCGCTGCGCATCCTTACCCTCTCGGCGCAGCTGGATTACAAGACGCTGGGGCCCAAGTCGGTACTGGTCTACCCGCGCAACGCTGCCAAGTCGCGCGCCTATGCCGACCGCGTGGTGCGCGTGTTCCACATCAGCAACACGGTGGCCAAGGACATCGTCGCCGCGCTGCGCAACACCTTCCGCATCCGCGACGTGTTCAGCGACGACAAGCTCAACCTGGTGATCCTGCGTGACACACCCGAGGTGGTGCAGATGGCCGAGCGGCTGGTTCTGCTGCAGGACGTGCCGGAGCCGGAGGTGATGCTCGAGGTGGAGGTGCTCGAGGTGTCGCGCGCCAAGCTGCAGAAGCTGGGCCTGGAGGCGCCGCGTAGCGTATCCATCGGGGTGCCCAGCACCAGCGCCGCAAGCCCCGACGCACCGCCCAGCCTGGGGTCCAACGGGCCGTTCCGTGCCTTCATCGCCAACCCGGCGCTGATACTCAATCTGCGCCAGCGCGATGCCTTTGCCGACCTGCTGGCCAACCCGCGCATCCGCGTCAAGAACCGCAGCAAGGCGCGCATCCATATCGGCGAGAAGGTGCCGGTGATCACTTCCAACGCCACCTCGACCGGGGTCATCTCGGGTGCAGTCTCCTACCTCGATGTCGGCCTCAAGCTGGACGTTGAGCCCTCGGTGCATCTCGATGGCGACGTCTCGCTAGGCGTTCGCCTGGAGGCATCGAACATCAAGGAGACGGTGACGCTGAACACACGTAACAGCGACGGCACCGTATCCGGGGCAGGCACCGTGGCCTACCGCGTCGGCACCCGCAACACCGAGACCAGCCTGCGCCTTAAAGATGGCGAGACGCAGGTGATCGCCGGCCTGATTCAGGACGAGGATCGCCGCTCGCGCGAGAAGATCCCCGGCCTCGCCAGCCTGCCGCTGATCGGCCGGCTGTTCGCTACCGATGGCGGCGACGGCAGCACCCGCGAGAAGACCGAGGTGGTGCTTTTGATCACGCCGCGCGTGCTGCGCAACATCAGCCTGCCGTCTCGCGCCGACACCCGCTTCGATGCCGCGCCGGAGCTCTCCGGCAGTGGTTTCGCCGGCGGTCTGGTGCCGGTCGACGAGCTGCCGCAGGACCCGAACGCGCTGCTGCCAGGCGCCCTCGACAACTCCAACGCCCCGCCGCAGCCGGCCGAGACCGTCGCCCCGACCGGCTCGCCGGTGCGCTGAAGGCCAGCCATGCCGGTCGCAGTGGCGGGCCGTGGCGGGTTCCGGGCACCGCGCCGGGGCTTTACCTATATCGAACTGATGGTCGCCGTTGCGATCATGGGTGTACTCGCGCTGTCGGTGGTCCCGCTGTCGGACTGGCTGCGGCAGCGCAGCCAGGAGTCGCAGCTGCGCGATGCGCTGCGCCAGATCCGCGGCGCCATCGACGCCCACCGCAAGGCGAGCGAAGACGGTGTCATCGGCAAGCCCGAGGGCAGCTCCGGCTACCCGCGCAGCCTTGGCGATCTGGCGCGCGGCATCGAGGCGAGCATCGAGCCGCTCGCAGGCGCGGCATCGGGTGCGGGCGCGGCGTCCGTAGGCGCGTCTGTGGCTGGAGCGGCAGCCGGCGCCCCGGCCACCAGCAAGACTCGCAAGCTGTACTTCCTGCGCCGCATCCCGCGCGACCCCTTCTTCCCCGACCCGCGCGTGCCAGCGGAGCTGACCTGGGGCCTGCGCAGCTCCGACAGCCCACCCGACCGGCCCATGCCGGGCAAGGACGTGTTCGACGTCTACAGCCTGAGCCCGCGACAGGCCCTTGACGGCAGCTACTACCGGACATGGTGAGACCCGCACACCTCACAGGCCGCCCCGCACGCTGCGGCTTCACACTTATCGAGTTGTTGGTGGTGCTGGCCATCATCGGCACGCTGTTGGCCATCGCCCTGCCCCGCTACGGCAATTCCATCGGCCGTGCCGAGGAGGCCGTGCTGCAGCAGAACCTGCGCGCCACGCGTGAGGCCATCGACCAGTTCCACGGCGACCTCGGCCGCTACCCGGCCAATCTGCAGGAACTGGTCATCCGCCGCTACCTGCGCGAGATCCCGGTCGACCCCATCACCCGCAGCAACCGCACCTGGCTGGCGCAACCCGCCGCCGAGGGCGGCATCCGGGATATCCGCAGCGGCGCCCCCGGCAACGGCAGCAACGGCAGGCCCTATGTCGGCTGGTAGAGCGTCGGCTGGTGGGGCCACGGCGCCAGCGCAGGGCTATGCGCTCATGGCTGCGCTGGTCGCCGTCGCCATCATCGCTGCCGCTTCTCTCGCCGCGTTGCGTTACGGCGCCGCCCACCAGCAGCGCGAGAAAGAAGCGTGGCTGCTGTTCGTTGGCAACGAGTACCGCGTGGCGCTGGAGCGTTACGCCAGGGCCGGGGTCGGTGTGCCGGGCCAGGGGCCGCGTGAACTGGAGGAGCTGCTGATAGACCGCCGGGGCCGGCAGCCGCTGCACCATCTGCGGCGCCCCTACCCCGACCCGATGACGGGCCGCGCCGACTGGGTCCTGGTCCGCAATGATGCCGGCCTGATCACCGCCATCCACAGCAGCAGCACCCGGTTGCCATTCAAGCGCAGCGGCTTTGGCAAGTCCGAGCAGGGCTTTGAGAAAGCAAGCAGCTACAGGGGCTGGGTGTTTCGTCCTGCGGCTGACGCCGGAAAGACATTGCGGCAGAATGACCCCGAAGACGATAGGGATTCCGATCCGGAATCCAGCCCATCACAGGAAGGCCCGCCATGACCCGACGCCGCGCCCTCACCCGCCTTGCTCCCGCCGGCTTGATGCTCGGCACCTTGGCCCTGCCCGCCGCAGCAGGCAGCTTCTACCTCCCCGCCTCCGACAGCGTCGCCGCGCTTGGTCGTGGCTACGCCGGCCAGGCCGCGCTGGGCTATGACGCCACCAGCGTGATGAGCAACCCGGCTGCCATGACGCAGCTGACCGGCAACATGCAGTGGTCGGTGGGCCTCAATGCGCTAAAAACCGATGTACGGATCCGCGATCAGGGGACCACCGTTCTGGGCGGCGCGGTGCCGGGGGGTATCCCGGTCAATGGCGGCATCGAGGGCGATGCCAGCGACCTTGCCGGACTGCCCAACCTCGCCTTTGCCCACCGCATCGGCGGCGCGCGCAACGTCTGGCTTGGCTTTGGCGTGCAGGCGCCATTCGGTCTGGGCATCGAGTATCGGGACAACTTCCGCGCGCGCTACGACACGCGTGAGGCGCGCCTGCGCGTCATCGACGTTTCTGGGGCAGTGGGCTTCCAGCTCACCGACAGCCTCTCGATCGGTGGCGGAATCAACGTGCAGCGAACCGACGCTCGGCTGGAGAACGCGGTGCCTAATCTCAATGGCACCGGCATACCCGGTCAGTTCGCTTCCGACGGTGTGCTGATCGTCCGCGCCGACAGTTACGCAGTGGGTGGCAATGTCGGTCTGCACCTCAAGGCCAGCGACACGCTGCAATTGGGCCTGCACTACAAGTCGCGCATGTCGCACGACCTCGAGGGTTACGCAATCGGCCAAAACCTGACCGGCGTCCCGGGCGTGCTGCCATTGGACCTGCTGAATGGCCGCGGTGGCTCGGCAACGCGCCTGAACCTGCCCGATGTGGTCACCGCCTCGGCCGCCTGGCAGGCCAATGACAATCTGAGCCTGATGGCGGAGTTGCGCTGGTTCAACTGGTCACGCTTCCGCGAGCTCGCCTTCCGGTTCGACAGCCCGGCCGGAGTGACCATTCCAATCGCCCGGCCCGAGTCCTACCACGACGAATACGGCCTCGCGTTTGGCGGCGAGTACCGCCTCACGCCGCAATGGACAGTGCGCGCCGGCTACCTTTACGACCGCACGCCGACCCCTGATGCTACACGCAGCACAGCCGTGCCCGATGCCAACCGGCACTGGTTCAGCATGGGGGCCTCCTGGGTGTTCCAGCCGGGCTGGGCGCTCGACGTGGCCTACTCGCGTATCGAGTTCGAGACGGTGCGCATCAACCGCACCGATGCGCTGGCCAACACCGTAAGAGCGACTGGTGAGCCCAGCGTCGACGTCGTCGGCGTGGCCATCCGCAAGACTTTCTGACGGCCGCCTACTTCTCCGTCATCGTCCACACGCCGTCCCAATCGGCTGGCGGCGGACTCTCGCGTAGCGTGGCGATGCGCTCAAGGTAGAGGTCGGCTGTCACGTCCTTGCCGCGGCGCTCCACCACCGCGCGGAACGCCGCCTCGGCGCGATCCCACTGCTGCGTGCGATAGGCCGCCAGGCCCGCCTCGTGGTCGCCGATGGAATCCTGGAACG
>JACCDS011743544.1_pt1 | contig 10351 bp, 9 predicted proteins | sample 7446441 | NCBI WGS metagenome assembly JACCDS01 (sample SAMN15323445, study PRJNA562643) | freshwater metagenome | isolation source: river surface water | place: USA:Blue River Watershed | collected 2017-08-17 | reverse complement strand
GTGCGAGGAATATATTCCCTCCAAGCTCTACGAATACCTGTGGATGCAGCGCCCCATCCTTTCCATCGTGCACCGCAACCCGCAGATGGCGGCCATGATCCGCGGCGAAGGGCACACGGTGGTGCAGACCGGACTGGCCGCAGGTGACAGCGTCCCCACCGCCGTGGCCCAGCCCCTGGCCGCCGCGCTGGAGCAGCTCTACGAGCGCTGGCGCAGCCCGGGTCTGCCCGACAGCGGGCGGGAGAGCCCGTACACGACGCAGGCATCGTCCATGCAGCTGGTAGGCTGGGTGCGACAGGTACGTAAGAGGCCAGTTTGAAGCAGCCTTTGTTGTCATTGCTGGTGCTCGGATTCCGGAACTTCGATGTCACCACACGGACTTGTCTGGATTCTCTGCACCCATGGCTGCAAGATCCCGACATCGAGTTGCTGGTGATGGACAATGGCTCGCCGGACGACTCTGCGGAAAAAACGGAAGCCTGGTGTGAAAACCATCCGACAGTCCGTTGTCTTGTGAGTTCAAGCAACCTCGGGTTTGCGGGGGGTATGAATTGGGGCGGTGTCCAAGCGCATGGAGATTGGTTGCTGCTGGTGAACAATGACACCTTGTTCCCAGCTCAAGCGCTGGACGCACTCAAGAGAGTGATACGCAACGCTCCTCCCGATGTCGCCATGCTGGGGCCGGTAACGAATTCCGCGGGTAACGGGCAGCGTCTCTGGAAACCAGATGCGACTCAGCAGGATTGGCTCGAGATCGGTGCCTGGATCAACCAGAATCCGACAGGGCATCTGATGCCCACCTACCGAAGTGACTTTTTCTGCATAGCGATCCGCCGTGATGTCTGGGAGAAGCTGGGCGGTCTCGATCAGACGTTTGGTCTCGGTTATTACGAGGATTTCGATTTCAGCCTGCGCCTGGCAAAGGCGGGCTACCGGCAGATGATCACCGAGGATGTTTTCGTCCTGCACACCGGCAGCGCAACCTTCAAGGGTAATACTGCTGCGCGCGCGTTGATGAAGCGCAACAAGAAGCTGTTGCGGGGCAAGCATCCGGATGCACGATTCGAACATGTGCGCCAGGGTAATCTGGCCGTCTTGCTTGCGTATCAGGCGCTCAGACAGTCCGGCGACTGGACGCCCGAACTCGAATATCGCAGGGTTTTGCGGCACAGTGCGTTGCTGGGAGATGCCCCGCGCAGTCCATTGAAAAAATGGCTATGGAAACGCAAGATCAGGCACTTGCTTTGAAAAAACGAGGAGGAGCGATGCCAACACTGTTGCGTTGTCTCCCCGAGGAGGGTGAATGGAAAACAACAAGAGCCTGAAATTGGATGGGATTCAACGGTCATATGCATTCCTGTTGCTCGCATATCTGGCCATTCTTCCCGTAGCCAATACCACCGCTTTGCGTAACCTGCTGCTGCTGGGGTTGCTGGTCCTGCTGCTGGTCTTCATGGTGAGGCGCTCATCGAGACCAGCACATGCCGTGATGGATTTCCTGAGCACACCGTACTGGCCCCTGTGGACCTGGTTCGTTTTTCTCTGTCTCTTCCCGCTCTGGGCGCGGCAACCGGAGGTGGCTTGGAGCAACCTGGGAGCGCAATGGGGGACGTCGATTGCGGCCTGGTTGCTTGGACTGGGTGCGGTTTGGATGTTGGGGCGGCGTGGCCCCGGTCTGTGGGCCCTTGCCGGCGCCTCGGCCTTCCTGGTGGTGCTGCATCTGCTTTTGACCCTGATGGCCTGGGCCGGCCTGTTTGGCGAGTCTCCTCCAACCGATTTGCCGGTTCGTGCGATGTGGCGTGTTCTGGTCGAAATCCTCGATCCCCAGTCTGCCGCATCCTGGAGCTGGCAGGGCTTCCCTTGGGGGTTTCGCGGCTTCGACCCAATGCATGGCAATCTTGGGTACACGGGGACGCAGGCGATGATTTTGTTGTCGGTCTGCCTGTTATGGGCCTGGCAGGCACAACGTCCGAAGATGATGGCTTGGTCGGCTCTAGGCATCGCCTTGTGTTTTCTCAGTGTGGTGGTTGCTTATTCCCGGGGTTCGGTCTTGTACCAACTGCTGATGCTGCTGGTGGGTCTGGCAGTGTTCATGTTCAAACTGCGTCGTGAAAAAACGGCAGTGTCACATCCCCAAGATTGGGGGCGTCATCGGCTTCCCATGTTCCTGCTGGTGCTGTTGATGGTGCTGGCTTTGTTCTTGACCCAGTACCTGCGTAAGGACATGCGCTGGGGGCTGATGTTTGACAAGGTGAAAGTGGCCTTCCTGGTCCAAGACCCTGTCGAATTCATGTGCGAAGGGGTGACGCCCGAGCTCAGGGCCCAGATCCATAGGCATCTTGAATCACAGGATCCTCAATACATGGACGCACTGGTGGATGGGTTGAATGGTGATGGTGGTCGCATCATGCTCATGCGCGTCGGTTGGCAGCTGGCGCTGGAACAGCTGCGGGGCCTGGACGGATCGCGCGATAGTTACAGGAAGCTGATCGAGGAACGCTGTGGCCACCCTCCAGCCATGCTGTTCTTCCACACACACCAGGGCTGGCTGGATACCGTCCTGGCGCTGGGATGGGGAGGCAGTCTGCTTTGGGCGTTTCTCTTGAGCTATCTGGCCTGGACAGGATGGCGTGCCCTGGATGACAAGCACCATTGGCACTGGGCGCTGGCACTTTTTCTGATGGCAGTGTTCTGGGGCCTGCGCGGCTTGGCGGACTCGGTCTATCGCGAGCACAATCTCCAGATGCAGGCAGTTCTGCTGGGTTATCTTTTCGCTCGCCTGCGACTGGAGTCCGGTCTCCGTTAGAAAAGGTGCGCGTGATCCCGGCTTGCTCGTACAAGCTGGAGGCGCAGCTTTTCCTTCAGACGGCGTTTGAGGGGATTCCTGTAATGAGTGCCGGTCCCGCCACCTATGCCAGCAATCACGGGTGGGATGGGCAGCAGAATATGGGCCAACGCCTTTTCACGGACGACATCCCTGAAGCATTCCTCCAGGCCGTGGCCCTGCTCCTTGCGGATATGCAGATGGGCATCTTCAAAATATCGGCGATAGCTATCGCAGCTGACCATGTAGAACCGGGTGTCGATATAGGCGAATTCTGTTTTTTTCCAGGGAGAGAAGACATCCAGGAAAACGCCCTTGAACCGCATATTCCCGTTCCAGTGTTTCAGGCATTCGGCATAGTTTTCCACCCAAAGCTTGGAAGTGCATTTTGCAAAGCAGCCGGCTTGTGCGATGAAGCGGGAGTGTTTTGTTGCATACCGGACGATTTCACCCTCACCATAGCCGCGCCCGAATTGCCGGACGCGCTCTGCATCGTTGTGGAATGGCAGACATTCGATGTCAGCCTGGGGGAAGCGGTCAGCAACAAGTTCCGAGAAATCGAAACCCGAACCGTCGCACAAGACGATGCGCAGCCCCGGGTCAATGCGCAGCCATTCCCGTACGGATTCCAGTGCCAGTTGCGTACGTTCCTGCGTATCGCTCAGTGCAACACCGGTATCGTGGGCAACAACGCTGGAGGTCAGCAGAATCGGGGGGTGAGTGGAGTTCATTCGTCTGCAATCAGGTCTTGGGCGAGGCCGGTTAGATGCGCCCCAGTTTGCGCCGCAGCCGGCGGCCCAAACGCGACATCCAGTGGCCGCCCTCACTGGGCCAATCCATGTCCCGCTCCCAGGCCGACTGATAGATCACGCCAGAATACAGCTGACTCAGATCGAGATCACCGATGCCCTTACGCTTGTCGCGATCAAATTGCCAGGCGTAGTGGTAGACCTTGAAAAAGGATTGGCAGGGAAGCAAGCGGATCGCCTGGTAACGCAACAGAGCCTCTCCATACCAGCGTGCTTCGCTGGGAGCTTCCCGGATCGCATCGGCAAAGTTGATCCCACGCGGGAGCAGATAATTTTCGTACAGGCTTTCCCATACTTTGCGATGCCAGACGACAGGCAGCGGTCCGAAGTTGTAGAGGCGTCCTGCACGGCCGAGCAGCTGTTGTACCTTGAGCGCGTCGGTTTGATAGGCAGCCAAAACCTGTGGCTTGCGGTGGTGGATGGCATCTTCGAGGATCTCATGCCCCTCGTCCATGACGGTATAGGGTGTTCCATCGGGCGCAAGGAAGTCCTCTTTGCCAAAGGGCTTGATGAAAAAGGCGTCCGAATCCAGACAAAGATATGCATTCGCCAGGCCCAGGCGCCAGAACTCGGATTTGACGATCTGCTGGGACAGACTCCCAGGTAAAGAAGAGAGGGCCTCAGGCGAAAGCCCCGGGGATGCGCGCCAAATTTCCTCGTCTGTGTGGAGCGTGACATCCAATGTGCCGAGATGGTGCTGGAAAAGCGCCAGATCGGCTATGGGGACCGAGACGTGGAAGGGCAGGTGTTCCCGGTTGTGTTGCCGGATCGAGGCGGCCAGACGCAGGACACGTTTGAGATCGGTGTGATAGCTTTTGCAGTAAAGAACAAGATCTTCCATCGTGACCTCAATCGACCAGGTCCGGTTGTGAGGGTTTGACGGCTTGGAGTATCAGTTGTTTGGCTATCAGATCACCCAGACCGATGCGGGCGAGCAACCTCTTTTGCCAGCGCTGTGTGTCAGGGATCAGAACCTGCTGCACTCTGGCACCGGTGGTTTCTGTCAGTTGAATGGCCGAAGAGCGCGTGAAGAAACGCAAGTGCGTACGATCCAGGATGCCGTCATCGGAGTAGTTGAAGCGCCCCTTGAAAGCCAGATCTGACAGGATGCGGTAGTTCCGGATGTTGGGGACGCTGATGATCCACATGCCGCCCGGTTTCAGAAATGCATCGAGGCGGCGCAGGGTTTTCCACGGGTCGACCAAGTGTTCCAGTACATCGAGGCACAGGATCAGGTCGACCGATGCAGACGGCAGATCCGGCAAGGCTTCTTCAATATCCAGCTTGAAAAATCGATCGACGGATCCAGGGGTTGCGCGGAGTTCCGCGTAGGGTTCGACGCCCGCAGCCCAGGCACAGCGGCCAATGTTTTTAAGCCATTCAAGGGTGTGACCCTCTGAACAGCCAATTTCCAGCACACGCAAGGGTTGAGCCTCGGTGCGCGGCAGCAATGGTTCAATTTCAGTGCGGGCCTTGGCGAAATAGTTGCCCGTCTTGTCTGCGTACATATGGGGAGAGATGTCAGCCACGGCGATCCTCATAGGTGGTGAGCAGTTTTAGGGCAAGTTGGGGCAGGCTGGTGGCCTGGGCCACCAGCACCCGGCGCAGTTGCATGGGGTCATCGCCTTCCTGCACGCGCCCGCGACGTGTTGTGGTTGCCGTGGCATAACCCGCCTGTGCGGCCATCTGCGCGTGCTCGGGGCGAAAGCGCCCATAGGGGTAGCAGAAATGGCGCACCACGCAGCCCAGTGCCTTCTCGAGTTCTTGTCGGGAGCCGGTGATCTGGTCGCGCGCTTGTGTCGCATCCAACTGGTTAAGGTCGGCATGCGTGCGTGTGTGTGAGCCGATGTCCATGCCTGCAGCTAGCCAGGCCTGCCAGTCAGCATGGCTCATCAGGGGCTTTTCCTCGACCATTCCATGATCCCAGCTGTTGGTGCCACCAATCATGTCGCTGACTGCATAGACGGTCGCGGTGAATCCGTGTTTCAACAAAACGGGCAGCGCATTGTGCAGGTTGTTCTGGTAACCGTCGTCAAAGGTGATGCCAACGACCTTGCCCTGTCTTTCACCCTTCAGATAGGGTTCCAGATCCCGCATGGAAAGACCACGGTAGCCCAGGAGTTTGATCAGTCGCATCTGCCGGGCAAAGGCGCCGGGCGAGACCACAAGACCGCGCAGTGGCGTGCCGCGTGGCGGCGGTTCGTCGATCTGGTGGTACATGAGAATGGGAATCGTCATGTCTGCATTCTGCTCAGGTTGGCGTAATAACCACCTGCGGCCAGCAGCTCGGCGTGGGAGCCCCGCTCGACGATGCGGCCCTGGTCGAGCACCAGGATCTGGTCGGCATGTTCGATGGTGCTGAGTCGATGCGCGATGACCAGGGTGGTACGGTTCTTCATCAAGGTGGCCAAGGCGGCCTGTACCTGCCGTTCACTTTCCGTGTCCAGCGCAGAAGTGGCTTCATCGAGGATCAGGATCGGGGCATTCTTGAGCAGGGCGCGGGCGATGGCAATACGCTGGCGCTGGCCTCCCGAGAGCTTGGCGCCGTCTTCACCGATGGACGTGTCCAGCCCCTCTGGCAATTGCTGGATGAAGTCCCAGGCATTGGCGGCCTTGGCTGCGGCGGTCACGTCGTCGCGTGTTGCCGACTCGCGCGAGCCGAAGGCGATATTGGCTTCCACCGTGTCGTTGAAGAGCACGATGTCCTGGCTGACCAGCGCGATGTTGTGCCGCAGGCTGGCCAGCGTGAGTTCGTTGATGTCGATCCCGTCAATCAGGATGCGGCCAGTCGAGGGGCGGTAAAAGCGCGGGATTAGGGCGCTGATGGTGGTCTTGCCGCCACCGGATGCGCCAACCAAGGCAATGGTCTGGCCGGCATCGGCATGGAACGACACCTCATCAAGTGCCTGCCGCTCCGAGCCGGGGTAGCTGAAACTCACGCCATCAAACTCAAGGTGACCACGGGCATGGGACAGCTCGCGCCGACCCGGGTCGAGTTCATCTGGCATGTCGAGAAGATAAAAAATGCTTTCACAGGCAGACAAACCGCGTTGCAGGATGGGATTGATGGCCGTCAGCTGTTTGATGGGGGAGATCATCAGCAGCATGGCAGCAATAAATGAAATAAAACCGCCAGCGGACGCACTGGCCTGGCCGGTGGTCTGGCTCAGGGCCAGGAATGTGATGGCAGCTACGGCAATCGAGGCGACCAGATGCGTAATCGGGGTGAGAGCCGAGGCCGGCACGGCCTCGCGCATCATCGAGCGGCGGAAGCGTTCGGTATCCTGGAAAAAACGTTCGCGTTGCTGGCGCTCCCCCCCGAAGATACGGATCACCTTGTGTGCAGCGGTGCTCTCCTCGATGGTGTGGGACATGGCGCGCAGGGCTTCAAAACTGGAGCGGCTGGCGGCCCGGATACGACGACTGAGTTGTTTGATGATGAAGGCGATCAAAGGCCCGATGGTCAGGGTGATCACCGTGAGCTTCCAGTCCAGGTAGAGCAGATAACCAAGCAGGGCCACAACGGTGAGCGATTCGCGCACGGCGATCACCAGTACATTGGTGGCCGCCTGATTCACATTGTCCGTGTCATAGATCAGACGTGAGATCAGCTTGCCAGCGGACTGTTCATGAAAAACTTGCGTAGGCAGGGTCAGAATTTTGTCGAACAGTTCACGTCGCAGATCGAGAACCAACCGCGTCGAAATCCACGTCATGACGTAATTGGTGCAGAAGGACAGGACGCCACGCAACGTGAACAGAGCGACGATGCCCAGTGGAATGGCCCAGACCAGACGGCTGTCCGGCGTTTTGAAGCCGTTGTCCAGCAGGTACTTCATGATGGCCGGGAATACCGGCTCGGTGGCCGCCGTGCTCATCATGCCCAGCATGGCCAGGGCAAATGGTTTCCAGTACGGCTTGACATAGTCCAGCAAGCGGAAATAGAGCGCGCGATTGCTGGGGATGGCGGTGCTGGTTTGGGTCATGGCTTTTCGTTCATGCCATGGCGCAGTGGGAGTCGGTTCGTCGGGTGCGACAGGGGCGCACAGGCATCCGGCATGGATCCGGCAAGTCTACCTGAATTGTCCCGTGAGACCGGTCTGTTCCAAGAGGGACTGTATCGGGTTGTCCTGGTCGATTCGGACTGCACGGGCAGGTATGATCCCGCCTGAGTCACGAATGGCTCAAAACACTTGTTTTCAGCGGAGAGGGCTGTATCTTGGCCTGGTCTGCTGTTGTTCAGTCGGGCTGAAATTGACCCATCTCTCCGTCATCCTCATCACCAAAAACGAGGCCGCCAACATCGAGGCCTGTCTGCGCTCGGTCGCCTTTGCCGACGAGGTCGTGGTGGTGGATTCGGGCAGCACGGATGACACGGTGGCCATTGCGCGGCGCATGGGTGCCGTGGTGCATGTCACGCCCGACTGGCCGGGTTTCGGGCCGCAGAAGAACCGGTCCCTGGCCCTGGCCAGCCACCCCTGGGTGCTGTCGCTGGACGCGGACGAGCGGGTGCCGCCAGAGCTGCAGGCCGAGATCGCCCGGGTGGTGCAAGGGCAGGGCGGTGCGGCCGTGGCCTGGGAGATTCCGCGCCTGACGCAGTTCTGCGGCCAGTGGATCCATCACTGCGGCTGGACACCCGACCTCGTGCTGCGCCTGTTCCGGCGCGAGGCCGCCCGTTTCAGCGACGACCTGGTACACGAGCGTGTGCTTGTGGCGCAGGGTGCGGTCGGCCGGCTCAAGACTTCCTTGCTGCACTACAGCTACCCGACACCGTCACATTACTGGCGCAAACTGGAGCAGTACAGCCAGGCTTGGGCCCAGCAGCGCCATCGCGCGGGCCAGAAGACCAGCATGGCCCGGGCCGCAGCCGCTGGTGTGGTGGCCTTCATCCGCAGCTATTTTTTCCGCCTGGGCCTGCTGGACGGTGCCATGGGCTTCGCAGTGTGTACCATGCAGGCCCAGGCTGCTTTCGGCAAATATTTCGCCCTGTATTGTTTGAACCAGACCCATGACACATCGTCCGTACCGCCTCCCCCGTCTGTTTGAGATAGGTTGCCTCGTGCTGTGCGCCTGGCTGGGCCTGGCCATGCCGGCCCTGGCGCAGTTCCGCGTCGAAGTCTCCGGCGTGGGGCTGACCCAGCTGCCGATCGCCTTTGCGCCTTTCCGTGGCGAGGACGCCGCACCGCAGAAGATCAGCGCCATAGTGCAGGCCGATCTTGAGCGCAGTGGCCAGTTCCGCGGTGTGGCGGCCCGCTCGGGCCCGCTGGACGAAAACGCCCGCCCGGATCTGGCCCTGTGGCGCCAGAGCGGCGCCGACTCCCTGGTGGCTGGCAGCGTCGTGCGCCTGGCCGACGGCCGTTACGACGTGCGCTTCCGCCTCTGGGACGTGGTGGCCGGGCGTGACTTGGGGGGCCAGAGTTATGCCGTCACCCAGGCCGACCTGCGCCTGGCCGCGCATCGCATCGCCGACTTCGTCTATGAGAAGCTGACCGGCGACAAGGGCGTCTTCTCCACCCGCATCGCCTACGTCACCAAGGCCGACCAGCGTTACAGCCTGTGGGTGGCCGATGCCGACGGCGAGGGTGCCCAGCCGGCCCTGACCAGTCCCGAGCCCATCATTTCGCCCAGCTGGTCGCCCGAAGGCCGGCAACTGGCCTACGTGTCCTTTGAGTCGCGCAAGCCGGTGGTTTATGTCCACGACGTGGCCAGCGGCAAGCGCCGCCTGGTGGCCAACTTCCGTGGCTCCAACAGTGCGCCCGCCTGGTCACCCGATGGGCGCAGCCTGGCGGTGACACTGAGCCGTGACGGGGGTTCCCAGCTCTACACCCTGGATGTCACCACCGTCGGCGCCGAACCGCGCCGCCTGACCCAGTCCTCCAGCATCGACACCGAGCCGGTCTTCTCGCACGATGGCAAGTTCATCTATTTCGTCAGCGACCGGGGCGGCAGCCCCCAGATCTACCGCATGCCGGCCGCCGGCGGCAGTCCGGAGCGCGTGACGTTTACCGGCACTTACAACATTTCCCCCGCCCTGAGCGCCGACGGCCGCTGGCTGGCTTATATTTCCCGGGTCAGCGGCGCCTTCAAGCTGCACGTGATGGAGTTGCCTACCGGCAATGTGACGGCGCTGACCGAAACCAGCGCCGACGAAAACCCGAGTTTTGCCCCCAACAGCCGCCTGCTTCTTTATGCGACCAAGCAACAGGAACGCGAAGCCCTGATGACGACCACCCTGGACGGGAAAATCAAGGCCAGACTGGCCGGGCAGGGCGGCGACATCCGCGAGCCCGACTGGGGCCCCTTCCAGAAACCATCCAATTAACCCCTTATCGATTCCTCAGGAGTAAAAATGTCGATGAAAAAACTGGCACTGATCGGTGCCCTGGCCTTGCTGATGGCGGGCTGCTCTTCGGTCAATCTGGACAACCCGCCGGTCGAAGACCGTTCCAGCGGCGCCGGCACCGGCTCCAGCAGCACGGTGGCGCAAACCTCGGTGACCCCGGTGGGTGACGGCAAGTCCGCCCAGGGGGCCATCGCCAACGTTTCCCGCCTGGTCTACTTCGATTACGACAGCTACGTCATCAAGCCCGAGTTCCAGGCCCTGATCGACGCCCACGCCCGCCACATCAAGGCCGATCGCAGCCGCAAGGTCGTGATCGAGGGCCACACCGACGAGCGCGGTGGCCGTGAATACAACCTGGCCCTGGGCCAGCGCCGT
>JACCDS011770524.1_pt1 | contig 10352 bp, 5 predicted proteins | sample 7446441 | NCBI WGS metagenome assembly JACCDS01 (sample SAMN15323445, study PRJNA562643) | freshwater metagenome | isolation source: river surface water | place: USA:Blue River Watershed | collected 2017-08-17 | reverse complement strand
GAGCAAACCCGACCTGGATATTGACGATGCCAAGGTTTCGATCGCTTGCGGTTGTCGTCTCCCCGTCGCATTTGACGAAAAACGCCTTGTCCGGCGTGGCTCCCTGGAAGGCGCCCTGCCGGAAGAGACTCATCATGAAGGCGTTGAGATTCATCCGGATCTTGGCCCACAAGGGCTCGTCGTTGGGCTCGAAAACAACCCATTTGGTCCCACGAAAGAGCGACTCTTCGAGAAACAGAGCCAGACGCCGGATCGGGATGTATTTCCACTCGGAGCCAAAGTCGTCGCTGCCATCCAGGGTGCGGGCGCCCCAGTTCACGATGCCGTTGGGAAACTTGCGGATGCAGTTCACGCCGAGCTTGTTGAGCACGCCGTTCTCGGCGTCGGTCAGATTCAATTCGACGTCCAGAACGCCGCGCAAATCGGCCTCGGTGCCAGCGGGCGCCTTCCATACGCCGCGCTGAGAGTCCGTCCGGGCCATCAAACCGGCGATCATTCCCGACGGCCCGATCGACTTGACGATCCCGGCATCGCTGTACTTGACCCTTGGATAAAAGATCGCCGAATGTGACTTGACGATACCGGCGCGAAGTGAATTTACTTTCGCCGCATCCGCCTCCATCCTCTCGCCGTTTGTCCAGCTGCCGGGGGCGTCAAGCAGAAGAAACGCCCGCCTCTTTTCGCAATAGGTGGTTGCCGGCCCGAACAGCTGCTGATACTCACCTTCATCGATATCCCCGTCCTGCGGAATGACCATCAAGGTAAAAAGATCCACGCGATCGAGCGCATTGAACCCCGTATGGTCCAGGGCACTCCCCGTGTAATCTGCAACCGTCAGCGGGGTTCCGTCGTCATCACGGCCGATGGCCCCAGCCCCGTTCTGATGCGACCCAGTGCCGATATTGCCCAATGCGTATTGCCTGACATTGGAGGTGAACGCGGCACTGATGTCGGTCGTCGTACTCGTGAGCGGGTATGAGGTGTTCAGCATTCCGGTTTTGGGTTTGAACGCAATGCGATACCCCCCCCATACCTCGGCGGTCACGGGAGCGTCGGGTTTGTCATTGATATTTCGGGCGATCAGTTGGAGTTTTTCCCTGACACCATCCGAATGATTGGTCAATGCCGTGGCAAGAGCATCCTTGAACCAGCGGTCTGCCGCCGCCGTGGTTCTCAACAGGTTAGGAACCGGAGAATTCAGGTCGATGACATTCGGCGTCGGCGCGCCGCCAAAAACAAGCGTGGCAACATCGCTCTGAAGCAGCTTGGCCAGAGCGTTGGGGCTGCCCGAGAAATACGTTGCCGTGGCGACAGGTCGAAGATCTGAATATCTGGCGACTTCAATACCACCTTGGTCCAGCCCCATCATCAACGGCCCGGCAAGGTCGTTGGCGGTGGCGCGGCGCACCTTGACACTGAGCTTGTTCGCCGTGTTCGAACTTATTCTCAAGACCCAGAGATTCGAACCTGCATCTATCTCTTCCAGGGAAACCGTTATCGCGAGCCCGCTGGCCGCCAGCTTGGGGTTGATCCGACCGGCAATTTCCGTCTCAAGCGCCGGCTTGGTGGTTGCGGTAAAGGAGGCGGGGTTGATCTGCCTCATATCGATGGATATGAAGGGACTGTCATTCACACTGATATCGAATTTACTGGCTGCGTTCGCCGGAACTGTCGGGTAAACCAGTTCATTCAATTTGTCCTTGATTTCAGTGAGATTCGCAACGGCAATAACGCGGCGGCATTCGCTGTAACCCACGATGGTGGACGATTCGATATTGAAGCCAGATACAAGTTGCGCATCAACCATCTTCGAACTCTGGGAAATGAAGGTTGGCGCATAACGCGACGATGCCGGATTCAGCGAAAGATTCAGGAACGTCTCATTCCGGACGATCACCCCACCCTCTTCCTGGGACACGTGAAGATTGAAACTTTCGTCCGGATTGATCGTGTTGTAGTCGACGGTCAGCCTGACGTTGTTGCCCCAGGCTCCGGCATCTTTTGCAATTACCTGTAAGACACTGGCTCCCGCAAGATTCTTCAAGGTGATGTCGGCCTTGCGGGCATTGTGAGCAAGCCGAACGACGTAACAATCCGTTCCGCCGTTGTCGAAGTACTGCTTGACGCTGGCCCCGATTTCACTTGCGGCGTGCCCGCCGGCGAACTCGCGCAAGAAATCGGAATGACTGAGACAGCGAACCGCCTTGTTGATCGGCCCCTTCAGGGTTCGACCGAAAAAGGCGGCGATCGATGTGGCCACACCCGTGATGGGCCTGACGCCGCTTGAAACTTCCTGGACATAGACGCCGGGATAGGTCGGCTGGATCGGCATGACAAGTTCTCCTGATGGCTGGTTTTCTTGGTGACAATCGATCCGAGCTCATTCGTGTATACCCTGTAGATGACTTTTCGACCCGAATCCCGCGATGCCGCCCCTTCTGGTTCGAACGCTGGGAATCGCCGACGGATGTGGGCTTTTCAAAGAGCCGATGGATTCCGCTTGCAGTATCAGGTAGGTCGTGCCTTACTGTCATCCCCAATTTACGGGATGTGTAAAAACACATGTAATACCTGTTAGCAACCACATGCTGTGACAAGAAACACTGCCTCCGTCCAGTGGTAGGGATTGGCTCTTTGCCCCCTCCTTCACTGATTTCTTTATGAGGAATTAAGAATGTACGGAGACAGCAAGATGCTGGCTATCTCGGTGCATGCTGAATCACTTTTCCGTCACCTGGAAAGCATCTCCATGCCGACAGCGAGCGCAGTGCGTTGCTGCATTAAGCGCGGTTTCCAGACCGTGGACCCGGATTGGCTGCCCGAGGCGCGCAAGCGCCAGTACAACTGGGACCGCAAGTCCCAGGTGCTGGTCAAGAAGCTCTAGGGCTCCTGGGCCCGGTTTGCCTCGGTGCCGGGCGCCACGCGCGGCATTCGCACTTCGAACACCGAGCCTTGCCGCAGCGTGCTGCGCAGGTTGATCTGCCCGCCCAGCACACGGGTCACGGCGTTGAAGACGATGTGCAGGCCCAGGCCGGTCCCGCCCTGCCCCATCTTGGTGGTGAAGAAGGGTTCGAAGATTTTCTTCTGCAGTGCTTCGGGGATGCCCTGGCCGTCGTCCCCGATGCTGAACAGGATTTCCGTATCCGACACGGCCGCACCGGTGATGGTGATCGTGCCCGAGGCGCAGTCGTCGAAGGCATGCGCCACGGCGTTGGCGATCAGGTTGGTCAGCACCTGGCCCAGCGCCCCGGGGTAGCTGTCCAGGGCCAGGCCCTGCGGCACGCGGACTTCGACACGCCAGGGCGTCTTCCTCAGCGTGGGCTGCAAGGTCAGCAGGACTTCGTCGACCACCTCCAGCAGCTCGAAACGGCGGCGCTGTGAACTGGTCTGGTCCACCGCCACCTGCTTGAAGCTGGACACGAGCGTGGCCGCGCGCTGCAGGTTGCGCATGCTGATGGAGCAGGCCATCTCCACCGCCTCGGTGAAGCGCTGCAGGTCGGAATAGGTCATGCCCTCCTTGGCGATGCGGCGGAACTCCTTGAGGCGTTCGTCCAGGGTGGAGATGGCCATCAGGCCGTTGCCGATGGGCGTGTTGAGTTCGTGGGCCACGCCGGCCACCAGATTGCCCAGCGCGGCCAGCTTCTCCGCCTCCACCAGCTGGGCCTGGGCGAAGGTCAGGGTGTCGACCGTCTCGGTGAGTTTCAGGTTGGCCAGGCGCAATTCTTCGGTGCGCTGCTCGACGCGCTGCTCCAGCGCCACGTTCAGCTGGTGGATCTCGAGTTCGATGCGCCGCCGGTCGGTGATGTCCACCGTCATCATCAGCAGCAGGCGCTCCTCTCCGATCTCGGTCACCAGCGCGGAAATGCTGCACAGGATGGCGCGGCCGTCGGAACTGCGGCACCAGGCCTCGAAATCCTGGACCTGCCCCTGGCCCTGCACGAGCGCCAGGAAACGCACCCGGTCCGAATCGTCGAGCCAGTGGTTGATCTCCGCGCCGGACAAGCCCACGACCGCCTCCCGGCTGCGCCCGAACAGCGTCTCCCACGAGTGGTTGACGGTCACGATGCGGTAGGCGCGACGCACGTCGGACACCGACATGGGCGCCGGCGAGGCGTTGAAGATGGTCTCCAGCTTGAGTTCGTTGTTGCGCAAGGCTGCCTCGGCCTGCTTGCGCTGGGTGATGTCGATGTCCATGCAGACGAAGACCGGCTGCTCCGTCTCGCCCGGGATGCAGAAGGTCGAGGCCAGGACGTGCACGGAGTGCCCGTCCTTGTGCGTGAGCTCGTACTCGACCGGGCCCACGGCCAGGCCCGTGCGCCCGATGTCGCGCAGCGCCGCCAGGAAGCCTGCCACGCCGGCCGCGTTGCCGAACATCAGCGGATGATCGTCCAGGCGGGTGTGCATGGTCTCCTGCGCATCGAAGCCGTAGAGTTCGCTCGAGGCCTGGTTCCAGTAGAGCACCCGACCCTCGATGTCGAACCACTGGATGGCCACCGCCGGGGTCGACTCCAGCGTGGCCTTCATGCGCTGTTCACCGCGTTGCATGGCGGCTTCGCGCTGGAGGATGGCGTCGGCCATGCCGTCCAGGTCCTCGCTGAGCAGGCCGAACTCCCTGATCGATCCGATGCGCGCATCCGTGCGCGAAAAATCGCCGCGCGCGATCCGGTGGGCCCGCTCCGCCAGCAGGCGGAACGGCTGCGACATGCGCGCCGCCCACAGGGGCGCGAGCGCCAGGCTGATGAGCATGGCGCCTGCGAAGCCCCCCAGCACCAGCAACAGGGTGACCCGGTAGCTGTAGTTGGACAGGCCGGCGGGCACCCCCGCGGCGATCACCCAGCCCAGTTTCTCGGTCCGGGTCCCGCCGACCAGGAGGCGCTGGCCGTTGATGACCTCGTAGACAGGCAGCGCCCCGCCTTGGAGGATGGCCTTGAAGGTGGAGGAATCGCTGTAGTCATGAAAAGGCAGCTGGGGGATGGGCTGGGTCGTGGCCAGCCCGCGGCCCCGCCGGTCGATGACCACCACCGCGCCCTCGTCGCTGAGCTGCACGCCCGAGATGAGCCGCAGCAGGCGCTCGGGCGGCATCTCTCCCACCACGGTGCGCCGGCCGGCGGGCAGCGCGACCCCCACATTGATCTGGCCCGACAGCACCGAGAGGTAACGGTCGCTCCAGACCGTCTGCCGGGACTGCGGGCTGGCGCGCCGCTGCGCCTGCAAGGCCTGGAACAGGCTGTTGCCGGCAAAGTCCATGCCCTCCAGGTTTTTCATGAAACGCTTGTCGCTGCTGTCGTCGTGCCCCGTGGCCAGCACCTTGCCCTCTTCGTCCAGCAGGGAAACGGCATCGAAGACCGAACCCTCGGCCACCAGCGCGTCCAGGTGCGCCTGCAAGGAGGCGGCGCTGCCCTGGCCGGCCAGCCTGGCCAGCGGCTGCAGCTGGCCCTCCACGCCTTCCATGAAACGGTCCAGCAGGCGTTGCACGTTCTCTGCGGCCAGCTGGGCCTGCGTGCGGCTGCGCTGCTCCACCTGGGGCAGGCGCACCAGCAGGATGGAGGTGCCGACCACCAGGAAGGTGAGCACCGTGGCGGCTGCCAGCAGCAGGACCAGTGACGTACGCAGGCTGATGGATCGCATGCGTCCCCGTTACTCGCCGGCCACCACGAAACGCCCGCGGCGCACGACGGCGATGGAGGACTTGCCCACCACATCCCCGTTCCTGTCGAAGCTCCATTCGCCCTGCAGGCCCGGGTAGGGGCCGCTGGCCAGCAGCGCCTGCTTCAGGGTCTGGCCCCTGGCCTGCTGCCGCAAGGCCTGGGCCAACGCCTGGGCCCCGTCGTAGGCGGCGATGCTGGCAAACCCCGGGTCGGACTTGAAGCGTTCGCGGTAGCTGGCGTGGAAGGCCTGGTAGCGCGGGGAGTTGTCGTCGCGGTTGAAGAGCTGCACCGTGGACATTTCCTCCACGGTGCGCCCGCCCATCTCCAGCAGCTGTTCGGTCGCCGACCAGGTGACGCCGATCGAGGCGTCGCGCCGCCCCTGGGCACGGACCGCCTGCACCAGGCGCACGGTGTCCACGGCATTGGCCACGTACATGATGGCATCCAGGCTCATGCCCTGGAGCTGGTTGACCGCCTCGACATAACTGGCGTCCTGGCCCGAGGTGAAGGGGATGGCCGTCACCAGCCGCCCGCCGCGCGCCTGCAGGGCATAGCGGAAGGACTGGAGCCAGTCTTCGGCATAGGACTGGTTGCGGGTGTCGTAGATGGCCGCAATGCGCAGATAACCCAGGCCGTAGTTGTAGTCGGCGCTCTGGCGGGCCGTGTGCTGGGTGGAGGACAGGACCATCAGCAGGAGATCGTCACGCCCCGAGAGGCTGCTGCCGGTGGCGGTGGGGCTGACCAGGACCAGGCCGGTTTCCTCGCTGACGGGCAGGATGGCATGCGCCATGGCCGTGGTCATGGGCCCGATGATGGCCACGACCCCCCGGGCCGCGAGCTCGCGCACAGCGGCACGCGCCTGCTCCGGGTCCTGGCCGTCATCGCGCACCAGCAGTTCGAGCGGGCGACCGCCGATTCCGCCGGCCGCATTGATTTCCGAGACCGCGAGTTGCACGCCCGCATAACCGGCGTCCCCGAGATCGGCCACGCTGCCGCTCAGCCCGGCCAGGTAGGCCAGCTTCAGGGGCTCGGGTGGTGTGCAGCCGGCCAGGGCAAGACTCAGGCCCAGGGCCAGCCAGGCAGTGCGATGGGCCGGCATGCTCAGGCCCCTTCCGGGCCCGGTCCGCCGCCATGCGCCTGCAGCCAGGGCAGCAGTTCCTCCAGCGGCATGGGCTTGGCATACCAGTAGCCCTGTGCTTCATGGCAACCCAGGCTGCGCAGGAACTCGGCCTGCTCGCGGGTTTCCACGCCCTCGGCCAGCACCGTCAGGCCGAGCTGCTGCCCCAGGGGGATGACCAGCTCGGCAATGCGGGCGCCACGGGTCTGGGTGTTGAGCACCTGGACGAAGGAGCGGTCGATCTTGATGCGGTCCACCGGCAGGCGGTCCAGGTAGGCCAGCGAGGAGTAGCCGGTGCCGAAATCGTCGATGGCGATCGTGATGCCGAGCTGGCGGATGCGCTTGAGCAGGTCTTCGACCTTGTCCGTTCCCACGATGGCCACCGACTCGGTGATCTCCAGTTCCAGCTGGCCGGCCGGCACGCGCTCCTGCGCCAGGGCGTCCTGCAGGTCGGCCAGGAAACGGGGGTGCGAGAACTGGTGGGCCGAAACGTTGACGGACATGCGCAGGCCCGGGTGCCCCTGCACCTCCATCTTCTGCAGCGCGCGCAGCGCGCTGCGCAGCACCCAGGCGCCGAGGTCGACGATCAGGCCGGAGCTTTCGGCGATGGGCAGGAAACGGTCCGGCGGGATGAAACGGCCGTCGTCGGCCTTCCAGCGCAGCAGCGCCTCGACCCCGAGGATGCGGCCGCTGTCCAGCGCCACCTGCGGCTGGAACATCAGGAACAGGCGCTCGCGCTGGAAAGCGGTGCGCAGGGCGTGCAGCAGGCGCGTGTGCTCGCGGGTCTCGCGCGCCGAGGAGGTGGTGTACCAGGCGTCCTGCCCGTGGCCGTTCATCTTGGCGCGCTTGAGGGCGATCCAGGCCTCCTTGAGCAGGTCGGCCCCGGTGATGCCCAGCGCTTCCTGCAGGTGCACCACGCCGATGGACACGCTGACCGTGTGCTCGATGTCGTCGAAGACGAAGGGCTGGGAAAAATGCCGGCGCAGCAAGTCCGGCTGCACGACGGCTTCAGGGGCCCAGACCGCAAAGGTGTCGTTGCTCACCCGGGCCAGTTCGCAGGGCGGCGGCAAGGCCTTGCGCAGGCGCTGCGCGGCCAGCTGCAGCAGGCGGTCACCATAGACATGGCCGAACATGTCGTTGATGCCGGAGAACTGGTCGATGTCGATCAGGGCCAGCGAGGTGCGCGCAATGCAGTCGGCATCGCCGCGGCAGGCCTCGAGCTTTTCCACCAGGGCGGCGCGGTTGTGCAGGCCGGTCAGGGTATCGGTATAGGCAGCCCGGCGCAGCTTCTCCAGAAGCTGCTGGTTCTGCCATTCGACGGCCATGTGGGCACAGAAGACGTCGAGCATGCGCAGGTCCACCGCCTGCGTCTGCTGCGGCGTCAGGTGCAGCCAGGCAACCAGGTCGCCCGTGGCGCCGGAACGCAGATGCAAGGCCGTGCCGCCCTCCATGCCCAGGCAACGCCGTTCCTCCAGGCAGCGCTCGATCAGCGCCAGCAGGTCCGGGCCGGCATGTGCCGAGGGCGGGGAACCGACGGCCTCCTGCGGGTATCGCCCCGCAACCGCCAGCAGGGTCAGGCTGCGGGGACCACTCTGCTGGTCGGCGATGAAACCGTCGGGGGCGGCACCGAAGTAGGCCGCCAGCATCAGCAGCAGATCGGCCGCGCCGGGCGTGTCTGCACCGGCATAAGCCTTGAGCCGCTGGCCGCTGTCGATGATCTTTTCCAGGTTCGCGCGCGCGCGCGCCTCCTGGCACAACTGCGCGTAGGTACGCAAGGCGACCGACAGCGCGGCATAGAGCTTGGCCTGGGTCAGCTCGCTCTTGGACTTGTAGTCGTTGATGTCGTACTTGCGGATGGTCTCGATCTCGGGCGCATACCCGGGCTGGCCGGTGCGCAGGATGATGCGTGTGCAGTTCAGGCCGAGTTCGCCCCGGATCCTGGCGATGATGTCCAGGCCGGCGGTGGGTGTCTCCATCACCACGTCGAGCAGCACCACGGCAATGTCCGGCTCCACGGCCAGCATGCGCAGGGCCTCGGCGCTCGAATGCGCGTGCAGCAGCTCCAGAGGACGGTCCGAGACCTGCAGCTTGTCCAGGGCGAAGCGGGTGGCCTGGTGCACCTCGTGGTCGTCATCGACCACCAGGATGCGCCAGGGCTCGGTCAGCGTTTCGGCTGGCGCCGGCTCATCACGAAAAACGACCTGGACGTTGATGGCATTCATGCTTCAGTCTGTCAGCGATTTCATCGTACGCCAATTGACCGGCCCTGCAAATATCAGGCCGGCACTGAAGTCGAGAAAGCATCAAATACTGCGCAGTGGCAGGCAGCATCAGTGGTCTGACACTCATGAAACGCGGGTAATCCCTAGCAGGCCAGCCTCCCGAAAAAGTCCGGGGGGGCCTCATTCCGCACGCCGGGGCGCCAGGCGTTCGAAGCGCTGTTCCATCACTTCATTGCCCCACTGCCGGCCCGGCTGCTCGTGTACCAGGCGAAAGCCCTGTTTCTCGTAGAGATGACGCGCAGCCTGCAGGCCAGCGAAAGTCCAGAGGCTGGTCCTGGCATAACGCCGCTCATCGCAAAAAGCCAGCGCGCTGCCCAGCAGGCGTGTGCCTATGCCCGAACCGCGCAGGCGGTCCGAAGTGATGAACCAGCGCAGATGAGCCCCTTCCGTAGGGGCATGCAGGCCGTCGATGGCGATGGCGCCTTCGACCCGGCCGTCGGTCAGTGCCAGCCAGAGTCCATCACGCGCCTCCTCGTAACGCTCGCAGAAGGCCGCCAGTTCGCGCGCGACCCGGCTCTCGAAATACACACCAAAACCCGACTGCAGGGCGTAATAGTCCGCATGCAGCGCGGTGATCCGGCCGATGCAACCTGGCAGATAACCCTGGTGGATGCTGATCTCCAAGGGAGGCCCCTCTCAACCCAGTTCGGCCAGGCGCTTCTCTTGCCGTGCCGTCAGGCGCGCGATGTCGGTGATGTCCTGCGCCGACAGCTTCGGGCCCGGCTTGCGCACGGCCTCCGAGGCGATGATGCCGCGCTTCATCAGGATGTGCTTGCGCACGGCCAGGCCGATATTGGCCTGCTGCTCGTAGCGCGCCAGCGGCAGGTAGGCGTCGAACAGGTCATGCGCGCGCTCGATGTTGCCGGCAGCATGGGCGGCACAGACGTCCACCATCATCTCGGGGTAGGCAAAGCCGGTCATGGCGCCGTCGGCGCCGCGCGTGAGCTCTTCCGGCAGGAACAGGCCGCCGCCGTTGCCGGTGAGGACGGAAACGCGCTGGAGTTCACCCTTGTCGCTGGCCGCGCGGATGGCCGAGAGCTTGGCCAGGCCCGGGCTGTCCTCGTGCTTGAGCATCACGCAGGTGGGCGAGTTCTTCAGGATCTTCAGGATGACAGCGGTGGACATCTGTACGCCGGTGGCCACCGGATGGTCCTGCAGCACCCAGGGCACGTCGGGGCCCAGGGTCTCGTTGACCATGTCGAAATAGGCGGTGATCTGGTCGTCGGTACGCACGGTGGACGGCGGCGCCACCATGACACCGGCCGCGCCCAGGGCCATCACGCTTTGCGTGAGTTCGCGCATGGG
>JACCDS010896234.1_pt1 | contig 10352 bp, 11 predicted proteins | sample 7446441 | NCBI WGS metagenome assembly JACCDS01 (sample SAMN15323445, study PRJNA562643) | freshwater metagenome | isolation source: river surface water | place: USA:Blue River Watershed | collected 2017-08-17 | reverse complement strand
TTGGTTAAGTTTTGCAAATATGTGCCGTGCAAAGTCAATTTAATTGAATACAACCCCATTGATGATGGTGAATTTCAACAAGCCTCTGAAGAAGCTATTGCGGCTTACATAAAAGGATTAGAAACCATAGGAGTTGTAGTCAAGGTGCGAAGAAGTCGTGGAAAAGATATTGATGCAGCTTGTGGACAATTAGCAAATAAATCTTAAAAAGTACTGAATTTAGTAAAGGTATTGGCTTTGAAAAAATAATGATTTTGTATCTTTGAAGCCAATGAATATCACTTCTCAAATAAAACAGCCTATTTTGATCGAAATGGAACTTTTTGAAAAAAAGTTCTATGAATCGATGTCTTCTAAAGTAGCGTTGCTTAACAGAATTACCTATTATATTGTCAATCGCAAAGGAAAACAAATGCGTCCTATGTTTGTGTTTTTGACTGCCAAAATGGTTTCTCAAGGCGTTGTGAATGAACATACTTATCGAGGAGCTTGTGTGATTGAATTGATTCATACTGCTACTTTGGTTCATGATGACGTGGTAGATGATAGTAACCGTCGTAGAGGATTTTTCTCTTTGAATGCGCTTTGGAAAAATAAAATTGCTGTTTTAGTTGGGGATTATTTACTTTCTAAAGGACTGTTGCTTTCTATTGACAATGGCGACTTTGATTTACTCCGAATCATATCAGTTGCTGTTCGTGAAATGAGCGAAGGAGAATTACTTCAAATTGAAAAAGCCCGTAGATTAGATATTACGGAAGAGGTGTATTACGATATCATTCGTAAAAAAACCGCAACATTGATTGCTGCTTGTTGTGCTTTGGGAGCTCAGTCAGTAATTGAAGATGAAGTGCAAGTAAAAAATATGCATCGTTTTGGAGAACTAATAGGGATGGCATTTCAAATCAAAGATGATTTGTTTGATTATACCGATGACGCTATTGGTAAACCAACAGGGATAGATATTAAAGAACAAAAAATGACTTTGCCTTTAATTCATGTTTTGAATACCTGTACTGCTAAAGAAAAAACTTGGTTAATCAATTCTATTAAAAACCACAACAAAGACAAGAAAAGGGTTAAAGAAGTCATTGCTTTTGTCAAGAATAATAATGGTTTGGCTTATGCTGAACAAAAGATGCTTCAATTCCAACAAGAAGCATTGCAACTGCTAGCCAATTATCCGGATTCTCCATTTAAAGATTCTTTAGTCTTGATGGTGAACTACGTTATTGAAAGAAAAATATAATTCTATATTTTCTAATATTGAGCTTTTAAAGTGTATAAAAAGCGTTATAATTTATAATATTTTACTGCTGATTTTAAAAAATACTATAATTTTAAAAAAAAACGAATAATTTAAAAATATTATAGTTAAATTCGTCACGTGAAAATTCAAAAGAGAAAAATAGTATTAATTGAGGACGATGTAGCATTAGGAAACGCTATCCTAGAGCTGTTACTATTGAATAATTTTGATGTTACTTGGTTCGAAGAAAGTACACCTGCCCTTCAATATCTCTACCAGAATATACCCGATCTAATCATAAGTGATTTAATGATGCCTGTTATGAATGGAGAAGAATTGTATTTGAATATTCGTAAAAACAGAAAATTCAATACAGTTCCTTTTATCATTATCACCGCTAACATAGATGATGAAGTCAAGTTACGCCAATTAGAGTATGGCGTGAATGATTATATCATGAAACCATTTAAAGTAAAAGAGTTGATCTTTAAAGTAAATAATGTTTTAGAGTTAAGAAAAAACATTGAAAAAAACTTTGGTATAGATCCTTTTTCAAAGGTTACTATTAAATTATCTGAGAAAGATTTTCTTACATCTCTAAATGAACTTCTATTAAAAGGCATTAAAACAAGACCAGATTTAGACGAATTGTCCAAAAAATTATTTATCAGTAAATCTACATTAGATAAAAGAATTAGAAAACTCACAAATAAGAATATAAGCCAATACATTAGAGAGTTTAAAATTCAATATGCTATGAAGTTGATTAAACTAGGAGAGAGAAATATTCAATTCTTAGTGGACGAAACAGGCTTTGGGTCTTTTTCGTATTTCTCTACTAGTTTTAAAGCGTATAGTGAGATGAGTCCTCGTGATTATATTAAGTCAATTCAAGCTTCAGAATTAGAAAAATAAGTCGCTTTTTCTAGGAATTGAAGTAAACTATGTTACTAAATTGTTACCATTCCTATTCTTTTTTAAAATATAAGTAAAAATTAAATTTTTTCAAATTTCTATTATAATTTTCGTTCATCAAATCATCAAAATTGTGTCGTAAGGTTTTTTTTAAAGCTTTAAGAATAACAATTTAAATCTGTATAATTATAAACGTATCCCAATGAAACTAAGACCTTCTGATGAAACGTGGGATAGATTAGATGTAATGCTTAATTATAATGAAAAGAATATAGCTTATGTTAATCGAGCTATTCTTGGATTAAGTTTTTTTGTATTAGTCTTATTCGGAATCCTGCTTTGTAGTAATTAAAAAAAACAAAAAATGCTCTAAAGGCATTTTTTGTTTTTTACACCAATTCAATTTCTGTATTGCTTAAGCACATTTGAAGTATTGAAGTAGATTAGAAATTAAATTATTAGCATTTTTTTTTAATTTATCCATTAAAATAAAATGAAATAAAAATACTTCACTTATTTTTGATGTAAGATTTGGGATCTTTCTTACCGGGCAGCTTACTCAGAAAATTTATTGGGGGCAATGAATTTATGATTACAATTTAGTTAAAGTAAGCTGCTTTAGGTAAGATACTAAAAAACTTCTCTCTCAAAAAAAAATCAACAAAAACATAGCGTTTGAATAATTTAAAAAAAATATTTTTTTTAAATATGCTTTTCTACTATTCGTTTTAGATCTTGAAAAGAAAATGGTTTTTTGATATAGTCTTTAGCACCTAAATTTAATCCTGTAATCTCATCTATTTCTTCAGTCTTTGCCGTTAATAATACGACAGGGATATTTGATTGTGCTGAATTCATGTGGTTTTTTAAAAAACCATACCCGTCTAATTTAGGCATCATGACATCGCAAATAATTAAATCTGGAGAGTGTAATTTAACTTTCTCTAAACCTTCCAATCCGTCTTGAGCTTCTACAATTTCATATCCTATAAAAGAGAATAGTTCCACTATAGCTTCTCTTAATTTGATTTCGTCATCAATAATCAGTACTTTTTTCATAGCACTACGATTTAAGTAGAGGAAAATTAAGAGTTACTTGAGTCCCTTTTCCAAGTTCGCTAGTAACTTGAATGGATCCAGAGTTTCTTTCCGTAAATGTTTTTACAATATAAAGCCCCAGTCCAGTTCCTTGAATGCCTTCGGTATTACTGGCTCTAAAGAAAGTGTTGAATAATTTTGGAATGTCTTTTTCTGGAATTCCAATACCAAAATCAATGATTTGAATTTCAATTTCATTGTTTTTTGAACTTAGATTCAAAAGAATATCACCAGCACCTTCAGAGTATTTGAATGCGTTATTTAACAAATTAAAAAGAGAATATTCCATTAAGTTTTTATCAGCAAAAACTGTAAAATTATCTCCTTCAAAAAAGGTTTGTACTTTACGTCCTCCCAATTGATGCGAGTAACTAGTCTCAATTACATCCAAACAAATTTGCTTTAAGTCAAAAATAGTTGGGTTAAAATTAGTTTTTCCGGCGTCATCTTTAGAGATGGTAAGCACAGCGTTCATTAATTCAACTATTCGGTCTATTTCTTCGGTAATTGTATTAATTCGCTTTTGCAATTGGGCGGAGTGAACAAAATTATGACCTTCAATATACATTTCGATTAACTCAGCACTGGTTCGAATAGTAGTCATTGGCGTTCTAAATTCATGCGAAATGGTAGAAACTAAATTGGTTCTTAATTCGTTCAACTCACGTTCTTGTGCCAACGCCTTTTTCATAGCATATTGCACTTCTTTTTGCTGCGTAATATTTCGCGCACTGGTTTGGAAACTTATCGGGTTGCCATTTTCCTTCACTATTCTAGCTTTAACTTCAAACCATACATATTCCCCTTTATTGTTTCTGAATCGGGCTTCTACGTAAGCATTTTCATCTTCTTCTTCAGTAATGAAACTAGTAAAACTGTGTTGTATTAATTCTAAGTCTTTAGGATGAACGAAGTTCATAGGTAATTCACCAATTAATTCTTCTGGGGTATATCCCATAAGTTTAAGGATAGAGGGAGATATATATTCAAAAGTAGTATCCAAGTTATGTAAACATACCAAGTCTACGGTATTGTCTGCTAAAAGGCGGTACATATTTTTAGCCTCATTAAGCTGAATATTTTTATTGCGGTTGTTTTCTTCTATTAGCAAACGATTTTGTTCCTCAACATTTTTTCTTTCAGTAATGTCTTCCATAGCTCCAATCATTCGGATAGCCTTGCCATTTGTATCACGAATTATTATTGCTTTATCACTCACGTAAGCATAACTCCCATCAGATTTGAGATAGCGGTATTCATCAGACCATTTAGTAGAGTTACTTTCTAAAATCGCATCAAAATGGTTGAAATAATTTTCTCTGTCCTCGGGATGAATAAAATTTTCACATTCAGCAGCAGTAATTATATTATTTTCAAATTGATGTCCAAAAAGAGTTGAATAGCTTTCCCCAACAAAAATTTTATCTGTTTGCATATTCCAATCCCAAAGCGCATCTGAAGTGGCTTGACTCGCATAGATGAATCGTTCATTACTTATTTTTAAAGCTGCTTCGGCTTTTTTCTGAGCAGTAATATCAACTCCAAAACCCACCATCATTTCAAGCGATTTATCTTCTCCAAAAACGGGTGCGTATTTGCGTGTATGAATCGAAGTTGATCCGTCACTTTTTTTAATTTCGTCAATCCATTCTATGACAGAATTTGATTTTGCGGCTTCTATAAATCGGTCCCTTCTTTCTTGAGCAAATTGTGGATCTCTTCCGGTATGTTCAGCATATTCAAAATCATCTTTTCCTATGATATATTGGCGAAGTTCTTCATTTTGAATAGCGGCAGGGTTTACGTATAGGTACCTGTGATTGCTATCAAATACGGCAATTTCAGTAGGTAAACGATCTAAAATCTTTTTGTATAATTCTTTTGGTTCTGATTCTGAAAACTGCTCTTGCAATTGGTGTAAACGTTGGATTTCATTTACGATATGGTTAATTATTTTTAATTGTGTAGCGTTAATTGTTCTCGGTTTTGAATCCCAAAAACAAAGTGTTCCATTAGTAGTTTTATTTCCAAATACGATTGGAATTCCCATATAAAATGTAGGCTCCGATTGAGTCTGGGTTTCGTTTTCTTGAATAATTTTGGCGTTAAGCCAATCACTATTTTCCGTTGTAATGGTTAAGCTTTCCCCTGTTTGTGCAATGATGGTCGTAGAATTGTTTTCTACAAATGACAAGACTGCTTTTGGAATTTCACAGATTTCGGCTGTAAAAGAAAGTATAGCAAGACATTCTTCTTGAAAGGCAGTTGACTTAATTATAGATTTAATTTTTATGCTATTTAAGGGCATAGGCTTTAGGTATTTGGGTTAGTTGCAGTAGTAAATTGCAATCACGATTCGGGACGTTAAAGCAAAATAACCATATAATTGGTATAAAAATAAAAGTTTATTGGTAAATAATAGTTTTTTTCTGGGTATAATTTTAAAATATAATCCATTTTCGATTTTAAAGCTTCCAAAAATCATTTTCTATTCTGAAAAGTCGAGGTGAAACTTTGTATATTTGTCACTTTACTACTAAATAAATGATTTCAAAAGCTACCATAGATACCGTTTACGAAACTGCTCGAGTTGAGGAGGTTATTGGTGATTTTGTACAATTAAAAAGAGCGGGGAGTAATTTTAAAGGATTGAGTCCTTTTTCTGACGAACGTTCTCCGTCATTTATGGTCTCGCCAGTCAAGCAAATTTGGAAAGATTTCAGTTCTGGTAAAGGGGGTAATGCTGTTGCTTTCTTGATGGAACATGAACATTTCACCTACCCAGAGGCGATTCGTTATTTAGCTAAAAAATACAATATTGAAATAGAAGAAACCGAGCAAACTGATGAAGAAAAAGCCAATACAGACATTAAAGAAAGTATGTATTTGGTTTCTGAATTTGCCAAAACGTATTTTCACAATACGCTTTTACATTCAGAAGAGGGTAAAGCAATCGGTCTTTCGTATTTTAAAGAAAGAGGTTTTACTAATGAAACGATTAGTAAGTTTGGTTTAGGATATTCTCCAGAGACTTGGGATGCTTTTACCAAAGAAGCTTTAGGAAAAGGGTACAAATTAGAATTTTTAGAAAGTACAGGTTTAACTATTCCCAAAGACGATAGACCTTTTGATCGTTTCAAAGGGAGAGTGATGTTCCCAATACAAAGTATGTCGGGACGAATTTTAGGTTTTGGTGGTCGAATTCTAACGAATGATAAAAAAGCAGCCAAATACCTCAATTCACCAGAAAGTGAAATTTACCATAAAAGTAAAGTGTTGTATGGTATTTTTCAGGCCAAACAATCTATTGCTAAACTCAATAATTGTTATTTGGTTGAAGGCTATACGGACGTAATACAGTTCAATCAAGCGGGAATAGAAAATGTGGTGGCCTCTTCGGGAACGGCATTGACTCCAGACCAAATTAGATTAATCAATCGATTGACTAAAAATATCACCGTTCTTTTTGATGGAGATGCAGCGGGACTTCGTGCGTCTATCCGAGGAATTGATTTGATTCTTGAGGAAGGAATGAACGTAAAAGTATGTGCATTTCCTGATGGAGAAGATCCAGATAGTTTTGCAAAGAAAACATCGTATGATGACTTAGTGGCCTATCTTGAGAATAATGCAAAGGATTTTATCCAATTCAAAGCATCGCTTTTGATGAAAGATGCTCAAAATGATCCTATCAAGAAAGCTGATTTGATTCGGGATATGGTACAAAGTATTTCTAAAATTCCTGACCGAATTCAAAGAGAAATCTATATTCAAGAGTGTTCTCGAATTATGGATATTTCAGAACAGGTTTTGGTGAGTACCTTGGCGCAGCTTGTTCAAAAAGATATTGCAGAAGTTGGTAAGAAGCAAAAACAAGAGCAAAAGGCATTTGAAATTGTAAAGAATGAAGCGCCTGTTCCAACAGAAAAAATTGATATTTTATACCGATTGGAGCGAAAAATAATTGAAATTTTATTGCTTTACGGAAATAAAACAGAAGAATTTGAAGATGTACTTTTAAAGACAAATTCAGAAGGAGAAATTGATCAAGTAGTTGAAAAAAAGGAGTATAAAGTCTACCAACGCATTTATTTGAGTTTGCAAGAAGATGAGGTCGAATTAGCAAATCCTTTGTTTAAAGCTATTTTTAATGATTTGATGAATTACTATTTGCAAAATGAAAATTTCGGGATTGAGAATTATTTAAAACACTTGCCTGCTGAATTTGCACAAGAAGTAACTGATATTCTGATGGAAGATGAACGCGTTACTCTTCACAACTGGGATGGTCAAAACATTTTTGTCAAACAAAAAACAGAAACGGTAAGTCAGCATACTTCTGAAATTATTATCTCTATTCGAGAGTATTTGATTAATAAATTGATTTTGGATTTAATGAGTGAATTTCCAGAGCAATCCGATACCGATCAAGAAGAATTAAAAGTATTGATTAACGATTATAATAAGTTAAAAGTTAATCTAACGGGAACTATCGGAAGAATTCGCTCCACCTATATATAAAAAAAATCACTATAAGACCTCGGAGAGGTCTTTTTTGTACTCGTTAATTTACGTATTTATACGTATTTATACAATAAAAAAAACCTTTTATATTGCACGATGTCTTTAATTATCAAGTAATGACAAATACAATAAATAGAAATAGAGTATATACAATTATTCTTAGCTTCTTAGGATTAATGATTCTTTTAAACAGTTGTTGTGACAAAGATGATACAAAACCAAGTTGCGGTTGTGAATCTGAAACTAAAACAACAATTCCAGAATCTGCAAATTTGACAGGAAAGCTATTTTTTAAAAACGACTCCAGGGGTAATAATTACTATAATCGTAAATATTGGATAGTTTTCATTCCTGAAAATTGTGCTAATTGCGTACATAATTTAATTGTATGTAACGATAGTTTTCTAAACTCAATTCCCAATATTCCAACACTCACAAATATACATGACATTCTAGCGAGCCCAAATGAATTAGATGGAGCAATTGATGTGAAATTTTCAGGGTATTTAAAACCTATTTGCAATCCAATTTTTGCTCCAGCAGATTATACATATGAAAATATTATATTAACTTCAATCAAAAAAGAATGAAAAACTTACTCCCAACATTAGTAGCACCGATTTTTTTAGCTTGCAATCAATCCGAAGAAATCAACCCGGAATATATTTTATTAAAGCTATAATAGGGGATCAAGTATTAACTTCTAAAATAATGAAATAATGAGAAACTTATCAATTATATTCTTTATAACTTTAATAAGTTGTAGTAACAATGAAGATCAATCCAAAAAAAATAATTATAGTGATTGCATAAATGCTAAAATTCAAGAAATTTTACAAAGCCCTATACAAAATCCTAAGGCAACAGTAAAAAAGTATACGTATCTTGGTCAAACTGTTTATTTGATAAATTCAAATTTTGCTGATGCATTAGATCCTGTATATAATGATAAATGTGAATTAGTTTGTTCACAAGGAGGAATTAATGGGAATTCTAATAACTCATGTGTAAATTGGGAAAGTGCAGTTTATATAGAAACTGTTTGGACAGACCCTAGATAAAATATTGCATAGTATAATCCTTAGTGACAAATATCCCAAAATGGAATATATGCAGATAATATGATAAATGGAAAAGTCACTTTATAATCCATATAATGACTTTAATAATAATAAAAAAATGATTTACAACATAATTCCTTAATTTTATGAAAAACATACTCCTAATTTTAGCAACTTCTTTTTTTACGGCTTGCAGTCCTTCCGTAGAAACAAATCAACAATTTTACAATATTGAAGCTAGGGCTGAATTTTCAATTTTAAATTCTGATAATATTGATTTACTTGATCCAAAAAATAGTGTCAATTTGGATGCTTCAAAATTTAAAATTTTCTACCAAAACAATGAAGTAAATAATCAAAATTCAGATTACCCAAAAGGTTTTAGAATATATAAACACGAAAAAGAATATAGAATTGTAGTATTCCTAAATCATTCCGAAGCAGAGGAAAAATCAACTACATATATTCATTGGAATGATAATGATATTGACAAGGTAGAGGTGAGTTACTTAAGAAGCAATAACGGTGTGATACAAAATGTTATTTGGTTAAATGGAAATAAAGTTTGGGAACGCGGCAACAACACAATTGATCCATATTTTGTACTAAGGAAATAACTTTTTTATTTAATACATAAACTGTACAAGTTAAATTTCAACTTGTGCAGTTTATATAATATTTATAAAAAAAAAGAAAAATAACAGAATTTGGTTACTACAAACAACTAGTACAAAACAAAGCTGATTATTTCAATTTAATTAAGAATCAGCTGAGATTAGGTAATTAGTTGTTGAAAACTTACTAAACCTCATCCAGCTCGATAAGTTTATTTTTTAATGCATACAAAACCACCCCAATAAAATTTTTACATTCTGTTTTTTCCATAATATGCTTGCGGTGTTTTTCAACCGTACGGGTACTAATATTGAGGGTGTCAGCAATTTCTTTACTACATTTTTCTAGTGTTGCCAGTTGAACAATCTCAATCTCTCTTGGAGTCAAATAAGCTGTTGGAGTGGTATCTAATACAGTAGGTTTCTTTTTCTTCCACAACAAAGCCTCACGTATAACAGTACTCAAAGCAATGTCAAAATAATAATCTTTATCCAACACATTTTTTATAGCTTCTTCAAGCATATCGGGAGAAGAATTTTTAGTAAAATAACCATTCGCCCCTATTTCCATAACCTGATGTACCGCTTCCTTAGAGGTCAACTGAGACAGTATAATTACTTTAAGATTAGGATCAATAAACTTGGCTTGTTTACATACATCATAACCATGCACAACAGGCATCTCTAAATCCAATAGCAAAACATCTATATCTGTATCTTCTAAAAACTTTAAAAAAGCCATCCCATCATGGGTATCATATACTACCGAAATTCCTTCAAAAGAAGACAATAATAAAGACAAACTTTTTCTAAAAAGCTGATGATCATCAACTAAGGCAACTTTAATCATAGGTGGGGTCTAAATAAATTTTAAAATGATTACCAGTAGCA
>JACCDS010323167.1_pt1 | contig 10353 bp, 11 predicted proteins | sample 7446441 | NCBI WGS metagenome assembly JACCDS01 (sample SAMN15323445, study PRJNA562643) | freshwater metagenome | isolation source: river surface water | place: USA:Blue River Watershed | collected 2017-08-17 | reverse complement strand
GTGCGTCAAGGATGCTCATGTGGGGCCTTTACTGCGGACGGTTGATCAGGTTGTACAGGCTCAGGCCAGACAGCCCCATACCGGCCAGCTGAGATGCGAAGCTCGGTGGCGGCGTGGTGGTCGCCTGCGTAGACACGGTGTCGCCCAGCGGCACGCCACGCAGGATGTTGGCCATCTTGGCCAGCTGCTCCTCGGGGTAGCCGATCTGGCGCAGGATGTCCTGGTACTGGGCGTCGAGGCGCTGCTGCGCGGTTGCACGCTCCAGGTCGCCGTAGGCACCCAGAGTCTTGAGGCGGTCGAGGTCGGCAGCCTGCTGGGCCACGCCAAGCTGGCCAGTGGTCGCGGCCAAGCCACCCAAACCTTGGGCGGCGGAGATCCGCTGGGCCTGCGCCTGAAGGGCGGCCTGCTGGTTGGCCTGCTGGGCCTGAAGGCTCTGCTGGGCACCGAGCTGCTGCACGCCCAGGGCGGCGGTCAGGTTCTGACGGGCGGCCTCTTGCAGCGCAGCCTGGTTGAGCTGCTGCGCTTGGAGGTTCTGCTGCGACCCGAGCTGCTGGGTCTGGAGCTGGGCGGCCAGGTTCTGCTGACCGGCAGTCATGCCAGCCTGCTGGTTGGCCAGCGCCACTTGCAGCGCCTGCTGGGCGTTGAGGCCCTGCGTCTGGAGCTGCGCGGCCATGTTCTGGACGGCGGCCTGCTGCTGGTTGTTCAGGTTGGCCAGCGCGGCCTGCAATCCGGTCTGCGTGCCCAGCTGTTGCACCCCGAGCTGAGCCTGGAGGTTCTGCTGGCCGACACCCATCGCGGCGGCGCGGTCGCGCTCAAACTGAGTCTGTGCGTTCTGGTAGGCCGACTCAAGGCCACGGGCCTGGATGTCACCCAGTTGCAGACCAAGCTGGCGCTCACGCTCAGTGCTGGCCAGCAGGTTGCCGGACGAACCGAGGGAGCCTTTGCGGCCAGCGGCCAAGTTGCCAGCCAGCTGGGTGCGCTGTGCGTCTTCGATGGCCTTGCGCTTGGCGATGTCAGTCACGCCCTGCGTGTAGGGCGACATGTAACGCTGTGCAGCCTCCATCGAGAACTGCTCAGGAGCCTCCATCTGGTAGGTGGTCAGGTTCGGCTGGTAGCCGGTCTGAGCCGCAGTCATCGATGCGCCTTGCGCTTGTGGCGAGTAGGCGGCGTTGACGGCGTTCATGCCGTACTGGTTCAGGCCTGGCGCATTCACCGTGGCCGTGGGGGCCATCTGGAAGGTGTTCAGATCCGGGGCACCGACCGTCATGGCCGATGCGTTCAGCAGGCTGCCCAGACCGCTGGCGGCTTGGTTGGCGTAGCCGGTGGCCGTGCCGAACTGGCTCGGCGTACCCATTGCCTTGATCTGCGTGCCCAGGCTTTCCTGAGTGGGCGACAGACCAGCGATGCGGCCAGTGCCCAGCAGACCGGCTTGCTGCACCGGCTGGTAGACGGTCGAGTAACCCTGCGAGAACAGCGACTGCGCGGTCGGCAGCAGGCCGGGAATGTAGTCAGAACCGCCCGGTGTGCCTGCGCCCGTGAAGTACGGCTCCAGGATCTCCGGGATCGTTTGCTGACCGCTTACGGTGGTGGTTGATGTTGCCATCTTGGCTCCTTACGCAGGCATGTATTTGGAGGGCTTGATTTCCTTGCCCTGTTTCTGTGTTCCAGTCCGAGCTTGGCGCACGCGATCCATCATGGCGTACAGCTGCTTGGCACCGGCTTTGGTGGATCCATTGCCCAGGTGGCTCACCACGTCAGCAGGGATCACGAACTCGCCGTCAGCCAGGCGTGCAGGCTGCTTGCCGTCGATCACGGCGGGAACGGAATCGCTCATGCCATCACCGGGGCCGTCGATGAACTTGGGCGGCACGCCGCCGCGCTTCATGCCGTAGGGGCTGGTTTCGGTGTCGGGCATGGCCTTGGCCGCCAGCATTCCGCCAGTGCCAGCCATCACATCACTGCCCGAGTCGTCGGGGATGTAGCCGCCCAGGGCGAACTTGTACGGGTTGGCGCGGACTGCATCTTCGGCGCGTTTGCGTGCGGCGGCGATCCGAGCCTTCATTTGCTGGTATTCGGCTTCGGCAATCCGACCGGCAGCGCGTGCCTGCTCCAACTGCTGTTCCTGCTCGTCGATGGCCATCACGCCGGTTGCGCCCATCATGGTAGCGTAGGCCTTGCCCGTGCCGAACTGGCTGCCCAGTGCCTTGCTGGCCGTGTCGCTGACGGCCTTGTCGCTGGACATGAGGTTCTTGATGCCCTGGGTGGCGGCGTCGAACTCGCTGCGTGCCGGTGGGGGTGCCAGCGTCTGCGTGACCACCTCGTCGGGTGCCGCGCCGGGCGGAAGCTCCAGCCCAGTCTGCGCCTTTTCGATCACCTCGGGTGCAGCACCAGTGCCGCCGCCTGCCGCTTGCAGTCCCTCGTAGGCGCTGCTCAAACCGTAGGAGGTCAGGCCAGCCATCAGGCCGCGCTTCAGGTTGGGACGACCACTTGCGAAAGTGCCAGCAACACCGCCCAGGATGCCACGGCCCAGCGGAGTTGCCAGGCTGCCAAGGCCAACGCTTGTAAAGGCACCGCCAGGGATGAAGGGGAGGATGTACTGCGCATTTTCGCCAACGGTCTTTGCTGCTCCAGACAGCGTGTCGTACACACCGCCCAGGCCGATGGACTTCATGCCCTTCTCGATGGGGTCGGTGTAGGTGTTGATGTTGAACAGATCCTTGAGCTTGAATGCCTCGGGCAGCCCGGTCTGCGGATTGATCGTCATCGAGGTGCCAGCCTGCTGCGCCATGCGCTGCATCGCCGCCACTTCGTCGGGCCGCATGTGAACCAGCATCGAGTCTCCGCCCCGGCCTTGTTGGGCCAGCTGCCGCGCTGGCGCGGCTTGTGCGGGTGAGCCAGCCAGCTGGGCCAGCTCTTGGCGGAATTGCTCAAGTGTCTGCATTGTCAAACTCCTTCGCCCGGCTTCTTGCGTGCAACCATGTCTTGCAGCTGGACGATCTGTTCAGGTGTGAGGGTACTGATGTCAAAGGTCTGTGCGCGGCCCATCGGGGTGTAGCTGAAGCCCTGACCCAGTGCGCCCAGTCCGACCTTGCCTGCGCCAGGCGCTTGGCCACCCAACAGGGGTGCGGCGTTGGGCTGGAAGCTGGACTGGAACTTGGGAGGCTCGATGCCAAGCTGGTTCATCACGCCGCTTTCGCCGCCGTAGATCTTGGACGCCGCGCTCCACAGCTGTTGCAAGCCGCTGCGGTCGATGGTCGGGGCGGGGCCGTAGGTGTAGGTCTTCTTGCCTGGTTCGGCAGGGGCGGCAGGCTGCTCGGGGCCGCCACCAACGGCACCGGCCAAAGCCAGGCCGCCGCCAATCACGCCAGCGGTGGTCAACGGGTTCTCGATGGCGTAGTCCAGCGCGGCACCGCCAAGATCCTTGAGGGCGTCGATGGTGGACACATCGCTCATCGGGCCAGCAGGCACGCTCTTGTCCACCACCGGGGCCACGCCGGTCAGATCCTTGTACTGGGCGTCAGTCAGTTGGCCCTTGTCGTACAGGAGGTCTTCCATCGTGTCGTAGGTCTTGGCATTCGGGTCAATGGCCACGGCGTTCGGATCGACCGCAACAGCGTTACCGAAGCTCTCGGGCAGGTTGGCATACGGATCGGGCGCGGCTACGGCGGCAGCGGCCTGCTCGGGAGTGATCACGCCCTTGTCCAGCAGCAGCTGCTCCATCGTGTCGTACTGCGGCTGAGTGGAGGCCAGCACTTCAGGCGTGACTGCCGGTTGCGCAGCTTGCACCAGCGGCACGTTCTCGGGGCTGATGGCATCAGCGGCCACTTCGGCGGTGGGCAGATCGGTCGAGGTGATCTGGCCAGGCTCTGCCACAGGGAATGTCTCAGCGCCACTGGGCTGCACGCCAGGGGGCATCATCTCGCCAGCCATCTCTGCGGTCGCGGCATCGGCGGCGGCCCGGCCAGTGGCAGCATCCACAGCAGGGGTCGAGGAGATTGCGCCAGAGGAATCGGTGATCAACTGGGAGCCGTCATCGAAGAACTGGATGGTCGAGCCATCGTCGAAGAACTGGGTGGTGCCGCTGCCGGTCACGTCAGTCGCGCCAGCTGCGCCGAAGGAATCCATCGCGTAGCCCACGCCAGTTTGCACGGCATAGGTCAGGGCGGCAGCTTGCAGAGCATCGCCCAGGTCACCGCCTTCTTCCAGCACGTCCACGCCCTCGATGACAGGGAGTGCCCATGCGTTGCCGGTGGCCACGGCTGCAACTTGCACCACGGCCTTCAGAGGGTCGTCCATCACGGACTCGACCACATTGCTGACGGTATCGCCCACCCATTCGACTGCATCACCAACGGCGTCCACAACGCCACTGACTGCATCTCCAATCGCTTCAACAACTGCGCTCATGCTTTGTCTCCTTCACGCTTGGGGCCAAGCTGCAAGATCACCTGGATCTTGCCGTCTTCCAGCTTGCGTGCTTGATAGCCCATATTCGTGCGCGGAGGGCGCTTGGAAATGGCTTTGAAAATGTTCAGCAACGTTGGGTCATCGAATTGAGTGACCATGAAATCGAAGCCAGCATCGTAGGACGTTGTGACCCAGCGAAGACCGTTTTCGAGGAAGTTGCGTGCGGTGTCGGCGTTGAGTGCGCGGAACATGCCCACTCGGTTCTTGCCCTTGTGACAGAGGAACAGCGTGTTGCCGTACCGCATCGGGAGCGAACCAGGCTGCTTCATCTCAGCCTTGATGCCTTGGATGATGGCAGCAGGTGGCACGGGTGAGTCCATGTTCTGCGCCGCGATGGCGACGATCTCGCCCACTGGGAGCATCGTCTGGTTGCTGTCTACAAGGTTGGCCATTCACATCACCTCAAAAAGTGCAGCCGAGTAGACGTTACCCATACCCGCCGCCAAACTCAAAAATAGCCCACTGGGAGCCACCGTGTCTTGCGACAAAAATACCGAGTCATTTTGGGTGCGATTGGGAATGGCCGGGATGACGCCTCTGGATATTGACTCGCAGAGCATTACGCTCTCCAGAAGCCCACTTGCCCCCATCGTATGGCCAATTTTAGGCTTAAAACTGGTTGCAATAAACCCCTCCAGCATAGACTCCAGCGCAGCACGCTCAGCGGCGTTGTTGCTGGCCGTGCCAGTGCCGTGGGTCTTGACCACCTTGATGTCCTTGGCCAGCATTCCAGCCTGGGCCATTGCACCCGCCATTGCCTTGGTGTACCCCAGCCCATCCTGGCGCTGCCCGATGGCGTTGGAGCAGTCCTCCGAGGCCGTGTAAGCCCCGTGTAGGGTGGCCAGCGGCTTCATCTTCAGGGTGTTGACCGCCCTTTGGCTGTGGAACACCCCCAGCACCGCGCCCTGGCCAACGTGGAAGCCCTGGTTCTTCTCGTCGAAGGCCGAGGGCACCATGCCAGTCTCCGCCTCCTTGGCTGCCGTCAGGCTGGCCCCGGATTCCCCGAAGAAGTCCAGCACGCTGGCGCTGACTGCATCCTCCACGCCCAGCACGATCACCCGGTCGAACTCGTAGTGGCGAATCAGGGTCTGCACATCCATGCAGGCCTTGAGGCTGGATACGCAAGCCGTGGCATCCGTCTGGATCAGGTCGTTGGCCCCCATCTGCTGGGCGATGCGCCCGGCGTAGACCTGGGTGAGGGACAGCGGCAGGAATTTGTACTCGTAGACCAGCGGCGACTTGGCCATCTTGTTGATGCCAGCGAAGTGCTGGTTGCCACCGGCCAGGATGAAGGCGGTCTTCATGGGCGTGCCGCGCAGCCACTCGCACAGCTCGGGGTTCAGCACCTTCTCCGCCAGCTTGTGCGGGGCGTAGACCATCTTGGTGTGGACACGGGCGTAGGTGTCTGGGAACCAGTGGACGCGCTGTGGGTACAGGCCCTCCAGCAGCTCGGTGTTGTCGGTGAATGCGGCCTGGGCGTGCGTGAGGTAGATCATTTGCACTCCTCCAGCGCGGCGGCCACATCGGTCACGTCCTTGGTCTTGTGGGTCTGAATGAAATCCCAAAGCTCCCTAGCGGTCTTGGGATTGCACTCTTTGCCAGTCTCCTCGTCGATGCCATGCAGTTCGCAGGTGTAGATCACCAGCATCAGCGTGTCCAGGCTGTCGATGTCGATCTCCTTGAACTCGACATCCATGTCTGGGACGGTAACAGTGTTACGGTGCATGGGCTTGACGATCTTCGCCAGCCCGGTCAGTAGTTCAAGAAATTGCGCTTCGTTCATGTGACCCTCTTGTATTTGATTTAGGTGGTTGAAACCGTCACGCGCCCCACATACCCGACCGCATACACGCCGGTCACAGTCGGTGTTGGGAGCGCTGACACGAACACTATAGACCCGATGGCCGCTGGTGCGGAAGGGCGGTTATACGGAGAGCTGCTGGCCGCGATGTAGTCCAGGTAGATCCCGTCAGCCGATGGTGAAACCACGGCGGCCTGGTTGGTAGCCCAGTACAGCGCAACCTTCTCGCCTGCATTCAACGGGAACACCACCTCCGAGTAAGCGCAAAGGTAGGAAGGGTTGCCAACGCTCTTGCGCGGAGGCAGCGTGAAGCTGGTAGACGAGCGCGGCACCAGGATGCCGCCATCCACTTCCAACCAAACAAATGCGTCATGCGCAGTGTTGGCTGTGTTGGCGAACTGGAGGCTGTAGGTGATCTTGTAGACCCCGCCATAGAGCGCCGTGGCCGTGCCATCGTTGTTGAGCGTGAAGAACTCCGATGACTCCACAGTGTCCCAGGCCACTTTGGTGGCCGTGTTTGTGGTGGTGTACTGCGAGGCGTTGCCGCTGGCTGCAATGTGCGGCAGCGTGATCTCAGCGCCGTTGCCATTGAACATCCCGCCAGTGAACTCGTCAGCAATCACCTGCTCCCACTGAACAGGTGTCTGCGAGTCGATCTGGTTGAAGTACAAGCCCAGGGCGCGGATCAGCTGGGCGAAGTATTCCTGCTTGTACTCCCCGCCAGCAATCGGCAAGGGAGGGGCGCGGAACTTGAGCATCGCCATGCGTTACCTCCGACCATCTGCGCGTGCATCAAGGCGCGGTGAGCCGAGCTGCCAGGTGACGCCCAGGTCTTCGGACATGACCTTCATGGCCATCTGGCGTGCGCGTGCGCGGATCCAGATCTGGTCGGTGAATGTGTCCACGGTGGCGCTGACCACGTTCTGGGTGTCGAAACTGTCAGCCTGGTAGGTCGAGCCGGGGAAGTTGCGCGGCTTGATGGCGAAATCCACGGACGGCGTGTTGGCCGTCGATCCCTCAAAGTTCACGTCAGGGATGATCCTGCGCGTGAGCATGAACTGGTCGCCATCGGCCAGGTCAAAGTCGGAAGACTGGATGTAGGCGGTCATGGGCAGGCCATCGGCATCGAGGCCCTTTTCGTGATCCATGAGGGTGTTGTCGTAGCCCACAGCCTGCGGGAATGCACGCAAGGGGCTATCCAGCCAAGCGGTGCGGTCGAGGGAGCCGTAGTACCAGATCTTCTCCAGGTAGTTGTAAACCACATAGGAGTCGATCTGCTCGGAGTTCTTGCTGGGGTAGAACCACCAGATCTCGTGGTAGCCCTCATTGGTGCCAGCGATGACCTGATCCTTCTGGTTGTAATTCAGGTTGTTGAACACATGGTTTCGCAGCGTGCAGGGCAGAGTCTCCACCGCGCCAGCGTAGCCGTAGAACTTGTCGGTGCCCATCCAGTAGGTCACGTTGTTGGCCGAGATGATGGCGCGAGGCCCCATGATGGACAGGTTGTCGGCAATCTCTTGCAGCGCGAACACCTCGGTCGTGCCGGTGTATTGCAGCGAGTACAGGTGCGTGTTGGTGAACACCAGAATGGTCTGCCGCGTGGGTAGCGCACGCACTATGGCCGAGCCACGGGACACACGGATGAATCCAGCACTGCTCAAATTCCCAGTGCTGGGCACAGTCACAGTGCCTGGCGTCCAAAACTCCGGGGCGTCCTGCGCGGCCCAGCGGATCAGCAAAGGGTCGAAGTCTGCGGTCGAGCTGGAGCCAAACGGCGTGCAGCCGAAGGCCAGCAGGTGCTTGTCGTTCTGCGACACAAGGATCTGCATGGCCTCAACAGGCACGTTCTCCGCCCCGGCCAGAGAAGACAGCAGCACAGCCCGTGTGGCCAGCACCACATCGATGTCTGCTTCTGCGCCACGCGACCAGTAGTAGATGGCCCCGTTGCGGATGTTCATCACCAGATCATTGTCAAAGTTGTCGAACCACCAGTCGCGCTGCTGGAGGATGATCGGTGCCGATGCCCCCAGGCCCCAAGGTGACCCACCCCAGCCGCCAGCGCCCCAGCCGTAGCCGTAGGTGGTGGTGTCGTAGCCGATGGGAATCTGGTATGCGCCCACGGTATTGGTGCCGCCAGTGCCCGAATCCGAGGCGTTGCTGGTCACGGGAAGCCCGGTGGTTGGATCTTTGGCGATGATGGTGTACTGACTGGAGCTGATGGACTGGTAGACCTGATACTCCTGATTCAGCACCGAGTTGGTGATGTTGCCACCCAGGCCGGTCGCGCCACTGAATGTCACAAAGTCACCAGCGTCCACGTTGGCGTTGCTGTCGTTGACCGTGATGATGGAGCTGTATGGCGCAATCGTCACAGCCGAGAATGTCACCGCGCCCGGCAGCGTTGTCTCGCGCAGGGGCGTGATGTCGTAATACTGTGACCCGGTGTTGATGTAGACCTTCTTGCTGGTTCCCAGCGCAAGGAAGTTGTCGCCGTAGCTCGTGATCCAGCCAAACATCTGGCGGCACACGCCCAGGAAGGTGTCAGAAGTCGAGCGCATCCAGCCGCCCAGTTTCTGCGGGTAGCCGGAGCGAAAGCGGATCTTGTCGCAGGCGTACCATCCGCCCTCGTTGGAGTAGTTGGTCTGGTCGCGGTTGACGCCTGGGCGAAATTGGAGCTTGATGAATGACATGATCAGACGTTCCGTTCAAAGTGCGGCACGTCGATCAGGCTCTTGAAGTTGCCACCCCAGCGGTTCTTGGGGTGCAGCGACTCCCAGTATTGCCCGAGGGGTGCCAGCAGTTTCTTGTCCCAAGTCAGCTGGCCGTTCTTGAAGAAGTTCAGGTCAACAGCGCAACGCTTGAGGTGCAGACTTGCCATTGTCTTGGATCTGCCCGTTTTCAGGTAGATCTCCTGCTGCTCAGGGGTGCGGTACAGCTCCCCGCCAGTGACCATCCAGCCCTGCTCTGTGGCGTACTGGATCAGCTTGCACACATCCAGCAGGAAGGCGGCTTGCTCTTGGCTCAGGCTCATTTGCCACCCCCGTTCGTCAGCTGCTTGATGGTTTCGTCCTTCTCCTTGGAGCCACGGGTCGTGCCGAACTCAAAGGAGTAGATGTTGTCGAGGTAGCCAAGGAAGCGGCCCAGCACCAGGGTGAAGATGCCCTTGACGTACTCGTTGATGCTCTGGTCTTTCCACACGATCCAGACCATCGCACCGACCATCACCACGGCCAGGAAGAACATCAAGTTGGCCCGGTTGTTGGTCATGCCGCGCTTGATGAACTCGATGTCCCGGTCACGGGCAGAGCCGCGATCCTTGACCTCCTCGCGGAATGTCTCAAGGTCGAGCTTGTTGTCCTCGATGCGCAGGCGCAGAAGCTCCTCCTCGTGCTGCATCTCGTAACGGCGCAGTGCCAGGATGTCCTCCTCGGACATGTTGGGCTGGATCTTCACGCCGGTCTTCTGCTCGACCCACTCTTGGCCCTTGGCCATCACGGCGTTGCCGATCAGGCTCAGGCCTTGGGCCAGCAGGGGCGCGATCAGTGCTGGGATGGGCATCACTGGCCTCCTGTGGAGATCACGTCATCGCCTTTGCGGACGGTAACCCTGTTACCCTCCACATCGACGCGCATGGGGTGTTCTTTGCGATCCAGCCGGTCGAGCTTGTCGATCAGCTGCTTCATGACTTCGAACTCGGGCTTCTCCTGCTTCGGGTTCGCGCCAGCGATGCCATTGAGCATCGAGATGAGGGCCGTCAGCGCGGCACTGACCAGTCCGATGACGGCGGCAATCTTCGATTCCTCCAGCATCAGGCTGGCCCCTACGCCCACCACCACAATGGCAGTGATGTAGGCCAGTCCGTGTTTACCGATGGCCTTGCCTGCCACCTCTTTTGCCGGTGAGTTGGCCTCCAGCTTGGCGAGTTCCGCCTTGGCCTGGGCCTTCAGCAAAGCAATTTCATCGGTATTGGACATGTCAGTTCCCCATCGTTGCGCCTCCGGCTGCCGGGACAGTCGTGGCATGGATAGCTACGCTCTGCTTGGGCATTGACAGGTCTTGTCCACAGTCGTTGCACTTCAGATTTG
>JACCDS012421763.1_pt1 | contig 10355 bp, 12 predicted proteins | sample 7446441 | NCBI WGS metagenome assembly JACCDS01 (sample SAMN15323445, study PRJNA562643) | freshwater metagenome | isolation source: river surface water | place: USA:Blue River Watershed | collected 2017-08-17 | reverse complement strand
TGGGCCCAGGCGACAACAGCGGGGGAGGCACCGGTGAAGAAGGAAGCGTCGCCGAAGTGGGCACCGGCCAACAAGGTGGAAGCACCGAAGGCGGCACCGGCCAAGAAGGAAGCGGTAGCCGGGGCAGCACCGGCCAAGGCAGCAGCAACCAAGGCAGCACCGCCCAAGGCAGCAGCAACCAAGGCAGCACTGGCCAAGAAGGCAGCAGCACCGAAGGCCGCGCCCGCCAAAGCCGCACCAGCAAAGAAGGAAGCAGCGGGTAAAAAAGCTGCTGGCAAGGCGGCACTTAATCCGGCTGCCGCTTGGCCGTTTCCAACCAGCAGCCGCCCGTAACCGGGTTGTTCGTCCGGCCCATTCGATTTGAGTCGAGCGGCCGGGGTGTCAATAGTCATGCCGCTGCCTCGTTTTAACGGGGCAGCGGTTTTTTTGGGAATGGCCCATGTTTGAGATTCTTGGCTTGATCATCAATACCATTACCGGCCTGTTGGCAACGGTGTTGTTGCTGCGGTTTTGGATGCAGGCAATCCGGATTCGTCCACCGGCCCAGGTGGCACAATTTACCTTTCAACTGACCGACTGGCTGGTGCTGCGCCTGCGCCGCATCGTACCCGGCCTTGGTGGTTATGACTGGGCCAGCATGCTGGGGGTTCTGATACTGGCCCTGATCAGTGGCACTTTCGATAGCATTGCCATGCAGGGGCCGCTGGTTTGGGCCTGGTTGTTGCCGATTACCCTGCATGTTCTGGTGCAGTGGATTTGTTACGTGTTTTTTGGTTTGGTGATTTTGAGCGTGGTGTTTAGCTGGGTCAATCCGCATGCGCCACTGGCCCCATTTGTCGGCGCGCTGTTGCAGCCACTGCTGCGCCCGCTCCGGCGCGTGCTGCCACCGATTGGCAATATCGATCTCTCGCCCATGGTTCTGTCTATCCTGTTGCTGGTACTGATGCGCATCAATGATGCCCTGTTCCTAAACCCTTCCGTGTTGGCGATGCTGCAGTGAACTGGTGTTGTGCGGTGGCAGGTGGCGTGCGGCTGGCGGTACAGGTGCAGCCCAATGCCAAGAAAACCGAAGTTGTGGGTGTGTTTGATGATGCGCTGAAGATTCGGCTGCATGCGCCAGCCCTGGAAGGGCGGGCTAATCTGGCGCTGATCGGGTTTCTGGCCGAGCGCCTGAGGCTGCCGAAAAGCGCTATTTGCCTAACCCACGGCCAGACCAGCCGCCGCAAATTGCTCGAATTACGTGCCACCGGCTTGACGGTGGCACAAGTGAGTCTGGCGCTTTGGCCAGACGCGCTATAAATTAAAATCGGTAGCGTTAAAACCGATAGCGTTAAAACCGGTAGCGTTAAAACCGATAGCCAAACGCGTCATGGAAGCGCTGTTCAATCTCGGCCCGGCTTGGTGCATGGTTTTGCCCACCCTGATGCGCAATCTTGAGTGAGCCCATCAGGCTGCCTAGCCGCCCGCTGGTGGCAAAGTCCATCCCTTCGGTCATGCCATACATCAAACCGGCCCGGAACGCGTCGCCGCAGCCGGTCGGATCGAGCACTTGCGTTGCCGGAACACAGGCGATGTCCAGCTTTTGGCCCTTGGTGAAAATCTCGGAACCCTGTGCGCCGCGCGTTACAATCAGCGCTTCCACCCGTTCTGCAATTTGCGCCAGTGACAAGCCGGTACGCTCCATCAATAGCTCGGCTTCATAATCATTGACCGCGACATAGGTCGCCTGATCGATAAACTGCTTCAGTTCATCGCCGTTAAACATCGGTAAGCCCTGACCCGGATCAAAAATGAATGGAACATTGGCCTCGGCACACTGGAGCGCATGCTGCACCATGCCATCACGCCCGTCCGGGGCAATGATCGCCAGTTTGACCGGCCCTGCGTCAGCGACGTTGTTGTGATGCGAAAAATTCATCGCGCCCGGGTGGAACGCGGTAATCTGGTTGTTGTCGGCATCGGTGCTGATAAAGGCTTGCGCCGTGTACGAGCTGTGGATGGTGCTGATGTTTTTTTGCTCAATGCCCAGCCCGGTAAACCGCTCACGGTAAATATCGGCATCGCGCCCGACGGTGGCCATAATGCGCGGGTCGCCGCCCAATAGTTTCATGTTGTAGGCAATATTGCCAGCGCAGCCACCGAACTCGCGGCGCAGGGTGGGTACCAGAAAGGCCAGATTAAAGCGATGCGCCTCGCCGGTCATGGCGGCAGAAAATTTGCCGTCAAACATCATGATCGTGTCAAACGCGACCGAACCACAAATTAGGGAAGTTTTACTCATGGGGTGCCCTTACGGATAAAAAATGGTGGCATGGAAATTGGCCGCCTTCAATTGGGTGGTGTCAAAATACAGCTTGACCGCTTGCTCCGACTGGGCCGGGAAACCCCGCTCCAGTTCGCCTGGCAACAAATAGCTTTTCGGCTCGAATACACGTTTGGCTACCGGACGGCCATCTTCATCTTGCAGCGTCAATTCAATATAGGGCCAGCTCTGCCGGGTGGGGCTGGCGTTACGGATCAGGGTGCTATAGGAAAAGGTTTGTTTGCCCCGTTTTAAGGCTTGCAACTCACCCAATTCAATCGACAATTGCGAAATTTGGGTTGGCAGGCCGATTTTGCAATGCAATAGCGCGCAACCCTGATTGAGCAGGGCGCGCGTAACCGGCCAGCGTACCGCAATCAAATCGCGCCAGGTGTAAATCGCCTGCCCGAGCAACAGGGTCAGCAGCAACAGCAAGCTTATACTTTGCAGCAGCAGCCACATGCCACGGTATTTTTGCGCCCGGCGCGCACTTTTGACAAAACTTGGCTCTTCGGCCTCTTCCGGCTCGTGCGGCGTCGGGTGCTCAGCGTTATGGCTGGCCTGTGCCAGATTTTCCACGGCGGCGCTGACTTCGAGCGCGATTTTACTGCCAGCCTCGGTCTTGCCCTCGGGCCAGCTTGGTGGCTCAAGCGCTGGTTCAACCCGGGCATGGGCCAGCACTTCAGCCAGCGGCAGGGTTTCCGGGATTGGGGCGCTGTGCGACGGGGGCGCGGCAGGCGTGTGTTGCCAACTGGAAGGTGAGGCCGGATTGATCGGCGAAGGTTGAACCGGCTGCGGGGCGGGATGGTGCACCGGATTGTCGGCAGGCTCGGTTGCGACGGGCGCTGGTGCCGCCTCTTGGGCTACCGGCAAGGTGCTCGCTGGTTCGGCCACCTGGGCCACTGGGGCAGGGGGCTGAAGAGGAGCCGAGGGGGCAGGGGGGGCCGAGGTGGTAGAGGATGCCGGTGGCGCAAAGGGGGCAGGTGGTGCAGGTGGTGCAGGTGGCACCGTGAAAGCAGGTGGAGCAAAGGGGGCTGGTGGTGCTACTGGTGCAGGTGGTGCAACTGGTGCAGGTGGTGCAGGTGGTGCAGGTGGTGCAACTGGTGCAACTGGCACCGTGAAAGCCGGTGCTGCCACGGGAACAACGGCTGGAGCGGAAGCCACGGACGAAGCCGAAACAGTAGGCGCAACCGGCTTCGGCGTCGCCGGTGCCGATTCCTTATTGCCACGGATTAAATGTTCAATCCCATTAAATACCTGCTGGCAATTGCCACAGCGCACAATGCCCGAACGCAGCTTGAGCTGGTCGGGCACGACGCGAAAAGTCGTGTGGCAATGGGGGCAGCGGGTGGCCAGTGCCATGGTAGAACTGGCTCAGCCCTGCGCAGGCAAGATACCGTGCAGCGCAACCCAGCCTTCTTGCTCGGCCCAAACGGTCAGCGGCAAAAATGGGGCATACGCTTCGGCCACTTCTTCTGCCTGCCGGGCCAAAACGCCCGAGAGTACCAAACGGCCTCCGGCAACCAGTTTGCCCGCCAGCAGCGGGGCCAACAGCTTGAGTGGACTCGACAGAATATTGGCCACCACAATGTCAAACTTTTGTTCGGCCAGTTTGCCAAAATCATCGGGCAGGTAAAAATCAATTCGGCAGCCATTGGTGTGAGCATTTTGCTGGGCCGACTCAATCGCCTGTGGATCAATATCGACCCCAATCACTTGCTGCGCCCCGACTTTTTTGGCAACCATCGCCAAAATCCCGGAACCGCAGCCATAATCGAGCAAACTGGCCCCGCTCGGGGTATTGCCCTCCAGCCACTCCATGCACAGCCGGGTGGTGGGGTGGCTGCCAGTACCAAATGCCAGCCCCGGATCGAGTTCCAGAATAATCCCGTCCGGATCCGGTGCCACATGCCAGCTTGGCACGACCCAAATATGCTGACCGATGTGGATCGGCTCAAATTGCGACTGGGTTAAACGTACCCAATCCTGTTCTTCCACCGTGCGCAGGCTAAATTCTGGCACGTCCAGCCCGATTTCGGCGGCAGCTTCGGCCAACAACAGCGCCGGGTCACAATCCGGATCAATTAACGCCACCACCCGGCTGTGTTCCCAGGCACGGGTGGGCAAGACCATGCCCGGCTCGCCAAACAGTGCCTGCTCGTGCTCGGTACCCTCGTCCGCATCCTCAACCGAGACCGACAGCGCGCCCGCCTCCATCAGTGCATCCGATAGCGGTTCGGCCTGATCGCGGTTGATGTGGATAACGACTTCATTCCAGCTCATTGGCATATCCCATTTCAGCAGGCTATTTCTTTGGCAAATCCGGCTTGTCGGCCAGTTTGTGTTCCAGATAGTGGATGTTGGTGCCGCCTTCGATGAAGCGTGCATCGATCATCAATTCGCGGTGCAGCGGGATATTGGTCAAAATCCCTTCCACCACCATTTCCGACAGGGCAATTTGCATGCGCCGAATCGCTTGCTCCCGGGTCGGGGCATAGGCAATCAGCTTGCCGACCATCGAATCGTAATGCGGCGGCACATAATATCCGGCATAGGCATGCGAATCGACCCGAATCCCAGGCCCGCCCGGCGTATGCCAAGCCGTGATTCTACCCGGAGATGGCGTGAACTTGAATGGATCTTCGGCGTTGATCCGGCATTCAATCGCGTGCCCGGTGAAATGAATGTCGCGCTGGCGGTAGCGCAGCCGCTCGCCCGCTGCGATGCGGATTTGCTCCTGCACAATATCGATCCCGGTAATCATTTCCGAGACCGGATGCTCAACCTGCACCCGGGTATTCATCTCGATAAAATAAAACTCGCCGTTTTCAAACAAAAATTCAAACGTACCGGCCCCGCGATAACCGATTTTGCGGCAGGCTTCGGCACAGCGTTCGCCAATCCGTTCGATCAATTTACGCGCAATACCCGGTGCCGGTGCCTCTTCAATCACCTTTTGATGACGCCGTTGCATCGAACAATCGCGCTCACCGAGCCAGATCGCATTCTTGAATTCATCGGCCAATATCTGAATTTCCACATGGCGTGGATTTTCCAGAAATTTTTCCATATACACTTCCGGGTTGCCAAACGCGGTACCGGCTTCGCTCTTGGTCATGGTCACCGCATTGAGCAGCGCCGCTTCGGTATGCACCACCCGCATGCCGCGCCCGCCACCGCCGCCGGAGGCCTTGATGATGACCGGATACCCGATCTTGCGTGCGGTCTGGATAATCGCCTTCGGATCATCCGGCAAGGCCCCTTCCGAACCGGGCACACAGGGTACACCAGCCTTAATCATGGTTTGCTTGGCGGTAACCTTGTCACCCATCATCCGGATCGATTCCGAATGCGGGCCAATAAACACAAAACCGGATTTTTCCACCCGTTCGGCAAAATCGGCATTTTCCGACAAAAAGCCATAACCGGGGTGAATTGCTTCGGCATCAGTCACTTCTGCCGCGCTGATAATGGCTGGCATATTCAAATAACTGAGCGAAGAGGGCGCGGGGCCAATACAAACCGATTCATCGGCCAGCTTGACATATTTCGCTTCGCGGTCGGCTTCGGAATGCACCACCACCGTGCGAATACCCATTTCACGGCAGGCGCGCTGAATGCGCAGCGCAATTTCACCGCGATTGGCGATAAGAATTTTCTCAAACATAAAAGTCCAGGCAAGAAAGCAAGAAATGAATGCAAATACAGCAAATTAACCGGGCGCCAAGCGCCATGGCTGGTAATGTAACCCAGGCAAATTAACTCACCACAAACAGCGGCTGGCCAAATTCAACCGGTTGACCGTTTTCAACCAGAATTTGCGTAATCACACCGCTGATATCGGCATCAATTTCATTCAACAATTTCATTGCTTCAATAATACACAGGGTATCGCCGACCTTGACGCTGGAACCAATTTCCACAAACGCCGGGCCGCCGGGCGTAGCCGAGCGATAAAAGGTGCCGACCATTGGCGACTTGATGACGTGGCCGGTCGGTTCGGGAGCAGGGGGGATTGGGGCTGCCACAATGGTGGGGTTGGCGGGTGCGGCAGGGGCGGGGGCGGGATGAAATTGCGGGTTATGCGCCGCTGCCATCATGTGATTGGACGATGCGTTGGATGATTTAACGATTCGTACCTTGCTTTCCCCTTCGGTCACTTCGAGTTCGGCGATGTCCGATTCTGCTACCAGGTCAATCAATGTCTTGAGTTTTCTTAGATCCATGTGCTACCCCTTTGGATGTGTGCCGTGCAAGGCGGCAATTATCGCAAAAAATAACAGAAAATGGCTGAAAAACAGCGCAACTTATCTGCGAATGATGAAAAATGGCCGTGTCTGGCAGATTAATACTTTTTTAGCAAAAAGTCTATCGCCAGACGATAGCCGTCCGTGCCAAGGCCGCAAATGACGCCCACTGCCTTGGCTGACAAATAGGAAAAGTGCCTGAATTCTTCTCGTTGATGAATATTAGATATGTGAACCTCGATAAACGGTAGCTCAACTGCCACCAATGCATCGCGCAAGGCCACGCTGGTGTGGGTCAAACCACCGGGATTAATGACGATGGCGGTAAACTGCCCGGCCTGCTGTGCCAGTTTCGTGGCATGAATCCGGTCAATCAACTCCCCCTCATGATTGCTTTGCAGGTCAAGCAAGTTCCAACCGGCAGCCTGTACCTGAACCCGGGCAGCCTCAACCACCTGTGGCAGTGTGGTCGCGCCATACACCTCCGGTTCGCGCGTGCCGAGCAAATTCAGGTTCGGCCCGTTTAGCAAAAGAATCTGTTTGGTCATCGAAAATGCGAGCAGTTTAAAGACGAAGCCCGCATTTTGCCGCTAAACCGTGTCGATTGGCAAGATAAACCTGACGCTTATTTGAATTCTTGCGCAATATCGCGCCGAAGTTGATCAAAGTTCAATTCGCCAAGATAAGTCTTTTTAATCGTCCCCTTTGAATCGATTAAAACAGTAAATGGTAAACCGCCCGCTTGATTACCCAATTCTTGTGATAATTTCACTCCTGTGCTGTCAAGAACATATTGTGGGTAGCGAATTTGATGTTTTTCAATGAAATTTCGGATCTGTTCTGCCTTATCCACTCCCATACCCAGCACCACAATCCCCTTTGGTTCGAGTTGCTGCGCCAATTCGGCCAGCGCTGGCATTTCCCGGACACAGGGCGGGCACCAACTGGCCCAGAAATTCACCACCAGCGGCTTGCCGCGCCACTTGGAGAGTTCTTGCATCTGGCCATTTGGGTCGGGCAACTGGCTGGCCAACAGTGCCGCTACCGGGTCAAGCTTGGCCGGAGCAGATTGGGCCGGGGTTTGCTGCGACGCCACCCAGACCCCCAATCCGGCAAAAACCAGCATCACCAGCGCCCACAGCAAACGTTCCCGGGTCATTGTGGTTCCTCCTGTGCCAACAGGGCTTGCAACCCTGCCGCATCGGTGCGTAGGGTTCGGCCATCACGGTTTTTCGGCATGCTGCGCACATCCGCCGGATCATGCAGCGCCAAGTGTACCCCTTCGCCCTGCCACATGAAGCTCAACGTTTCTACCGCCGCAAAATGCTTGCCTGAATGCGGTTCGGATACTTCAAAATCGATATGCCGGTTGAGCAATTCAATCTCCACATCTTTGGTGCTATCAACAAAACACAGCAAATGGATATCAGAATGCTCGCCTGCCGTGCCATTTAATACTGCACCGATCAACCACGGATCAAACTGCGCCAGGGTTTGCATCAATTCCAGCGCCAATTGGCGCAACTGGCGCAATCTGGCCGGTTGGGTGTCGGCGAAGAACAATTCATTATGGATACGAACCTGGTCTTCGATTTCTTGATTGTCCGGCAAGTTCATGCCACGCGGTTTGCTGTTGCCCAGCACCTGCTGCACCGCCTTGCGCTTGGCGTTGTGATAGTCAAGGCCCTCTTCGGCAATCAGGCGTGCTGCTGCCACGGCAATCTCGGTGCGAACGGAATCGGATTCGGAAAAGATAAAGGTATTCATGGGGTGGCATGATACCTGTTCCGGGGCGGTTTGGGGGAAATCCGGCGGCTGATTGCTCTATGGCTGGGCCAGCCGTTCCGTATTTGGCCAAAGCCGGGTAGTGACCCACCAGCGCCGGAGCGAAGACAGCGGGATAATCTTAAGAAGCAATCATCATGCTAAATTAATAAGCGGCTTCCGGATTACTCAAGAGCTTTATGGCGTTGACCAGCAATTTGATACCAAAGAATGTTCCTATCGGAAATACCATAAGCAATGGCACAGAAAGCACTAACGATACAATCGGTGCCCATTTTTGGTCTTTCTCGGCAGCAGAACTTGTTTTAAGATGAGCAAAAATGAGAGCAATAAAAACAATAATAATGATAATATCGGGGAGAATATTGGCCATTGAAATACCTTTCATAAGGTTAACTATGGCAGAAACGGCTGCGAATATGGCAATACCAATTCCATAAAGCCATGCAACATGATAATGTGTATTGACGACCTTGCTCTTTGGCCCATTGGATGCCCACGAAGAAGTCATGTGATTCAAAACCTTTCTGTTTAAAATATGATCATTTGGTGTGTCAGCCACAGCACAGCAGCCGAAACTTGGCGTTGGCAGAATCGGCCAGCAAGAAGCAGAATGATTTACCCTGCAACCTATGGCAACCTCCCTGGTTTGGGTGGGTTCATGGTATCAAACAAGTCTGCGGCATGATTAAACCATAATTTTCTGCCGATGACGAGAAAATTTGCCAAGCCTGACACTGGTATGGGTAGGGCGGTTATTGCCATGTTGCAGTCACGGTGCGACATGGTAGTATTGCTGGCAATGATTCAATTTTTCCATCTTCACGAACCAAGGAGGCAATCATGAATACCTTGACTATCCGAAATCTTGACGATGCCCTTAAAACCCGTCTGCAAGTTGTTGCTGCATCGCATGGCCATTCGATCGAAGAGGAGGCGCGCCTTATCCTGATGCGTGGCTTGCCCGATCCTACGGAGCAAAAAGGCTTAGGTAGTGAAATTCGCCAACTTTTTCAGGGACAGGATTTACCAGAACTTGAGCTTCCGGCACGCAACCGGTAGCGCCCAGCTTCAGTTTGGCAGCACCATATTCGGTATAATCGATCAAACAACCTTGATTGACTCGATTTGAACCGGAGGAAACGCCATGGCGCACAGCAACCGCAGTCAACAAGATCAACTCGCCCGCACCGAGGCCTTGCTCGAATTTTCCAAAAAATTGCAGGCCTTGACCAATCGCATCCACGCTGCCGATAACATTAGCCAGATCATGCTCGATCTGTCGCACGACATTTGCGAACTGTTTCAGGCGGATCGGTTGACGTTGTATATAGTCAACAAAGAAAAGGCAGTGTTGATTTCCAAGGTCAAGCTTGGTATCGATACCGAACGGGATTTGGTATTGCCATTAAACAAAACCAGTGTCGCTGGTTATGTGGCGCTGTCCGGCGAAATGGTGCGCATCAAAAACGTCTATGATGCCAAAGAATTGGATCGGATCGATTCCGAATTGCGCTTTTGCGACAAGGTTGATCAACTAACCCAATACCAAACCCGGCAGATGCTGGCCGTGCCTTTGGTTGCCACCGGTTCCCGCAACCCAATCGGGGTGTTGCAATTGATTAACCACCGGGAAGAAGCTCAGTTTTCCGAGGCGGCACAAGATAGTTTGAGCGCCTTGGCCACAACGCTGGCGCAAGCGCTGACCCAGCGCCTGAAAAACGGCACCACATTCTCGCGCCGCTATGACGCGCTGGTTCGACAAGGGGTCTTGGCGGCGCAGGAAATGGAACTGGCACAGCGCTGGGCGCAGCGCAAAAACCTCGATCTGGAACAGGTACTGGCGCAAGATTTTAAAATTGAACTCGCTGCTATCGGGCAGGCACTGGGCAAACACTGGGATATGCCATATCAGCCGTTTTTGCCGCAGTGGCGGCCCGAACCGGGCATGGTGTCCAAGCTGGCCCGGGCGTCGTGCGAACGACATCACTGGCTGCCATGGGAAGCCGACCGGATAGTGC
>JACCDS011948652.1_pt1 | contig 10355 bp, 9 predicted proteins | sample 7446441 | NCBI WGS metagenome assembly JACCDS01 (sample SAMN15323445, study PRJNA562643) | freshwater metagenome | isolation source: river surface water | place: USA:Blue River Watershed | collected 2017-08-17 | reverse complement strand
GCTGTCTATCCGGCGGCAACCTGGCTGATATTGAATTTTTATCAGGACGACCCGGCCAAAATGGTCTGGACCGACCGTGAGGCCTTTAACCGCAAATTTATCCGGCAACTGGATTTAACCCGCCAGCCCGCACAAAGCCTGGTGCAGCAAACGCTGGGTGGCCCTGACATCACCGAAGCGTTTGAGCGTGACGGCCAAACTTATCAGTTGGCTTATTACCGCACACAACGCGCAATCTCTGACGGCATTACCACCAAAGCGGAGTGCACCGCGTTGCTTTATCTGAACCGTCAGGTGATTGCGGTTGGCAGTGCTGCCGAACAGCAGTACCAGCGTCAGAAAAATGGCAGTTAATCAGCCATGAGCTCCACGGTGTCGCAACTGCAAGCGCTCTATCAATATCTGGATAAACTGTTTACGCAGAGCGCTGCGCTGGCTGCCAATGGCAGATTGCAACCTGCGCTGGAGCAACTTGCCACTAAATTTTGCCAGCTTTATCAACAACAACCCGCACTGATGCACGCGCAATTATCACTGCTGATGCCGCAATACCGCCAACAAACACAACTGGCAGTCAAGCAACAGGTCTTGGTGCTGGCGCTTACCCGGCACTGGCCGCTGCCACTGCAGGAACAATTATGCAGCGCGGCGCTTGGCGCTTTATGTGGCCTGAGCGAGCAACAAATCACCGAACGGCAAGCCGAACCGCTGGCAGATCCTTGGCTGTTGACGCTGCGTCAGCTGAAAACGCAGTTGCCGTCAGTCTGGCTTTCGCTGTTCGCCAGCTGTTTTCGCTTTCGTCAGGCGCTGCCGTGCTGGCAACTCGACCCGCTGGCGGCGGTGCTGGTGGTCTCCTGCCAGCTCAGTGTGGCCTTGCATCTGAGTAAAAATGGTTTTGAACATTGTTTTCGCCAGCACTGGCTGCGCCGCCAACAACATGATCAGACATTGCTGCTGCGGCTCGGTGAGCTGGGGCCAGGCCTCTATCAGACCGGTCGCTTTTGCAGTGACAGTATTGGCGCGCTGGCATTTATCTGCGAAGCAGAACCCCAGCTGCAAGGCTACTTGTTTGACCTGAATCTGCGCAGTCTGAATGCTGAGCCAGTATCGCTGCAAGGCGCCGGCATGCAGCTGCTACCGCCCAAACCATTGCACGATCAAAGCTGGTTGGGTCTGTTGACCCGCAAAGCACAAGATGAGCTGAAAACTGCCGATCCGGAGCCCGTTTCGCTGCCATTAATCCAGCAACTGAATCCAGACTGGAGTATCAGCAAACAAGTCAGCTTTTTACAACAGTACCCGGCGTTTTGCCAGTTGTTGCAACAAGAGGCCAGCCAGCTCAGCCGCCAGCAGATGCAGGTCACTGATTTGCGCCATGCGCTGGCTTTAATCGGCACCGAACAATTACCGGCCCTGTTGCGCCTGTCCTGGCTCAGACAACAAATCCTGTTGTGCTGCCAGCCCTGGCAAGCCTGGTTTGATGGCCTGGCGGCCAGTTTTGCCAGCAGTCTGCAGCTGTTGGCGCAAAGCACCAGCAAAGTGGCTCTGAGCAGTCAGCAGGCACAGCTGATAGCCACCAGCCTGTCTTTACAATTGCAACAACACGATGAGCTGCGACATCTGCCTTTACACAGCATATCCCGTCAACAGCCGTCTTTGCCGGCACAATGCCGCCGGCTGCTCTGGCAAGACCCTGCACTGCCCGCTCATCTGGCACAGACCTTAGCCGCTGCCGGGCTCGGCGTCATTTGGCAGGACGCCGTCTTACAGTGGCGTCAGCCTGCTGAAATGCAAAACGAGTACAGTCAGCAGCAAAGCGCCAATTTGTTGCTGCAGTTCGCCTGGTTATGCACCGAAATCTGCTACCTGGGCGGCGCCAGCCTGCCGGAGCAAGCCGGGCCGCTGGTGAAAAAAGCACAGCATGCTCTTGATTTACCTGCGGTTTCCTTAAGTTATTGGCTCGATTTATTGCTGCAGCATCACCATGCAAGCTGGCCACTGCAGCCAGCTTTGTAGTTTTCTTACATCATTTTTTACTATATCCACTATTTAGCGCATTTATAAAGCTAGCCAGTCGTCATTCTGGTAACGAATGACGAAAACTGCTATAGTCGCGCCGTTTCCGCCGGAGTTTCAACTCACAGACCAGAAGCCAGTTCCAGAGCGTTCTGACACGCCAGGCCAAGGCTCCGGCAGCTGTTCCACAGCCAAAGCCACCATCAAGGAAAACTATGAACACACAAACCATTACGGTCATCAAAGGTGACGGCATTGGTCCCAGCATTGTTGATGCTGCGATCGCAATTCTGGACAAAGCCGGATGTCAATTTCAGTACGAATATGTCGACGCGGGCCTGACGGCGCTGGAAAAAACCGGCGAATTGCTGCCGGCAGCTACGCTCGATGCTATTGCCCGTAACAAAATCACCTTAAAAGGCCCACTGACGACGCCTGTGGGCGAAGGCTTTACCTCCATCAACGTGACGCTGCGCAAAAAATTCAGCCTGTATTCGAATGTCCGGCCGGTCATTTCATTCAAAGGCACCAAAGCGCGTTACGAAAATATCGACATCATCACAGTGCGGGAAAACACTGAAGGCATGTACTCAGGTGCCGGTCAGGTGGTGAAAAACGAAGGTGAACTGGCAGAAGCCATGAGCATCGTCACCCGCGAAGGCTCCGCGCGCATCGTCGAGTTCGCTTTTGAACTGGCCCGCCGCGAGCAGCGCAAAAAAGTCACTATTGTGCACAAAGCCAATATCCTGAAATCCACCTCTGGCTTGTTTCTGAAAACTGCCCGTGAAGTGGCCGCCCGCTACCCGGATATTCAGGCTGTCGAGATGATCGTCGATAACGCCTGTATGCAGCTGGTGATGAACCCGCAGCAGTTTGACGTCATTGTCACCACCAACCTGTTTGGTGACATTCTGTCAGACCTTTGCGCAGGTCTGGTCGGCGGTCTTGGCATGGCGCCTGGTGCCAACATTGGCAAAGACTGCGCGATTTTTGAAGCCGTCCATGGCAGCGCGCCGGATATCGCCGGTAAGAATCTGGCGAACCCAAGCTCGGTGATCCTGGCGTCCATCCAAATGCTGGAATATCTCGGCATGAAAGACAAAGCGCAGAAGATTCTCGCTGCTGTGACGGACGTGATTGCCACGGGCGACCGCACCACGCGCGACCTCGGTGGCAGCCACGGTACCACCGACTTTACGCAAGCGGTGCTGGAACGACTGTGATCCAGTCTGTGAACTGAAAAGGGCTGCGATGGCAGCCCTTTGCATTTCTGAGCATGCTCGAGGCTGATCCTGCCGCATTTGTTTACTTTTAAGGTCCAAAGACATTAAGCTGCCGCGACAGTATGCAGCGCATTTTCGGCGCTCTATCTGATTTACCGCAAAACAACAGAAATTTGCTATGGTAGATTTGTTATCGACAACAAACAGTGAGCAGGAGCCCGGCATGGATTGGTTTTATTCGTTGTACACCGCCATCGAACGCACGTTTTTTAATAGTCTGAGTAAAAAAATTGTCGGCAATATCGGTTTTCTGACGATTATTTTCTGGCTGGCGCTGTACTTCGCTTATCCACAAACCGGCAGCGCCGGCAGTGGCTGGTGGCTCACACTCGTCCTCGGCACCGCCGCTTTTCTGTTTACCATTGGTTACCTGATTTATCTGATTGTCCGGCCCGTTCAGGCACTGGTTGATGCGCTGCATCAGGCCAACCAGAAAGGCACCGACCTCAATCACCGGCTGCCGGCTTTTACTTACGACGAATTCCGTACGCTGTCTGAAGAATACAACCTGTTTGTCAGCCAGCTCGCCACTTTATTGACCCGCTTGCACCAGCAAGCGCAGCACACCCACCAGATCAACGAGCAGGTGACTGCCGCCGTCAAAACCACCCGCCATCACCTGCATGGGACTGAGAAGCGCAGCGAACAGATCCGCGCCGAAAGTGACCATGTGCTGGACCAGCTGGCGTCTATTGTCAGCGCCGGCGATCAGATGAATACAGTGGCACAGACCACTGTGCAAAAAGCCGAAAACGCCAGTGACGGTATGAGCGGGATCTCAAAACAGCTGTCAGGCATAGTGCAATTACTGGAAACATTTGGCGCGACCGTCGAAGGTTTGCAGAAAAACTCCGAAAACGTGCGGCAAATTCTGCAGATGGTGGAAAACTTCTCAGATCAGACCAACTTGCTGGCGCTGAACGCAGCCATTGAAGCGGCCCGCGCCGGAGAAGCCGGCCGTGGCTTTGCAGTCGTGGCCGACGAAGTGCGCACGCTGGCGGCCAAAGTCAACGAAGCAACCCGGCAAATCTCCGGATTTCTCAATGACATGGAGCGGTTGGTCAAAGATACCCGTGCTGAATCTGAACGATTAAACGAACAAGCCGGCCAGGCGCAGCGCTCCATCGGCAGTACCGCTGACGAATTCAGCCAGCTGCAGCTGCAATTGACCCAGGCCAAACAAGGCGTGCTGCAGATCACCGAATCAGTGCTGGATTTGGAGCGCAGCTATCAGCAGACGCATCAGCATCTGAGCGCGATTGAACAAGGCACCACAGACGCCTATCAGCAAATGTCGTCGATAGAAACCGCTGGCCAGACGTTGCTCAGTGCCACCGCCGAAACCCAACAACAGCTGAGCCGGTTTGGCCGTTAGAAGCGACCTTCGTCAGGCGGTGTCGTTACTGCGCAGCTAAGGCTTGTACCAGTTGCAGCACCGCCGGATGGGTCAATTTTCGCTCCGGCGAAATCGCATAAAACACTTCCTTGATTTGATCGGTCCGCCCGACCACTTCCACCTCATACTGGCGGCAGATCTTCTGCTCAATCAGGCTTGGCGCCGCAAACACGCCAAGCCCCTGCTGACCAAAAGCATTCATCAGCGCGCTGTCGTCAAACTCCGCTGCGATTTGCACACTGATGCCATGCTGAGCGAACCAGGCATCCAGCCGCTGACGGATAATCGATCTTTTGCTTTGCATCAGCACAGGCTGATGTTGCAGACAGGCTGGAAAACTGCCGCGCAAACTGCTGGCGAGTGCCGGCACCGCAAAAAAGCTGGTGGCCGATTCCACAATCGGGTGACTGTAAGCTTTGAGCGGACTGGAGGGCGAAAGCGGTTGATCGGTCAGCACCAAGTCCAGTTTGTTGAGCGCCAAATCCGCCAACAGTTGATTTTGTTCACCTTCCACACAAATCAGCCGCAATTGTTCCGGCAACTGAAATACCGGCCGCAGAATCTCATAGATAAAGGCTTTGGGTAATACATCGGTGACGCCGACTGTAAAAGTCTGCCACTGCACGCCCTGCTGCCCTTTGAGTACCGCTTTGAGCTCAGTTCCCAGCCGGAAAATATCTTCAGCATAACGATAAGTGACACGGCCCAGCTCAGTCAGCGCCCACTTTTTGCCGCTGCGGACAAAAAGCGCAGAGCCGGTGCTGTGCTCCAACGCCGCCAATTGGCCACTGATGGTTTGCGCTGTGATATGCAGCTGCTCACTGACCCGCGCAATGCTGCCTTCTTTGGCAACCAGATAAAAATAATACAGCTGATTAAAATTGACCGGCGTCATAAATTCGCTTAAAACTGATTTTTAATTAGGTATATTCGATTTTACCGAATACATCAAGTTTTGTTTAAATGCAGGGGTTGCCGGTTTTTCTACGCAATAACCGGTACAGACCGCGCGACTCCGCGCACTGCCGAACTCAATCAGGAGCACAGATGATGTACAACCAACAGACCTACCCGCAAAGCATCAGTACGGTGCAGGCGAATAAAGTCCTGCGTAATACATACAGTCTGCTGGCGTTAACGCTGGCTTTCAGTGCCGTCTCGGCCGGCATCAGCGCCAGTCTGAACCTGCCGCATCCGGGCATCCTGCTGACGCTGGTTGGCTACTTCGGCTTATTATTCTTCACTACCAAATTTCGCAACAGTGCACTGGGCATCGCCGGCGTCTTTGGCCTGACCGGCTTTATGGGCTACACGCTCGGCCCCATCCTGAACCGCTACCTGGCCCTGCCCAACGGCGGCGAGATTGTGATGCTGGCGATGGGCGGTACTGCCGCGATTTTCTTTGCGCTGTCAGCGTACGCGCTGATTAAAAAGACCGACTTCAGCTTCATGGGCAGTTTCCTGACCGTCGGCATCCTGGTCGCTTTTCTGGCTGGCCTGGGTGCCGTTTTTTTCGAAATCGCCGCGTTAAGTCTGGCGGTCTCAGCGATGTTTGTTCTGTTGATGTCGGGCATGATCCTGTATCAGACCAGCGAAATCGTGCACGGCGGCGAGACCAACTACATCATGGCGACTGTCAGCTTGTTTGTCTCGATTTTTAACCTGTTTATCAGTCTGCTGCAGTTACTCGGATTTGTCAGCAGCAACGACTAATTTTGTATCCGTAAGTTCATGTTCCGAAGTAAGACCCTAGAGCAACTCGACACCCGCTCTTTGCCCCCGGTAACGGGGGCTTTTTTTTGCCCGCCACCACAGCCAAATAATGATTGACCCGCCGGCGATTTTCTATACACTGCGCCGCTCTCTGATCCTTTAGTGCCTTGTACCGGAAAGCTCATGAACCTGACGCCGCTGCCTTTAAAACCTGAACTTCAACAAAACCTGCAGGACCTTGGGTTTCGCGAGCTGACGCCCATCCAGCAGGCCAGCTTGCCGCTGATGCTGCAAGGCCGTGATTTGATAGCGCAGGCGCAGACCGGCTCAGGCAAAACGGTGGCCTTTGCGCTCGGTATTTTGCAGCAATTACAAGTGAAGAAATTCCGGGTCCAGAGCCTGGTGCTGTGTCCGACCCGTGAACTGGCCGATCAGGTCGCAGGCGAGATCCGGAAAATCGGCCGCGCCATTCACAATATCAAAGTGCTGACGCTGTGCGGCGGCGTGCCTTTTGGCCCCCAGCTGGGCAGTCTGGAACATGGCGCCCATATCATCGTCGGCACACCGGGCCGCATTGAAGAACATCTGCAAAAAGGCTCGTTACAATTGCAGGACCTGTCGCTGTTGGTGCTCGATGAAGCAGACCGCATGCTGGAAATGGGTTTTGCGCCCAGCCTGGACGCCATTATTGGCGCCTGCCCGGCCAACCGTCAGACCTTGTTATTCAGCGCCACCTTCCCGGCCCAAATCGAGCAAATGGCCAGCCGCTATCTGCGTGAGCCCGCCCGGGTGGCGGTTGAGGCGGTCAGCCGGCTCAGTACCATAGAGCAGCATTTTCATGCGATCAGCGGCGCCGACCGTTTGCAAAGTGTTGAACTGCTGCTCAAACAACATCAGCCGACTGCGGCCTTGCTATTCTGCAACCAAAAGAAAGACTGTCACGAGCTGTGGCAATATCTGAGTGAGCGCGGTTTTGCCGCGCTGGCACTGCATGGCGATCTCGAACAGCGTGAGCGGGATCAGACCCTGATCCGCTTCAGTAACCAAAGCGCAAATGTGCTGGTGGCGACTGACGTGGCCGCCCGTGGCCTGGATATTCAGGGGCTGGATCTGGTGATTAACGTGCAACTGGCGCACGACACTGAAACCCATGTGCACCGCATTGGTCGCACGGGCCGCGCCGGTGCGGCCGGTCTGGCGGTAAGCCTGGTCACGCCGGCGGATGATTACAAAAGAGCGCTGCTGGCCGATTTATATCCGGCCGCCGACAACCTGCTGCCACTGCCTGATGCGACGGCGCTGCAACGGCAAGCCAAAGCCCCGGCGATGGCCGCCATTTGGATTGATGGCGGCAAAAAACACAAACTGCGGGCCGGTGACATTGTCGGCGCGCTGACCGTCGGCCAGCAAATCGACGGCCAGCAGATTGGCAAAATTCAGCTGACTGAATTTCATGCTTATGTTGCAGTGCCGGCAGCTCAGGCCAAACTGGCACTGCGGCTGTTATCCGACGGCATCAAAGGACGTAATTTCCGCTGCCGGATCTGCTAAGCGCCCGCACCGGTTGCCGAGCGCAGCAGTTACCGGAGAGCCATTACCGAAGAGCAATTAGCGGAGATCAATTACCGGCGATCAGTTCCCGCCAGCAGCCTGCTGCAGCGCCTCACCGAGCCAGTGGAAGTAACGCAGCCAATGTTGCCCAATACGGTCACTTTCTGCCGCAGTCGGATAAATACCGGCCGCGGCTGCTTTGCCACTGCGGGTGCCACTGACCAGAAAGCTGTTTTTCAGTCGCTGGCGCTCCAGCAAATGCTCAAAAGCACGGGCGCACAGTTCTTCCGGTTTGGCGTAATAAAACAGCTGATAGTGCTGGTCGGTCTGCTGCGCGCGGCGAAAATAAGCCGAAGGTTCAGTGCCGCTGTCGTCCAGCAAACAAGCGGCAAAACCTTGCGACAGCAGCTGATTGAGCGGATGGCTGATTTGCGCAGCCGACGTCAGCCACAACTGGCTGGCCAGTTGATGGTTGCCGGCCCTTTCAAACAGACGACTGGCAATATAGTGGTCAAAGGCATGAAACCACTCATGCGCCAGACTGCCGCCGCCGGCGTTTTTCGCCAGCGCCAGCAAGCGGCCTGCCGGCTGATAAAAAGCACAGGTACCGGGCATGCCACCACTGCCAAAACTGAGTGTCAGGCTGCCATTGAGCGAGATCACCGCCGGCGGCACGCCCAGCAATAACTGCAGATCTGCAAATGCATCAAAAAACAAATTGGCCGCCAGCTGGGTTTCGGTCGCATTGACCCAACGCCCCAGCCTGATGCGCTGAAAATCAAAAATTTTCACGATGTCGGCAAAACTGACATCAGCCCCCGCTCTGTGAGGTGGCCCGTTCCGAAAATAAGGGCGCTGGATGCGGGCAAGGGCCGGCTGCTGTGCCATGACATCCACTCAGAACGGTTTCAGGTGGCGACCGCCGTCCAGCGGCAGAACGCGGCCTGTGACATAACGGCTTTGCAGCAAATACAGAATGCTGCTCAGCACCTCAGCCGGGCCCGGTTCAATTTCCATCAGCGATTTTTTCAGCGTCAGCGCTTTGTACGCCTCGTCATCGCCTTCATTAAACATCAGCAGCGCCGGCGCAATGGCATTGACCTTCACGACAGGCGCCAGCTGGCGCGCCAGTGACAGCACCAGATTTTCCAGCGCGGCTTTTGATGCGGCATAGGCCATGTGATTGCAGCTGCCGGTATTGACGGCAAAATCACTGATAGCAATCACGTCGGCCGGCTGCGCCTGCGGCATTTGCAGGAGAGGCGCCAGCGCGCGGGTCAGCAAATAAGGCAATTTGGTGTGGATACGGAACATCTCGTCAAACACCGCCGCGTCGGATTGAAGCTGGGCTTCAGGGTCACTGACGACGCTTTCACCTGCCCAGCTGGACGCGTTGTGAATAAGAGCCCTGAGCGGCTCGCCCCGTTGTTGCAGCGTCTTTGCAAGCGCGGCTATCTGCGCTGGCAATTGCGCATCGTCGTCAATACTCAGCGGCAGGCACAACACACCCGCTTGCTGTAAGGTTTCAACACCCGGCTTGTGCTGCCGGTAAGTGGCAATCACCTGATAACCCGCCTGCTGCAATCCCAGCGCGCAATACAATCCCACCCGCTGCGCGGCGCCGGTGATCAGAATGGTTCCCGCCATAACAACTCCTGCTGAGAAATTTTTCGCATTATGCCAGATTGGCGCAAGCGTTACGCCACTGAGCCTGCGCCGGTTTTATTCCACCACTAAAAATATTGGCTGACAGCGCCGCCCTGTCCGCGCGGCAAAAAAAAAGAGCACCACCCGGGTGCTCTGTGCTGACTGCTTTAAAAATCAGGCGGCTTTGGCCCAACCCGCACACCAGCCGGCTTTGGCGACCAGTTTGCCGGCGAAAATCGCACAGCCGCCCGTTTCGCCTTTGGCATCTTTGGCGTAATGCATGCAGTTGCCACACATTTGCCCTTCAGTGGCCGACTTCGCCACGTATTTCATCGCCACGGCGACCGGATCGTCGGCTTTGACCGCTTCCTGTGCCACGGCATTGAGACTGACACCGCCCATGGTTACACCAATCAGGGTGGCCGACGAGAGTTTTAAAAAAGACCGACGGTCTAACTGAGACATGTTGCGCTCCTGGTTTATTTGCTGTTGCGAACTGCAATCAGGGCCTGTGTCAGGTGTTTGCGCCACCGGCGACACAAGCCCGCCTCTTGTTACGAAGCAAGCTGCAGTATGGACTATTATCGCAACAACGGTGGCGGCAGAATTTGATCCTGCGCATGATTAGGAGGAACGCGGCCCCAAGCAGCCAGTGCACTCAGCCGCCGGCCGGCGCCTTATTTTTATAGAGCTCAGGTGATGGCGCGACAAAAAGCCGGGCGACGATCCGCTGATACTCACCGGACGCT
>JACCDS012070610.1_pt1 | contig 10357 bp, 10 predicted proteins | sample 7446441 | NCBI WGS metagenome assembly JACCDS01 (sample SAMN15323445, study PRJNA562643) | freshwater metagenome | isolation source: river surface water | place: USA:Blue River Watershed | collected 2017-08-17 | reverse complement strand
GGCGCGTGCGCGGCGGCGGCGACGACCGCGCAGGCCGCAGCAAACCCGGCCAGGCTGGCCTGCGCGCTGCGACCGCTTTCCTGCACCACCGCCTCGTACGCAGTGCGCGGGAACGGAAACAAACCGCTGCCGGCGATCGCGCCCAGCATCACGGCGCTGACGACGGTGCCGTGCTCGCGGGCGAGCGCCTGCATGTCGAGCAGGTGCAGCGTGTGGCTGGCTGACTGCACGATGGCCTGCAGTGCCGCGCTGTCGAGCCGGCCGTCGCCGGGATGGCTGCGCTCGGTATTCGTCAGTGCGCGCGCGCTGGAAGCGATGAACAGCGTGCGCTGCGGCGACGGCAGACCATTGCACGCGCAGCGCGCGGCCTCCAGCAGTTCGGACGCGACCACCGCGTCGAGCGCGCCGGGCACCGGGCCCAGGCTGAACACGGGCCTGGCGTCGCCGATCATGGCCTGCGGCTGCGGCCACACTTCGATGTAATAGGTGGTGGCGCCGGTGCGCTGCGCTACCCCGGGAATCGAGGTCGCCTGCGCCGGATGCCCGCAGCGGCGCGCAAGCTCGACCAGCCAGCCGGTCAGCACGCCGCCGCCCTCGCCGCCGAGCGCACAGACCAGCAGGGAAATCGGCTTGGTCATCGCCGTCCTCACGCCGGTCGCAGCAGGCGCAGTGCCGCGCCGCGCAACGCATCTACGAACCGTTCGCGCCAGCGCGGGTTGCGAATCACTTCGGCACGGTAGAAGCTCGGGCACAAGGTGGCCGCATGCGCGTTTTCGCCACACAGCCCGCAGCCGACGCAGCCGTCGTTGACGGTGGCCACCGGGTCGACCTTGAGCGGGTCCGGATTGTCCTTCAGCGTCAGCGTCGGGCAGCCGGACAGCCGCATGCACGCGTGATCGCCGTTGCAGACATCCTCGTCGACGCCATATTTGACGCGTACCGCGCGCTCGCCGCGCGCCAGCAGCGCTTCCAGCCACGGCCGCAGGCGGCGTTGCCGTTCCAGCTGGCACTCGCCCTCGGCAACGATCACCTTCAGTCCCTTGAAATCTGTGGTCAGCGCCTCGCGCAGCACGCGCCGCATCGTCGAGACACGATACGAATGCACGGTACGCAGCCACTGCACGCCGATACCGGCCAGCGTATCCTCGATGGTGCGGTCGCTTGCGGTCAGGCTGGCCGTCTTGTCATGCGCCGTCGACTTGCTGAGCTTGCCGGGCGTGGAAATGATCTCCTGCGTACCGGTCGCCGAGGTATAGCCGTTCTTGAAAATCAGCAGCACCGCATCGTCACCGTTGAACAGTGCCGACTGCACACCGGTCAGCAGGCCGTTGTGCCAGAAGCCACCGTCGCCCATGATCGACAGCACGCGTGGCTGCATCATCGGCGACACACCGGCACGCGATGCCAGGCTCATGCCGTAGCCGAGAATCGAGTGGCCGATCGAGAACGGCTCGAAGGTCGCGAACGAATGGCAGCCGATGTCGGCCGCCACATGCACCGGCCCGATATCCTGCTGCGCCAGTGTCAGTGCGGAGAAGACCGGTCGTTCGGGACAGCCGATGCAAAAGCCCGGCGGACGCGCCGGTAACGCGGGCGCTGATATCGCCGTGCCGGGCGCACGCTGCAGCTGCGCCGACAGCTGCTGCCGGCGCGCGGCGGTGGCTTCCAGCTGGGCGCGCACCGGCTGCACATCGATGGCCGGCGCATGGCGCTCGAAAAATTGCGCGAGTCCCTGCAGCATGGCTTCCGGCGTCAGCTCGCCTGTCGCCGGCACCATGTCCTTGCCGTGCAGCGCGGTGGGCAGTCCGGCGCGGCGCAATACCGATGCGATTTCATGCTCGATATATTCGGGCGAACCTTCCTCGACGATCAGCAGCGCGTCCTTGCCGGACGCAAATGCGGCAATCTGCTCGTGCGCCAGCGGATACGTGACGTTCAGGATCAGCAGTGGCACGTCACTGTGGCCAAACGCATCGGCCATGCCGAACTCCTGCAGTGCGCGCAGCAATGCCGGCGATACCCCACCCTGCACGATGATCCCCAACTGCGCATGACGACCGTCACGCAGCTCGTTCAACTGCTGGGCGATGAGGTAATTACGCGCAGCGGGTATGCGTTGTTCGACCTTCAGCTTTTCGTGGCGGAATGTCGATGGCGGATGGGCAAGCCGGCTGTAATCAAAGCGCGCCGGTTCAGCCAGGGGCGTCAGCGCCGAGACCGACGATTTGCGATTGTCACTGCAGACAAAACTGCCGCGCAGATGGCAGGCGCGAATGCGCAGTTCCATCATCGCCGGCATGTTCGATTCTTCTGACATGCGAAACGCATGCTTGACCATGTCGACCATGTTTTGCAGATCCGGCCGGGGATCGAACAGAATCAGGCCGGATTTCATCGCATACGCGTGCGTTCTCTCCTGAACGACCGATGCGCCTTCGCCATAATCTTCGCCGATCACCATCAGCACACCGCCGGTCACGCCCGGCGAGGCCAGGTTGGCCAGCGCATCCGCCGCCACGTTGGTGCCGACAATCGATTTCCAGGTGACTGCACCGCGCAGCGGGTAATGAATGGAGGCGCCGAGCATTGCCGCAGCCGATGCTTCGTTCGAACAGGCCTCGACATGGACGCCCAGTTCACCGACCAGATCCTTGGCCTGAACCATGACGTCCAGCAGGTGCGACACCGGCGCGCCCTGATAGCCGCCGATGTAGGCCACCCCGGATTCCAGCAGCGCCTTGGTGATTGCCAGGATACCTTCCCCATGAAAGGTCGCGCCGGAACCGAGCCGCAGCTGCTGAATTTCTTTCTCGAAGGAAATTTCCACAGAATGTAAGTGTGAGGGACGAAATCAGCGAATTTCGCCGATCATAATCGGTCTATCACAGATGTTTCTTTTCGTATCCCAAAACCCGCGCTTTGTGTGCGCGCGCTTCTGACGCCGTCGGCCTGCGGGTTCGGGCGGGCCAGATGTAAAAAAGTGCAATCAAATATTGCCCGGTTGCACTTTATCGGCATAATATCTATCATGTAGTTCAAATAGTGACTAAGCAGTATAAGTTTTCCGCGCCGCCAAGGAGATCCGTATGCTGATGTCGACCAAAGCCAGCCGATACGCGCACACGCTACTAAAAGCACGTACCGGCGGCACCCTGCTTCCCCTGCTGACTGACGATGGCAAGCTGACATCGGAAGATGCGTATGATATTGCGCGCAGCGTGCTGACCATCCGGATTGCGAACGGTGAATCGCCGGTTGGTCGCAAGATCGCATTCAGCAACCAGAGGCTGCAGCCGTTGTACGGCAAAACCGTGCCGATTGCCGAACCACTCTGGACGACCTTATTCGATAGCAGTGTCGAATTCGCGCTCGATAACACGGCTGTGCACAAGCTCGCGAAGGCGCAGCAGCCCAGGGTCGAGCCGCATATCGTCTTCAAGCTCGCACGCACGCCGGCACCGGATGCGACGCTGGAAGCCATTGCCGACAGTCTTGAATGGATGGCCCACGGGCTCGAGGTTGCGGTGTCGCCGTTCCGCGACTGGGAATTCGATGCGGAGGACGCTGTCGCAGCTTTTGGCTTGCACCGGCAACTGATCGTCGGTGAACCGCGGATGCTGTCGCGCCAGGGCCGGCACATGCTGCCGGACGTGCTGGCCGCAGGCAGCCTGTCGCTGTCAAAGATGGTGGCTGACAACAGCCAGCTGTGTGCCGCCGGCTTCGGCCAGGATCTCGGCGGCAGCCCGCTGCATGCGCTGCTGTGGCTGCACCGGCAGGTGCAGCAGCAAAGCGGGTTCACGCCGCTGCAGGCTGGTGAAATCATCGCTACCGGCAGCTGGACGAATCCGCAGCCGGTCAAACGCGGCGACGTCTGGTCGACCGCGTTCGGGCAACTTAACATACCGGGCCTGGCAGTCTCCTTCAGCTGAAGCGGCAGGCATTGGTAGGCGACGCCCGCCAATGCCATCGCCCGTGGTCACAGTAGAATCGGCAGACCGGCACGATTCTGCGGGCAAATTGAACAAGGAGCCAGCATGGCTGCAAGCAAAGTACCCGCGATAGATTTCGGCATCAACGCCGCCGACCGTCACAAGATCGTCGACGGGCTGAGCCGCCTGCTCGCCGACACCTATACGTTGTATCTGAAGACGCATAACTTCCACTGGAACGTCACCGGCCCGATGTTCCAGACGTTGCACCAGCTGTTCATGGATTTTTACACCGAGCAGTGGACAGCGGTGGATCTGATTGCCGAACGCATCCGCGCGATGGGCGCACCGGCACCGGGCAGTTATGAAGCATTCGCCAAACTGACATCGATCAAGTCCAGCCCGGCACTGCCGAAGGCACGCGAGATGATCATCGAGCTGATCGAAGGACAAGAAACTGTCGCGCGTACCGCACGCACCATGTTCGAAGTGGCCGCGCAAGCAAACGACCAGCCAACCTGTGACCTGCTGACGCAGCGCATGCAGATCCACGAGAAAAATGCGTGGATGTTGCGCAGCCTGCTGGAAGATTGACGCGCGGGCCATAGGCCGAAGCGGCGCGGCCGGCAGGCCGGTGTAGCGCAGACCTTGACAACGGCCATCAGCAGATGGCCGTTACATTTTTCCAACTCGCCCGCACCCCACGTCGATTGACAGCGGCGAGTTTCCCGTTATCCTCGCGCGTTGGCAAAACGCAAACCCGGAGCGCCCTGTGTCCCCCACCACCCTGCAGCTTGTTGCCGCCATCCTGTTCGCACTGGCACTGATTCACACGTTTTCCACCTCGGTGTTCGAACGCCTGGCCCATGCGCGACCTGCACATGCAGGCCTCTGGCATCTGCTCGGCGAGGTCGAAGTCGTGTTCGGATTCTGGGCGATGGTGCTGATCGTTGCGATGGCGCTGTTGGCGTCCAGGACCGAGGCCGTTGCGTACCTGGACAGCCGGAATTTCACCGAACCGATGTTCGTGTTCGCGATCATGGTGGTCGCCGGCAGCCGCCCCATACTGCAAGGCGCACGACGGCTGGTCGACCTGCTGGTGCGGCTGTTGCCGCTACCTGCGAAGCTTGCCTTCTTTTTTACGTCACTGGCGATCGTGCCGCTGCTGGGTTCCTTCATCACCGAGCCGGCGGCGATGACGCTGGCAGCGATGCTGCTGCGCGATGCAGTGTTCGCCAATGCCTCTAATCGGCTGCGCTATGCGACGCTTGGTGTGCTGTTCGTGAATGTATCGATCGGCGGTACGCTCACGCCGTTTGCCGCACCACCCGTGCTGATGGTCGCGGCCAAATGGAATTTCGATCTGGTGTACATGCTGACCCATTTCGGCTGGAAAGCCGCCATCGCGGTAATGATCAACGCCGCCGCGCTGACGATGCTGTTTTCGCGTGAGATACGGCAGATGCCGGCAGCGCCGGCATCGGATACTGCACGGGTACCGTCGCTGTTGCTGGCGCTGCATTTGGTGCTACTGGTCGGCATCGTGGTATTTGCTCACCATCCGGCCGCCTTCATGGCCGTGCTGCTGCTGTTCATGGGCATCGCCACCGCCTACCCGCAACACCAGGATCGCCTGATCCTGCGCGAGGGTCTTCTGGTCGCCTTCTTCCTTGGCGGGCTGGTAGTGCTCGGCGGCCAGCAGCAATGGTGGCTGCAGCCCCTGCTGTTGCAGATGGATGCGACGTCGGTGTACTACGGCGCGACCGCGCTGACGGCCATTACCGACAATGCCGCGCTGACCTATCTCGGCTCGCTGGTCGACGGGCTGTCGGAAGAATTCAAGTATGCCCTCGTGTCGGGCGCGGTGACCGGCGGTGGCCTGACCATCATCGCGAATGCGCCCAACCCGGCCGGTGCATCGATCCTGCGTTCACGTTTCGACGACGGTGCCATCAGCGCGCTCGGCCTGCTGGCCGGGGCGGCGCTGCCGACCGTGGTGGCGATCGCCTGCTTCCGGTTGCTGCCGAACCTGTAAGCAACGATGGGGCAGTGGCGTTGTCAGCGCAACGGGCTGCCCCGTTTTCCGTCGCGTTTCTTGCGCAGGTGCTCCAGCCAGAAACGCACTGCGACGGCTGCCAGCACCAGTACCAGCAGCAGCCCTGCCTGCCTGGCGTCGAAAGCCTCGTGTAGCGGGGCATCCGGCGGCAGGTAGCGCTCCGGATGCAGCCAGACCAGCGCGGCCATCAGGATCGCCGATATCAGCAGGATCCGGACCAGCCGGAACAGCAGCCGCTTGCCCAGGTCATTCATGCTTTCCTCAACTTTCAAGTCATTCCGTATCGGGGCTACATTTTGTCACAAGCCACCACGCGCCGAAGCGCCCGCGCCGGCTTGAAGTGCTGCAAAATACCAGGGGCAGGATCAACGGCGACGGCCAGGGTCGATCCGGGCCACCCTGCCGCCCTGCGCAGACAGATGACCAACCGGTGACGAGCGCTCCGCGCGCCGTCACACTGACACGGAGTGCGCGCCATGCAGACGACAGACTGGTGGTCCTTCGCGGTAAGCCTCGGGTCCATTCTGGCGCTGCTGGGCGCCCTGCTGTTCGTGCTCAGGCGCATGCAGCAGCGCGGATTGCCGGGCCTGGCGCAGCGGCGCATCCGCATCCTCGAGATCGCGTCGGTCGGGCCACGGCAGAAGATCGTCCTGCTGCGCGTGAAAGACCAGGACATTCTGGTGGGCGTTTCGGCGCAACAGATCACCCCGCTGGCGAACTTCGCGCCGGACCCGAATGAATCGGCAGCGCTATCGACAACCGACACGACCGCCGGCAAGGGCGCGCGATGATGCTGCCGTGCGCGCGCATGAGCAATCAAACGATACCGATCGATCGCAACACCAGACGAAAAGAGGCCGCGGTGTGAATAGCACGGATAAAGAACCCAGCACAGGCCAACGCCGTACCGGGGGCATCTTCCGCCGCGCCCTCGGCGAGCGCGACCCGAACGCATCGACACAGGGCGGGCCAGCCATCGGCGCCGCCGCTCATCTCGACGACGTTGACGACCGAACCGAACCCACGCTGGATGACGCCGCATTTCAGGCCGCAACCGGGGCCAACACGCTGCCGCCGGTACCCCGGCCGCAGGCCGACGACGCGATGCCGCAGGCGCCGCGCCGCCGATCACTGAACTTCCTGCAATGGACGCTGGCCAGCGTGCTGACGCTGGCGATATCGGGCGCGATCGGACTGGCGCTGCTGCTGGCGCCCGGCAGTACGCCGAATAGCACCGATTCGCTGTCGTTGAACCGATGGCTGCCAGCGTGGGCGATGGACGCCATGTTGGCAATCGCAGGCAAGCCGGCGGTGCCGCCTGAGCCCTTGCCGGCCCGGCCGGCGGCCGACTTGGCGGCTGCAAATCTCGCCACCGCACCCGATGCAGCCGCTGAAGCCGCTGAAGCCGCTGAAGCCGCGCCGACAGCGCCGGCCGCACCCGCACCGCTGGCGCAGGTACCGCCGGAAAAGCAGCCGGAAGCCATGCCGGCGGCGCACGACCTGGCAGCCGCCGGCGCGGCGCCCGATCCGTCAGCGCGTACCGATGCCGCCCCACCGCAGGCCCCGGTGGCCACGGCAAAATCGCCGCCGCCGTTGCCGGCTACCGACAGGACAGCCGGCAGCAAGCCGGTGGGCGCGGCAGCGCAGACGGCGACCAGGACAGCAGCAGCGGCCTCGCCGGAACCCAGCGCGGAGCGTGCCATCCGGAGGGCGCCGCCCGGCAGTTTCTTCGTCCAGCATGTGTCACTCGGCTCGCGGGCCCAAGCGCAGGCGTGGCGCGCCAGGCATCGCGCGCTGTCACGCGCCCGGGTTGTCGCGGTCACGACCCGCGACACCGGCGTCAAGTACGCCGTGGTGTCCGGCCCGTTCGCCACGCGCAAGGCAGCCGAGGCGTTCGCCGCGCATGACGGCGTTGCGTCGGCACCCTGGTTCCGTCCGCTGGCGTCGCTAAAGGCGGCGCTGCCGGCTGAGCGGCACTGACGCCGGCCGGCAGCGCAACGCTGTCGCTGTAGCAGCCGCCTTGCGTACCCCTTTTAAACAGCAAAATCCGGCGCGGCCGGCGACCGTTACAATCTTTGGATGATCACGCGCCGCCGGTCGGCGCGTGCCGACTGTCTTGTGCACAAACAAGGAGACTGGCCGTGAGCACCATCGGGCAACTGCGGCGCATTCTGAAGGAGAACCATACGATCGCCGTCGTCGGGCTATCGGCCGACTGGTTTCGTCCCTCGTATTTCGCCGCAAAATACATGCAGGAGCACGGGTTTCGCATCATTCCGGTCAATCCGAAATACGACGAGATTCTCGGCGAGAAATGCTACCCGGACCTGAAGTCGATCCCGCAGAAGGTCGACATCGTCGACGTCTTTCGCAAGCCGCAGGACTGCGTGCCGATTGCACGCGAGGCGGCCGACATCGGCGCGAAGGTGTTGTGGCTGCAGATCGGCGTGATCAATGACGAAGCCGCGCATATCGCCGAAGCGGCCGGCCTCGACGTGGTGATGGACCGCTGCGTGAAGATCGAATACGCACGCCTGTTTGGCGGCCTCGGCTGGTTCGGCGTGAACACGAAAGTGATCTCCGCCCGCCGCCCCGTCTGACCCCTCCCGTCCGAATCGCACACCACACCATGGCAAAAGACCACGTCTACGACTTTGACACCCTGTGCCTGCATGCAGGCCAGATACCCGATGCGGCCACCGGCGCACGCGCGGTACCGATTTACCAGACCACGTCGTATGTGTTCGACAGCGCCGAACACGCGGCCAGCCTGTTCAACCTGCAGACTTTCGGCAATGTGTATTCACGACTGTCGAATCCGACCGTTGCGGTGCTGGAGGAGCGCATTGCCGCGCTCGAGAATGGCCGCGCCGCGGTTGCGACCGGCAGCGGCATGGCCGCGCAGATGATCGCGATACTCAACCTCTGCCAGGCCGGCGACGAGATCGTCGCCGCACGTACGCTGTACGGCGGCACCCATACGCAGCTGGCGGTCAATTTCCGCAAGCTCGGTATCACCACCACCTTCGTCGACAGCGAGGATCCGGAAAACTTCGCGCGCGCGATCACGCCCAAGACCAAGCTGCTGTACGCGGAAACGATCGGCAATCCGTCGATGAACGTGCTCGACATCGAGAAGGTGGCGGCAATCGCGAATGCGCATGACCTGCCACTGTTCATCGACAACACCTTCGCCAGCCCTTACCTGTGCCGTCCGTTCGAATGGGGTGCGGCCATCGTCATGCACTCGGCCACCAAATTCATTGGCGGGCACGGCACCACGATGGGCGGCATCATCGCCGAGTCCGGCAAATTCAACTGGGGCAACGGCAAATTCCCGACGATGACCGAGCCATCGGAGGGCTATCACGGCGTACGCTTTTACGAGACTTTCGGCGACTTCGGCTTTACGATGAAATGCCGTATGGAGGGCATGCGCACCTTCGGTCCGGTGCTCGCGCCGATCAATGCCTTCTTGCTGCTGCAGGGCGTCGAAACCCTGCACCTGCGGATGGAGCGTCACTGCAGCAATGCACTGAAGATTGCGCAGTACCTGAGCGAGCATCCGAAGGTGTCGTGGGTCAATTACCCGGGACTGGCCAACAACAAGTATCACGAGCTCGCGAAGAAATATCTGCCCAAAGGAGCCGGTGCGGTGCTGTCTTTCGGCATCAAGGGTGGCGCGGCTGCCGGCCAGAAATTCATCGAGCAGGTCGAGTTCCTGTCGCACCTGGCCAATATCGGGGACGCGAAGACGCTGGTGATCCATCCGGCGTCGACCACGCACCGGCAGCTGTCGGAAGAACAGCAACTCGCCGCCGGCGTGCCGCCCGACCTGATCCGTCTTGCCGTCGGCATCGAATCCGTGGACGATATCCTGTGGGACATCGACCAGGCGCTGTCGAAGACCTGATGACTTGTGTTCAAATTTGTTCAACCCAGTAACGAGTGAGAAGCACCATGAAAAAACTGTCCACCTCCCTGATCGCCCTGCTGCTGTCGGCCTCGATCGCACCGGCATCGATGGCCGGCGCACCGCCGAAAGTCGATCCGAACGCGCCGCCGCCGGTCTACTGGGAACCGGAGCCGGAAGCGCCGGTGAAAAAGGAGAGAAAGGCCAAGGGAAAGAGAGAGAAGAAAGAAAAGAAGGAAGCCACCGAGGCGGCCGAGAAATCCTGATCCCGTCCCGCCATCTGTCGTAGTGCTGGCGTCGGGCCGCCGGGCTCGCGCCGGCAGGCACCGTCGCCGTAGCGCACGTCACGCCACACCTTCCCCGGCACCGCCTGCTGTTCCCTACCTGCTGTTCCCTACCTGCTGTTCCCTACCTGCTGTTCCCTACCTGCTGTTCCCTACCTGCTGTTCCCTACCTGCT
>JACCDS011215416.1_pt1 | contig 10360 bp, 2 predicted proteins | sample 7446441 | NCBI WGS metagenome assembly JACCDS01 (sample SAMN15323445, study PRJNA562643) | freshwater metagenome | isolation source: river surface water | place: USA:Blue River Watershed | collected 2017-08-17 | reverse complement strand
TACTGCCGCAGCCGATCGCTCTCGTACTTCGCCTTCACGCGCACCGTCCAGCCGTACGCGATCCACGAGAGGCCGATGTTGCCGCTGCGCGGCGTGAAGCCCGGGACTGCGGCCGACGTCGACACTTCGGAGCCACCGCCGTAGTTTCCGCGCGTCTGCAGCCAGGTGAAGTTGGCGAATACGCCGAACGGACGCAGCCAGCCCGGCAGCGCAAAATCGCTCAACTGCTGCTGGTAGGCGAACTCGAGCCCGCGCACCCAGGCGCTGCCGCCGTTCATGTCGGTCGTGAGATCGAAGCCGACATACTCCTCGCCGTAGGGATTGCCGGGTTGCAGCATGATCGCGGCGTTCGAGCGAAAGATAAAATCGCTGAGGTCCTTCCGGAACGCGCCGAGCGAGACGAGCCCTGCGGACTTGAAGTAGTATTCGAATGAGAGGTCGTAGTTGCGCGCGAGCTGCGGCTTCAGGTTGGGGTTGTTGGCGGTGATCGTCTCGTTGACGACATCGACGCTCGCCGTGGGCCGGATCGAACCGATCGCCGGCCGGCCGATGCTTTCGCTATACGCGGCGCGGGCCAGGAAGTTGGGCCGGAGCTGATACTTGAAGTTGAGGCTCGGGAAAAAATTGTCGTAGTCCGCAGCGGTGGCGATCGGATTGCCGTATTGGGCGAGTGCCCGGCGGACCGCTTCCTCGGGCGTGACGGCGCCGACCCACGCGGCGCGGCGGGCCGCCTCTTCGCGCGAAATCTGGTTCTTGAATCCGCGACCGCTCAGCCGCGTGTCTTCATAACGCAGGCCGCCCACCGTGGTGAGCCGACCGGTCTTGAGCGTGCCCATCATGTAACCGGCCGCGATCTCCTCGACCACCCTGGCGTCGTTGGCGATGGAGTTCTGAGTCGTGGTGGTGTGGTTCTTGGTGAAGTAATTCGGCGTGTCGATAAGCGCCTGCTTGATCTTCGCTCCGTCGAAGAACGGCATGCGATCATTGGGGAAATTGAACGACTGCCGCCGATACGTGGGGTCGAAGAAGCGCGGCAGGTCGTCGTCGTTGGCGGCGCCGATCGGACCGGCGACGCCATTGGGGCCGACGTAGGCGTAGTTGGTCGCGGTCTCGTCCGTGGATTTTTTCACCTCGCGATAGCGGGCGCCGAGCTTGAGCGTGAACGGAAGCCGCGTCTCGAGGCTGCGGCTCAGATTCACCTGGCCGCCGATCACCTGGTCGCGGGTGTCGGAGTCGGAAAACGTCACCGAGTTGAGCAGCGTGTTGCGCGGATCGAAGATGTCCGGTCCGCCGGTCTGCGTCAGCGTGACGTAGCTGTGCGAGTTCGAGCGATCCTGCCGGAGTTGCACGCCGGTGACCACCCGCGGCGTGTTGAATGTCATCTCGCGGCCGTCGGAGGGCGAGAACGTCGCCTGGAAGTCGAGCTTGCCGCCCAGCAGGCGCGATTCGCCGCCGATCATGTAGGTATGCGTCTCGACGGTGCGCTCGATCAGGTTCTGCCCGTAGGTAAAGGTCTGGTTACGCGCCTCGCTGATCTTGTTGGTCACCTGGACGAGATTGGCGGGGTTGGGGCTGCTGATGTTGCCCCGCCGCCGATCAAGCACGACCTCGAAATCAGACAACATCACGCTCAGGTAGAGCGAACTCACCGGCGAGAGCTTGTAATCGAAGCGCGCGCTCACGCCCGTGCGCGTGTGATTCGTCCAGTCCTCCCCCCAGGGCGCGTTGTTGAACCAGATCGGCCGGTTCGTGTCGGTCGTGGCCTCGTAGGTGAAGCTGCTGATGTCGCGCGGCTTGTTCGTCTGGTTGTAACTCATCGTGAGCAGCACGCCGAGTTTTTCGTCGCGACCGAGCACATCCGAATAGGTGACACTCGCGAACGGCCGGAGCGTATCGCGCCAGACGTTGAACGCCTCGCCGAACTGATACGTGAGATGGCGGCCTTTGCGCGTGAGCGCGCTCTTGGTCTTCATGTTGACGATTCCGCCCACCGCGCCGGCGTCCATGTCGGGCGTGAGCGACTTCACCACCTCGATACTCTCGATAAAGTCGGCGGAAATCTTGTCCACCTCGTAAGCGCGCTTCATCCCAAAAAGCGGCGAGGCGCTCGCGCCCTGTTCGCCATCGATCGTCACCATGCTCAGGTCGTCGCTGATCCCGCGGATCATGATGCCGACGACATCACCCTCGGCCTCGCTCTTCGTGACGCCCGGCATGCGCATGATGAAGTTGCCGATGTTGGCGTCGGCGACATTGCCGAACGCATCCGAGGCCATGACGGTCTTAACATTGTCGGCATTGCGTTGCGAGGTGATGGCCGCGGCATTTCCTTCGCGCTCACCCGCGACGACGAAGGTTTCGAGCTTGTAGACGCCGGAAGTGAGAGGCACGTCGACCCGCACCGGCCGGCCGGCCTCGACGTTCACCGGCAGCGACTTCGCCTCAAGCCCGGTGTAAGAGGCGGTGAGCGTATAGGCGCCGGGTCTGACGCGATCGAAGGCGAACTCGCCCGTGCTCGTCGTCAGCGCCGACAACCCGCCCGGCTCGAGCAGGACGACCGCACCTCCGAGGTAGGCCTCGGTGGCGGCGTTGCTGACGCGGCCGGAAACGGAGCTGCTGTCCTGCGCGAGCACGCCGCTGACGGAGGCGAGCAGCCACGCGCAGGCACGGAAGAATGGAAATCGGAGCGGAATGAGACGATGAAGCATGACGGAGTCCTGGGTTGTGGGTTTTAGCGTGAATTCAGCCGGCGATCTTCGCGTAAGCGCGGCCTTCGTTGAGATCGACGCGCTCGGGCCGGCCCTGGTGGTGATAGATCAACTTGGTGTGATCGACCCCGAGCAGATAGAGGATCGTCGCGTGCAGGTCGTGGACGTGGAGCTTGTCCTTCACGGCGTAGAGGCCGAGGTCGTCGGTCGCGCCGATGACCTGGCCGCCACGCACACCGCCTCCGGCCATCCACATCGTGAAGCCCGTAGGATTGTGATCGCGACCGCCATCCTGCTCGCTCATCGGCGTTCGACCGAACTCGCCACCCCAAATCACGAGCGTCTCTTCGAGCAGTCCGCGCGACTTCAGGTCGGCGAGGAGGCCCGCGATCGGTTTGTCCACCGAATGGCATAGTCGCGCATGATTCGACTCCAGTTCGGTGTGGCTGTCCCAGAGGCTGCCGGAGCCACTGTAGAGCTGAACGAAGCGGACGCCGGATTCGACGAGCCGGCGCGCCAGGAGGCAGTTGCGCCCGAACACGGCAGTCTCCCGTCGTTCAAGTCCGTAAAGGGCCTTGGTCGCAGCCGTCTCCTTGCTCAGATCGACGACCTGAGGTGCCTCCGCCTGCATCTGGTAAGCGAGTTCGTAGGCGCGGATGCGCGCCTCCAACTCGGTGTTGTCGCTGCGGTCCTGCGCGTGCCGCGCATTGATGCGGCCAAGGAGGTCGAGTTTGTCGCGCTGGCGCTCCGTCGAGACGCCTTTCGGCGGATCAAGATGACGGATCGGCGCGCCTTCGGCGCTGAATTCGACGCCCTGGTGCACCGCGGGCATAAAGCCGGTGCCCCAGTTGCGCGGGCCGTTGATGACTTCGCGCGCACTGTCCTTGATCACGACGAAACCGGGGAGGTTGCGGTTCTCGGTGCCGATCCCGTAGGAAATCCACGCTCCGAGCGAGGGCCGGCCGCCGAAGACCGCGCCGGTATTCATCTGACAGACGCCTCCTGCATGGTTGATGCCATCGGACACACAGGAGCGGATAACGGCGAGGTCGTCCGCATGGCGCGCGACCTCGGGAAACCAGTCCGACACCCACAGCCCGCTCTGCCCATGCCGCTGCCAGGTGCGTTTCGAGCCGAGGATCGGGTTGCCCTGCTCGCCCATCGCGAGCACCGGCTCCTTGAAGCTCGGCGGGAGCTTCTGGCCGGCGAGTTCGTTGAGCAGAGGCTTGAAATCGAACGTATCCAGATGGCTGGGACCGCCCTCCATGAAGAGGAAGATCACATTCTTCGCTCGGCCGCGGCCGTGGGGGATGCGGATAGAAGCAGGTGTGAGCGCGGCCGACTGGCCGAGCACGGGTTGCCCGAGCAGGCCGGACAACGCGACGGCGCCGAAGCCGCAGCCGGCGGTGCGGAGGAACTCGCGCCGGCTGGCGGCGTAGTTGAAGTTTTTACACGGCATGTTCGGAAGTCAGTGCAGGTAGAGAAACTCGTTGGAATTGAGCAGCACGTGGGCGAGGTCGGCGCGGGCGCGCACCTGGGGATCGGGGCTGTCGCCTGTGCCGAGTCCGCCGGACCACTCGAAACGCCGGGACTCGCTCTCGCCGGCACGCCAGACGAACGCCCCACCCGACCACGCAGCCGGGTCCGACGAAAGCGCCTCCGCTGCGACGGCACCAAAACTCACGCGCGCCGCGGCGATCCGGCCGTCGAATTGATGCGGCCCTCGCCGGTGCAGCCCGCCGATTACCGGCGCCGCCTGGCCGTCGCCGAGCTTGCCGATGATTGCGTGTCGCACGCGCGCGGTCTGCCAGGGCGCGATCGGATCGCGCAGTGGACGCACGTGAAAAACCACGCGGCGCTCGGCGCACGAGACGTCGGCCGCCACGTGATACGGCACTCCCGGTTCGAGCCGCAGGCCCGAGTCGACGGCTTCGTAGGCGGTGTTCATGTTGTCGTCCTCGCCGACCAGCTGCAGGACGAGCGCGCGCGAGCCGAAGGCCGATTTGGCCCCGGCGACGCCGAGGCTCCAGCCGTGGCTCTCGAGCGAGTTCTGCTCACCGGTCCAGCGGGAAACGATCGTGCGATAGGCGGGACCGGCATCCGCGCTCGCGAGTGTCACGATCGCCTCCGCCGTGAACTCGTCGCCCTCCTTCGGTGCGCCACGCACCAACAGCCGCTCCTGCGGCGACTCTTCGCGAAAGGTGTCGGGACCCGGGGGGCCTGAGTCCGTGGCCGTCGGCTCGGCCATGGCCGATGCCGGCGTAGCGGCAATGCGACGCGCGACGAATTCCTCCGCCTCGCGCTGCTCCTCCGGCGAGGGCTCCCGGCCGAGCACAGCCCGCCAGATCCCGGCAGACGATGTCTCGCGCTGGGCGAGCTTGCGCGCCCGCGCAAGCGTCCAGTCGCCGTTGAGGAAGAGCAGAGCCTGGAGCGGCGTGGCGGTGCTCTGGCGGTCGGCGATACTGGTGAACCCGGCGGGAGCATCGAGGCTTCGCAGCAGTTCATTCTGGTTGTTGCGCTTCTTGAGTGTGTAGACCGAGCGGCGCGAGGAAAGGGCAGCGTCCTGCGGCGGCCCGCCGCCCTTGACGTCGAGTTCGCCGCTGGCTGCGAGCATCGCGTCCCGCGCCTGTTCCGCGTCGAGGCGGCGCGGTGGGAAGCGCCAGAGGTATTTGTTTGCGGGGTCGACCAGTGCGGCGCGTTCGGACACCGCCGCGCGTGCGGTCTGCCGATACGTCGCCGAGAGCAGGATTTCGCGGTGCAGGCGCTTGAGGCTCCAGCCGCCGGCGACGAAGCGGCGCGCCAGCCAGTCGAGGAGCTCCGGGTGCGTCGGCCGCTCGCCGAGGTGCCCGAGGTCGTTGGGGGTGCCGGCAAGACCGCGGCCGAAATGATAGTGCCAGACCCGGTTCACGATCGCGCGGGTCGAGAGCGGGTTTTCGGGCCGCGTGATCCATGCCGCGAGCGCAGTGCGCCGGCCGGTCGAATGCGTGCGCAGCTCGATCGCGGGCGTCTCGGCCCCAAGCAGGGTGAGAAACGCCGGCGCGACCGCGCGTTCACCTTGCCGGGTCTTCAGCATCGTGGGCGGCGCCTTCGGCCCCGCATCGGTGGCCACAAAGGCCGGGAGCAGAGGCTTCGGCTTCAGCGAGTCGAAGGCCTTCAGCTTGGCGTCCAGCTCCCGGTAGCGCGCTTTTTCGGCCTCGGACTTCAGCGCCTTGATCGGGTCGAAGCGCTCGCGCTCAGCGAGGAGCTGCCGCTCGGCGAGCGTCGCGAGCACATGCTCCTCGGGCGCGCGTTTGGCAGCGGGCTTGCTCATCATCGCCTGCAGATCCGCCGTGAACCGGTCGTGCGCGCGCTTCACGTTGCGCTCGAGCGCGGGCGCCGCGAGCGCATCCATTTCGGCGCGGATCGCCGCGGTCGCGGTCTCCCAGTCGGCCTGCTGCCGGGCGTGCGCCGCCTGCTCCTCAGCGGTGGCCAGCCAAAGATCGCTGCGCCAGACCACCGGTTGGAAGAACGCGCGCAGCGCGTAATAATCCTGCTGCAGGATCGGATCGAACTTGTGATCGTGGCACCGCGCACAGCCCATGCTCAGCCCGAGAAACACCTCGCCGGCATTGTCCGTGATGTCGTTGAGAATCAACTCGGCCTGGCCGCGCACGTCGCGCTGGTTCCACTCGTAGACGGGATTCCGGAGATAGGAGGTCGCGATCAGGACCTCAGGCTGGCCGGGCGCGAGTTCGTCGCCGGCGAGCTGTTCGCGGACGAACTGGTCGTATGGCTTATCGGCGTTGAGGCTCCGAATGACGTAGTCGCGATAGGGCCACGCGTGGCGCCGCACGTGGTCGGCGCGGTAGCCGTCACTCTCGCCATAGCGCACGAGGTCGAGCCAGTGCTGCGCCCAGCGCTCGCCGTAGCGCGGGCTGGCGAGGAGTTCGTCGACGAAACGCTCATAGGCGTGCGGCGACGCGTCCGCGACTAACGCCGCGAGCTGCTCCTGTGTCGGCGGCAGGCCGTGGAGGTCGAAGGTGAGCCGCCGCGCCAGTTCCTCGCGGCTGGCCGCGGGCGACGGCGAAAGGCCGAACTCGGCGTGTTTCGCCGCAACGAATCGGTCGATCTCTCCAGCAACCCAGCCGGTCGCCGCACCCGTCACCTCCGGCGGCCGCGGATCGGATAGCGGCTGGAATACCCAGTGTCGCCGTTGCTCCGCGGTGAAGCCGTGCGCATCGGTCTCGGCTTTCGCCCGCGTCGCAACGCCTTCGGGCCACGGCGCGCCCATCGCTATCCACTGCTCGAGTTTCGCCACCGCCTCGGCGGGCAGCGGATCGTCCGGCGGCATCGCAAAATCTTCCTCGGTTCGGCGCACCGCCTGGATCAGCAGCGAGTCGTCGGGCTTCCCCGGCACCAGCGCCGGCCCTGTATGGCCGCCGACGAGGATGTCCGACGCGTGATCGAGTCGCAACCCGCCTTTTTGCTTCTTGTCGCCATGACACTCGAAACAATGCTGCGCGAGCAACGGGCGGATCTCCTGCTCGAAGAACTGGAGCTTCGCCCGCGCATCCTCGCCGGTTGGGGCGAGCGACGTCGCGGCGAGGCCCGCGGAGGACAGCACGAGCGCCAGCGCGGCGGCAACCGCCCGCGGCTTCAAAACGGCTACGAGAGAAACGGCAGTCATCGGGTTCACAGTCCAAAAGTCGCGGTAAGCATCACCCGCCGCGGCGCCTGCTGGGTGAAGACAAACGGCTCGATGCGACCCGCGCGGAACACATAGGCCGTATAGCGTTGATACTCCTCGTCGAGGAGGTTGGTCACGTTGAGCTGCACGTTTACCGAGGTGCGGCGGAACCGGGTGGCGTAGCCGGCGAGCGCATTGAGCACCGGGTAGCCGCTGGCGTAGAGGACGGTGCCGTCGGGACCGACACCGGCGACGCGCTTGCCGCGGAGGTTCAGCCCGCCACCGAAAAACAGGCCCTTGAGCCGGCCTTCCGTGATCCGATAACGCGTGAAGAGGTTGGCGCTGTAAGTGACGAGGCCGTTGCTCTTCCTGCCGTCAGGAAACTGCGCGAGCTGTTCGTCGATCGAGGCGAGGCGGCTGGCGACCGCCTCGATGGCGGCGGGGCCTCGCGAGGCCCCGGCGGAGCTCCAGGCCGCGCGATTCGCGCTCACGAACGCCTTGGTGTCGGCGAGTGCCGCCTCCTGCTCGATCTGCGGCACTGCGAAATTGGCCAGCAGCGACCAGCCGCGGGTAAGGTTGGCGGTGACGTCGAACTCCACTCCTGTCGCGTGGACGTTGCGCGTGTCGATGTAGTTCGGGATCGTGCGCCGCCCTTCGGAGAAGATCGGCTGGTCGAGCGCATCCGCGATCCCGTTGAGGTGCACGCCGACCCCGGCGACGCCCGCGCCGACGACGTCGGTGTTGTTGTTCGAGAGGACGCGGAAGAGGTTGTTCTCCTCAGTCTGATCGTAATACGTCGCGCTGCCCGAGACCCGGCCGGCGAAGAGTTCGAACTTGAATCCCGCCTCGCGGCCTTCGCCGCGGCGCGGCTCGATGATGGAGCCGTCGAGCTTGGTCTGGCCGCCCGACGCAGCGAGGAACGACTCCGAATAATTGGCGTAAACCGACAGCCAGGGAAAGAGGTCGTAGACGGCGCCGATCGTGGGCGAGGTCTGCGCCACCGTGCGACGGCTGCCGGGCACGTAACCGGTCTGCAGGCTCGTGACGGGATCGAGGGTGGGATTCCAAGTCTCGCTCTCGCTCACATCGCGCCGCAGGCCGGCGAGCGTCTTGAGCCTTCGCTGCGCGAACCACGACCCGGAGGCGAAGATCTGGGCGGTCTCGTTCGTCGTCTCGTCGCGACTGCCGCCGCCGGTTTCCACGATCGCGATCTGGCGGCCGTTGAAATTGCCGGCGAGCGTCGTGTAGGGCACGGGGTCGTTGCGCCGGTCGAGATAGGTGCGGAAGATCGGGCGGTTGACCTGCGCCTCGACGTCGGGACTGGCCGGGTTGTTGACCCAGCGCGGGCGGAAGAGCCGCGACGTCGAGCGGTTGCTGCGGGTGCTGCCGAAGAAGCCGAGCTTGTGATCGGTGAGCCGGGACTTGAACTGGTAGGCGAGCGAGAGCCGGACCTCGTCGTATTTGTCCGTGTCGTGATCGTCCCGATTGTTGATGAAATCCATGAACGGCCGCAGGAAGTTAGGGTTGGGGCCGCCCGTGGGGAGCACCGCATTGATGTCCAGGTAAACGGAGTTGGTCTGGCCCGTGATGTTGCGCTTCCGGTAGTCCTCCTGATGCGCATAGCCGGCCTCGAGGAACAGGTGCGGGCCGAACTGATGGTTGAACGTCACGGTGCCCGCGCCGAAATCCGTCTCGAATTTCTGGTTGTGCGGCGTGACGTTGAACCCACGGTCGGGAAGCACGCCGAACGTGCGGCGGCCCAGGGCAGCGACGGCGCCGCGGTCGAAACGCAAGGGCACTGCATCGGCGGGGGCAGCGGGAGACGGGCGCGTCTCGAGCGCGAAATTGTTGCCGTTGGTCCGGGCGAAACCGCCCCAGTCGACGAAGCCGAGCTGCTCCGCGCCGGAGGTGTAGACGAGGTATCCGCCGGCATTGAGCCGCGCGGCGCCTGCCGCCGCGGGGATGGCCTGGTTCCTCGCGCTGAGCACATACTGTCCGTCCCAAGCGGAGATGTTGTCGCGGGTGACGGTCTGCGGGACGTTGTTTTCGAGGTGCCCCCACTCGAAGTCGGCGCGGAGCTGGGTGACCCGGGAGATCTTCCAGGCGGCGGCGCCGTAGACGCCGTCACGCGCATAGGTCTCGATGTCGCGCCAGCCGTGCTCGCGCGCGACGATGGCGTTGAGCCGCACGGCGACCGCGTCGTTGATCGGGCGGTTGACATCGAGCGTGCCGCGCGCGCCGCCATAATTCGAAAAGCGGACGCCGAGCTTCTCGAACGAATGAAACCGAGCCTGATTGGTGGTGAGGTTGGCCACGCCGCCCGAGCCAGCATCGCCGAAGATCAGGGTGTTGGGCCCGCGGGCGACGTCGATGCGCTCGGTGTTGTAGGTGTCGGAGTTGATATTCCAGACGAAGTAGTTTCGCGTCGCCCGCGATTCGGCGAAGCCGCGCACGCGCACACCCGTGGGACTGGCCTCGGCCTGCGGCTCGCCCGCGGTGGTGTTGCCGATGCCGGCATCGATCGGCGTATCGGTGTCGCCGACGGGAATCGCGTTGGTGGCGTATTGGAGCGCAGTGCGGAAGTCGCCGCCGCCGATGTCGTCGAGAAACTCGCGCGTCAGCACGGTGATCGCCGCGGGCGTCTCGCGGAGAGCGGTGTTGAGCCGGCCGCCGGCGAGCGTGTTGGTGGCCGTGTAGCCGTAATCCTGGGTCGAGACGACCTCGAAAGGCGAAAGCGTCACCGGGGCATCGCGCTCAGGTGCCGCGGTCGCGGGGCTTTTTTTTTCGCTTTTCGACTCAACCGTCACCGGGGTTGAGCGCCGGACCGTCAGTGCTCCGCTGCGACCACCGCTGACCGCAACAAGCGGGGAACCGGCCAGCATCCGTTCTAACGCCTCCTCAGGACTCATTTCGCCGCGGACCGCGGCGGTGCGAATTCCGGCAACGAGGGCGGGAGGAAACAACACTTCGCGACCAGACTGTTCGG
>JACCDS011167462.1_pt1 | contig 10362 bp, 4 predicted proteins | sample 7446441 | NCBI WGS metagenome assembly JACCDS01 (sample SAMN15323445, study PRJNA562643) | freshwater metagenome | isolation source: river surface water | place: USA:Blue River Watershed | collected 2017-08-17 | reverse complement strand
GTTTGCAATTGTTGATAGGGTTTACAAATAAACTCTTTGGGTTTTACATCAATCGCATTAAACCTATTTAGTTTTCGCGATGAATACTGCAAACCAAAAAATACATTGTGTAGCATAAAATCGTACCATTTATCGGTGTTGCCTTTGTCTTTGATTTGCAAAATTCGATAGAGGCAAGCGGTTAGGTTTAAATTTTCAAATAAATTGAAAATTAATATTTTATTCGTTAGTTCTTTAATGGTTGCGGGTATTGGGGTTAGGCTAGCTATTGGCGTGGCATGCGGCAAAGTAGTTTGATATCTTTCTATGCAATCCGGGTGGGTTTTTAATGAATCGCTAATGTGCGATGTATCTTTAAATTGGTAATTTTTTGCCGACAGGCCTTTTACCTTTTTTTCAAACAACTGATTGTTTAGTGTAATTCCGTATTCCGAAAAGTAGGTGCCTAATGGATTGTTTAAGGGTGTTTGGTAATGGTTGTCGGTGCTGTCTAATCGCTTAAGCCAATGTGGTAGAAATGGCAAATTGGCCTTTTTTAGTAAAAGAATGGCCAAGGAGTCGGCACTTCCTTCATTATAACGGCTATGCTTGCTTTTGCTGAAAGTATAATCGCGGAATATTTTTTTTAAGTTCGTTAATTTGGAGTATTTCATTTGTTCCACTTCCTTTAACGATTTGGCATATTCTTCCGAGGTTAGCCATTCGGCTCTGCTACTCATCGATATTTCAGCATGATTTAAAATATTGTGCGATAGTTCATGTGCAAGAATAAAAGCCAATTCTTCTCTCGTTTCTACAAAATCTACAATACCCATGTTCACACAAATAATATAGTTACCCGGCGTATATGCATTTGCAACGGAACTTCTATCTACCAAAACAAGTGGCTTTTTGTCAATAACCTCCTTATTGGCTAAGCACAATTGCTGTACAATGCCTTCTAAATAGGCATTGATAGCCGGAGCATATAAATAGTTGTCGTTGTCTATATTCAAGCAGGTTTGATCTAAGCGTTCTGTCCAAAACTCCTTATATTTTTTTTGGGTGTTTTTTTGGGTATACCAAACTGGACAAATTAAATTCTTTTTTAAAGAATCTTTTTGTTTGCTATAATAGCTCGACGACAAATGTTTGTAAGAATACGGTTGCGCTGACAGGTTAAAGGCGAATAAAATACTATAGCAAATACAAGTGAATAGTGCCTTTGGAAAATGCATGGAGGTTACTTTTTTTCGAAAGTAATTAATTTTTATATATCCAGCTTGCTTGCAGATACTTTTTTTATTACCTAAAAATAATTAGCTACAAAAGTGTCTTACTGCACAAATAAATCATTGTAGCAATTGTTTGATGCGCAGCCTTGTTGCTATACCCGTCAATCCTTTAGAGATAAGCATTCCTTTCATCGGTAATGAAAAGCAACAGGTCAGTAAATTGTCCACACCGCACCTCGTTACTTGCTCCTTCTAAAATGGTTAGTTATCTTGCAAACTGTTATGGATAAATTCATTGTTTCGGCACGTAAATACAGGCCACAAAATTTCAATACCGTAGTAGGGCAGGCGCACATTAGCACTACCTTGAAAAATGCTATTCGCAACAACCAATTGGCACATGCCTTTTTGTTTTGCGGACCGCGTGGTGTAGGCAAAACCACCTGCGCCCGTATTTTGGCCAAAACCATCAACTGCGAAAACAAAACACCCGATGGCGAAGCGTGCAATACCTGCAATAGCTGCGTATCGTTCGATGCCGGAACCTCCCTCAATATTCACGAACTTGATGCGGCGAGCAACAACTCCGTAGACGATATCCGTAGCCTAGTAGAACAAGTACGCTTTGCGCCTCAGGCCGGAAAATACAAAGTATACATTGTAGATGAGGTACACATGCTCAGTGCTAGTGCCTTCAATGCCTTTTTAAAAACACTCGAAGAACCGCCGAGCTACGCCATTTTTATTTTGGCCACTACCGAAAAACACAAAATACTTCCTACTATCCTCAGCCGATGTCAAATATTTGATTTTAAGCGCATTACTACCAACGATACGGTAGCACATTTGCAAGAAATTGCCACGAAAGAACATATACAGGCCGAAAAAGCGGCCCTGCAAGTGATTGCGCAAAAAAGCGAAGGTTGCATGCGCGACTCTTTGAGTATTCTCGACAAAATTGTCAGCTTTACCAATGGACTTGTTACCTATCAAAATACGTTAGAACACCTCAATATTTTAGACCACGATTATTTTTTCCGGTTGCTCGATTGTTTAATGCTACAAGACATGCCTTCTGCCTTGCTGTTGTACGACGAAATTAACCGAAAAGGGTTTGAGGGCGATATGGTACTCAATGGTTTTGCCGAATTTATTCGCAATATCCTCGTGTGCAAAGATGCCAAAGCCGCACAATTGTTAGATGTGGTAGCAGGTATGGAGGAAAAATATACTACTACCGCACAAAAGGTAAGCGTAGGCTATTTGGTGAGTGCGTTAAACTTACTTAACGAAGCCGAAATCAATTACAAAATGGCGCGCAACAAGCGCCTGCATGTGGAATTGTTGATTATCAAACTCAATTTTTTACAGCAAGCCATCGAATTATCGGTTCAGGACGGAAGTCTAGTAAAAAAAAAACGAATTGATAGCGCTTCGGCCATTAAAATAAAGCCCGTTCCGTCGGTGCAGCAAATCAAAACAGCCGTAACTACGCAAGCACCAAAGGCTGCCTTGTTTATTCAACAGCCGCCTGCGGCAAGTGTAGCCACGCCGGCACCACAACCGCAAGTAGCCCCACCCCCGCCAAAAACTTCTGCGGACACCAATACTATGCCTCCGCCGCAGGTGTACGATGCCATGCCCATGCCCAATACCGCAATTGCCCAAGCACCTCCGCCCGTACGCATGCCCGTAACAGGCAATGCCAATGAAGGTAAAAAAAGTATGTTGGATATGCTGCGCGATAAATATGGCGATAAATACAATATTGAAGCAGTAAAAGAAGCCCAATCACTTGATGAAGTGTCGTTAAAACAACATTGGAACGACTTTGTGGCTAAGCTGAAGCAAGAACAAAAAATATCGCAAAGCAAAGCCTTTGAACTCGCCGAAATCAATTTGGTAAATGATGTGGCGTTTACGGTTACGGTAGATAGCACCTTGCAACAACGGTTTATAGAGCAGGAAAAAATTATACTCATCGACTTGCTACAAAAAGCATACAACAACCGCGCTATCAGTTTTTCCTTCATCATGGTAGAAGGACAAAAAGAAGACATTCCCCTACACATGAAACTCAATAGCAAAGAGCGTTTTGAACATTTGGCCAAACAATATCCGCTTTTGTTAGACTTAAAAAACAACCTACATTTAGAGGTAGAGTTTTAGCCAATGCTGTCACTGAAGCTAATAAGGAATTGGGCGTTCCCCTCCGGGTCGGGCCTTTCGCTTTTACTCCTCGCCGCCACCTTTCAGGATGTCGGCTGTGGGGTAACCGCTTCAGTCCCTAACGCAAAATGTGCACAATTGTACCTCATTTATTATAAATAGAGCAGCCACAAAAAGCAATCAATCCTAGCTATTTGTGGCTGCTCTATCATATCCTCTCTGTACAATCGTAATCAATTTAGTGAGTAGCGGGCGGGTTCTCTTCGGCCTTGATAGGACGTTTTAAATAATTGGCATAATCCGGTATAGCCGCTTCGTAGGCTTCACTCATGAAGGGCGAAGTAATGATAAAATCTGCCGTAGCCCTATCGCAGGCCATCGGTATGTTGTATACTACACATAACCTAAGCAGGGCTTTTACATCCGTATCATGTGGTTGCGCTTCCATCGGATCCCAAAAAAAGATCATGATATCTATTTCGCCGGTGGCTATTTTACTGCCAATCTGTTGATCGCCTCCCAAAGGGCCGCTCAAAAATTTGTGTACGGGCCTATCCAAGGCTTCTTCTATCAGTTTGCCGGTAGTGCCGGTTGCAAACAACTCGTGTTTGGCAAGCGTTACTTTATTGTAATTCACCCAATCAATCATATCCAATTTTTTATGATCGTGGGCTATCAGGGCTATTCGCTTGCGCGGGCCTAATTTTCTTACCGTTTTGTGCATGGTAGTTGTTTTTAAAAGTGTTGATTACCACAAATGGTGTACGTGAGGTTGTATGTATTGGGCATATACGGCATTCATGGCTTGTAATTGTTCCGCCGAAAAAGTAGGTTCACCTACGGCTGCAATGTTTCCTTGCACCTGTTTACTGCTCGATGCTCCAGGTATTATGCAACTTACTTCTTTGCTATTCAAAATCCATTGCAATGCTACGGCTATCAAACTCGTATTGCTACCCACAATCTGTTTAAGGGCATCTACGGCCGTGAGTCCTATTTCGTAAGGAATGCCTGCAAAGGTTTCCCCCTTATCAAACCATTCACCGTTTCGGTTGCCCTGCCGATGATCGCCGGGAGCAAATTGTGTTTCTAACGAATACTGACCGGTTAACAACCCACTAGCCAAAGGTACACGGGCTATGATGCCTACGTTTTTGGCGGCGGCACGTTCAAAAAAGTATTCGTTTGGTCGTTGCCGAAATAGGTTGTAAATAATTTGTACGGTGGTTACATTTGGGTATTCAATCGCTTTTAAAGCCTCTTCTACTTTTTCCACACTTACACCCAAATGTGCAATTTTTCCTTCCTGCTGCAATTGTTCAAACAGCCCAAATATTTCCGGGCGATAATACACTTCGGTGGGCGGACAATGCAATTGTATCAGGTCAATGCGCTCTACTTGCAAGCGTTGCAACGAATCTTCAACATATTTTCGCAACACCGATGTCGTATATCCTGCATTGATATGGGGTTGTATTTGTCGACCACATTTTGTGGCAACATAAATGCGTTGTTGGTATTGCTTCAATATTTTTCCAACGGCAATTTCGCTTTCGCCGGCTTCATACACATCGGCAGTATCAATAAAATTAATACCGGCATCTATCGCCGTACGCAGTATGTTTTCGGCTGCTGCATGGTTAAATCCCGATCACCATTTGCCGCCTACCTGCCAAGTGCCTAACGATATTTCTGAAATTTGAAAACCCGTTTTCCCTAAAGTTCTGTAATTCATGTGGCTTTATTAGGCTTCAAATATATAGCAGTAATGGCTGTTTGCAACAAACGAACCAATCATTTTTAATTACCTCTATATTGTATGGGTTGTAGGATTGGGAATCTTATTTATTCTTTTTGGTTGGCAAAAGCAATCATATTCAACAACAATTTACGAGCAACGGCAGCTGTAGTGGATGGATGAGAAAGGTTATTGCAAATGTCGAGGGTAGAAAAAATGATTTTTCCCTTGCCACAGGGTATTTCGCCCATTGCTGTACCCAATTGTTGCGGAAAACAATGATACGCACCGGCTATCAGTTGTTCGCCGGTCATGAGTAAACCACTGCGTTCATTTCCGTTGCGTACCACTGCTTCGTAAGGCCAATCCATCCCTTTATTGATGGGTAAATCCTTTAAAATTGGGTGTTGGGTTACAAAATGCACGCCACCCAGCCAATTGCTGCCAACCGCAAAACTGCCTTTGTAGTCAATATGGCAATGTTTGCTGATAGCTGGCATCCACGAAGCGGCATTGTCCAACAGCAGCAAAGTAGTACCTTCTTTTTTCACCCTTTCTACAATTGCATCTGCATCTACTTTCACGGTATCGGGAATGATCCAATACACCCTTGCAGCACCCGAATGACGAGCGTGTTGCAATTCGGCTAAGAAGGTTACGGGCTTGCCGGCTTCTAATTGTATGTTGCCGCTTATTAAGCGGGTTTTGGCATCTTTATTGAAGGCTTGTCCGTTTATTTTTAAAACACCTTCTCCACCATATCCTGTTTCCATGAAAAACTGGTATTTACCTGTAAATGGTGGAATCAAATTGCCCTGCCAGCGAATGCTGTAATTGGTAGTGCCCGGTACTTTTTCGTGCGGAGTGGCACCTTGATATACAATCAGGTTCACTCCATTGTCGGTTTGTTGGGCTACTTGTTCGTCAAAATTCAATCCATTGTAATAGGTAGCCGTAAGACCGGGTTGGTTTTGCAGATTGGTAAAATTTTCGGTCGGAACAATCAACTTATCTCCACCGTTAGGGGAGCGACTCACCGCAATCCAGTCAAGTTTACCCAATCCTGATTGATAGGTAGGTACTTCCACTTTTTTGGCTTGTTTAAAATAAGTGGTCAATTGCGATCCGTATTCCAACACCGCACCTTTACCCGCTACGGTTGGCGTATTACAATCTACTAACAGCACGCTATCTTGTCCATATATCTTAACCCCTTTTTGATTGGTTAAGATGGCTTTGATGCAATACATGCCGGGAGTGTGTTGTTGTAATAGTGGGGTTTCATAACCTGTAAGCAACAACTCACCATACACATGTCCGCCGGTCATTTGTACCGCCTTTTGGTGTTGTGCTATGGTGCGACCATTGCCGGCAATGATTTGTATTTGCAAAGTGGCTGTTCCTTGCCAATTGTTTTCGTTAATGATATAAAAATCGGTCAGCAGTTTACCCGGTAACTCAACCACCTGTTTTCGTGGTTTAACGGCAATGTATTGGGGTTGATTATAGTATTTGAGGATGGATGCACGTCCTTTGGGATTGCGGTAACAATCTACAATGCCCGAATGGTTTTCGAGTATTTCGGCTTCCCAACCATTGATAACATAACCATCAGGTAAATTATTGATGCGACTCAATTCAATTTTTCGTCCCTGATGTTCAAACGAAATATCGCCCATGGCCAATGTAAGTGCATCAAGCGAAGGAAAAGAACGATGCAGTTGTTTGTTTTTATAAAACTGCTCAAATTGTTGGTATTGTTCTAAATACAAGGCACCATCCCAACCTTTATAGGTTTGTTTGTCGATATCGGCTTTGATAGCGGCAATGCGCGGCGGTGCCGATAAAGCACCTTCCTCACCCCAATACACAATTTCTTTTTTGTTGGTGGTGTAACTATAATATTGCTGAGGATGTTGATATAGGGATTGATACCAAGTATGCGGACCCGGTGCGCGGTGATAATCGAACCAGCCATTCATGTACAAACTAGTGTCAAAAGGGCGAGCATGCAGTTTGGCCTGATCGTTTACATCGTTACCAATAGCCCATCCCGATGTGCGGGTAATGGTTCGTGAGGGGTCGAGGGTGTGGGCGGCACGCATATCCGCTTGTTGATGGGCAAATAAAACGCTATCTACATCCCGCATTTCGTTTTGCATATTGTAAATCACCAAACTCGGATGGCTACGATCGCGCTTGACCATGCGCTTGAGTTTCTCGGTAATCATCGCACGGGCAAAGCTGTCACGGTTGCCCGACATATAATGTCCTGGTTCTTCATAATACAACAATCCCAGCGAGTCGGCAATTTCTAAAATGCGCGGCTGACCAATACAACGATGGAAGCTTAGCGTATTCAATCCCAAATCCTTAGCCAGTTTTACTTGTTTCAAAGCCAATTCTTCTGTAGGGAAAATACCCGTAACCGGCCAAAATCCCCAACTGATGGCACTGCGCAAAACAATTCGTTTGCCGTTTAACAACAATTCCGCATCCTTACCAATGCCAGTCACTTCAAAAGAGCGAAAGCCAAAAGCTTTATCAACTGCATCCAATGTTTGATTACCGTTTTTAACAGTGGCGGTCAATGTATATAAGTGGGGTGCATCTAATTGCCAAAGCAGTGCGTTGGGCAGGGTGATAGAGGTGTTGAAAGTAGATTGACCGAGTGGTAATGCTGCAATAGGAATACGTTGTGTGAATACCGGTTTTTGCGGTTGCTTTTTATAGGCTACTGAAATCAAAATAGCAGCTCCTTTTGCAAGCATACCCGTTTGGTTTTGTACCGTTACAAAGGCATTGATGGTTTGCGGGCGAGCCGTATTTTGGATATACAGATCCTCAATAAACGTAGGATGGGTAATGTTCAGCCAAACCCTACCGGTAATACCGCCAAAGCCATGACTGCCTGCAACCAATCGTTTGCCCCATTTAATCACATCTCCATCGCCCCAATCAAAATTGCCGCCGGGGTCGGTAATGCGGACAGCCAATTGTACGGTGGTGTTCGGTTGTACAAAACGGGTAATATCTACATCAAACGGTGTATTGCCAATAACATCATAGCCTGCTAATTGCTGATTGATAAACACTTCGGGGCGGTATCTGCAAGCTTCAAAATGAATCACTAGTTTGTTGCCCTGTTTGTATGCAGGAATGGCAAGCGGACGGTACCACCACGAAACCCCTTTGATATCTCCTTCGGGCGAAGGCTTGGTTTGTAAATAAGTTTCGGCGGTGCCGGGAACAGCTACTGCAAGGGCTTGCGTACTTAGCAATGCCGACCATCCACCAGTGGGTGCATGTACCGGTAATTGTTGCACCGATACAGGAGGCAGGTACAATTCATCTTTCTTCCAAGAACTGTCTATGTCTTTCCACAATTTCCAGCCGCTACCCGATAAAGCAATCGTGGTGCGGGGTTGTGCCCAAAGGCAAAGGGGGAAAGCAAACATCAAAAAAGCGCCTATTCGTAATGCCGAAATTTTCATAGCCATGCCTAATAATAAAAGGTTTGTTTGTTTTGTGAAATAGAGAAACGCTGATTGCCATTGGTGCATTTCGAAAAGTCAATCATTTCGCTGCGTCCATCGTTCCATTTAACCGTGAGTAAAGTACGCTGTTTGTTCCAGGTGGTTATAGGCAGTGCCATACCGTAGCGGTAGGGCAGCAGCATCACTTTATACGCCGCTTTGCTTGCATCGGCACCAATAACCAAACGGCGTACCGGTAAATCTTTTGCTTTGGGTGCAGTAGCCCGCCACTCGTTAATAACGGGTTGTAAAGTATCGTTTTGGTTGTTGTAATTCAATACCCTTACCAATAGCATAGCTTGATTATTGGCAGGGATGCCGTTGTACAGAGCGGGTAAACTATCTTTTCCCCATCCTTCCAGTTGATCGGGGTCGTTGCCGGTTAAAAGGATATCCAACTGACCATCTTTTTGCTTGGTGGTTTTCCATATTTGTACATCATGTTCCAGCGTAAGTACCCAATCATAATGGTGCAAAGTGCTGTCTTTTGCCATATCATCCATTACCAAGGCATAAGCATTTGTACTGCGCACAATGCCGGCAGTACGCAAAGCATATTGCACAGGATAATTAGGCTGACGTAAAAACGGACGAATAGCTCCTTTGGGTAAAACCCAATGTGGGGTTTGGCTGCGTGGTACGTTCAAATAAGGATAGGGCAATTTCAGGTAGCTGAAATAATTGGTGGTATTGGGTTCTAGTTCCCAATTGCCATTTTTTGGATAATCAATTTTGTTTTGCAGTACATCTTCAACGGTATAATAGCCTTTGCCGCCCGGTTTCTCGCGCTCCATATTGTTCCAATCCCATACATATTTGGTGCTGCCGGTACAAAAAGTAGCAAACAGTGAGTCTTTAAATGCCAGCATTTGTCCGGGTGTAATTTCACTTTGTTTTTTATAATCAATGGTCAAAACACTTTGCTTGCTGTTTTCAAAAGCATTGTATTGTACGGGGCTCCAAACCCTGCCTGCACCCGCAACCATAATGGCATTGCGATCGGCAAACGGATGTCCGCCATTGGCCTGACGGGTATGCATGTTCAGCATCAGCGCATCTTTACTATTCCAATTGCTGCGTGTCATCATCAAAGCACGTTCGCCACAAAAAAAGGTATTGGGCAATTGTAAAGCTTCGGGATTATTGTTGTCGGCATCAAAGTCGGTTGCAAAAACGGCAAAAAATAGCAACGCGTTAAAATAGCCATCGGGTCGGTCGGGAACATTGGAGTAGTCATCTTTTACCAATAGGCGATACACCCAGTCAATACGCTTATCATTCGGAAACAGGTATTTCAAACCCAATAAATCACACACATTGGGCGTACCAACTTTAGAACGGCTACCGCCCAGTAAGTCGTAACGAATAAAACCATTTTGCGAAGGAATCACGCTATGTGGTAAAAAACTTTGTGCATAGGCTTGTAAATGCGGATGCGCCGCCAAGTTGTCAAAACCATACATTTGCTGACGTTTGGCAAAGGGGATAATACCATCCATACCCAACTGATTTTTCGCTTCTCCTTCGTAGGTAGCGCCCGACTCAAACCAACCATAGGTAAACAGGTTGCGCCAACCGCGGTACATACCTTTTACTTTCAAATCGTTAAAACCCGGTTCGCCCTCAATACTCAATACCTGATGCAGCCAATACGAAAAAGTAGCCCAGTTGCCCCTGCTGCTTTCGGCACCGTTGAATGTGCCAT
>JACCDS012262705.1_pt1 | contig 10364 bp, 10 predicted proteins | sample 7446441 | NCBI WGS metagenome assembly JACCDS01 (sample SAMN15323445, study PRJNA562643) | freshwater metagenome | isolation source: river surface water | place: USA:Blue River Watershed | collected 2017-08-17 | reverse complement strand
TGGTCCACGCCCGTGCCGGTGCCGCAGGCATGAGGGCGCATCCATGAGCCAGCTCCCCGCGTCTCCTGGAGAGGCAGACCGGGTGCTGGTCGAGCGCACGCTGGCGGGCGATGCGCGGGCTTTCGAGCTGCTGGTGATCAAGTACCAGCGCCGCATCCAGCGTCTGATTGCCCGCATGGTCCGTGACAGCGATCTGGTCGAGGACATTGCCCAGGAAACCTTCATACGTGCCTACCGGGCGCTGCACCAGTTTCGCGGTGATGCCCAGTTTTACACCTGGCTCTACCGCATTGCGGTCAATACTGCCAAGAAGGCCCTGCTGGATCTCAAGCACGATCCCCTCATCACGGAAGCCGCGTTACGGCCGGCCGATTCCGACGATGAAACTTTCCAGCCTGGAAACGAACCAATAGCCGAGGAAACGCCGGAATCCGTGCTGGCCGCGCGGGAAATTGCGGCTGCGGTGAACGCCGCCATGGAGGCTTTGCCGGACGATCTGCGGCAGGCGGTCACATTGCGGGAGATCGAGGGCCTGAGTTACGAGGAAATCGCCGCGGTGATGGCCTGTCCGATCGGCACCGTGCGTTCCCGGATTTTCCGGGCGCGGGAGGCGATATCGGCGCGGGTGAAGCCGCTGCTGGAACACCAGTCGGGCAAACGTTGGTAGGGCGCGAGTGATGCAGGACAAGATGACACACGACACTGGGGATGCCTTCGAACTGGCCTCGGCCCTGGCCGACGGCGAACTGCTCGCGGATGAGTTCGGACCCGCCCTGGCGCTGCTGGAGGCCGATGCTGTGGCGCGCGAGCGCTGGCACACCTACCATCTCATCGGCGACGTGTTGCGTGCGGGTGCCGGTGTGCCGGTGGCGGCGCATGACCCCGAATTTACGGCCCGACTGCGCCGCAAGCTCGAGGACTCGCCGGTGCGGCCGATCGCTGATGCGCAGCCCCGGTTGCCGTCTTCGGTGCCCAGTGCCAACGACAGGGTGTGGCGCTGGAAGCTGGTGGCCGGCCTGAGCACACTGACCGCTGCTGCCGTTCTGGGCTGGCAGTTGGTGGGCGACCGCAGCGGGTCCGCTGCCACGCCGCAACTCGCATTGCAGCAGCCGGTGCAGGCTGTGGCCGATGCGGACGCTGCGGTGATGATTCGCGATCCGCGGCTGGACCAGTGGCTGGCGGCACACCAGCAACTGGGCGGCAGTTCGGCGCTGCAGGTGCCGGCCGGTTTCCTGCGCAACGCCACGTTCGAGCGGCCCGCCCGTTGAATCCGCAGGTTGCCATCATGTCCCAGAAAATGGTCTTTTTCTCGCTGCTGCTCGTTCTGGCAGGCCTGATGCCCTGGTCCGCAGCGGGTGAGCCGGCGGCCGGGGCGGCCCCGGCGCAGCCTGCCCAGCGTGAGCGCAGTCTTTCCGAGTGGTTGTTGCGCATGCACGAGGCCTCGCGGCGTCGTGCCTATGTGGGCACGCTGGTGGTCTCTTCCGGCAACAGCATGGCGAGTGCCCGGGTCTGGCATGTCTGTGACGGCACACAGCAGATCGAGCGCGTGGAGTCGCTCACGGGGACACCGCGTTCCACCTTCCGGCGCAATGACGAGGTGATCATCTTCTCGCCCCAGAGTCGGGTGGCGGTTTCGGAAAAGCGCGAGTCCCTCGGTCTTTTCCCGCATCTGCTGAAGGCACCGGATGCCGACATCGAGCAGTATTACAGCGCCCGCCGGGAGGGTTTGGAGCGCGTGGCCGGTTTCGACGCCGACGTGCTGCAGCTCCAGCCCCGTGACAGCCTGCGTTTCGGCTACCGCATCTGGAGTGAGCGCAAGACCGGTCTGGTCGTCCGGCTGCAGACACTCGACCCATCGGGCCGTGTGCTGGAGCAGGTGGCTTTTTCCGAGCTGCAGCTCGATGTGCCGGTCAGCATGGACAAACTGCAGCGCATGATGGGCAACACCGAAGGCTACACGGTGCACACCCCCCGGTTGATCAAGACCACGCCGGCGGCCGAAGGCTGGAAGTTGAGTCGTCCGGTGTCCGGTTTTCAGCCCGTGAGCTGTTATCGCCGGCCCATGGCCGAGGCGGCTTCTGCCGTCCAGTGGGTATTCTCCGATGGCCTGGCCACCGTGTCCCTGTTCATCGAGCCGTATGAACCACGCCGGCACGCGCAGGAGGGGGTGCTGTCCATGGGGGCGACCCATACCCTGCTGCGTCGCCTGGATGCGGAAGGTGGCCCCTGGTGGCTCACGGTGGTTGGCGAGGTTCCCGCGGCGACGCTGCAGGCCTTTGCCCAAGGGCTCGCACGGACGCGCTGAGTCCCCAGCGACTGTCGTGTTTTATCCCCTTCGCTAAATTCGACGTGTGTGTATTGAGAGGTCAAGAATGTCTGCACCTGCTGTCAGTCTGAGTCATCCCTTCTCTGTCTCGCGGCGCCTGTCCTGGCGCTGGGGCTTCGCCTTGCTGCTGGCAGCGGCCTTGCTGCCGGGCCGTCCGGCCACCGCCCAGAGCCGTGAATTGCCAGATTTCACATCGCTGGTCGAGCAGGTCGGCCCTTCGGTCGTGAATATCCGGACGCTGGAGAAATCTGGCAACGGCCCGGAAGCCGACAGCGAGGTGGATGAGGAGATGCTCGAGTTCTTCCGCCGTTTCGGGCTGCCGGTGCCGCCGAATCTGCCGCGCCAGGCACCGCGTTCGGGCCGGCCGCAGCCGGAGGACCGGCCGCGTGGTGTGGGATCGGGCTTCATTCTGAGTGCAGATGGCTACATCATGACCAACGCCCATGTGGTGGAGGGTGCCGACGAGGTGCTGGTCACGCTGACCGACAAGCGGGAGTTCAAGGCCCGCATCGTCGGGGCCGACAAGCGCACCGACGTGGCCGTGGTCAAGATCGAGGCCGGTGGGCTGCCGGCCGTCAAGGTTGGCGACGTGAACCGCCTCAAGGTGGGGGAGTGGGTCATGGCGATCGGCTCCCCCTTCGGGCTGGAGAACACGGTGACGGCCGGCATCGTCAGCGCCAAGCAGCGCGACACCGGCGACTACCTGCCGCTGATCCAGACGGACGTGGCGATCAATCCGGGCAACTCGGGCGGTCCGCTGATCAACCTGCGCGGCGAGGTGGTCGGCATCAACAGCCAGATCTATTCGCGTTCCGGTGGCTACATGGGCATTGCCTTCGCCATTCCCATGGACGAGGCCATGCGCGTGAGCGAGCAGCTGCGGAGCACCGGTCGGGTGACCCGGGGGCGCATCGGTGTGCAGATCGACCAGGTGACCAAGGAAGTCGCCGAAGCCATCGGACTGGGCAAGCCGCAGGGGGCCCTGGTGCGCAACGTCGAATCGGGTGCACCGGCCGACAAGGCCGGCGTGGAGGCGGGCGACATCATCATCCGCCTGGACGGCCAGCCGATCGAGAAGGCCACGGATCTGCCCCGCATGGTGGGCAATACCAAGCCCGGCACGCGCAGCACCCTGACTGTGTTCCGCCGGGGCAGCACCAAGGATCTCACGGTCACGATCGGGGAGTTCGAGGCCGAGACGCCGGTGGCCCAGAAGAAGGAGCCGCAGGCCCCCACCCGCAGCACGCAGGCCGGGCAGGTCCTGGGGCTGCTGGTAAGCGACCTTTCCGATGCGCAGAAGAAGCAGCTCAAGCTGCGCGGCGGCGTGCAGGTCGATTCGGCGATCGATGCAGCCGCCCGGGCCGGTCTGCGTCAGGGCGATGTGATCATCGCACTGGCCAATGTGGAAGTCTCAAGCGTGCGTGAATTCGAGGCCGTGCTGGCACGGCTCGACAAGGGCAAGGTGGTTCACGTGCTGTTTCGTCGCGGCGAGTGGGCGCAGTATGCGGTGATCCGGCCGGCACGCTGACTTTTTCTCGCCGACAGCCCAAGCCCCCAATCCCGAGCCGGGAAGGGGGCTTTTGTCTGATTTGTTGCGCCATGGAAATTTTTTTCCAGGGTGTTTTCCACAGCCAGTTCGAAATTAAAGTTTGCAATCACTGACTTTTGATCGAGTCAGCGACGTTTTGGTTAGAATATCGGCTGTCGAAGGCCGCATATCAGCATAATGCGCAGCCCTCAATCCACGATACGGGATGTTTTCTCCGGCAGACCGATTGATGCACAGATCGCCCACAAGTTGTTCATGAAATTGTGCGCGAAGAATGTTGATAAGCTGTTTATAAGTTTTTGTTGTGACCCTGCAACGAGCCGGTTTGGCGATTTTTTGGACTGTACGGGGCGAGCTTTTTGCCTACAATGAAGCTCCAACTATCGCAGTTGCCATAGATTGTTGGTTCAGGGCGCGTCACAACCCGACGCGCCCTTTTTTCATGCCCGCGTCTTTTTAAATTCAACCACTTAAGCGTTTCCCTTGATGAAGCACATCAGAAATTTTTCGATCATTGCGCACATCGATCATGGCAAATCGACGCTCGCAGACCGCTTGATCCAGCGCTGTGGCGGGCTGGAGGCGCGTGAGATGGAGGCACAGGTGCTCGACTCCATGGACATCGAGAAAGAGCGTGGGCTACCCATCAAGGCGCAGACCGCTGCGCTGCAATACAAGGCGCGTGATGGCCAGGTCTACAACCTCAATCTGATCGATACGCCCGGCCACGTGGACTTCTCGTACGAGGTCAGCCGCTCGCTCTCGGCTTGCGAGGGCGCCCTGCTGGTGGTCGATGCCAGCCAGGGCGTGGAGGCGCAGACGGTGGCCAACTGCTACACCGCGCTCGACCTGGGGGTGGAGGTGGTGCCGGTGCTCAACAAGATGGATCTGCCACAGGCCGATCCCGAGCGCGCCAAGGAGGAGATCGAGGACGTGATCGGCATCGACGCTTCCGAGGCCATTCCCTGCTCGGCCAAGACCGGCATGGGGGTAGACGAGATCCTGGAGGCCATCGTGGCGCGGATCCCGGCGCCCAAGGGAGATCCTGAAGGGCCGCTGCGCGCCATGATCATCGACAGCTGGTTCGACAGCTATGTCGGTGTGGTCATGCTGGTCCGCGTGGTGGACGGCCGACTGCTGAAAGGGGAGCGGATCAAGCTGATGGCGACCAACGCGGTCTATGAGGCCGGGAGCCTGGGCGTCTTCACCCCGGCCAACCAGCCGCGTGAATCGCTCCAGGCGGGCGAGGTGGGTTACATCATCGCCGGCATCAAGGAGCTGCAGGCGGCCAAGGTGGGCGACACCGTGACGCTGGAAAAGAAGCTGCCCAACAACGCAGGCTCGGCAACGGAGGCGCTGCCCGGCTTCAAGGAAATCCAGCCCCAGGTCTTTGCCGGTCTGTACCCGACCGAGGCCAACCAGTACGACGCGCTGCGCGACAGCCTGGAAAAGCTCAAGCTCAATGACGCCTCTCTGCACTTCGAACCCGAAGTGTCCCAGGCCCTGGGCTTCGGTTTCCGCTGCGGCTTTCTGGGCCTGCTGCACATGGAGATCGTGCAGGAGCGGCTGGAGCGCGAGTTCGACCAGGACCTCATCACCACCGCACCGAGCGTGGTCTACCAGGTGCTCAAGGGCGATGGCGAAGTCATCATGGTGGAAAACCCGTCCAAGATGCCGGACCAGGCCCGGATCCAGGAGATCCGGGAACCCATCGTGACCGTACACCTGTACATGCCGCAGGAATACGTCGGCCCGGTCATGACGCTGGCCAACCAGAAGCGCGGGGTGCAGCTCAACATGGCCTACCATGGCCGCCAGGTCATGCTGACCTATGAGCTGCCGCTGGGCGAGATCGTGCTGGACTTCTTCGACAAGCTCAAGTCCGTCAGCCGCGGCTATGCCAGCATGGACTACGAGTTCAAGGAGTACCGGCCTTCCGACGTGGTCAAGGTCGACATCCTGCTCAATGGCGAGAAGGTCGATGCCCTGTCCATCATCGTGCACCGCAGCCAGGCCGCCTACCGGGGCCGTGCCGTGGCGGCCAAGATGCGCGAGATCATCAGCCGGCAGCAGTTCGATGTGGCCATCCAGGCGGCCATCGGCGCCAACATCATTGCCCGCGAAAACATCAAGGCGCTGCGCAAGAACGTGCTGGCAAAATGCTACGGCGGCGACATCAGCCGCAAGCGCAAGCTCCTCGAGAAACAGAAAGCAGGCAAGAAACGCATGAAGCAGATCGGTTCGGTCGAAGTGCCGCAGGAGGCCTTTCTGGCCATTTTGCAGGTGGAGGAATGATGCCTTTCCTGACCTCCATCGTCCTCGCCGCCTTCGCCGGCTACATCGGCGCCTGGTATTTCGGCGTCATCGAAGGCAATTTCGCCCTGCTGCTGTTCCTGGCCTCGGCCGTCACGGGCCTGTACTGGCTGGCCGAACGCTTCCACTTCCTGCCGCAACGCCAGGCCGCGGCGGCCAGGCTGGAGGCCGAAGCACTGCAGCGCCGTGCCGGCCTGCAGCAGCAGGGGATTGCGACCGACGAAGGAGAGGAGCTGGTCCGTGCCCGTGAGCGGCTGCTGATGCAGCCCTGGTGGCTGGACTGGACGGCCGGCCTGTTCCCGGTCATCGTGGCGGTGTTCCTGCTGCGCTCCTTCCTGTTCGAACCCTTCAAGATTCCTTCCGGCTCCATGATCCCGACCCTGCTGGTGGGGGACCTGATCCTGGTCAACAAATTCCATTACGGCATCCGCCTGCCGGTCATCAATACGAAGGTCACCGAAGGCAACCCGCCGCAGCGGGGTGACGTCATGGTGTTCCGCTACCCGCTGCGCCCCAGCCAGGACTACATCAAGCGGGTGATCGGGGTGCCAGGCGATGAGGTGGCCTATCTGAACAAGCGCCTGCGCGTCAACGGCCAGCCCGTGCCGACCCGGGAACTGCCCGAATTCTTCGACGAGGACACCATGCGCTACTCGCGCCAGTTCGAGGAGACCCTGGGTGAAAAGCCGCACCGCCTGCTCAACGACGACAGCCGGCGGGGCGGGATTTCCGAACTCGAGATCGGGGATTTCCCGTACCGTGAGAATTGCCGCTACAGCATCGAAGGCGTGATCTGCAAGGTCCCGCCGGGACACTACTTCATGATGGGCGACAATCGTGATAATTCGCAGGATTCGCGCTACTGGGGCTTCGTTCCGGAGCAGAACATCGTGGGCAAGGCCTTCTTTGTCTGGATGAATTTCGGCAACCTCAAGCGCATCGGGTCATTCAACTGAGACTGAGCGTTCACAAGACGGGGAACAACATGACAAGACAACTGAAGTCGGGCCAGCGTGGCATCACTTTCCTGGGGCTGCTGTTCGTCGGTGGCATCCTGGCCGTGAGCGGCGTGGTGGTGGCGCAGGTCGTTCCGACCCTGATCGAATTGCAAGCCATCCACAAGGCCGCGACCAAGGCGGCATCGGAAGGCAATACGGTGGCGGATGTGCGCATGATCTTCGACAAGGCGTCGCAGATCGACGACATCAAATCCATCAGCGGCAAGGACCTCGAGGTCACCAAGGAAGGCGACAAGATCGTGGCGCGCTTCGCCTACCAGCGCGAGATCCACCTGGCCGGTCCCGCCTGGCTGACGCTCAAGTACCAAGGCCAGTCCAAGTAGCGTGGCTGATGGACTGAGCGCACTGCAGCAGCGGCTGCAGCATCAATTCGCGGATCCTGGGCTGCTTGGGCGTGCCGTCACGCACCGGAGTTTTTCCGCCGACCACAACGAGCGGCTGGAATTTCTGGGCGATTCCGTGCTGAACCTGGCGGTCGCCGATCTCCTGTATCAGCGCCTGCGCGAACTGCCTGAAGGCGACCTGTCGCGCATCCGTGCCAATCTGGTCAAGCAGGAAACGCTGCACCAGCTGGCGGTGGGCCTGGGCCTGCCGGACATCGTGCGGCTGGGCGAGGGCGAGGTGCGCTCCGGCGGCAGCCGTCGCCCTTCCATCCTGGCCGATGCGCTGGAGGCGTTGATCGGCGCGGTCTATCTGGATGCCGGCTACTCGGCCGCCCAGGCCCTGGTGCACCGGCTGTTCCAGGCCGTGGAGATCAATCCCCAGATGGAAGCCAGTGCCAAGGACGCCAAGACGGAGTTGCAGGAATGGCTGCAGGCGCGCAAACTCCGCCTGCCCCTGTACCGGGTGGTGGGGACGCTGGGGGCGGCCCACCGCCAGACTTTCGATGTCGAATGCGAGGTCCTCGACCTCCACGTGACCGAGCGCGGCATCGGCAATTCGCGCCGGGCCGGCGAGCAGGCGGCTGCGGCCGCCGTACTGCAGGCCATCAAGACCAGGAGCAGAGCCGGATGAACGAAGCAACCCAGACCACCACGGATGATGCCGCCGCCCCCCGGCGCTGCGGTCTGGTGGCCATCGTCGGCAAGCCCAATGTCGGCAAGTCCACCCTGCTCAATGCCCTGGTCGGGCAGAAGATCAGCATCACCTCGCGCAAGGCGCAGACCACGCGCCACCGCATCACCGGCATCCGGACGGTGGGCGCCACGCAGTTCGTCTTCGTCGACACGCCGGGCTTCCAGACCCGGCACAGCAACGCGCTCAACCGTTCTCTGAACAAGACGGTCCAGGGGGCGGTGGGCGACGTGGACCTGGTGCTGTTCGTGGTCGAGGCCGGCCAGTTCAACCAGGCCGACGAGCGGGTGCTCAAGCTGCTGGGAGAGGGCGTGCCCGTGCTGCTGCTGGCCAACAAACTCGACACCGTGCACCGCCGTGCGGAGATCGCCCCCTGGCTGCAGGAGATGCAGCAGCGCCACCCCTTTGCCGAGATCGTGCCGCTGTCGGCGAAGAATTCCAGGGACATCGAGCGCCTGTACGCGATCTGCGAAAAATACCTGCCCCAGCAGGACTGGTGGTACGACGAGGACGAGCTGACCGACCGCAGCGAGAAATTCCTGGCCAGCGAGATCGTGCGCGAGAAGCTGTTCCGGCTGACCGGTGACGAACTGCCCTATACCTCGACCGTCGTGATCGAGAAGTTCGAGGAAGAGGCACCGCAGAAACCCGGCCAGAAGCGCCTGATGCGCATCGCCGCCACCATCGTCGTCGAGCGCGACGGGCACAAGGCCATGGTCATCGGGGACAAGGGCGAGCGCATCAAGCGCATCGGCACCGAGGCACGCGTCGAACTGGAGAAGCTGATGGACGCCAAGGTCTTCATCGAACTCTGGGTCAAGGTGCGCTCGGGCTGGGCGGACGACGAGGCACGGGTACGCTCTTTCGGCTACGAGTGACGTAGCAGGGCGGCGGCATGGCCACCAAGCGCATCAGCGATGAACCAGCCTTCGTGCTGCACCGCTACGACTGGAGCGAGACCAGCCTGATCCTGGAGGTCTTCACGCGGCATCACGGGCGCATCGCCCTGGTTGCCAAGGGTGCCAAGCGGCCCAGCTCCGGGTTCCGCCCGGTGCTCCTGCCCCTGCAGCCGCTGCAGCTGGGCTATGGCGGCGAGGCCGAGATCCGCACCCTCAAGAGTGCCGAGTGGATGGGCGGGCATGTCATGCCCACGGGTGAGGCGCTGCTCTCGGGCTACTATCTCAACGAGCTGCTGTTGCAGCTGCTGGCACGTGACGATCCGCATCCGGCCCTGTTCGATGTCTATGCCAGCGTGGTCCGTGTGCTGGCTGCCGGCCACGACGAGGTGCTGGAGGCCGCGCTGCGCACCTTCGAGCTGCTGTTGCTGCGTGAAATCGGATTGCTCCCGCGTCTCGATCTCCAGACCCTGGCCCTGGTGCCGTTGCAGGCCGATGCCCGGTACACCCTGGTGCCGGAAGGCGGCCTGCGGATGCAGGGGCCGGCCGATCGTGCCGGATTGACGGGGGCGCAGTGGCTCGCCCTGCAGCAGGCGCTGGAAACGGGTGCGCCCTTTACCGATACCCTGCGCGCCTGCGCTGCAGTGATGGGCGAACTCAAGCCGCAGCTGCGCACCCTGCTCCATTACCATTGCGGTGTCGGGACGCTGCGTACCCGTCAGCTGATGGTCGATCTCCAGTCCCTCTAAAACATGACTCGAACTGCGCTCTCCGTCAACGTCAACAAGGTCGCCCTGGTGCGCAACACGCGCCATCTTGGCATCCCCAGCGTCATGCGTGCCGCCACCCTGTGCCTGCAGGCCGGGGCGCACGGCATCACCGTGCACCCCCGGCCGGACGAGCGTCACATCCGGGCCCAGGACGTGTTCGATCTGGCTGCGCTGATGCAGGACTGGCCCGGTCGCGAATACAACATCGAAGGCAACCCCTTCCACAACCTGATGGACTTCATCCGACAGGTTCGTCCGCATCAGGCCACCTTCGTGCCCGACGCCGAAGGCCAGTTCACCAGTGACCACGGCTGGACTTTCCCGCAGGATGCCGAGCGCCTGCGCCCGCTGATCGCCGAGTGCCATGCGCTGGGGGTGCGCGTGAGCCTGTTCATGGACCCCCTCCCCGAGCAGATG
>JACCDS010112670.1_pt1 | contig 10366 bp, 5 predicted proteins | sample 7446441 | NCBI WGS metagenome assembly JACCDS01 (sample SAMN15323445, study PRJNA562643) | freshwater metagenome | isolation source: river surface water | place: USA:Blue River Watershed | collected 2017-08-17 | reverse complement strand
GGCGGCGTCGGCATCGGCCGTGGCGGCGGCGCGGTCGGCTTCGGCGGCGCGGACCTCCGCGCGGGCATAGCGGCGCGTGCGCCACGGGATCTCGGAGGAGACGGCAAGGCCGACCGTATCCTGATTGCCCATACTGCTGCGTTCGCGCTCGAAGCGCAGGCCGACGGAAGTCATCGGATTGGCGCCGGCCCGGGCCATTTTGCCCATGGCGTCGGCTTCGGCGATGCGGGCGCGGGCGACGGCGACGGTGGCGGCATCGGCGGCGTCGATTTCGGAAACCTCCGGGGCCGCAAAGGCGGGCAGCGGGGCTTCGGGGGCGAGCCCGAGGCGGCCACGGGCGAGGGCGCGTTGGTCGGCGGCGAGGCGCCGGTGTTGTTCGAGTTCCAGCTGCATCCCGGCGAGGCGGTTTTGGAACGCGAGGCGATCGGCGATCTGCGGCGTGAGGCCGGCAGCGAGGCGTGCGTCGATGCTTTGGAGGGCGGCGTGGAGGCGGGGAATCTGGGTTTCGAGCAGGGCGACGCGGGCGTCGGCGCCGTCGGCTTCCGCCAAGGCCAAGGCGACTTCCGCGGCGAGGTCGCCCGCGGTCAGCGCGAAGTCCGCCTCGGCCAGGCCGACTGCGGCGGCGGCGCGGGCGAGATCGGCGGCGCGTTCGCCGCGTTTCGGCAGGGGCTGGCGCACACTGAGTTCCCACATGTCGCGGTTTTCGCCCATGGCGTCGGCGTTGACGCGGGAACCCATGGCTTCGACTTCGGGATCGGCGAGCCGGCCGGCGGCGCCGGTGCGGGCCTGGGCGGCCTCGATCCGGCGGGCCGCGGCTTGGAGTTGAGGCGCGCGCCCGACGGCCTCGAGCAGTCCGGGGCCGGCCGGTTCCGCGGCGGAGGCGGGACCAGCCAGGCCGAGCAGGACGAGAAGCAATGTCGGGCGCGCGATCACGGGATCAGGATTTTTTGCCGGCAGCCTTCGCTTTGGCGGCGGCGGCGGTGTCGAGTTTCTTCAGGTGCTTGGCGGGGTCGCCTTTGAAGTCGTCGACGCAGCCCTCGCAGCAGAAGATCACGAGGCGGTCGGCCTTGCCTTCGGCGCGCCAGATGAAGACTGAGCCGTCGCCCATGCTGCCGAGCTTTTCATCGGAGGCGATGCACACCTCGAGCGGGTAGTCCTTGCGGGCCTTGGCGGCCCAGGCGGCGTCTTTTTCCGTGACGGAAACGAGCGCGCCGGCGGTCTTGGCCGCGGGGGCCGCGGCCTTGGCGTCGTGGCCCGCGTGCGGGGATTTTTTTTCGGCGGCGAAGCCGAGCGTGGTGGCGCCCAGGAGGGCGGCGGCGAGGAGGATTTGGTTTTTCATGGTTGGAAACAAAGTCGGAACGGAAAAGGGAATCTTGCAGGGGCCGCACCGCGGATGGCGGCGGAGCCAGACGGACGGACGAGAGCTCGACAGGGCACGGCCGCACGCGGGTGCGGGCCGGACGATCGGGAGGGCATTGCGGGTGAAGCCGAAGGTCGACGACCGCCGGGCACACCGCAGGCCGGAAACTCAGATCAGCCAGCTGCAATGCGCGCGAAACAGCGCGGATGTGGCAGCGGGCGCCGGCGTCCGGAACTCGGGCGCCCGCGAAAGGGCGGCGCGGTCGGACGGGGCGGACGAGACAAAAACGGAAAAGGCCGGTCGGGCCGGGCGCGCGAGCTTGCGGACGCCGGCGCTGGGCACGGCGGCGGGAGCGAGCGGGGTCGGGGACGCGGTGCGCGAAGCGGGAGCCGGAGCGCAGTCGGTCGGCGTGCAGGGGCACTTCGACGGGCAGCAGCAGGATTCGGCGGTTTCCGCGGGCTGCGTCCAAGCCGCACTGACCGGCGCGAGGGCGCAGGCGAAGGCGAGGATCAGGAAAAAGCAGCGGCGAACCATGACGGAGGGACCGTACCGCCCGGAGAGGTCGGCGCAACCGGGAATTCGGATTTGGCAAATCGGCGCGATGAGATCGGCAAGATTTGCGGAAGGGGGATGCGCCGCTTGGGACGAGTTTTCCCGAGCCTTCAGACCTTAACCACAGATTTCACAGATGGGCACGGATGATAGATTTGTTGTCCGTGAGATTCCGTGAAATCCGCGATCAAGAAGTCGGTTCAATAAGGTCCAAAATCAAAGGGACGTTGGTTGACCACTCGCCGGCAGAGGAGGTTGGGATGTTGCGGTGGATGCCGGTCAGCGGTCGAAGACGAGGTCGTCGTCGGTCCACATTTTCCGATCGGGGCCGGCGCTGCGCAGGTCCATGCGGGCGCCGCTTTCCGGATGGAGGAAAAACGGGGTGCCCCAGCGGTCGCAGAGCTCGCCGTCGCGGTTGATCGCGGGGTGGTCAGGCGGGATCAGGGCGAGCTGCAGTTTGTTTTTCCCGGCCAGGGCGGCGGTGATTTCGGCGTTGCTGCCGGAGGGATTGCCGTCGCGGGGAAAGTTCGAGCGGTACGCGCCGAACAGGTCGTTGATTTGGCGCAGGTCGGCGAAGATGTCCTGGTTGGGGGAGTTGAGGCCGTCGGCGAGGGTGGAGCGGGCGGCGGCGGCCGGAGTTGCGGCGCGGTTCGTATTGGCGGCAGCGGAATCGGGAACCCCGGCGGCGGCGGAGACCGGTGCAGGCGCGTCCGGGCGGGCCGAGGCGGCCCCGGATTCCGGCGCGGCGGGTCGGCCCCAGAAATAGAAGACCAGCGCGGCGACCACGGAGAGGACGAGGACGGTGAGGCGTTTGGGCGACATCGGGCCGGGGGGATAAAACCGGAATTCGGAATGCGGAAACCGGAATGCGGAAACCGGATATCAAAACCGGAATCCGGAAGCCGGGACGGCGGCGACCGGATTGCTGAAACCGGAAAACGGATACGGCCGGCGGGGAGGCCGGCCGGCGGGGTCACAGGAAACCGAGATTCGGTTTCGCGAAGCGGCCGATGTTGGGGAGGACGATTGGAAGATCGGAGGCGCTGACGCCGAACCACGTCGCGAGGGTGGCGGCGTATTCGTCGACGCTCGTGGTGGGAATCCAGCGGCCGAGGCCGGTGTCGTCGGGGCCGTTGATCGCGAGCGTCGGGAGTTTGCCGTAGAGTTCGGTGCCTTTGACGGCGCCGCCGACGACGAAGTGGTGGCTGCCCCAGCCGTGGTCGGAGCCGTCGCCGTTGGAGCGGAAGGTCCGGCCGAAGTCGGAGGCGGTGAAGGTGGTCACCTGGTTGGCGACGCCGAGTTCGATGGTGGCGTTGTAGAACGCGTTCACGGCCTGGCTGATCTGGGCGAGCAGGTTGGCGTGGGCGCCGGTGGTCGGGTCGGTGTTGGTCAGCTGGGCGGCGTGGGTGTCCCAGCCGCCGAGTTGGACAAAGAAGATCTGGCGCTTGAGGCCGAGGTTGGGCGAGGCGGCGATGAGGCGCGCGGCCATGCGGAGCTGGTTGCCGGCGGAGGTGGCGGGGAACGGGGTGAGCAAGGTGCCGGAGGCCGAAAGGACGCTGTTCAACAGATCCGCGCTGACGATGGCGTCGCCGGACGCGGTGCCGAAAGCGGTTTCGAAGAGACCGGGCTGGCTCTGGGCGAAGAGGTCCTTCTGGGCGCGGAAGCGGATGCCGTCGAGATTGGTGGGATTGAGGTTGGTCGTGCTGCCGGCGAGGGTGGTGGCGCCGCCGGTATTGATGGCGTACTGGGCGACCTGGGCGCCGACCTGGAACGTATTCTTGCCGGCGATACTGACCGACATCGAAATCTCGTTGTTGGTGTTGAAGGCGTTGACGAGATCGGCGACGCGGCCGCCCCAGCCGGTGGAGGTGGGTTTGTCGGGCACGCTGTGCTGCCATTGGACCTGTTGGTCGCTGTGGGAGAAGAGTTGCGGCGGGAGCGGCACGCTGCGGGCGGTGTACTGGGCCTTGGTGGTCGGGTACACGAGGGTGCCGACGTTGCCGATGAGGGCGGCCTTGCCGTTGTTGAAGAGACTGTGGAGCTCGGCGACCGAAGGATGGAGCCCCCAGGTGCGGCCGTCGGATGTCTTCGGGGTGAAGGCGAGGGCGCGGTCCTGCGGGATGGCGAGGTTGGAACGGGCGGCGGCGTACGTGGCGTAGCCGGAGCCGGTGGGGATGATGAGGTTGTTGGCGTCGTTGCCGCCGGCGAGGAACAGGCAGACGAGGGCTTTGTAGTCGCCAGCGATCGAGCCGGAGCGGGCCGGGGTTTGGGGACCGTTGCCGGGACTGGCGACGGCGCCCATGAGGCGGAGGCTGGAGAGGGCGGAGAGGAGGCCGGTGGCGCCGACGGCGGCGCAGCAGGCGCTGCCGAGGAACTCGCGGCGGGAAACTTCGGGGGCGGATTTCTTCTGGCTCATGGCGGGGAGGGTGGGGGCGGTTACTTCTGGATGGCGGCCGACTGCGAGGTGAGCACGAGGAGGACGGCGGATTTCACGCGGTCGACCGCGGTGATGCTGGCCGGGAGGGCGGTGAGCGCAGTCTTGATGCGGGTGCGGGCGGAGGCGCTGAGGTTGCCGGAGCAGAGCAGGCTCGAGAGGTGATCGAGCAGGGCGTCTTGGCTGGTGGCGAGCAGGGCCTGCTCGGCCGCGAGGTCGAGCGTGAGCACGTAGGGGGCGGCGGCGGTGGGCACGCCGCCGGTGGTGGGGATCACGGCGTTGACGAAGCCGCGCAGGTAGTTCGGGACCGAGATCGCGTAGTTGTCGTCGGTGATTTCGAATTCCGGCGCGACCAACCCGGCGGAAGCGAGCGGACCGGGGAGCACGTAGTCGGCGTGGTAGAAGTTGAAGACCGTCGGGGAACGCAGGGCGGCCTGGGCGAGGTTGCCGAGCGAGCTGTAAACGAGGGTCGCGGAATTGATGGTCGAGATTTCGCCCTGGGTCGCGGGGCGCGGCGTGGCGCTCGTGATCGGGACGCCGCCGACGGTGTGGCGGAGGCCGAGGAAGCGGCCGCTGGTCGACGAGGCGTTGAGGGAACGGAGCAGGCCGGTGAGGCGGAGGAGCGGTTCCTTGAGTTTGCCGAAGCTGACGTTGGTGGCGACTTGGGGAGAGCGGGCCTCGAAGTCGGTGAGGATGGCGCGGACGACGGCGGCGAGGTTGCCGCGGGTGCCGTTGCCGTCGTTGGCGAAGACCTGGGCGACGCGGTAAACGTAGGCGGGGCTGGGGTTGCTGGTGACGAAGCGCTGGATGAGCAGCTTCGAGATGAAGGGCCCGGTGTTCGGATGGACGAAGAGGGCGTCGAGGGCCATCTGCAGATCCTTGGTGCCGCCTTGGCCCGCGGGCAGAATCGTCGAGGTGACGGGGCTCAGGTTCTTCGCCGTGTCGTCGTGGGCCGACGGGAAGATCTGCATCGGGCTGTAGTAGTTGGTCGGGGCGTTGCGGAAGCGGTTGAGGTCCGTCGAAGGGTAGGCCCAGCCGGTGAAGACCTTGGCCAGCTCGGTGATAGTGGTCTGGTTGTAGGTCGGGATGGGGAGACCGTCGGAACCGAGGGCGAGGCGGCCATCGGGCTGGAGTTGCACGAGACCGATGGTGAAGAGCTGCATGACCTCGCGGGCGTAGTTTTCGTCCGGGGTGGTGAGGGCGTTGCCGGAGGCGTCGAAGGTGGCCTTGGAGTTGCGGAGCGAGCTGAGGTAGAGGCCCATCATGGGGCTGAGGGTGACGTTCTCCAGCAAGGTGCGGAAATTGCCGAAGGCGCCGTTGCCAAGGATGTCGTAGTAGTTGGCGAGAGCCTCCGTGTGGCTGTCGTCGCCCAGGGCGACATCCGAGACGACGAAGATCTGGCTGAGGGCGAAGGCCGTGCGCTGGCGCAGTTGGTCGGGGGCGGTGAGGACGTTCTTGAACCAGGCGGATTGGCGATTCGGCAGGTGGATCGCGTTCCAGTTGGTGAAACTGTTGCTGCCGCCGAACGTGGTGCGGTCGGCGACGGTGGCGGCGCGGTGCGAGGTGAAGGGCAGGGCGAGTTGGGCCGTGATCCAGGCGTCGATGCTGCCGCCGGTGAGGGCGTCGATTTCGCTCTTCTTCGGGCCGAAGGTGGCCTGGGTGAGGAAGCGGGCGGCGTCGGTCGCGGTGACGTTGGCGAGGGAGACGGCGGGGGCGGCGGCCGGGGCGGTGAAGGTCGGGGAGCCGGCGCCTTGGATGAAGGTGCCGCGGACCTCGCCGGTCGGGTAGCGGGCGGTGTCGATGCCGAGGAAGATATTGCCGCTGCGCAGGGCGGCGAGGAGGGAGGCGGCGGTGTGGTTGCCTGTCGGGGTGAAGAGCCACTGGCTGCTGCCGGAGGCGGCGACGGGCAGATTGAAAACGTAGTCGCCGCTCGGCCCGATGCGGAGGTGGGCGGAGGTGACGGCGGTCGAGAGGTTGGAGACGTTGAAGGTGACGGCGGCGACGGTGCCGTCGGAGCTCAGCAAAATCGTCGCGGTGCCGGACGCGGTGGAGCCGGTGGCGGAGGCTTCGGCGTTGACGCTGGCGACGTAGAGGGTGGCGGAACTGTCGGCGATGGTGGCGGTGGCGGAGGATTGCGCGCCCGCGACGTAGCCGGTGCCGGCGAGGACGGTGAGGACGACGGTGTCGGTGCCTTCGTTCTGGAGGTCGGGATTGGGGCGGAGGGGCAACGTGACCGAGGCCGAGCCGGACGGGATGACGATGGTACCGGGGAGGGTGACGTAGTCGAAACCGTTGACCGCGGAGCCGCCGACGCCGTAGCGGACGGTGAGGTTTTCGAAGGTGGGGCCGGTGCGGGTGAAGGTGTATTCGCCGTTCTTGTTGCCGGTTTCGTCGGCGGCGGCCTTGGTGGCGGCAACGGTGACGCTGGCGGGTTGGGCGGGGGAGATGTCGTAGATTTCGGCGAGGGCGATGCCGGCGGCGTTGGCGACGCCACTGACCTGGACGGTGTAGTTGCCCGGGGGGAGATCGACGAGGACGGCGGCGTCGTTGCTGCCGGCGGGGAAGGCGAAGGCGCCGTATTCGCGGAAGGCGGCGCTGAGCACGGCAGCGGTGGCGGTGGCGCCGCCGATGGGCGTGCTCCAATTGTCGTTGGAGGCGACGATGGCGCGGGTGGAGGTGTTGGTCACCGTCATCGACGGATTGGAGAGGGCGCCGCCGACGCCGAGGGCGGTGAGGGCGGGGCCGGCGGCGCGGATGAGGAGTTTCCGGGTGCCGGTGCCGGCGGTGATGACGAAGCCGGGAGTGAGAATATTGGTCGTGCCGGCGACTTGGGCGCGGGTGGAGAGATTGGCGAAACGGCCGGCGGCGGTGCCGACCTCGTAAACCTCGACGATGGCGGTGCCGGAGGTGTTGCCGACGCCGCTGACTTGGGCGGTGTACGATCCCGGCTGCAACGTGGCGACGAGGGCGGCGTCGGCGGAGCCGGCGGTGAGGGCAAAGGCGCCGACGGAGGCGAAGGTGGCGGCGTCGGCGGCGCTCCAGTTGTTATTGGAGGCGGCGACGACAGTGGACGAGTTGGGTCCGTAAACGGTGAGCTGCGGATCGGCGAGGACGCCGCCGACGTTGAACGGCGCGAGACCAAGGCGGGGCCCGACGGCGCGGATGACGACCTGTTTGGGGGTCGTGCCGCCGATGACGAAGCCGGCGGTGAGGACATTGTCGCCGGTGCCGACGCGGGTGAGCGTGGAGACGTTGGCGACACGCGGTTCCTGGGCGAGAAGGCCCGGGACGGCGGAGAGAACGAGGGCGCAGGCCAAGACGAGGCGGCGCGGGAGACGGAGGCGCGAAGATTTCATGCAGCTGAGGGGGGCGGGGTGGAATGGATATGCAAAGGCGCTCCGATGACGCCAAGTACGAACTGACGTAACCGCCGCGCGGAAATTACGGCACACGGCGCGCAAAGTTGACGACGAATTCACCGGGGCGTCGGGAAACGCCAAGGGCGTGGCCGCGGTGCGGCCGCGGGCTTGCTTGGATGAGACGAGTCTGGCGTGTTCGCCGGTACGGCACTAGCTGTGGCGTTCGGGCTTCGATCCAGCCCTGACTTGGCCGGGCCGCACGGCTGATTTTCCATAATGAAGCCCCGTCTCAGACCAGCTGGCTCCCATTCCGGCCCTTCCACCGCGCCGGACCGCGGGAGCAACGGCGCTGGGGTCGGCGGAGTTTCAGGTGCTGCAGCGGCCCCGCCTTCGTCCGGTGGGCAGGCGGGGAGATTGCCGGTTGGGCGGGGCGCGGCTGGTCCGCGCCTCGAAGATGGGCGCGGACGAGCCGCGCCCCTACGGGTGGCGGGCTGCGCCGTGAATTTCCAATCATGAAAACGAAGCATTTGTTCTCCGCCGCGGCTCTCGGGCTCGGCTTGGTTTTAGCGGCGGCGGCGCCTGCGATCCGCGCGGCGTCGGGCGAGGTGCGGGAGGCGGTGCAGGCGCGGGTGGCGGCGGAATTCGCCTCGCTCGAGGCGATCTACAAGCAGCTGCATGCGAATCCGGAATTGGCGTTTCAAGAATTCGAGACCGCGGCGTTGCTCGCGAAGGAATTGCGGGCGCTCGGGATCGAGGTGACGGAAAAGGTCGGCAACACGGGCGTCGTCGGCGTGCTCAAAAACGGCGATGGCCCGACGGTGCTGCTCCGCGCGGACATGGATGGGTTGCCGGTGAAGGAACTCGTCGATCTGCCGTGGGCGAGCAAGGCGGTGAAGAAGGACCTCGCGGGCAAGGACCAGCCGACGATGCACGCGTGCGGGCACGACCTGCACGTGACGGGATTGATCGGCGCGGCGCGGACGCTGGTGGCGCTGAAGGAGCGTTGGCGCGGGACGATTGTGTTCGTCGGCCAGCCGGCGGAGGAGATCGTGTCGGGCGCGCGGGCGATGCTGACGGACGGACTCTACACGCGTTTCCCGCGGCCGGATTTCGCGCTGGGGCTGCATGTGTTCAGCCATTTTCCGGCGGGGCTGGTCGGGTACACCGAAGGTCCGGCCTACGCGAGTTCATGGGCGGTGGACGTGATGGTGCGCGGCGTGGGCGGACACGGTTCGGCGCCGCACACCACGAAGGATCCCGTGGTGCTGGCGGCGCAGATCGTGCTCGGGTTGCAGACGATCGTGAGCCGCGAGATCCAGCCGGGCGTGCCGGCGGTCGTGACGGTGGGATCGATCCACGGCGGCACGAAGCGCAACATCATCGGCGAGGAAGTGAAGCTGGAGCTGACGTTGCGCGGCTACGAAGACAAGGTGATGGAGCATCTGGTGGCGTCGATCCGGCGCATGTGCGACGGGCTCGGCCGCGCGGCGGGCATGCCGGAGGACCGGCTGCCGGTCGTGGTGTTGCAGAAGGAAGGGGCGAACGTGACGGTGAACACGCCGGAGCTGACGCGGACACTCGCCGGGACGTTTCGCGAGTGGTTCGGGGCGGGGCGGGTCGAGCCCGTGCCGCCGATCACGGGGGCGGAGGATTTTTCGGAGTACGGCCGCACGGTGCACCGGGTGCCGGCGGTGATCTGGACAGTCGGCGCGGGCGATCCGGCGGCGATCGCGGCGGCGAAGCAGGCGGGGAAGAGCGTGCCGACGAACCATTCGCCGGACGTGCGGCTGCTGCACGATCCGACGTTGCAGACCTGCGTGACCTCGCTGGCGGCCGCCGCGCTGGAATTGATGCCGGTGCGGGGAGTTGAGAGATGAGAGCTGAGAGTTGAGAGTCGGGAGACCGACCGCACGGGCTCGCGACGGGGGCGGGGCGCGGGGACGGTGAAACGCTGATGGATTTCGCCAACGGGCGAAATCTGGGAGTGCGGCTGCGGCTGAATCGCCGCAGCAGGGAGTCGGAGGCGCCGCTGATGCGGCGGGGGGAGGGATCTGCAGACCTGCGGGCGGCGGCGGGTCCGGTCGGTCCTGCTCTCAAATCTCAGCTCTCAACTCCCTCTGATCATACATCCCCCTGTTCCGGCCGCAGCACGATTTCCCCGACCACGGTCCGCCGCGAGAGGCGGTAAACATCGTAGAACGCCCGCGCCACATCCGCCGCCGGCATGATGCGCGCCTCGGGCACTCCGCTACCCGACCACGACGGCGACCACGTCGCCCCCGGATACACGCAGCACACGCGCACGCCCGTGCCCTTCGTTTCCGCGCGCAGCACTTTCGCCAAACCCGTCACGCCGAACTTCGCCGCGCAGTACGCCGCGCCGTTCGGGTACGCGTCGAGCCCCGCGATCGAGCTCATGAAGAAAACGTCGCCGTGCTTCCGCGCCAACATCGCGGGCACGAAGGCCTGCGTGACCAGAAACGCGCTGCGCAGATTCGCCGCCACGATGCGGTCGAACTCCGCGACCTTCGTTTCGGCGAACGGCGCCCCGGCGAACACGCCCGCGTTGTTGATCAGCACATCGACCCGGCCGAACCGCTTCGTCACCGCCGCGGCCATCGCCGCCACCGCCGCCTCGTCCGCCACATCGCAGCCGAAAAT
>JACCDS011581513.1_pt1 | contig 10367 bp, 12 predicted proteins | sample 7446441 | NCBI WGS metagenome assembly JACCDS01 (sample SAMN15323445, study PRJNA562643) | freshwater metagenome | isolation source: river surface water | place: USA:Blue River Watershed | collected 2017-08-17 | reverse complement strand
GGTCGCGACGGTCGCAACCGAAGCGTTGCCTGCAAAGACCAGGCTGAACTGGGCCGGGGTCAGGCCGTACTGGTTGATGAGAACGAAGGAGCTGGCGCCGATGTACGCGAACATGCCGGCGCTGGCCAGCGGACCGGCCAGCGCCACGCCGGCAAAGGTCCGGTCTCGCATCAGCGAGACCCAGGTGCCCAATGGGCTGGGGCGAGGGCCGGATGCCCGTGCCGCTTCCCGCCGGGCGGTGGGCCATGTTTCTTCAAGTTTCAGCGCCACCGTGGCCGCAGCCAGGGTGGACAAACCCGCCAGCAGCGCAAAGATGCCGCGCCAGCCGGTCCACTGCATCAGGGCGTTGCCGAGCACCGGCGCCACGATGGGCGCCAAGCCCATGACCCCCATCAGCCGCGACATGGCGCGGGCCATTTCCGCCTGACCCTGCACCCGATCGGCCACGATGGTGAGCGCCATCACCACTCCGGCACAACCCCCCAAGGCCTGCGCCGTGCGCCAGAGGGTCAGCGCCGTGACGCTTTGAGCCTGTGCGCAGCCCAGCGAAGCCAGCGCAAACACCGCCAAACCCAGCAGCAGCGGCGGTTTGCGCCCGAAGCGGTCGGCCAGCATCCCGTAGATGACCTGTCCGGCCGCCATGCCCACCAGGTAGGCCGCCACAGTGGCTTGCACGGCGGCCTCGGGCGCATGCAGGTCCTTCGCAATCTGCGGAAGGGCGGGCAGGTACATGTCGATGGCCAACGGGGCAAAGCCGATCAGGCACGCCAGCAGGACGAGCAGGGAGGCCGGCATCTCGGTCTTGTGCATCTCGCGGTGGACGGGCAACGTCCAGATTGTTGATAATGTCAATAATCGTGCGCGATGTGGTTGATAAAGTCAACCACCATGTTTGTCATCTCCCGTGCCTGCGTCTCATGCCCCATCGTCCTGAAGCCCCTGAGGGATCAACCCCGCCCGATGTGCTGGAGCAGCTCCATCGGCTGGTGTTCCAGTTCCGGGGGCAGCTTCAGAAGCTTCTCCTGGAGACAGGTACGCCAGCCAATCCCATGGAGCTGAAGGTGCTGCTGCACATTGCGCACCATCCAGGGTGCACGGCCAGTGACTTGTCCCGGCACAGTGGCCGGGACAAGGCTCAGGTGACGCGGTTGATCCAGCAGCTTGAACAGCGGGGGTGGGTGCATCGCACCGCTGACGAGCGGGACCGGCGCAGTCACCGGTTGGAAATCACGCCCACTGGAGAGGCGATCCACGATCAAGTGCGAGCCGCACGCGATGCTCATGCACGGGTGGTGCTGTCGCGTCTGGACGAGACCGAACAAGCCCAGTTGGCGGGGTTGCTTGCCAAGTTGAATGGCCCTGGCGTTTGACAGGATAGAGGGGTCCGACCCATCTGGAACGACTGACAACCGACAGCCTCCGAGCCATCGTTCACGCTCCTCCGCATCGAGGAGTGGTGGGTGTTTAGCACTCCTACGGGTCGAGTGCTAAGATGAACGGAACCAAAGTGGATTCTTTCGCCTCATAGGGGCCATGAACCTGTCCATGACTGTGAACACCTCATCTCCTTCGTCTGCTCTGGCCCTGCGTGATCCGTGGGCGCTGGTGCCCTCGCTTGGGAATCTGGAGTCTTACATCGGTGCGGTCAACCGCCTGCCGCTGCTCACCCCTGACGAGGAACTCACCCTGGCCCGTCGGCTGCGCCAGCAACAAGATCTGGATGCGGCGGGTCGATTGGTGTTGTCGCACCTGCGGCTGGTGGTGTCCATCGCCCGCCAGTACATGGGTTATGGCCTGCCGCAGGGCGACCTGATCCAGGAAGGCAACGTGGGCCTGATGAAAGCCGTCAAGCGCTTCGATCCCGAGCAGGGTGTGCGCCTGGTGAGCTACGCGATGCACTGGATCAAGGCCGAGATCCACGAATACATTTTGAAGAACTGGCGCATGGTGAAGGTGGCGACCACCAAGGCCCAGCGCAAGCTGTTTTTCAACCTGCGCTCCATGAAGCGTCGGATCAAGGGCGACTCGGAGGGCACGGAGGCTTATCGCTCGACCCTGACCGAGGCTGAAATCGAGGCGGTCGCGCGCGACCTCAACGTCAAGCCCGAAGAAGTCATTGAGATGGAAACCCGTTTCGCCGGGGGGGATGTCGCGCTGGAGCCGGGTGCCAGCGAAGATGACGAGTCCTTTGCGCCCATCGCCTATTTGGCGGACGATCGCCAGGAGCCCACGCGTGCTCTGGAGCGCCGCCATCGGGACGATCTGGCCGGACCGGGGTTGGTCCGGGCGCTGGAATCCCTGGATGCACGCAGCCGCCGCATCGTGGAGGAGCGTTGGCTTCAGGTCAATGACGATGGCTCGGGTGGCATGACCCTGCACGATCTGGCGGCCGAGTACGGCGTGAGCGCCGAACGCATTCGTCAGATCGAGGTGGCCGCCATGAAAAAGATGCGCAAGGCGCTGGTCGAACCCGCCTGAGCTGGCTGGATACGCCCCACAACGCCGACCTGAAGGTCGGCGTTTTGCGTTTGGCGGGCGATCGCGCGCCACCTGAACGGCGAATGCAACGAAAATCGGGGCAGACATTCCTTCAAGGACGCCGTGCATGACTTTTGACAGCCCACTGTGGAACCCCGCGCGCCGCGCTGCGCGCATGAATCCGTCGATCCTGCGCGAAATCCTGAAGGTCACCGAACGGCCCGGCATCCTGTCGATGGCCGGGGGATTGCCGTCGCCAGACAGCTTTCCGGTGGAGGCCATGCGGCAGGCCTGCGAGAAAGTCCTTCGCGAGACGGCCCGCGAGGCCCTTCAGTACGCATCCAGCGAGGGCTATGGGCCGTTGCGTGAGTGGATCGCCATCCACCTGCGTGGCCAGGGGTTGCACGTCGAGGCCGATCAGGTGCTCATCACCACGGGATCCCAGCAGGGGTTGGACCTGGTGGCCAAGGTGATGGTCGACAGCGGGGCCCCCGTCGCGGTTGAGACGCCGACCTATTTGGGGGCGCTGCAGGCGTTTGCGCCCATGGAGCCGCTGTTCAAGGCGGTGGACAGTGACGCGCACGGGCCGTTGCCGGAGGTGGTGTCTGCACTGCCTCACGACGCGCCCGGCACGCGGTTCATGTATGTGCTGCCTAACTTCCAGAATCCGAGTGGTCGTGTGATGCCGGAGGCGCGCCGTGAGGCGCTGATCGCGGCAGCCCGGCAGGCCCGGGTGCCGTTGGTGGAAGACAATCCCTACGGCGACCTCTGGTACGACGAGCCTCCGCCCAAGCCCTTGGCGGCCCGCTGGCCCGAAGGGGTCCTGTACCTGGGTTCCTTCTCCAAGGTGCTGGCGCCTGGTTTGCGCCTGGGGTATGTCGTGGCCCCTCGGGGCATCTACCCCAAGCTGCTGCAGGCCAAGCAGGCCGCGGACCTGCACACCCCGGGCTTCAACCAGAGGCTGGTGTACGAAGTCATTCGGGATGGTTTCCTGGATCGACATGTGCCCACCATCCGGGCCCAGTACCGGCGTCAGCGGGACGCCATGCGCGACGCGCTGGCTCGCCATTTGCCTGAAGGCAGTGAATGGACTCCGCCGTCCGGAGGCATGTTCTTCTGGGTGCGCTTGCCACAGGGGTGCGATGCCGTGGCGCTGCTGCCGCAGGCGGTCGAGGCGGGTGTGGCCTTTGTGCCGGGGTCGGCGTTTTACGCCCAGGGTGGGGATCCGCGCACGGTCCGGCTGTCGTTTGTCACCTTGTCCGAGGCCGAGATCGAAGAGGCGGTGGCCATCCTCGGGCAGGTGCTGCGGGCCCATCTGGCGGGTTTGCCTGAGCACGCGCCCTGAGGATGGGGGGCGCCGGGGCGTGACGCCCCCGGCGCGCGGACGCTCAGTCTTTCTTGAAGGTGTCGTGGCAGGACTTGCAGGTCTTGCCCGTTTCCCCGAAGGCTGCTTTGATGGCGTCGAGGTTGCCGGCCTTGGCGGCCGTGTTCAGTTTGGCGGCGGCTTCCTGGAACTGCGAAGCCCCGGTCTTGAACTTGTCGGCTTCGTTCCACACGGCCGGCAGGGCTTCGGTGGCCCCCACGTTGGTGCCGGCACCAAAGGCGTGCCAGGGCAAACCGGACAGCGAAGCCACGATCTGTGCGTTGTCGGCCACGGCCTTGGCGTCGAAGGGGGTCTGGCCCTTCACGACGGCGCCGATGCGGTTGAAGTGGCTTGCGATCATCGTGAAGGCGGCCTTGCGGTATTTCACGGCCTGTTCAGGCTTTTGGAACTGCGCGGCGGCAGGCAAGGCGCAGGACAGTGCCAGCAGGCCCAGGCACAAAGGGCGACCGTATTTCATGTGTTCGGAATCCTGGAGTGGTGGAAAGGGATACTGCCGAGTCAGTGTACCCTTGGCCCCCAAGGCCGAATCCGGGTGATCGGCCACGGTGGAGCGCTTCGGAGGTGATTCGCAATGGGTGTGGATGATGCGGCGGGCGCCGTACGGGTGAGGGTATGGGATCTGCCGCTGAGGTTGTTCCACTGGGCCTGGGCGGCGGTCGTCGTGGCTGCGGTGGTGACCGGCCAGTGGGGCGGCAACGCACTGGAATGGCACTTGAAGTTGGGTCAGGCGGCGCTGGCACTTCTGGTCTTTCGTGTGCTGTGGGGTCTGGTGGGGGGGCGGTGGTCCCGGTTTTTGTCGTTCCTTTATGGCCCGGGCGCGCTCGTGCGCCATCTGACGGGGCGTCCGCGGGCCGACGAGCGGTTTGACGTGGGGCACAGCCCGCTGGGCAGTCTGTCGGTGTGGGCGCTCCTGGGGGCGGGGGCGGTGCAGATCGTCTCGGGCTTGATGGCCGACGATGAGATTGCGACCAGCGGGCCGCTGGCGGCGCGCTTCGACGAGGGTCTGGTGTCTTTGGCCACACATGTGCACACGGAGTGGGGCGTGCCCATCATGATCGCGCTGGTGGTGTTGCATCTGCTGGCGCTGTGGGTGTACCGGTTCAAGGGCAAGCCGTCGCTGGTCCGTCCGATGATCACGGGTGACAAGTGGCTGCCGGCCGGGGTGGCGTCATCGAAGGATGGCTGGGCGCAGCGGCTCCTGGCTTTGGTGCTGGCGTGGGTGGCGGTGGTGGTGTCGGTGGTGCTGTTCCGGCAGGGTGGGGTCTGAGATGCCTCAGTTGTCCGTCCGGATCGTTCAGGCCGATACGCCGGAATGGCTGGCGGCGGCGCGGGAGATCGTCCAGGAGTACGGGCGGTCTCTCGGGGAATCGCTGGACGTCGAGGTGTTCGATCGTGAGATCGCTCAATTCCCGGCCGAGTACGGCGCACCCGATGGGCGGATGCTGTTGGCGCTCGTCGGAGAAGCGGTCGCCGGATGCGTGGCGCTGCGTCCCGTGATCGATGTGGACTACCCGAATGCTTGCGAAATGCGGCGTCTTTATGTGCGCAGCGGCTTCCGGCGCTTCGGTCTGGGGAGGGCCTTGGCGGGGGCGTTGATCGATGCGGCCCGGGAGCACGGCTACTCCACCATGTTGCTCGACACCCTCGACGACATGGAGGCGGCGCGAGAGCTCTATGCGTCACTGGGCTTTGTGGAGATCCCCCCTTATTACTACAAGCCGGTCCCTGGGGCCCATCACCTGAAAGTGGACCTGACGCAGGTCATGGTTCGCTATTGAGCGATCTTCACAAGGAATGGAAGTGACGAGTCTGGTCCGTGTTGTCAGCGAGCCTTGCGAGCTGGGGGAGTCCCCGTTTTGGCACCCAGTAGAGCAGCGCCTCTATTGGTGTGACATCCAGGGGCGCAGCCTGCATCGACTGGATCCCGTGACGGGGGCGTCGAAGCGCTGGGTGTTTACTTCCGAGCCGGCGTGCTGTGCGCCGGTCCTGGGCGGGGGGGTGATGCTGGGCATGCGCGATGGTTTGTGGGTGCTCGACGTGGACACGGGAGAGCGCCGGCGTTTCGCTTCCCCGCCCTACGACCCGGCCATCGAGCGGTTCAACGATGGCAAGTGCGATCCACAGGGGCGAATGTGGCTGGGCACGATCTACGAGCCCAGGGATCGCCCTGCCGGCGGGTTGTATCGCTGGTGTCGACATGAGGGCTTGCAGCAGGTGGCCGGGGGGGTGACTACCTCCAATGGTCTGGCCTGGAGCCCTGACGGCCGCACCCTCTATTGGTCGGACACCCGGGATCACCGCATCGATCGACTCGATTTTGAAACCGAGGACGGCGGTCTGGCTCACCGGCGCGAGTGGGTGAGGTTTCCGCCACGCAGTGATGGCGTGCCTTATGAGGGGCGTCCCGACGGGGCGGCGGTGGATGAGCAAGGGTGCTACTGGGTGGCCATGTACGAGGGGGCTCGGATTTTGCGCCTGTCTCCCACCGGCGAAGTGCTGCGCACGCTGGAGCTGCCGGTTCAGTGTCCGACCATGCCCTGTTTTGGTGGTCCCGGACTGCGGACCTTGTATGTGACCACGGCGCGCGGTGGTCGACCGGCCGAGGAACTTGCGCGCATGCCCCTGTCCGGTAGCGTGCTGGCCATCGATGTGGATGTGGCGGGCTTGCCGGCCAACTGTGTCTGTGTGTGACCTGTCAACCGTCAAGTTGGCAAGTGTTGTCACGTAGGAACGCCGGCCCCCGCGTTCGAAGAAATTTGAAGATCGACGACGCCGACCCCCTTCCAGAACTGTGGGGGTTTCCACGTATAATTCGGTGGTTTTGCTGATGCCTGCCCGAACGAGATGAAGCCCAAGGACGACACGGTCTGTCTGAAAGACCGGATCGAACCGGTATCTCCTGTGACCCAGGAGGCTTCTGAAAGTTCATTTGAGGGTGAGGGCGAGCAATTCAAGCCTCTGACTGCCGAGGAGGCGTCTCGTCTGCGATCCAGACTGGGTGTGTTGTCTCCTTGGCGTGTGGTCGCTGCTCAGGCGGCTGCGGGTGGTGTGTCGGTCGCGATGGCGTGGCTGCTCTTCACTGCTCCAGAAGTGGCGTGGTCGGCGCTTTACGGTGCGGCTGCGGTGGTGATTCCTTCGGCCTTGCTGGCTCGCGGAATGACCCGTTCCCACGGGGGTGTTGCTGGTGCATATGCATTCAGCTTCATGCTCTGGGAATTCGTGAAGCTCGGGTTGTCGGTGGCCTTCCTGGCTGCTGCGCCCAAGGTGGTGCCTGACCTGAACTGGCCGGCGATGCTGGTCACGATGGTCGTGTGCATGAAGATGAACTGGCTGGCTCTGCTTTGGCGGGGTCGGGTGACAACCTCGCAGTCCTGATAGCCTGCGGAGAGAACACAATGTCTGCCGAAGAACACGTTGTCGAACACGCGCCGACCGCCGGGGAATACATTTCCCACCACCTGACGCACTGGATGAGCCGGCCTCAGTCGGCCATTGCCGACTTTTCGATGTCGGATCCTGCGCTCAAGCTCGACTCCCTCTTCTGGTCCATCCTGCTGGGTGTGATCGGCTGCTTCGTGCTGTGGCGCGTGGCCAAGAGCGTGACCTCCGGCGTGCCCGGTCGTCTGCAGGCCGCTGTTGAATTCCTGGTCGAGATGGTCGATACCCAGGCCAAGGGCATCATCCACAACGAGCAATCGCGCAAGGCGGTGGCTCCTCTCGCCCTGACCGCCTTCGTCTGGATCTTCCTGATGAACGCGATGGACTTGCTGCCGCTGGACTTCATCCCGACGCTGTGGGCCAAGATCTACGGCGCGGCGGGCCACGATCCGCATCACGCCTACATGCGCATCGTGCCGACCGCTGATCTGTCGATCACGCTGGGCATGTCGATCACGGTGCTGCTGGCCTGTCTGTACTACAGCATCAAGATCAAGGGTCTGACGGGTTGGATCGGCGAGTTGTTCTCGGCGCCGTTCCATGGCCACGGCGTGATGGCCATCGTGCTGGCTCCCATCAACTTCCTGCTGCAGATCATCGAGTTCGCCGCCAAGACGATTTCGCACGGCATGCGACTGTTCGGCAACATGTTCGCCGGCGAACTGGTGTTCATGCTGATCGCCCTGATGGGTGCCGTCGGTTTCGGCTCCTTCGGTGGCATCGCCCTGTGGGTGGGTAACGTGATCGCCGGCACCGCCTGGGCCATCTTCCACATCCTGATCATCACGCTGCAGGCCTTCATCTTCATGATGCTGACCCTGGTGTACGTGGGTCAGGCTCACGACAAGCACTGATCTTCGGTCCGCCGACTGATCTCTGAATTTTCTTTTTCCCTTCCGTCCGTCAACAACCCTCCTTAGGAGTAACTCATGGAAAACGTCCTCGGTCTCGTCGCTCTGGCTTGCGGCATCATCATCGGTCTGGGTGCCATCGGCGCTTGTATCGGTATCGCTCTGATGGGCGGCAAGTACCTGGAAGCTTCGGCTCGCCAGCCTGAGCTGATGAACGAACTGCAGACCAAGATGTTCCTGCTGGCTGGTCTGATCGACGCGGCCTTCCTGATCGGTGTCGGTATCGCAATGCTGTTCGCATTCGCAAACCCCTTCATCATCAAGTAATCGATCTTTCTCGTCTCTCCCATATTCCCTAAACGAGAAAGGTCGAAGCCGTGAATCTGAACGCAACACTGTTGGCTCAGATCGTCGTCTTCGCGATCCTGTGGTGGTTCACGATGAAGTTCGTGTGGCCGCCGATCACGAAGGCGCTGGACGAGCGCGCCAAGAAGGTGGCGGACGGCCTGGCTGCGGCCGACAAGGCCAAGGCTGACCTTGCCAGCGCCAACAAGCGCGTCGAAGAGCAACTGGTCCAAGCCCGCAACGAGACGACCAAGCAATTGGCCGATGCCGAGAAGCGCGCTCAAGCCATCGTCGACGAGGCCAAGAAGCGTGCCGAGGAAGAGGGTGTTCGCATCGTCGCTGCCGCCAAGGCAGAAGCCGAGCAGCAGTCCATCCAGGCCCGTGAAGCCCTGCGCGAGCAGGTGGCAGCGCTGGCTCTCAAGGGTGCCGAGCAGATCCTCAAGCGCGAAGTGAACGCCGGCGTCCACGCCGACCTGCTCACTCGCCTGCAGACGGAGCTGTAACCATGGCTGAGCTCGCTACCATTGCGCGCCCCTACGCTGAAGCCCTCTACAAGGTGGCACGTTCGCAAGACGTGTCGGCTTGGGGCCAGCAAGTGGCGGCGCTGGCCGAAGTGGCCGGCAACGAAGACGTGCGCCAGTTCGCCGACAACCCCAAGGTGTCGGTTGATCAGGTGTTCGAGGTCGTGACGAAGGCAACGGGTCTCCCGCTGGCCGACGGCATGCAGAACTTCGTCCGCACGATCATCGAGAACGGTCGCCTGTCTGCAATGCCCGAAGTGGCCACGCAGTTCCAGCGGCTCGTCAACGCGTCGTCGGGGGTGGCTGAAGCCACGATCTTCAGCGCCTTCCCCATGGACGACGCGGCCTTGGCCGATGTCGTGACCGTGCTCGAAAAGCGCTTCGACCGCAAGCTCGCTGCCAAGGTCGAGGTCGAACCCGACCTGATCGGTGGCATCCGCGTGGTGGTAGGAGACGAGGTGCTGGACACCTCGGTCCGGGCTCGCCTGGAGCGTATGAAGGTGGCGCTGAGCGCGTGAGGCGCGCGACGACACGCATCGAATCACCCCTGCGTCAATCGTCCGCCCTCTGCAAAGAGGTCGCTTGACCAGACTGGGAGCAAGCAATGCAACTGAATCCCGCAGAAATTTCCGAACTGATCAAGAGCCGCATCGAAGGGCTCGGCGCTGCCGCTGACATCCGCAATCAGGGTACCGTGGTCTCGGTGACGGACGGAATCGTCCGCGTCCACGGCCTGAGCGACGTGATGGCTGGTGAAATGCTCGAATTCCCGGGCAACACCTTCGGCCTGGCCCTGAACCTCGAGCGCGACTCCGTCGGCGCCGTGATCCTGGGCGAATACGAGCACATCTGCGAAGGCGACACCGTGAAGTGCACGGGTCGCATTCTGGAAGTGCCCGTGGGCCCCGAACTGGTGGGCCGCGTGGTGAACGCTCTGGGCCAGCCGATCGACGGCAAGGGTCCCATCACCGCCGATACCACCATGCCGATCGAGCGCATTGCGCCGGGCGTGATTGAGCGTAAATCGGTTGACCAGCCGGTGCAGACCGGCCTCAAGTCGATCGACGCCATGGTGCCAGTGGGTCGTGGTCAGCGCGAACTGATCATCGGCGACCGCCAGACGGGTAAAACCGCGGTTGCGATCGACGCCATCATCAACCAGAAGGGCAAGAACCTGTTCTGCGTTTATGTCGCCGTCGGCCAGAAGGCTTCCACCATCGCCAACGTCGTGCGCAAGCTCGAAGAGCATGGCGCGATGGATCACACCATCGTCGTCGCCGCGACCGCGTCCGACGCCGCCGCGATGCAGTACATCGCACCGTACGCCGGCTGCACCATGGGCGAGTTCTT
>JACCDS010028358.1_pt1 | contig 10367 bp, 9 predicted proteins | sample 7446441 | NCBI WGS metagenome assembly JACCDS01 (sample SAMN15323445, study PRJNA562643) | freshwater metagenome | isolation source: river surface water | place: USA:Blue River Watershed | collected 2017-08-17 | reverse complement strand
GCAACTATCGCGATTTCAAAAAGACGGACTTTGAGGTGGCGGAGTTGTGCTGGCTCTGGGGTATCAACCGCGGCATCATCACCCCTCCGGGGCTTGATGAGCAGTGGTTGGTTTCCTTCGCTCACACACGCAAGGACATGGATAAGTTGGTTGAGTCAACCAGGGAGCTTGCCAAAGCGCTGCGGAGCTAATTCATCCGGGGTCTGGTGAAGATTGAGGGCTCGTCTGCTCTGCTTACTTAGAGACTGACACTTAACATTTGCCTAAGTTTCTGAAGGTCTAGCTAGATGGGCACATTTTTGCTAATTTAGTTAAGCAAAAAAGTGGAGAAATGCGGTGAGTGTGGAAAGCGCGAGAAGCATCAGGGAGTTGCGAAAGGCCATCGGCATGAATTCGCAACAGCTTGCTTCTCGGGTAGGAAAAAGCGGAGGCGCGATTCGGCATCTAGAGAAGGCTGAGTCAACTGGCACCGCCAATCTGCAAAACCTCAAGGAGCTAGCAGCCGCGCTGGGCTACGAACTCGAAATTGTCTATAGAAAAACGGATCGAGCCGAACGCTTAGTCGTTGAACGCGCGCAGGAGAAAGCGGAAGCGTTAGTGCAGCGCATTCTTGCGACGATGGCACTAGAGCGCCAAGAGCTCAAACCTGAAGATGCTCAGCGAATGCGCGAGCGTTTGGTGAACCGGTATCTGCAGCAGCCCAAGGCACTTTGGTCATGAAGTGGAGCTACCCAGCTGGAAGCACTCCGCTGGATCCATCCGAGACGGCCGGGCTCAAACTGAAAGGTTTGACGCTGCAGGGCGAGCTCAACATCGAGGAGGCCATGAACATCGCTGAAGCGGCATTCTGGCTCGATGGGAACGTGTCAAAGCGTCCGCTCGATGAGGCTTTCTTGTCCACACTGCATAGAGAAATGTTTGGCAGGGTATGGCGATGGGCTGGGAGCTACCGGATTTCCAACAAAAACCTCGGCGTCGATTGGCTGCAAATTCGAGAGTCAATGACGATTCACCTGGGTAATGTTCAACAGCAACTCGAATCGAGCACTCTTCTCGAGCAGGTCGCAAGTTTTTATCACCATGGGCTGGTCTTTATCCATCCATTTCCAAATGGAAATGGGCGCTGGGCTCGAATGGCAACCGAGGTGTTGTGTGAGGAGCTTGGCTTGAACCAGCCCAGTTGGACGAGCATCACATCTGACTACGCTCAGTATCGTGACCACTACATCACCGCTCTCAAGGCGGCGGATGCTGGCGACCACGACCCCCTTCTAAAGTTGATGTTTACGGGTGGTTCGATTTGAACTCTTTGAAAATCAGCTACCCCGAGGACCTTCCGGTATCTGCCCGCAGGCAAGACATACTCGGGGCAATCACAAATCACCAGGTGGTTGTGATTGCCGGTGCTACCGGTTCGGGAAAAACCACTCAGCTACCAAAGATGTGCCTGGAGCTTGGCCGAAAAAAGATTGCCCACACTCAACCAAGAAGGATCGCAGCCAGATCGGTGGCCGAGCGCATCGCAGAGGAGCTCGGTGTAAACCTCGGTGATCTTGTCGGCTATCAGGTTCGCTTCACCGACAAAGCTTCAGATAAGACACAGGTCAAGGTAATGACCGACGGCATCCTGCTGAATGCAATTCAGCAAGATCCGCTACTAAAGCGATACGACACCGTGATTATTGACGAGGCTCACGAACGCAGTCTCAACATCGACTTTCTGCTGGGCTATCTAAAACAGTTGCTTCCAAAACGCCCCGACCTAAAGCTAATAATCACCTCTGCGACTATCGATCCAGAGAGCTTTTCAAAACACTTTTTCGATGCCCCAATCATCGAGGTCTCTGGCCGTACCTACCCAATCGAAATCCGCTACCGCCCAGTCGCTAGAGAGGTCTCAGAGGAGTCCGATGTCGATAGCTCATCTTCGGCGAGTGACTATCTCGATGGTTTGATTGCGGCTCTGGACGAGTTAGCCAAAGAACCAGAGGGTGACACTTTAGTTTTTCTATCCGGTGAATCCGAGATCAAAGATGCTATGGATGCAATCACCGGTCGGATCGTCTCGGGAGCTATCTCAGATAAAACTGAGGTCCTACCGCTGTATGGGCGACTATCTGCTGCGGAGCAACACCGAGTATTTGAACCAAGCACCAAAGCAGGCACGAGGCGAAGGATCATCTTGGCAACCAACGTTGCTGAGACCTCACTCACTATCCCGAATATCAAATACGTCATTGATGCGGGAACCGCGCGTATCTCGCGCTACAGCCCAAGAGCCAAAGTCCAGCGACTTCCCATTGAGGCTATTTCCCAGGCCAGCGCTAACCAGCGAGCTGGTAGAGCCGGTAGAACATCACCCGGAGTTGTAATCCGGCTCTACTCAGAAGAGGATTACAACTCCAGGTCTGAGTTCACTGATCCGGAAATCCTTAGAACCAACCTGGCATCGGTGATCCTTCAGGCGGCAGCGCTGGGCATTACCGACATCGCAGAATTCCCATTCCTTCAGGCACCGGATTCCAGGGGTGTTCGAGATGGCCTAGGCCTATTGGTGGAGCTAGGGGCAATCGAGAACCCGAAAGAGGTCGTGCTCACCGAGGTTGGAAAGAAACTTGCTCGAATTCCGATCGAACCAAGGTTCGCACGCATGCTCCTAGAAGCTCAGCGCAAGAACCTAGTTCGTGAGGTGATGATCATTGTTGCCGGACTCACTATTCAAGATCCGCGAGAGCGACCTGCTGAGAAGCGGGTTCAAGCGGACACCCTGCACGCACGTTTTGCAGATCAGACCTCTGACTTTTTGTCTCTTCTAAATCTCTACAACTACCTCGAGGATCAGCAGAAAAAACTCTCTTCTTCGGCGTTTAGAAGACTGTGTAAGTCGGAGCACCTCAACTACCTTCGCGTGCGCGAGTGGCAGGACCTCATGCGTCAGCTGCAGTCGCTGGCAAAACCGTTAGGTATGGAGCTTCGCGGCAGGCGCAAGGATCCAGATGGCATCCACCAAAGCATTCTCTCCGGACTGCTCTCTCAAATCGGCATCAAGCAGGATCTAAAACCCATCTGGCAAAACGGAAAGTCAAAGCCAAACAAGGGACCCGCTGAGTATGCAGGTTCGGGGGGTAAGAAGTTCTATATTTTCCCCGGGTCGGCGCTCGCCAAAAAGCCACCCCAGGCAATCATTTCGGCGGAGCTGGTTGAAACCAGCAGGCTCTTTGCTCGCATGAATGCAGAGATCAAACCTGAGTGGGCCGAGGAGCTGGCCGGCGATCTCTGCAAACGGAGCTTCTCCGAGCCCCACTGGGAGAAAAAGCAGGGATCGGTTGTCGCCAATGAGCGAGTGATGCTCTACGGCATTGCGATTGTCGAGAATCGCAAGCTGCAATACTCGCGAATTGATCCCATGGTCAGCCGGGAGTTGTTTATCCGCCACGCACTGGTTTATGGCGAGTGGGATTCGCCGCAGCAGTTTGAAAAGCGCAATCGTCTATTTCTGACAGAACTCGAGGAGAAGGCGGAGCGAGCGAGAAAACCCGAACTAATTCCCTCTGAGAATGATCTCTTCCGTTTTTTCAATAACCGCATTCCACTTGATGTTTTCTCCACCAGAAGCTTTGAGGGGTGGTGGCGCAAGGTTCGCGAGGAGAAACCAGACCTACTGGACCTCAGTGTTGAAAAGCTCTATGAAACTCAGCTGGAGGAGCCAACCGAATTTGATCTACCCAAGAGCTTCCCATTCGAAGGCCAGCAGTTTGACCTCAGCTACAAATTCGATCCGGGTGCAATAGATGATGGCGTGACGGTTGATGTTCCGCTTGCGGTCTTGGCGAGAGTGAACTCGGATCCTTTCGAGTGGCTGGTTCCAGGTATGCGACAGGAACTAGTTACCGAATTGATTCGCTCGCTTCCCAAACAGGTTCGTAAGTTTGTAGTGCCGGCCAACGACTGGGCCAGAAAAGCCCTTGAGGTTCTGCCTGAGATTCCAAACGGTCAACTGATCGAGTTACTTGCCAAGACTCTGAGGGACCTAAGCGGAGTTCCGATCCAGGCTGTGGACTTTGATGCCAGCAAACTTCCAACTTCGCTAAAGATGACCTATCGAATCATTGATGCGAAGGGCAAGGAAGTTGCCCTCGGTAATGATTTAGTCGCCCTCAAGGCCAAGTTCCAAGACAAGGCCAGGGGAGAGGTTGCCAACTTAGTGCAGGGCTCAAACAAGTTAGAGCGCAAAGTTTCGGGCTGGGATTTTGACGAGCTCCCAAAAGTTATTGAGTCCGATCACTCGGGATCTAAATTGCGGGCATTCCCGACTTTGCTCTCAACTCCGAGCGGAGTTGAGATAAAGCTTTTCGCAACCGAATCAGAGCGCCGCAAACATCACATCTACGGAGTGATTGAGCTAATCAGGCAGGCGATTAAAAACCCGGCTGATTATGTAAAGGATCATCTCAAGTCCGAGGAGAAACTAGCTCTTTCAGCACTTGGCTATCAGAGTGTCAAGGACTATCTGAATGACCTACTCGGGTCCTTTGCGGAGCAAGAGATTCGAAAGCTTGATGCTGCGGGTTTGATTTTCACTCGAAAAGAATTTGACAAGGTTAGGGAACTGGTCGAGGCCGGGTTGATTGAACTCAGTTTTGAGCTAATGCCAACCATGACCAAGATCGCATCCAACGCCGCCTTGGCACAAAAAGAGATTTCGTCGGTTAAGAACTTCGATTTCTTGGCGGTGCTAAACGCCGAAAAAGAGCACATCACGCAGCTATCACCTAAGAACCTGATCTTTGCCAGCTCGATATCTCGCATCCGAAGAATTCCTGTTTATCTGGAGGCGATTGCCATCAGAATCAGGAAGCTGCAGGAGCCAGGATCCAGAGACTCGCAGCTGTGGTTCGAGGTTTCAGAAGCCATTCGACTCTTTGCATCCAAGGGTGGCAGCATGCCACTGCAGCCTGGTTCTGTAGAGAACCTGGTTCAAGCTAGATGGCTGATTGAAGAGTTCAGGGTTAGTCAGTTTGCACAGTCGCTGGGCACGTCAGAGCCTGTCTCACTGAAGCGAATCCAGAAATTGCTTGGATAGTTTCTGGTTTCTGGAAGCCATTTCATCGCCTCCGTGTTGTCTTTTACAGAAAGTCCTACTGGAGGAAATTATGGATTCAGCAAAATGCCCAGTTCCGCACGGCAGCATCACCCAAACCGGTGTCTCAAACATGGATTGGTGGCCCAATGCCCTAAACCTGGACATCTTGCACCAGCACGATACGAAGTCAAACCCACTGGGAGACTTCAACTACCGTGAGGAAGTCAAAAAGCTAGATTTTGATGCTGTAAAGCGAGACGTTAATGCGTTGATGACCGACTCTCAGGACTGGTGGCCAGCGGACTGGGGTCACTACGGCGGGTTGATGATCCGCATGGCATGGCACTCGGCTGGTTCTTACCGCACCGCCGATGGTCGTGGTGGAGGTTCGACTGGTAACCAGCGATTTGCACCATTGAACTCATGGCCGGACAACGTAAACCTAGACAAGGCCAGAAGGTTGCTATGGCCGATCAAAAAGAAGTACGGAAACAAGCTTTCTTGGGCCGACCTCATGATCCTCGCGGGCACCGTTGCATACGAATCCATGGGTTTGAAGACCTACGGCTTTGCCTTTGGTCGCGAGGACATCTGGCACCCTGAAAAGGACATCTACTGGGGTGCTGAAAAAGAGTTTCTAGCACCATCCGAGAACCGCTACGAAAACTTGGATGACCCCAACTCGCTGGAGAACCCACTTGCAGCAACTCACATGGGTCTGATCTATGTAAACCCAGAGGGCGTGAACGGTAAGCCAGACCCACTCAAAACAGCCCAAATGATTCGTGTAACTTTCGCGCGCATGGCAATGAACGATGAGGAGACCGTAGCCCTCACCGCCGGTGGTCACACCGTTGGAAAGATGCACGGAAACGGAAGGGCCGAGAATCTCGGACCATCACCAGAAGGTGCAGACATCTCCGAAGCAGGTCTCGGTTGGCAAAACCACACCACCAGGGCGATTGGTCGCGACACTGTTTCATCTGGCCTAGAAGGAGCATGGACCACCAACCCAACGAAGTGGGACAACGGCTACTTCCACCTACTGTTCAAGTACGACTGGGAGCTTAAGAAGAGCCCAGCAGGTGCTTGGCAGTGGGAGCCGATAAACATTGAGGAGCAAGACAAGCCAGTAGATGTCGAGGATCCAACCATTCGCCACAACCCCGCAATGACCGATGCGGACATGGCAATGATCAAAGACCCGATCTACCTCGAGATCTCAAAGAAGTTCTATGAGAACCCAGATTACTTCTCTGAAGTGTTTGCACGCGCCTGGTTCAAGCTCACCCACCGTGACATGGGACCACGTGTTCGCTACATAGGACCCGATGCCCCTACCGAGGATTTGATTTGGCAGGACCCGGTTCCAGCAGGCAACAAGAACTTTGATGTCAAGGCGGTAAAGGCAAAGATTTCTGAGTCTGGTTTGAGCGTATCTGAGCTGGTATCGACCGCCTGGGATTCAGCCCGCACCTTCCGCAGTAGCGACTTGCGCGGTGGGGCAAACGGAGCTCGCATTCGCCTGGAGCCTCAGCGCAGCTGGGAGGGCAATGAACCACAGCGCCTTGAAAGGGTTTTGTCGGTGCTTGAGCCAATTGCCAAAGAGGCTGGCGCATCGGTAGCCGATGTCATCGTGCTTGCCGGAAATGTCGGCGTTGAGAAGGCGGCAAAGGCTGCTGGTTTTGACATCTCTGTCCCGTTCACCCCTGGCCGTGGCGATGCCACACAGGAGTGGACCGATGTCGAATCCTTTGCTCCTCTTGAGCCGCTAGCGGATGGTTTCAGAAACTATCTCAAGAAGGACTACGTGGTTCCGGCCGAGGAGCTGATGCTTGATCGAGCGCAGCTGCTAGGACTCACTGGCCCCGAGATGACTGTGTTGGTTGGCGGAATGCGTGTAATGGGCACCAACTTCGGTGGCACCAAGCACGGCGTGCTAACGGACAACGAGGGTGCACTATCAAATGACTTCTTTGTGAACCTCACCGACATGACTTATGTCTGGGAGCCTCGCGGCGAGAACTCCTATGTGATGCGCAACCGCAAGACCGGGGAAGCGAAGTTCACGGCGACCAGAGCAGACCTAGTCTTTGGATCGAACTCGATCCTGCGCTCCTATGTCGAGGTCTATGCCCAGGATGACAACAAAGAGAAATTTGTTCACGACTTTGTGGCCGCTTGGAACAAGGTAATGGAGAACGACCGGTTCGACATCTAAACGCAAAGCTATCGAGATGGGCTCCCTTGCGGAGCCCATCTCTTTATGTATCATTGTGATATCACTTTGATATGGAGAGTCAATGCAGGAGAAGATCGTAAAGCCAGCACCGGGCGCACTCATGTTCCTAGTTTTTCTGGGACTACTGGGCGCAGGCATTTGGAGCATCATTCAGTTAGCCACCGAAGCTTGGAATGAGTCCCTGTTCTGGCTGCCACTTCTAACCAACGCCCTTGCGGTATTGGTGGTTTCGGGGTTCTATACCCTTCAGCCAAACGAGTCTCGAGTCTTGATTTTGTTTGGTAACTACAAGGGCACTGTCAAGAAGGCTGGTTGGCACTGGGGCAACCCCTTTTATTCAAACGGCTCTCCGAGCTCCGAACTCAAGGAGGAGCGTGCTAGAAACATAACCACCACGAAACCTGTCACGACCTCTAAGCCAGACTCGAGATTCAAGATCTCACTGCGAGCGCGAACTGAGGTTGGCGACACCATCAAGGTGAATGACCGCAAGGGTAATCCGATTGAGATTGCGGCGGTTGTGGTTTGGCGAGTGTCAGACACCACGAAGGCCGTATTCGAGGTTGATGACTATCGCACCTATGTAAAGACCCAGATCGAAACTGCTCTGCGTCACGTTGCAACTGGTTTCGCCTATGACAACTCGGAGTCGGGTGAGCTCTCTGGTGAACTTACTCTGCGAGGCAACCCTGAGGAGGTCGCAGCGGAGCTGCGCAAGGATCTCGAGGCGCGCCTGTCGATCGCCGGCGTTGCCATCGATGATGCTCGACTGACACACCTGGCTTACGCCCCGGAGATCGCTCAGGCAATGCTGAGACGCCAGCAAGCCGATGCCGTAATTAGCGCTCGCAAGAAGATTGTTCAAGGAGCGGTTGGAATGGTTGAGCTGGCACTTGCTGATTTGGAGAAGTCTGGCTCGGTATCGCTAGATCCAGAGCGTAAGGCCTCAATGGTTTCGAACCTGATGGTTGTGCTGTGCTCCGAGCGAGAGGCATCGCCGGTAATTAACGCGGGAACCCTCTACAACTGATCATGAGTGAGAAAAAGGCAATCCCACTGCGGATCTCACCTGAGCTCTACAAAGAGATTAGGGCATGGGCTGAGCAGGATCTTCGCAGCGTCAACTCGCAAATCGAGTTGATTCTGCGTGATGCAGTTCAGAAAAGAAACGGGCAGGCAAAACAGGTTCGAAGAGCTTCCTAGAGCTTGATGAACTTGATTGCAACCGGGATCTTGTAGAACTCGCCCTGTGCTGCCTTGATGGCCGCGATGATTCTGAATACCACCCAGATAATTGGGAGCACCCAGAGGAAAAAGAGCCCGACGATTGAGATTGCCATCACAACGGCCGAAATAACGATGGTGATTCCAAAGTTCAGTGACTCTTTGGCGTGGTGAGAGACGAACGGTCCTCGATCGCGCAACACGAAGTAACCAATGAGTGGAGCGAAGAACTCGAATGGAATGGCGAGTAGATGCAGCGCCATCGCCCAGAGCTTCTCTGATTCCGGACTCATTGGCTCGTTTGCGTAAGGGTTCGAGTTTGACATGTATTCACTCTAGCTAGCGAAGCAGAATCCAGCCCGCCACCAAAAGCAACAACACGGCAACCGTCCGATTAACAACCATCGGACCGCGCTTTGCCAAGAGGGCCGTTATCGGTTTGGCAAGGTTTGCGTATACCAGTGTCACCAATCCAAACCCAACCACAACAATCAAGCCAAGGATCCAAAGTTCTGTGCCAAACGCCACCTGCGGAACGATCGCGAGGTAGAAAGCAAGCGGCTGTGGATTGGTGAATGCGGTCCCAAAACCAAGGCCAAAGTCGGCCCAATAAGAAGTGCTTCTTGGTGGCTCGGTAAGCTTCGATCTGCGCCAAAGCACAACCGCCCGATAGCAAAGGAATCCGGCTCCCAGCATCTTGATGCCCAATAGAAGAGCTGAATTGTCATTGAGTAAAGCGCTTGCCCCAATGTATGTGAAAACTAGAAGTACTACTTTTGCCAGAGCAATCCCAGCTCCCGCAAACCATGCCTTTCGCTGACTCTCTAGGGCTCTGGACAGTACCAACGTGGTGTCAGCACCCGGGGTCATTGCCGCAGCCAAATAAGCGAGAGTGAACAGCAGATAATCGGCCATCAGCAAAGTCTTTCAGGCAATAGCTCAGTTGGGCTGAAAAACACCGATTGAGAGTTCCCGCGCTCTTTTTGCGAGGGTTTGATCCGTGGTTGCAATCTCAGCTTGAAGTTCAAGTGCTTTTTGAAGCACAACAGCATCCGGGGTCTTCAGGCCCGTTGTCGCTCGCAATTGCGCCACCTGTGAAGCACTGGAAGCGTCGAACCCCAAAACACTAATTTCCAATGCTTCGATGCTTGCTCGATATTGGTCTAGCAATCCAGCACGTGAGGGGTGAACCATCGCTTCCGACAGAGTAACCGATGAGACGGCTAGCTCACTCTCGATGGTGATGATCGCGAAATCAGTTGCCCACTTGTGGTGCACGTCCGTGTCTTGAAACAGAGCGATAAGAACACCAGCATCCAAAACCACTACGCCGGCCATTGGTCATTCATCTCATCGCGCCAGTTTTCGGGCCATACATCTTTGAAGATCTTGGTTGCAGATTCGATTGCCTCGAGCCTGTTCGCGATGCGTTGGGATTTATCACTCTCAATCGCAACTGAGCCGACCTCGATCAAGCGCTTCAGGATCTGAGTCCTGTTCCCTTGAAGTTCGGGCCAAGCAGCAGCCCCCTTGTCGACAGCAGCCGAAATCAAATCCGTTTCTGTGATCATGTGTCTGAGTCTGGTGGTCGGCATGCGACGAGTGTAACACTCAAGCATTTAGGTGCAACACCTATCTGTGCGCCGGGCCACCAGCTTTCTCACTGCATTTACCCACAGTTCGTTCATGGAACAGGGCGGCTTGTGGCGCTATCTTTCAGTTATGGCTCAAATTTCAGTACTCAGTTCCGTATTCGACACAATCGGCGGTCTTCCGGTTCACCCACTCGCAGTTCACTTGGCCGTAGTCCTAGTTCCT
>JACCDS012362754.1_pt1 | contig 10370 bp, 11 predicted proteins | sample 7446441 | NCBI WGS metagenome assembly JACCDS01 (sample SAMN15323445, study PRJNA562643) | freshwater metagenome | isolation source: river surface water | place: USA:Blue River Watershed | collected 2017-08-17 | reverse complement strand
ATTTTAACGGGTAGCATTATTATAGAAGAAGACAATAAATTTTACAACCGCTTGTTATGGGTACTACCTACCGGACAAGTGGCGTATTATAATAAAAGACACTTGTTTGCATTTGCAGGCGAAGACCAGGAATATACAGCGGGCAATAAAAGATTAATAGCACAAGTAAATGGATGGAAAATTTGCTTGCAAATTTGTTATGACCTACGTTTTCCAGTATGGGCACGCAAACAATCACCCAACGAATATGACCTTTTACTCTATGTAGCCAACTGGCCTGAAAGGCGCAACAGGGCTTGGAAAACCCTACTGTGCGCGCGTGCCATAGAAAACCAGAGCTATGTAGTAGGCGTTAACAGAGTTGGTAAAGATGGACATGAAATAAATCATAGTGGTGATAGTATGATTGTGGATCCACTTGGTCAAGTACTCTATTACAAAGCCGACGATGAAGATATTCTGTACATGGAATTAGAAAAAAATTTAGTGCTAGAGGCAAGAGAAAAATTCCCGTTTGGAAAAGATGCCGATTCTTTTTCTATTGAGCTTTAGTGCTCGTTAAATTACATCAATCGTTTTTATGTCAACATGTATTGCTGCAAAGTCTTTATTTACGGGAAACGAATGGATGCATGAAGTAAGTGTAGAAATAAAAGATGGAACAATCATTTCGATTTCAAAAAATCAGTATGATGCTAACGCAGCTTACCATTACATAGTACCTGCATTTATTGATTTACAAATTTATGGTGCAGACCAAAAATTATTGTCTGAGTTTCCAGACGCTGATTCTATCCAAAAAATATATGAATACTGTTTAGCAGGTGGTGCCGCTTATTTTCAGCCCACTGTTGCTTCACAATCTATGGCTGTTATTGTTAAGGCCATAGACGCCGTTAAGGCTTACAAAACCAGCGGTGGAAAGGGTTGTATAGGATTACACCTCGAAGGACCCTGGATTAATACAGCTAAAAAAGGGGCACATAACGAAGCTGTTATTCACGCGCCAACCATAGCCGAAGTCGAAGAAATATTGGCATATGGTAAAGGTTTTATTAGCATGATTACGTTAGCGCCAGAAATTTGTGATCCACACATAATTGATGTGATACAGTCACACGGCATTATTGTATCGGTGGGGCATAGCAATGCAAATTATGAAACAGCTACAAAGTTTTTTGATAACGGCATTACTGTAGCCACGCATTTATTTAATGCGATGAGCGGTTTTTTACATAGAGAGCCGGGCATGGTAGGTGCGCTGTTTAATCATCCGCACGCTATGAGCAGCATTATTGTAGATGGTCATCATGTAAATTATCATGCAGTTAAATCGGCTAAAAAAATAATGGGTGATAGACTTTTTTGTATCACAGACGCTGTAACAACTACAAGCACTGGTTTTTACAAACACAAGCTGGTTGGAGATAAATATGAATCGGGCGGAACCCTTAGTGGGTCTGCACTTACGCAGTTAAAATCGGTTCAAAATTTAGTGGAGCATGTAGGTGTCAATTTTGAAGAGGCTGTTAAAATGTGCAGTGTATATCCAGCACGCGTAATGCAAATAAAAGAAATGAGTGGATGTATACAAATGGGTGAACCTGCTGCGCTGATTTGTTTAAACGAAAAAATGGAGCTACTTAAAATAGTAGCATCTTAATTTTTTTGCTGAATCATTTTTTTAACAGTTTCTAATTTAATATCAAAGCCTTGCTTGATAGCATACGAACTTGGATCTACAATAACATGCGGGATTACACCATTACCTTTTGGCCTTGTTTTGTCCATCACGAGTCTGTACAAAGGAAGTCTAAATAATAGGCCTGAGTTAGGAAGTTTAATATTTGGTATCATCATTGCAGAATTACCATAATAGCCACCACCCGATTCTTCCCCAACAATCGTTACATTTTTTTGCTTCATAAGTGGTGAAGTAAAAAGGGTTGACGCAGAAAACGTATAGCCCCCCTGCAAAATATAAACGCTTCCATCAAAATGATTTTTTGTGATGGGTGCATAATAATGTTTTTCAAATCTTTTGAAATGAAATTTTCCGTCCGCTTCTTTTTTTGATATCAGTGATTTAGCTAGTGCATAATACATAACATTGAATATGCTAGATAATGGCACCTTACCGATACCTCTATTATTTGCTACTACACTATCTGCTATTTTAAATGAATGATCTGCTATATATTGAGAAAGGCGCGTAGAATTTTTAATATTACCACCGCCATTACTTCGTAAATCAATCACCAAGTTTTTTACACTTCTTGTTTTTATGGTTCTAAAACTACGGCGTATAAATTTTCGGAGTCCCTTACCAGAAAAAGTGGTAAGGTTCATAAATGCAGTATTACCGGTACTATCAACAAGTAGTGTCCACTTTTTTGGTGGCGCTGGTTTTGGTGTTTTTGGTTTGCTGTTTACAACAGTTGATTTTGAAACACTGTCTTTTTTTGGTTTTGGAGGCGCGTAGGCTGTAATACTTGTTTTTGCAGCATTACCGGCGCTATCGATATATGAAATCTGATACACGCTGTCAGCATCCCCAAATTTAGCTTTATACCAGCTAGCAAAATTATTAGTGAGGACCTGGCTTTTAAAGTTGATACTATTCCCGTCGGTACTAATAATACTGTACAGGCTATCTACTAAAGATTTTACAGGCATTTGATTGATGGCCGTAACAATGGTTCCTCTTTTTAATATACTGTCTTTGGTAAATAAATTTCCAATAACAACCGCCGAGTCTTTCCATACTTTTAGTTGAAGTGGAAACTGCGGAAACCGATACTTGGTATACTGCTTCGTAAGTTTTGGTGAAAAATAGACCGACGTATGACCACATTTAATGTTTGCTAAATAACTGGCCACCACTGTTCTAAATTCCCACACAGACATAGAATCTTTTACAGATGCAAGTGCTGCTGAAAAATAAAAGTCCATGCTATCCTTAGGCGTATACCAATAAACACTTGGATGGTTGTGTTCCAGAACTTTATAAAGGGTTTGTAAATCCTTTATGAGTAATGCTGGCGCTATTTTGGGAGCGTCTGCTAATTTTTTTTGCGCCATTACGGATAGCCCAAAAAAGAGACAACAAAAAACCAATACGAGTTTATAACCTTTAGCGCCACACATACTTTTCAATTGAAATTAGGCTTGTTTAAATGCGGTCCAACCCTGTGCCGTGATATCAAATGTATTACCACCCTTGGTTAATAGCTTAGAACCTTCATTGATATCAACCACATAACCAATCACGCTGATGTCTTCGTTGAGTGTAATTTTATCGTGGTCTTCTTGTTTAAGCGTAAAGAGTAGTTCATAATCTTCGCCACCATTAAGTGCGCAAACAGTAGGATCTAGTCCAAACTTAAACGCTGCCTTTCTTGACTCATCAGATATCGGAAGTTTTTCTTCGTAAATTCTACAGCCTACAACGCTTTGCTTACATAGGTGTAAGACATCGCTACTAATGCCATCACTCACGTCCATCATGGCTGTTGGCGTAATATTATTTTCTGCAAAAAATGAAATAATTTCTTTGCGCGCTTCCGGCTTTAAAAGCCTACCCACTATATAACTTTCATTTTCTAAATCAGGTTGTATGCCCGGGTTTTCGAGATAAATCTTTTTTTCTCTTTCCATGAGCGTTAAACCCAAAAAGGCACCACCCAAATCGCCGGTTACACAAATCAAATCGCCAACAGCAGCTGTACTTCTTTTAACAAATTTATCTGGGGCTACTTCACCAATGGCTGTTACAGAAATAACAAAACCTTTTTGAGAAGAAGAGGTATCACCACCTACTAAATCTACGCCGTGCTTTTCGCAAGCAATATGCACGCCTTCGTAAAATTCGGTGATGGCTTCTACACTAAAGCGGTTGCTAATACCAATACTAATGGTGATTTGCGTTGGTTGCGCATTCATGGCATAAACGTCCGAAAGGTTTACCATCACTGCTTTGTAGCCTAGGTGCTTTAATGGCGTATACATTAAATCAAAGTGAATACCCTCTAACAATAAATCGGTAGTAACCACTGTTTGCTTACCAAAATGATCAATTACCGCAGCGTCATCACCCACCGATAAAACGGTAGAAGCGTTATGCGTTTCAAAATTTTTGGTAAGATGTTCTATCAATCCAAATTCACCTAGTGTCGTTATTTCTGTTCTTTGTTCGCTCATGTTTAATTTTTTATTGTACGGGGGCGCCATTAATAATGGTTAGTAACTCGTCATGAATTTGTCCATTCGTAGCCAATAAATGTGGTTGGTATACGGAGTAATCTTTGCCTGCATAATCTGTTACTTTTCCGCCGGCTTCTAATACCATTAAAAAACCTGCAGCGCTATCCCAGGCCTGTAATTTATGTTCATAAAAACCATCAAATTTACCTGCGGCCACCCAGCAGAGGTCAATGGCGGCGCTACCTAGCCTACGCACGGGTATGCCCTTTCTAATTAATTTTTCAAAAACCTGTAATGGACCGTTTGGCGTATCTAAATATGTATACGGAAAGCCTGTTACAAGACAAGATTCTATCACTTTTGTTTTTTTACTAACGCTTATTTTTTTGTCGTTTACAAAAGCACCTTTTCCTTTTTCGGCAAAATAAAATTCGTTCATGATGGGATTGTACACCGCGCCCATAATGATTTCGCCACCTTTTTCCAGTCCCACACTTACACAACAAATAGGAATGCCATTAGCAAAATTTACCGTACCATCGATAGGGTCAATGATCCATTTGTATTCCGAAGTGGTGATAATTTCACCCGTTTCTTCACTTAAAATAAAATGATCTGGATACGCCGCTTGTATAACACCAATAATGGCGCGCTCTGCAGCATGATCTGCTTCTGTTACCAAATTATTAACGCCTTCTTTGTGGCTAATTTCAAACGCCCCATTAAAAAACCGCTGCAACTCGGCAGCACCCGCTTTTGTAGCCGCTATCAGTGTTTCTTTTAACATAACGCAAAAGTAACGAAGATGTGGCCACTATTCAAGTTTTGTGCCATTTTGCTTTAGCTTTGTAGCATGGCCCTATTTGACCTCTCCCTATCCCCAAAAAACACAAAAAAGGAACAGGACCGTGTTTTAAAAAAATTACTCCGTCGTGCAAAAAACACGGCGTTTGGAAATGCATTTCATTTTGAAACAATTTTAAAAAGTAAAACGCCTGCAAAAGATTTTCAAAAAGCGGTGCCTATTTACAATTACAACAAAATTTACAAAGAGTGGTGGCATAAATGTATGGAGGGTGCATCTGATGTTTGTTGGCCTGGGAAAATAAAATATTACGCACTAAGTAGTGGAACCTCGGAAGCATCAAGCAAGTATATTCCGGTTACGCGCGAGTTATTATCCGGCAACAAAACCATTATGGTAAAGCAGCTGTTAAGCCTTAGGCACTATAAAAATATTCCATACACGTCTATCGCAAAGGGCTGGCTAGCCATTGGTGGTAGCACAGAGCTTCAAAAAGGAACGGGTTTTTACGCTGGTGATTTAAGTGGCATTACGGCTAAAAAATTACCTTCTTGGTTTCAGCCCTTTTACAAACCCGGAAAAAAAATAGCCAAAGAAAAAGATTGGAATAAAAAATTAGAAGAGATTGTTGCTGAAGCGCCTAATTGGGATATTGGTTTTTTAGTGGGTGTGCCCGCATGGATTCAGCTCTGTATCGAAATGATTGTAAAAAAATATAATCTCAATAATATTCATGAGCTCTGGCCTAACTTATCTTTTTTTGGTCATGGTGGCGTGAGCTTTGAACCTTATAAAAAAGGGTTTGAAAAATTATTAGGAAAACCCATAACCTACATCGAAACCTATTTGGCAAGCGAAGGTTTTATTGCTTACCAAGACCATCAAAACGCAGTAGGCATGCGGCTTGTAACAGGACAGCACTTATTTTTAGAGTTTGTTCCATTCAATGAAAATAATTTTGATGAAGAGGGAGAAATAAAGGAGAGTGCGACTGCGCTTCTTATAGATGAAGTAGAAGAAGGCACCGATTACGCCGTTTTAATTAGTACCGCTGCGGGTGCTTGGCGCTATTTAATTGGTGATACCGTAAAGTTTATTGACAAAGAAAATGCTCAAATTATTATTACAGGAAGAACCAAACATTTTTTGAGTTTAGTAGGCGAGCATTTGAGCGTTGACAATATGAATAAGGCTGTGGAAACCGTTAGCCGCGCGTTTAATATTAGCATTCCAGAATATACCGTTACCGGTGTGCCTCATGGAAATTTATTTGCACACAAATGGTATGTTGCTTGCAACGACGCCGTCAACGAAACCGAACTGGCGGCTGCCATAGATCAATACCTATGTACCATCAATGATGATTATGCCACCGAACGAAAAAGCGCTTTGCAAGACGTTTCTGTAAAAATCATTAAAGAAGAAGTATTCATGGCTTTTATGGCGTCGCAAGGAAAACTGGGTGGACAACATAAGTTTCCGAGGGTATTAAAAGGTAAACAGTTGGAGGCATTTGAAAATTTCATCCGAAACAATTAAAAAATGGTAGCGCCACTATTAAAAGGTTTAGTGCTGGGGTTGATTTTGAGCATTTCGGTGGGACCCATCATTTTTGCGATCATAAAACATAGCATTAATAGTGGACGCAGGGCCGGATTAACATTTGTGGCAGGGGTTTCTACCTCTGATATTTCACTGGTGCTATTTTGTAATTTTTTTACGGGTCTTTTTGCAACGGCACTTGAACACAAAAATAAAATTGCGCTGGCGGGTAGTATTTTTTTAATTGCGCTTGGTATTTATACACTTCTATTTAAAAAAGTAAGTATCACTGAAAATGCAAATGGCGCTCATGAAAAATTAACCTGGCAAAAATATGTGGGCCTTTATTTATCTGGGTTTTTTATGAATACATTAAACCCTGGGGTGTTTTTATTTTGGTTTGCTTGGACAGCAGCAATTGTTGCAGATGCAGCAGCGGCAACCAATCCAGCCAATTACAAAGCCATTGTTTTTATAACTTGTTTGGTTTTTGTACTAGCTTCTGATATTGTTAAAGTTGTTTTATCAGAAAAACTAAGGCCTAAACTCAATACAAAAAACTTACATTTAATCAATCAAATTGCTGGCGTTATACTCATTGGATTTGGTGTGTTTCTTTTTTATGGCGCATTAAAATAAATACATGTTTGTATCAAAATACTTGGTGGGCATATTTGCAGCAGTTTTATTTACTGTTACATCGTCTAATGCGCAATTAGGTAACACGCTGGTACTAAAAGAAAAAGGTCGAACCATTCAAAGCTGGATTGAAAAAGATTGCATCACATTTAGATTTAGCAATACACAGTGGATTGAAGGAAAAATAAAAACCATATTAAAAGACTCTTTACTCATTAATATGTACCGTGCGCAGCAGTCGCCCACGGCGTTTGGTGGTTTTAGGGTAGATACTACCTGGCTTGGTTTTTTAAAAATAAGTATCAACGAAATTTCGGGGTTGCCACAGTCGCGTTACAAATCGGGTATGTTTACAAATGGTATACTGTTTAGGTTGGCAAGTGGAGCTTACCTGTTTTTAAATATCGCTAACAGCTTAATTAAAGGATATCCACTACTTGAAGCTGCTAATACTACTAGAATGCTTGTTGCTGCTGGCTTTTATGGAATTGGGACCCTTCAAAAACAAAAACATAAAGCTTATTTACCCATTGGTAAAAAATATACGGTAGCCATTTATTAGCGCGCTAAAACTTCGTCTATGGCGGCTACTGCTTTTTGATTACGCGATTCAAAATCCCCACTAATTTCGACCCAAGGTGTTTGCTGATTGATTAAAATGTCTTTATAAATCTGAAACAATTCTTGACGTGGTTTTTCGTCGGGGTATTCTCTTAATTCATCTTTAACCCAGGGTATATCTGGCTTGCAAAGCAAATACAAATCGTATTGTCGCTTGTTAATTTCATCTAAAATAAAAGTAGGACAATTACCAAATACATATTCAGACCACACTTTCATGACATACATATCGGTGTCAATAATGAGTGGTTTTATAATTCTGTTTTGACCGGTTTGTAATTGTAACGCCTCGGTATGTTTTTGTTCTGCCTCTAATTGCCCTTTTGCAATGATCATTAAATCATCAACTGTATAGGTAGTGCCGTTTTCTAATAAATATTCCCTTGCAAATTCTGGACACCAAAGCGTGTTATAATAATCTGCTAAATACCCGCATAGTGTAGATTTACCGGTGCTTTCGGGACCTATCACTACAATTTTTTTAAGAGCTGGTTTTGTACTCATGCTGCTTGTGCTTTTTTACGCCACTCGATTAATCCTGCAATCGCAAGTGCTAATAAAACAGCAAATTGAACACTGGTGAAAACATATCCTTTCACAAAATAAAGTGGAATCGAAAAAATATTTGTGGCAATCCAATAATACCAGCTCTCTACTTTTTTCTTGGCCATCAGCCACATGCCCGTGTACGCTGCTGCGCTTGATAAGGCGTCGGCCCAAGGAATGGCTCCCTCTGCAAAAGAAGCTTTAGCATAGTAGAGTGCAGTGTATAACACCACATAAAATGCGGCAAAAAATAATAGTTGTTGTAAAAGTTCTTTTTGTGTAGAAAACCGAATTTGCAAAACCGTTTGCTGCTGCTCATTTTTTCGCGTCCACAACCACCATCCATAAACGCTCATGATAGTGTAATAAATATTTACACTTGCTTCGCCTAGTAAGTGACCTTTAAAACTTAAGTAAACAAAAATGGTAGTATTGATAAGACCTACAGGATACACGAGTACCTGTTCTTTTTTGCTAAACCATACACTTGCAATACCTGCAAGCACGGCAATATATTCTAGTGCGGATGTTTGTAATAAACCATCTAAAAAAGATTGGTATAAACTAGCTGGGCTCATTTTATTCGGCCTCTGCAACCACTTCTTTCACTTCCGGAATCATGCGTTTCATCATGCCTTCGATACCGGCTTTTAGTGTTACCATAGAAGAAGGGCAACCACTACAACTACCTTGTAACATTAGGTTTACAACGCCATCGTTGTAGCTTTTAAATTGTATCGCTCCGCCATCCATTTCAACAGCTGGCTTTACGTAGTTTTCTAATAATTCTTTAACGCGCTTAACAATATCATCATCGTCTGCACTTACGGTGTTGGTTGCTTCTTGTTTCATTTTTGCAACCTCTTCTTCATTCACTACAACACCACCATTTTCTAAATACTCTTGTAAAAAAGTTTTGATAGTAGGGATTACATCCTGCCAATCGTCAGTGTCAGGTGTTTTTGTAAGTGTAACAAAATTAGAAGCAATAAATACCGCTTTGATAAATGGAAAACTAAACAACTCTTTTGCAAGCGGAGACGCAGCCGCAAGTGTTTCATCGGCAACGTCTAAACTTTTTCCAGGATACAATAATTTGTTTGCCACAAATTTCATGGTTTCCGGATTGGGTGTCATCTCGGTATAAATGCTAATGATAGAGTTGCCTGTAGTAATCATAGAATCAAATTGAAGAACAAAAATAAACAAATTTATCGGGGGAGTAGCAGCTCCGCTCGATTTTTCGGATATCGAAAAAGCGGTTTACTTTTTTTCGACGGGCTTTGGTACAAAATCCAACACCACACCATTGATACAATATCTTAAACCTGTTGGTGGTGGACCATCTTCAAACACATGACCCAGGTGAGACTTACACCTGCCGCACTGTACTTCTGTTCTTTTCATACCAAGTGTATTGTCCTCTAAATAAATAATGGATGTTTTGGTTAGGGGCTCAAAAAAACTTGGCCAACCACAACCACTATCAAATTTTGTGTTGCTCTTAAATAGTGAATTTCCACAAACAGCGCAGTAGTAAGTGCCTGCTTCTTTAAAGTCTTCAAACCTACTGGTCCAAGGTCTTTCAGTTCCTTTTTGTCTGGCCACATAAAAAACCTCTGGAGATAGTATTTTTTTCCAAGCCTCTTCTGGCACTTCAACACTTGTGGTGTCCGTTCTAGAAAAATGTGGATTGTTGTTTTTTGTAGTGTCTTCCATAGTCGTCTCTTTTTGTTGTAACGTAGATCCACTGCAGCTTTGCACGGTTATCAAGCATAATAAATAGAGGATAATCTTTTTCATATTCTGCCAAGATCTGGTGTTTATAGGTATAACAAAGGTGCCGCTAGTTTAGTTCTATATAATGCAAATTCGTATATTTGTTGGAAGCAAGAATCCCAATCAACATGTTTAATATTATTTTATTTGGACCTCCCGGTAGTGGCAAAGGAACGCAAAGCGAAAACCTAATTGCATCTTACGGATTAAAACACCTGTCTACCGGCGATTTATT
>JACCDS011677131.1_pt1 | contig 10370 bp, 9 predicted proteins | sample 7446441 | NCBI WGS metagenome assembly JACCDS01 (sample SAMN15323445, study PRJNA562643) | freshwater metagenome | isolation source: river surface water | place: USA:Blue River Watershed | collected 2017-08-17 | reverse complement strand
AGCCCAGCGCCATAAATCACGCACTTGAGGCCGGGCGCCTGGCCGATGAACTCGGGTCGCCATTCTTTGCCGGCCGAAATACCCTGCGGCGGGCTGATGAGGAAGATGGCACCCAGAAACACCCCGTGCACCGAGCCCAGGCCGCCGATCACAATCATCAGCAGCAAGTCGATCGACTGCAGCAGGTTGAACTGGTCGGGCGAGATGAAGCGCAGGTTGTGGGCATACAAGGCCCCGGCCATGCCTGCCAATGCGGCTGAGATGGAGAACGAGAGTGTCTTGTAGTACGCCAGATGGATGCCCATGCTCTGCGCCGAAATTTCGGAGTCGCGGATGGCCACAAAAGCCCGGCCTGTCGGGGAGCGCAGCAGGTTCAGAATGCCCAGCGTGCACAACACGGTTACCGTGAGGCACACGAAGTAGAAGCCTTGGCCGCTGCCCAGTTCGTAACCAGCCATTTTGATCACGCCGACCGCTTTGCCCGCGTTTCCGCCAGTGACCGATTCCCAGCGGGCAAAAACTTCTTCGATGATGAAGCCGAAGGACAAAGTGGCCATACCCAGATAAATGCCCTTGAGCCGCAGCGCTGGCAAGCCCACGACGATGCCCATGAGCGCCGACAGGGTACCTGAGAGGGCCAGCGACACCACAAAGGGAACGCCGGCATTGGTGAAGTAAGCCTGAGCATAGGCGCCAACACCCAGGAAGGCGGCATGCCCCAGGGAAAACTGGCCGGTAAAGCCGGCAAGCAGCATCAGCCCGAGGCCCGCAATGGCGTAGATCAGCACCAGGTTCAATTGGGCCAGGCTGTACTCGGTGAGCAGCCATGGTGCGGCCACCAGCAGTACCACCAAGGCGCTGTACCAGAACACATGGCCGCCATGCTTGGCGAGGTTGATGTCCTGCGCGTAATCGGTCTTGAATATGAAACGCATCAGACTTTCTTCCGCAATTTTTCACCGAACAAACCGTTGGGTTTGACCATCAGCATGACGAGCACCACCACATAGGCGGCTGTGTCCTTGAAGCCATCAGGCAGGTAGAAGCCGGCAAACGACTCCACCAGGCCGATCACCAGCCCACCCACAATCGCGCCAGGCAGACTGCCGAATCCGCCCACCACGGCAGCAGGGAAGGCCTTGAGGCCGATAAAGCCCATGTTGGCGTGCACAAAGGTAATGGGCGCGAGCAGGATGCCGGCAATCGCAGCAACCGCAGCCGCAAGGCCCCAGGCCAAACCATTGAGTCGCTGGACAGGGATGCCCATGTAGTAGGCCGCCAGCTGGTTCTGTGAAGCTGCCTGCATGGCGATGCCCAGCTTGGTATAGCGGAACAGCGCAAACAAGAGCACGCACAGCACGCCGGTGGCGCCGATGATGACTAGGTGCTCTACGTTGAGCACCAAGGCGCCAATGCCCATTTCATTGCCGCCGAACTTCAGGATCTCGTCCTTGTAGGGCACAGGCAAGGCGTTGGTGTCGGTGCCGATGCCGGGGATCATGGTGATCAGGCCGCGCGCCACATAACCAATGCCGATGGTGAGCATCACGATCGAGAAAGCAGGCTGCCCCAAAATGGGGCGAATGACCAGGCGCTCCAGCAACACGCCGAAAATGGCCATGCCCAAGATAGCGCTGGGTACGGCAATCCAGTAGGGTATGCCCAGCATGGTCATGCCCACCAGTCCGCCGAAGGCGCCCAGCATCATTAGTTCGCCTTGGGCGAAGCTCACGGTTTCGGTGGCTTTGTAGATCAATACAAAGCCGAGCGCGATCAGGCCGTAGATGCACCCCTGTGCCACGCCGCTGATCAGCAATTGAAGGAACTGCACGTTGTCTCCTTGGTAAGTGCAGTACGGTTATAGCGTTGTGTCCCCCAATCGCCGATAGGGTTCCCACTGATCTCGTAGACCCTAGGAAGTCCCCTCAAGCATGCAGGGCATCTGCACCGCAGGCTTTAGGTGTTTTGGTGCCCTGGCGCCCATGGAATGTGCGCAAGTAGCTATCAAAATAATAGCGTTATTCGTTGGTTTTTGGTATGGGGCGGGGGCGTCCCTGGTCGTCAATCGCGACATAGGTGAGTGACGCCTCGGTGACTTTGGTGTACTGCCCTTGTGAGCGGTAACGCTCGGCATACACCTCGACTTTGACGGTGATAGAGGTGCGGCCGATGCGGCTCACCTTGCTGAAGAAACTCAGGATGTCGCCCACCCGCACCGGTTGCTTGAAGATGAACTCGTTCACCGCCACCGTGGCCATGCGCCCTTGGGTGTAGCGAGCAGGCAGCACCGAACCGGCCAGGTCGACCTGGGCCATGACCCAGCCGCCGAAGATGTCGCCGTTGGCATTGCAGTCGCCCGGCATGGGGATGACTTTGAGAACCAGCTCCTGGTCGGTAGGCAATTGAACGTGGCTGGAACTTGAAACGGTAGACATGGGCACAATCCTGAACTGAAACTATTCCGAATTGTCCCCCATGCGCCCCTCCGGTCTCCCTGCAGCAGCTCCCGCTGCGATCTCCTCTGCCTCCGCTGTGCAGCCCAAGTCTGACTGGAGCACTCTGCAGCGCCTGTTTCCCTACCTGTGGACCTACAAATGGCGGGTGCTGGCAGCCTTGGCGTTCATGGTGGGTGCGAAGCTCGCCAACGTGGGTGTGCCCTTGCTGCTGAAGAACCTGGTGGATGCGATGACCATCAAACCCGGCGACGCTGCAGCGGTGCTGGTGGTACCTATCGCCCTGTTGATCGGGTATGGAGCATTGCGCCTGTGCACTTCCTTGTTCAGTGAGTTGCGCGAGCTGGTGTTTGCCAAAGCTACCGAGGGTGCTGCGCGGTCCATCAGTTTGCAAGTGTTCCGCCATCTGCATGCCATGAGTTTGCGCTTTCACCTCGAGCGCCAGACCGGGGGTATGACCCGCGACATCGAGCGGGGCACCCGTGGCGTGCATTCGCTGATCAGCTATTCGCTCTACAGCATCGTTCCGACCTTGATCGAGGTGGCGTTGGTGCTGACGCTGCTGGCGGTCAAGTTCGATGTCTGGTTTGCTTGGATCACCGGCATTGCACTGGTGGTGTACATCGCCTTCACGGTTACGGTCACCGAGTGGCGCACGCAGTTCCGCAAAAAGATGAACGAGATGGACAGCACGGCCCACAGCCGCGCCATCGATTCGCTGCTGAACTACGAGACGGTCAAGTATTTCAACAACGAAGAATTCGAAGCCAAGCGCTACGACGAAAACCTGGAGCGTTACCGGCGCGCTGCCGTCAAGAGCCAGCGCACGCTGAGCCTGCTCAACAGCGGGCAGCAGCTCATCATCGCCAGTGCACTGGTCACCATGCTGTGGCGTGCTACCCAAGGCGTGGTGGACGGGCGAATGACGCTGGGGGACCTGGTCATGGTCAACGCCTTCATGATCCAGCTCTACATTCCGCTGAATTTTCTGGGTGTGATCTACAGGGAGATCAAGCAAAGCCTGACCGACCTAGAGAAGATGTTCAGTCTGATGGAGCGTGAGCGCGAAATTGCCGATGCACCCGAGGCTCCCCCCTTGCAGTTGGCGGCCGATGGTTCGGACGCCAGCGTGCGGTTCGAAGGTGTAACTTTCAGCTACGACCCCGCAGGCAGCAAGGCAGCTGCAGGCACCGAGGCGCGCACCATCTTGCACCACATCAGCTTCGAGATTCCTGCGGGCAAAACCGTCGCTGTGGTGGGGCCCAGTGGTTCAGGCAAATCGACGCTGGCGCGCTTGCTCTTCCGTTTTTACGATGTGCAGCAGGGCCGCATCACCATTGCCGGGCAGGACATCCGCAATGTGACACAAAGCAGCGTGCGTCAGGCCATCGGCATCGTGCCGCAGGACACGGTGCTTTTTAACGACACGGTGGAATACAACATCGCCTACGGGCGACCCGGTGCCAGCCGCGCCGAGGTCGAGGCAGCGGCCAAAGCGGCGCACATTCACAGCTTTATTGCGGCAGCCCCCAGGGGCTACGACACCATGGTGGGCGAGCGTGGCCTCAAGCTCAGCGGTGGAGAAAAACAGCGCGTTGCGATTGCCCGAACCTTGCTCAAGAACCCTCCGGTCATGATCTTTGATGAGGCTACCAGCGCGCTGGACAGTGCCAACGAGCGCGCCATTCAGGCGGAGCTGCAAGGTGTTTCCCGCAACAAGACAACGCTGGTGATTGCGCACCGCTTGTCCACGGTCGTGGAGGCGCACGAGATACTGGTGATGGATGCAGGTCACATCATTGAACGCGGTAACCATGCCGAACTATTGGCGGCCAATGGGCGTTACGCGTCCATGTGGGCCTTGCAGCAAAGCGGGGAGTAAGCCATGGACATGTTGCTTTTGTTGGCGGCAGCCCTTGGATTTGCTTGGGCCAAAAAGAAAGACCAGAGCGAGCGCATTGCCCTGTTGGGAAGCGTGCTCTCTCGCTTTGACATCGAAAAGCTGATGGAAAGCCTCACGGACGGGTATCTGCGCGCCTTGGGCGAGGAAGACGCGGAGCGCCAGACCCAGGTCTGGAGCTACCTGGAAGTGCAGGAACAAACGCTGAGCGAACAGTTCACTGCCTTCGCTGCCGAATTCGCAACGCAGGATGCAGCTGCCACGCGGGTAAGCCGCCTGCCGGTGGCCATTCCCTATGCGGCCCGCTGGTGGCCGTCCGCCGGCTTTGACGTGCGTGAAGCGTTTGCAGTCCACGCGCGTGGCATCGCGTCGGTGATTGAAAACCGGGCAGGTCTGTCGCCCAAGCGCCGTGCTTTCACCCTGTCTGCAGAACTCTTTTTGATGCAGCACACCTGCCACTGGTATTGCCGCTCCAAGACCGTGGCTTCAGCACGTTTGCTGGCGCGGCACAAGACGTCTTATCCGCAGGTCATCGACAGCGTCTCGACCTCCACGCGTGATGCGTATCTGGGTCTCATTGGATCGCCGGCCTAAAGCCCCACAAGTCTTGTATCCATGCGTTTCGCGCATAATGCGCGCCCATGGAAACCAAATGGCTTGAAGACTTTGTGTCTCTGGCTGAAACCCGGAGTTTCAGCCGATCAGCGCAACTGCGTCACGTAACCCAACCCGCGTTTTCACGGCGCATCCAGTCGTTGGAGGCGTGGGCCGGCACCGATCTGGTGGACCGCAGCAGCTACCCCACCCGGCTGACTCCGGCTGGCGAGACGTTGTATGACCAGTCTCTGGAGGTGCTTCAAGCCTTGCAAAGCACCCGCGCCATGCTGCGCGGGCATACCACCGCAGCGCAAGACGTGGTCGAGTTCGCGGTGCCGCACACCTTGGCGTTCACTTTTTTTCCGGCATGGGTGTCCGAGCTGCGCGAGAAATTCGGGCCGCTCAAAAGCCGCCTGATTGCGCTCAATGTGCATGACGCGGTGATGCGTCTGGTCGAAGGCAGTTGCGATTTGCTGATTGCCTACCACCATCCCTCGCAGCCCTACCAGCTGGATGCGGACCGCTATGAGATGGTCAGTCTGGGTGAGGAAGTGGTGGCACCTTATTCCAAGCCGGATGCGGATGGCAACCCCATGTTCAGCCTTCCTGGCAAACTCGGTCAGCCCTTACCCTACCTGGGGTATGCGCCGGGCGCCTATTTGGGCCAGATGGTGGAACTCATCTTGAAGCAAGCCGAAGTACCTGTCCATTTCGATCGTGTGTATGAGACCGACATGGCCGAAGGCCTGAAGGCCATGGCGTTAGAAGGCCACGGCGTGGCATTCCTGCCCCACAGCGCGGTAAAGAAAGACCTGCGTGCCAAGAAATTGGTGAGTGCCTTGCCGAATCACATGAAGTCGCTGCAGATCACGATGGAAGTACGGGCATACCGCGAACGCCTGGCCGTGCGGGAAGCCGGCCGCAGCTTGAGCGCGGCGCAGCGGGCGCAGACCCGCACGCCCAAGGGCTCAGCCCAGGCCTTGTGGGACTATTTGCATTCCCAGGCGACCTCAACGGCATAGTTGTTGCATAACGGTTTTGCATACCGGCCCAATGAATAGGCATTGGCGGCGGTGAAAGGGGCTGGCTAGAGTCACAAGTTCAGTCAGGCCCCGTCGTTGGAGAAGTTATGACAAACACATACGCAGCTGCACCCCGTCGTGCAGCGTTTTTTTTGCTTGGCACTCTGCTTGTCTTGGTAGGGCACAGCCCGGCCGCTGCGACTGGTGTTCTGGAGCGTGTCAGTAGTGGCGGCAAATTGGTGATTGCGCACCGCGAGTCGTCCATTCCGTTTTCTTATGTTGATGCTGACAAGAAGCCCGTGGGCTATGCCGTAGAGCTGTGCCTGAAGTTGGCAGAGGCGGTGCGCAAGAAGACCGGTGCCAAGAACATGCAGGTGGAGTTCTTGCAGGTCACGCCTGCCAACCGCATCGCCATGGTGGCCGAAGGCAAGGCAGACCTCGAATGCGGATCGACCACCAACAACGCCGAGCGGCGCCAGAAAGTAGCCTTCACCATCCCTCACTTCATTACCGGGGCCCGCATGTTGGTGCGGGCTGACAGCAAGATAGAACGGATTGAAGACTTGGAAGGCAAAAAGCTGGTGTCCACCAAAGGTACAACCCCGTTGAAGGCTGCGGAGCAGGCCAACCGTGAGCGGTTGTTGCGCATCACCATCCTCGAAGCCCCCGACCATGCGAAAGCGGTCGACATGGTCGAGAAAAGTGAGGCTGATGCTTTTGTGATGGATGACGTGCTTTTGTATGGCTTGGCGTCTAACCGGCCCAAGCCTGAATCGTTGCGCGTGGTCGGCAAGTTTCTGACCACAGAACCCCTGGCCATCATGCTGTCCAAAGACGATCCCGAGTTCAAGAAGCTGATCGACGAAGAAATGCGTCGCCTGATCGTCAGTAAAGAGATTCAGCCGATCTACGACAAATGGTTTCTGAAGCCCATTCCGCCGAACGACAAAGCGCTGAATCTGCCCGTGAGCTACCTGCTCCGGGACTTCTGGAAATACCCCAGCGATTTCGTGCCGTTTTAAGCGACTCCGCTCTCATAGCGGGGTGCGCTGCGGTTTTGGGACAATAGGGGCCATGACTTCCACAGCCACCCCCCAGACACTGACTATCACCCGCCCGGACGACTGGCACTTGCACGTGCGCGACGGCGCTGCCCTCAATACCGTGGTGCCGCACACCGCAGCCCAGTTCGGCCGCGCCATCATCATGCCCAACCTCAAGCCGCCTGTGACCACTGCCGAGCAGGCGTTGGCTTACAAGGCCCGCATTCAGGCCGCGGTACCGGCGGGTGTGGAGTTTGAGCCTTTGATGACGCTTTACCTCACCGACAACCTGCCCGCTGATGAAATTGCGCGTGCCAAGGACGCCGGTGTAGTGGCCGCGAAGCTCTACCCCGCAGGGGCGACCACCAACAGCGATGCGGGAGTCACCGACCTGCGCAAGACTTACAAGACGCTGGAAGCCATGCAGAAAGCCGGCATGCTCTTGTTGGTCCATGGCGAGGTCACCAGCAGCGACATCGACTTGTTCGACCGCGAAGCGGTGTTCATCGACACCCAGCTCATTCCCTTGCGCCGGGATTTTCCCGAGCTGAAGATCGTGTTCGAGCACATCACTACGCTGGAAGCTGCTCAGTACGTGGCCGCTGCAGACCGCTTTACTGCTGCGAGCATCACCGCCCACCACCTGCTGTACAACCGCAATGCCATCTTCACCGGCGGCATCCGGCCGCACTACTACTGCCTGCCGGTTTTGAAGCGTGAGACGCACCGCAAGGCCCTGGTGCAAGCAGCGACAGGCGGCTCCCCCAAGTTCTTCCTGGGTACCGACAGCGCTCCGCACCCCGCTCACCTCAAGGAGCATGCCTCGGGCTGCGCTGGCTGCTACACCGCCCACGCTGCCATGGAGCTGTACGCCCAGGCATTTGACGCTGCAGGTGCCCTCGACAAGCTGGAGGGCTTTGCCAGTTTCCACGGTGCGGACTTCTATAGTTTGCCACGCAACCGGGGCACCATCACCTTGACGCGCGAAAGCTGGACCCCACCCGAGAGCTACGCCTTCGGCGAAACCACGCTCAAACCACTGGCCGCGGGCGAAGCACTGCAGTGGCGTTTGGTCTAGAAGCGATTAACTGGTCCGCGCCGTGGCTTGACCCGTGGCGCGATGCGGGGGAGAGCTTGGCTCTGCAGGTTGAAGCTGGCCTGACGGTGGCGCAGGCGCTCAATGCGCCCGGCATGGCTCCGGTGCGCTTCATCCCCCAAAGCGAGTTGCCAGCGGGCAGCGCTTACGAGCAGCACATCTACGACACGGGGTGCGTCCCGACCCGTGACGGTTTGCACGATTTTTTCAATGGTCTGTGCTGGATGCAGTTCCCACAGGCCAAGAAGAAGCTCAATCTCTTGCAGGCCCAGCAAATTGCGCAAACCGGCATCCAGCCGGTGCGCGGCCCCGCCCGCGATGCGTTGACGGTCTTTGACGAAAACGCCGCGCTCCTCATGGCGCCGGATGCCTTGTGGGACGCTTTGGCTGCCAAAGATTGGCAGACGCTGTTCGGCCCGCTGCGCCCGATGTGGGCCCACGCCACACTGGTGCTGTTCGGCCATGCACTGCTGGAAAAACTGGTTTACCCACGAAAACCCATTACAGCGCACGTATTCCGTGCGCGGGCAGCTACGAATTCGATAGCGGATATGGATGCCTGGCTGGCAGCCACGCTGAGTGCCCCCATGCTGGCAGCCAAGCCCTTTGCCCACTTGCCGGTGCTCGGTGTACCCGGCTGGTGGCCGGAGAATGAGTTGGCTGACTTCTACGCAGACGCCAGCGTCTTCCGTGCACCCCGGTCAGCGGCTGGTTAGCACCTCACTGCTGTCACGCGTTGTCAGGCCTTGAGCTTGAGCAAGTGCACCATGACCCGTGCCGTGGTCTGGTCAAAGTCAATTTGCTCATTGAAGTCTTTGCCTGTCAGCCAGGAGGCATCCCAGTGGTTTTGTTTGAGCACGGATTTCCAGCTCTCATGCAAAGTGGCCTGCCGTACCGCCTCCACCATCGTGGCTTGGCGCTCTGCCGGGACTGACTTCCCGGTGAATACGCCGCGCCAGTTGGCCATGTCTACTTGCATGCCCTGGTCGCGGATGGACGGAATACCGAAAGAGGCTTTTCGTGATGACACCCCGATGGCCCTGAGCTGCCCGCCGGCGAGCTGCGAGCTGAATTCGCTGTAGCCAGAGATCCCTACCATCGCTTTGCCGGTCAGTACAGCAGACACTACTTCCGCTCCACCCGCAAAAGGCAAATATGTCAAATCGTCGGGGTTCGCGCCGGTCGCGCGGGCAAACACCCCGGAGAAGATGTGATCCACACCACCCGCGGACCCGCCTGCCACGGTGACCGCCTTCAGATTGGCCTTCATGGCGGCCGAGAGGTCGGAGGCATTCTTGATGGGCGAGTTGGCCGCCACCACCATGACCAAATAGTCACTCGTGAGCCGTGCCAGGGGCGCCAGCGTTCCCATATCAATCGCAGGTTTTTGCAGCGCCACGGCACCGACCATCACGGTACCGCCCATGATGAGCGTGTTCGGGTCGGCCGCATATTTCTCGGCGTAGTAGGCCAGACCGATGGTGCCGCCTTTGCCGCCTTTGTTTTCATAGTCGATTTCATCCACAACTCCTGCGGAAATCATGGCCGTACCCAGGGCTCGGCCCGTCTGGGCCCAACCGCCTCCGCCGTTCGCCGGGATCACGATTCGCAATTTGGATGCGAGTTTGGCGGCTGCTTTGGGTTTTGAGGCAGGTGCTTTGGCTGCTTGTCCCCAGCTCGGCGCGGTCATCCCGGCTAAGGTGCCTGCGGCGATGCAGGTGAGAAGCTGGCGGCGATCCATTTTTTTCATCAAGGGCCTCATGGGATTTCACTTTGAATCGGGCATTTTCCCAGCCAAAGCAGGGGAGGCCACGGGCCTCACTTGCAACAAGTTGTGGCAGCGGAAAGGCCATAAACTTCATGGGTTCAAGCGCCTGAGTGCTTGAATTCAGCCCTCGCGCCCCTACCATTCGGCTTAATTCGCCCGGAGTGGGTGCTCTTTCCTGAGACAACTATGAAACGCATTCTTTTGTTTGTATTGACCAACGTGTTGGTGGTGGCGGTGCTGGGCGTCGTGGCCAGCCTGCTCGGCGTCAACAAGTTCTTGACTTCCAACGGCCTGAACCTGGGTGCTTTGCTGGGCTTTGCGCTCATCATGGGCTTTGGCGGCGCCATTATTTCGTTGCTGATCAGCAAGCCCATGGCCAAGTGGACATCGGGCGTGCAGATCATCGAACAGCCCCAGAACGCCGACGAGGCCTGGATTGTGGACACTGTGCGCAAGTTTGCGGACAAAGCCGGCATCGGCATGCCGGAAGT
>JACCDS010360416.1_pt1 | contig 10370 bp, 8 predicted proteins | sample 7446441 | NCBI WGS metagenome assembly JACCDS01 (sample SAMN15323445, study PRJNA562643) | freshwater metagenome | isolation source: river surface water | place: USA:Blue River Watershed | collected 2017-08-17 | reverse complement strand
TTTTGTTGATCCCGATCTGAGCTTTGCGAATAAAGCGTCTGCCAAAATTGTGGTTGTGGAGTTACGAGTTCCGTCCTTTGCGTTTCCAGATCAGCAAATTAAAAATGAATTTGTCGCTCAGGCGACCCGGTTAGTGATCGCGGCGGCGGAAGGGCGACTGGCGGCAGAACAGGTGTGGGTTAATGCCGTTTTTGCAGTTGATGGGCTCTGGGGAATTGGCGGAAAGGCTTATTCGAATGATCAGCTATTGGAGGAAATTTCTACCGCGGGTTAATAAGTGCGCTCTGGTTACCGTATTTCGTGGTCTTGCAACCAGGGCGCTAATTGCTTTGTGTGGGGGTTTATTTCGCGAAGAAATAGCTATGAGAAAACTAGATTCCCGTTATTTCAAACGATTACTTTGATAAGAATCCAATTCCTTTTCATTCACCAGCGGCCAACCTTCTTTATCCCAGTGAATGTTTAATATTTTTAGTTTTTGTAAATAGTTATCGGCCGTTTCGTAAGCGTGCAACACTAAATAATCTTTGCCGTCCCACGTGTACGCGCTGTTGTGACCAAGTCCGACCCAGTTTTTATTGCCTCTAATTAATAAGCTGCCGCCGCCGTCATTCATATCTTTACCCGAGCGATCAACATAGGGGCCGGTTACGCTTTTGGAGCGACCAACTACCAGATGATAAGTCGAGTTGGCGCCTTTGCAGCACAATCCCCAGGAGGCGAACAAATAATAGTATTCGCCCTTTTTCAGAATAAACGGGGCTTCAATTTCACCGGGGCCAGCGTTGCTGTTTGCACTTGCGGGCACCTGGTCGCGTTTGGCAATGCTATGCCACTCTTGTGGTTCAGCAGGCCGCGTCCAATCCGCGTTTAATTTGAAAACTTTTAATCCACTCCAAAAGGAGCCGAAGCTCATCCAGGCTTGGCCTTTTTCATCCACAATTACCGCCGGGTCAATGGCATTCCATGCATCGCGATTGGGTACTGATTGCAGCACTATGCCTTTGTCTTCCCAGCGGTAGTCGGGCGATGTTGGATCGAGTGTTTTGTTGACGGTGACTCCAATTGCCGAGGTGTTTTTGCCAAAGGCAGAGACGGAGTAATACAAATAAAACTGGTTGTTGTGCTGGATGATATCCGGCGCCCAGAGGTGCCCATTAAAACCTGGTGCGACTGATTTGGCCCAAACTGGCTCAGTGGCAAAGGCGCGATCCGACAATCGCCAGTTCACCTGATCTTTGGAGCTGTAAATGGTAATGCCCGGGCCGGTACTGAAGAGGTACCAGGTATCGCCTTCGCGCGTCATTACCGGGTCGTGTACGTCCACTTGTTTGGCATTAACCAATCCGGCAAGGCAGAGCAGGGTACTGGTGCCCAGCAGTTTCAGCACTTTGGTAATGGTTTTGCGCCCAAAGTCGGAGCGGGCAGGGGTAATTGGCGGCATTCTTATCTCTCTTGGTCTAATTCTCTGAATATGTAATATAATATTAAACTTTAAATAATAACAGTTAACTCCTGTTAAGTGGCCCGTTGCGATAGTGCGCTTACGCTGGCTGGAGACTGGACAGGAATGGGGGAATTTATGAAGTATGGTGCAGCTTTGTCATTGTTGGTTGTTTCGCTGGTGTTATCGGCCTGTGAAAATATGCCGGTTGAATCTTTGCGTAAACCTGAGCCCGCGATTCCAGAGTCTTTTATTCCACAGCGCGCCGATCCTTTTATTCATCGCACGCCTGATGGCCATTATTATTTTATTGCTACCGCGCCCGAGTTTGATCGAATCGAGTTGCGCACTGCCAATTCATTACCGGAACTAGCCAACGCTGAGGCTAAAACAGTTTGGCGCAAACACAGCAGCGGCGCTATGGGCGCTAATATTTGGGCGCCGGAGCTGCATTATTTTGATAACACCTGGTACATCTATTTTGCGGCGGGCGATGCAGAAAAGCCCTGGCTAATTCGAATGTATGTGCTGGCGAATCGCAGTACGGACCCGCTGCAAGGCCGGTGGGAAGAGTTAGGGCGAGTGAATACCGCGCGCGATTCCTTTGCGTTGGATGCCACCAGTTTTGCGCATAAAGGTCAGCGGTATCTGGTGTGGGCGCAAAAAGATCCGGAAGAGAAATTAAACTCGGCGCTTTATCTCGCCAAATTAATTTCGCCTACGCAGGTGGATAAGATTGAAGTGGAAATTTCCCGCCCGGAATTAGACTGGGAAATTCAAGGGTATAAGGTCAATGAAGGCGCGGCGGTGATTATCCGCAACAACAAAATCTTTATCAGTTATTCCGCCAGTGCGACCGATCACCGCTATGCCATGGGCTTACTCTGGGCGGACGCCGATGCAGATTTACTTAATCCAGCTTCCTGGCACAAGCTGCCCAAGCCGGTATTTAGTACTAACGAAACGCTGAATCGCTATGGTCCCGGTCATAACAGTTTTACCCTGGCGGATGATGGTCAAACTGACATTATGGTATATCATGCGCGCGATTATTTCGCCCTGCAGGGCACCCCGCTGACCGACCCCAATCGCCATACTTATATTCGCCGCCTGGAATGGACGAGCGAGGGATTTCCGGATTTCGGGCAGGCGAAAACTGACTAGAACAGAATCGCGTAAGACCGAAACCCTGAGCTAGAATCGCCTGAAATAGAATCGAAAAAAAGATCAAACACAATCAACCTAAAACCATTATTTGTGAGAGCAAACAGCCAATGACTTCGGCAATTACCCAACGTGTATTCGGCACCACGCCCGCAGGCGAAACGGTTACTGAATTTACCCTGACCAATAACAATGGCAGCATCGCCAAAATAATTAATCTTGGTGGCATCATCACTGAATTGCATGTGCGTGATAAAAACGGTCACTTGGATGATGTGGTATTGGGTTTCGACTCGCTTGAACCCTATTTGGACCTAGGCCCTTATTTTGGGGCGCTAATTGGTCGCGTAGGTAATCGCATCGCTAACGCCACCTTCATGTTGGACGGCGAGCGTTATTCGCTAACTGCAAACAATGGCAGTAATAATTTGCACGGCGGCCCTGTTGGTTTCGATAAAAAAGTCTGGGCTGCTGAAACTTTTGAAAATGCTCAGGGCCCAGGCCTGGTTTTGAAATTACTGAGCGAAGATGGTGACCAGGGTTTTCCAGGTAATTTAAATGTCGCTGTGACTTATCAATTCACCCACGATGATGCAATAGTCGTGGATTATTTTGCTACTACCGATAAAGCCACTCCGGTAAATCTAACCCAGCACAGCTATTTCAATCTCGCTGGAATTACTAAGGGTGGCGATATTCTCAGTCACCAAATGCAAATCTTTGCTGATCATATTAACGCGGTAAACGATGCGCAAATCCCCGTGGGTGAGCCTATGCCGGTTGCTGACACGCCATTTGATTTTCGCTCGCCGCAATTAATCGGCAGCCGTATTAATGCCGCGCACGAACAAATCAAAAACGGTTTTGGCTACGACCACAACTTCCTAATCAATCAAACTAACTATAAAGAGCTGACGCTGGCGGCGCGCGTTGAAGAGGCAACGTCGGGCCGAGTATTGGAAGTGTTCACCGAAGAACCCGGTGTCCAATTTTATTCCGGTAACTTTTTAGATGGCACCCTAACCGGCAAAGGTGTTACCTACCAAAAACGCACCGGTTTTTGTTTGGAGCCGCAACACGCCCCTGATTCAATTAATCAACCGCAGTTTCCGTCGATTGTGTTAAGGCCGGGTGAGGAATATAAAACGCGGACTATTTTTAAATTATCTGTAAGGTAGTATTTGATATTTGTTCCAATAAAAAGCCCTGCTCACGCGCAGGGCTTTTTTAGTTGATTTAAACCAAGTCAACAAGTTCGGAATATTTCAAAATTTGCTCATCCGCCGTTAATAATCGCAACGGCTCACAAAGGGTTTGAGCAACTAGCATTCGGTCAAAGGGGTCGCGATGAATATCCGGTAATCGTGCAGCCTGCTTTGAATGTTTGGCGGTTATAGGTAATTCGGTAAACCCGTTTGCCTGAATGCCTTCGATTAAATCGTCTATATCAGCTTCAAGTTTTCCTGCAGTAATTTTAATTCCCGCTTCCCAAATGGACGCACTGCTGATGTATACCTCAGTGGCGGTTGCGATGGTTTGCTTTGCTGCTTGGGAAAGTCTTGGGCTGTCCGTTAGCCACCATAAGTAAATATGGGTATCCAATAAAATACGCATCAATTTCCCTCGAAGGCGTTGAGAATCTCGTCAGGTAATGGTGCATCAAAATCATCGGCGATTTTAATTTTTCCCTTCAACGAGCCGGGTGTACGTACGGCTGGTGTTGACTCAATGGCAACTAGTTCGACTACCGGTTTTCCTGCTTTGGCAATAATGACTCTTTCACCTTGAGTGACAGCCTCGATTAATTTGGAGAAGTGAGTTTTGGCGTCGTGAATGTTGACGGTTTGCATACCTGGGTGCTCATTGTTTGAACTGATGGACTAATGTTAGTCCAGTTACAATGCTAACCGCAATCAATATCCAGAGAATCTCTGCTGGATCAATGTATAGACCCTTTCCCGCCTTGGCATTCCAGCCCTTTCTGGGTAAACTCTATTTGTCTTATAATATTAAGACAATAATAATCAACCCCTGCTAACAATAATGAACAGGTACCACTATGTATAAGCATTTACTGGCCGGTATTGGCCTTTTGCTCTGCAGTTTTACCGCCTCGGCGATTACCCTTTCCGGCCTTATCAACTCCCATGACCCTGGCACTATTACCAAAGATGGCAGCACCTATTTCCATTTCACCACTGGAACCGGGATCTGGTATTCAACGTCTACCAACCTGACCACTTGGACTGGTGGACCAAGCCCGGTGTTTACCACTTACCCTTCGTGGATTGCTAATAAAATTTCCGGCTTCAGCGGCTCTTTCTGGGCACCAGATGTCATTCATATGAATGGCTATTTCTATCTTTATTACTCGGTATCCACGTTCGGTACTTCGGTATCGGCAATTGGTGTAGCGCGATCGGCATCGCTCACTTCGCCCAGTTGGGAGGATCTGGGGATTGTGGTGGAGTCGTTTGGTGGCAGTGCGGAAATTAATGCAATAGATCCGGCGCTGTATCGCGATCATGACGGCAAAGTTTATATGAGCTACGGTTCCTTTTTTGGTGGAATCGGTATGGCGGAGATCAATCAATCCACCGGCAAACTAAATGGCAGTGTGACCAAAGTTTACGGCGGTAATCACGCGGATATTGAAGCGCCTTATATCGCACGCAATGGCGATTACTATTATTTGTTTATCAATCGCGGTGCCTGCTGTAAAGGTTCGAGCAGTACCTATTACGTGCAGGTTGCACGGTCAACATCGATTTATGGCCCCTACACTGATGTGCGCACCCTATTGCCCAACACCGACGGGAAATACAAAGGCCCCGGTCATATTGGTGTATTGAAACAAGACGGCTGTAATTACGTCTCTACCCACTATTACGATTTAAATGATAGCGGCAATGCCAAACTCGATATTTTAAAAATGACTTACAGTGATGGCTGGCCGACATTAACACGCAGTTTCTCGGTGGCAAGTTGTGGCGGTGTGAGTGATGGCTTGTATCGCATTACCGCGCGCCACAGCGGTAAAGATTTAATGCCCGCCGCAAAATCCAGCGCGAATGGTGCTCTGATCCAGCAAGAAACCTGGAACTCCTATCGCGCGCAGCAGTGGTATGTCATTAATCAGGGCACTGGCTATTACAGTTTGATTAACGCAGCGAGCTTGAAAAGTCTGGATGTGTATAACAACTCCACTGCTGCAGGAGCAAATATAGCGCAGTGGGATTACTGGGGCGGAGCAGGGCAGAAGTGGAGCCTTACCAGTAGTAGTGGCTATTACACCGTTAAATCGCAATTGAGTAATTTGCCGGTGGATATTTTAAATTTTAGCACGGCTAATGGTGCGCAAGCTATCCAATGGACTGCTACGGGCGCCACTAACCAGCAGTTTAGTTTGACGCGTTTGAAATAAAAAATGTAGGTTGGAAAAGCACAGCGCCTTCCGACATTAATCAGTGTTTTTGTACAAAATTAAATGTCGGAAGGAACCTTGGTATTTTCCAACCTACAAAAAAATTAAACTCACGATGAGATTTTTTATGAAAAAAATTGCCAGTGTTTTGTTCATCATGTTGTGTGTTGGATGTAGTCAACAGAAACTACCAGAAACCCTCTCCAGCCCCGACAAACAAATATCCGTGAAAGTGTTCATCACTGAACAAAATACTCTGGCCTACAGTGTTGATCGTGCTGCGCAAACTGTCATCCTGGCGTCGCCCTTAGGTCTGCAACTGGCCGATGCTGATTTTACCCAACAGGTAAAAATCGATACGCAATCGGTTGTTGCCAAGGTGACAGATACCTACAAAATGCGTGTTGGCTTGAAAAGTGAAATTCGCTATACCGCCAATGAGCAGGTTTTTTTTATCACTAATGCTCGTCAGCAAAAACTAGCACTCACTTTTCGTGTGTCCAATGATGGTGTTGCGTTTCGTTATTTAGTAAATGATTCGGCAGTTGCCAATAAACAATTTATTAAGGAAGTGACCGGCTTTCGCGTAGCACCTAGGGCTAGGGCGTGGCTGCAGCCCATGGCGGTGGCGCAAACGGGCTGGAGCAACACCAATCCCTCCTATGAAGAGCATTATCAAATCAATGTGCCTGTGGGTACAGAATCTACGTTGAAACAGGGTTGGGTTTTTCCGGCGCTGTTTAACTCGGGAGATAACTGGCTGGTTATTTCTGAAACGGGAATGGATGGTTCCTGGCATGGCTCGCATTTGCAGTTAGGTGCTGGCACCGGTGAGTATGTTTTGGCCCAGCCGCAAGCGCCTGAAGTATTTATTGACGAAGCGGGTAAGAAGGGCGCTCTGCTTGCCAGCGCAAAAAAGACATTGGTATCGCCCTGGCGAATTGTTGCGGTAGGTTCGCTTGCACAGGTTATGGAATCTACTCTGGGAACTGACCTGGCTGCACCCGCCATTAACGTTGAAAATGGTTTCATTAAACCAGGCCATAGTTCCTGGAGCTGGGCAATTTTAAAAGATGATTTCACCACCTTTGATGTGCAGAAAAAATTTATCGATTACGCGGCGGATATGCATTGGGATTACACGCTAATCGATGCCGATTGGGATAAAAAAATCGGTTATGAAAAATTAAAGGAGCTGGTGGATTATGCGGCGAAGAGAAATGTCGGCATTCTGGTTTGGTATAACTCGTCTGGCGACTGGAATCAAACGCCCTATAGCCCCAAGAGTAAATTAATTACCCGCAAATTGCGCGCTGCAGAATTTTCTCGTTTGCAAGCAATAGGAGTTAAGGGAGTGAAAATTGATTTCTTTGGCGGCGATGGACAATCTTTTATGCAGTATTACATCGATATTTTAACCGATGCTGCTGCACATCAGTTGCTGGTGAACTTTCACGGCGCCACGCTGCCACGCGGTTGGCAGCGTACCTATCCCAATTTAATGACGATGGAGTCCATCAAAGGTTTTGAATTCACAACCTTCTCCCAAGCGGATCAAGACCCGGTTGCACTGCATGTAGCAACCGCGCTCTTTACGCGCAATATCTTTGACCCTATGGATTTTACGCCTATGGTGTTTGGCGATATTCCCAACATCAAACGTGTGACTGAAAACTCTTTTGAATTGGCGGAATCGGTGTTGATGATTTCCGGCGTTCAGCATTTTGCGGAAATTCCCGAAGGTATGGCGACTGCACCGGATTACGTGAAAGCTTTTCTGCGTGAATTGCCGCGTGAATGGGATGATGTGAAATTCGTTGATGGATACCCGGGAAAATATGCCGTGCTTGCACGTAAAGCAGGTGATGTATGGTATATCGCGGGTATTAATGCAGAACAAGACGTGAAGAATTTGACGCTGGACGTAAGTTTTGTTGGGGATAAAAAAGGCTATGTAATTACCAGCGGAGAAAACCAACGCAGTTTTGTGCAGCGGGAAATTAATAGCAAAACGCCTGCGGCGATTAGCCTGCGACCCAATGCCGGGTTTGTTATGGTGTTGAAATAAAAGTAGATGTAACCAGTGAGAGAGAAAACACAATGAAGAAATTATTAACGAGTCTTTTGTTGCCGATCTTCTTGTTAAGTTGTGCAACAAAAGATTCTGATAAGACGAGTGCGGCTACTAACGCACCACCAACCCAGACGAATGCCAACACCTTTACCAACCCCATCTATCCGAACGGCGCTGATCCCTGGTTGGAATATTTTGCGGGTAATTATTATTTGACTACCACTACCTGGACTTCCCAGCTGGTGATGCGCAAATCGCCAACGCTTGCCGGCTTGGCAACGGCGACGCCAATTCATATCTGGTCGGAAAGTGAATTGGAGCGTTGCTGTAATTTCTGGGCATTTGAATTTCATCGTTTGAAAACGGAAAAGGGCTATCGCTGGTATGTAATGTACACCTCCGGCATTGCTGAAAATTATGATCGCCAACATTTGAGTGTCATCGAAAGTCAGGGGGACGATCCGCTTGGTCCTTACACCTATAAGGGCTCGCCTATGGCGGATTCCGGGAATATTGACGGCGATTTTCTGGCTCACAACGCGCAGCTTTATTTATTGTGGTCTGAATGGGTGAAGGACCAACAATCTATTTTTATCGCCAAAATGATAAATCCCTGGACGATTACCGGTGAGAAAGTATTAATTTCCAAGCCTGAATACGCCTGGGAAAAATCCGGTATGAAAGTGAATGAAGGTCCGGAAATTTTAAAACACAATGGCCGCACCTTTATGATTTACTCGGCGAGTTTTTGTAATACGCCGGATTATAAATTAGGCCTCATCGAATTAACGGGTGATCCATTAAAACCTGAGTCATGGAAAAAATCCGCTGAGCCGGTGTTTAGCAAAGCCAATGGTGTTTATGGCCCCGGTCACAATGGCTTTTTTAAATCGCCAGACGGTACAGAAGATTGGTTAATTTACCATGGCAACGCGAGTGAGAAAGAAGGTTGCAGTTCAACCCGTTCTTTACGTGCGCAGAAATTTACGTGGAATACGGATGGTACACCGAATTTCGGTGAGCCGGTCGAAGCCGGCAAACCGATAGCTTCCCCGGCCGGTGAAAATGGCCCCTTGGTTACCCAGGTGCAGGGCGCACAGGTGCAGTTGGTAAGCAAAGCCAATCACCAATGTATTGCCTTTGATACGGATGGAATAATTGCCTCTGCAGATTGCAATAATGAATCGGCGAGCAACTGGGTGCTGGATTACACCACCAACGGTAATTATCGGTTGGTGAATAAGGATGGAAAATTTTTAGCTCAAGGCGATGGTCATCAACGTGGAGCTAACAACAGCCATGGGCAGTGCTCGGTTGGGCAGGCCGATGAGTTAACTATTGCCCCCTGGCAAAACCAGCTCTGCCAGCAATGGCAATTGGTTCCACATGAACAGGGTTGGGTAAGTTTGGTCAACGCGCAAACCAAACAACCTATTCAATTCGCTAATTGCTCGGAGCCTGCTCCGGTAGCTGGGAAAAAATCAGTAGAGGATGTGCCGCAATTTATCGCACAAAAGCCCGCGTGCAGTTTATGGCGAGTTCAACCCCTGCAAGAAGTTGCGATCACCAGTGTGCAAAGCGGGAAGGCGATTAGTGTTGCGGGCGCTACCAAATCGGGCGCTAATATCGAACAGGATGAGTGGAAAAATATCGCTAATCAACGCTGGATCTTTGTGCACACGGAACAGGGGTTTTATTACATCCAGTCGGTAGCGAACGATAAACTCTGTATGAGTGTGGTGAATACTTCCATCGTGCCTGGCGCTAACATTGAGCTGGCCGCTTGCGGTGATAAGCACGCGCAATGGCAGGTTGATTTTCTTGTCGATGGGACTGTGAAACTTGTTAATCGTAAAAGTAATCTGGTTGTTGACCTGGCCCATTGTGGAGTGGCTAACCACACCAATATAGCGCAGGGCCAATGGCTGAATTCCAATTGCCAACGCTTTCAGATTAAGCCTATTCAATAGGCGTTAATCAACTATCGGTTTAATTCAGCGGCGCTTGTGAAATTTTCACCAGCTTCATCCCCCCAATTGGGGGGTGAGGCAGCTTGTCTGCGTGATTAGCATAATCATTCGTCCGAAATGCTTTGTGCTTGACGAGAGGCTATTCGGTGACAGTTGATCACGATATGAATCCAGGAAGATTTAAGGAGACTGCTATGAACCAGAAAGTTATAAAAGAGCACGAGGAAAAGTTGCTCGAGTTGCGGGTGCAAAGTTTGGAGGCTGAATTGGGTCGGCAAAAAGCACCTCCGGCGA
>JACCDS011181766.1_pt1 | contig 10371 bp, 9 predicted proteins | sample 7446441 | NCBI WGS metagenome assembly JACCDS01 (sample SAMN15323445, study PRJNA562643) | freshwater metagenome | isolation source: river surface water | place: USA:Blue River Watershed | collected 2017-08-17 | reverse complement strand
TCACCATTGGCATGCTGGTCTACCCCGGCATGTTCCTGCAGGATCTGGTCGGACCTCTGACGGTCTTCGAATCCCTGATGAACAAGGAAATCCATTTGCTCTGGAAGAACCTGGAGCCGGTCGGGAATGAAGGGGACGGTCCTGCGGCCCTGATACCGGTCAAGCCCACGACTACTTTCGCGCAATGTCCAGAGCAGCTGGACGTTCTGTTTGTGCCCGGCGGCATTCCGGGTACTTTCTCCATGATGGAAGACCCCGAAGTCCTGGCCTTCCTCAAAGCCAAAGGCCAGACGGCACGGTATGTGACCAGCGTCTGCACCGGCTCATTGATCCTGGGCGCTGCTGGCTTGCTCAAGGGTTACAAGGCCACGTCTTACTGGGAAACACGTGATGTGCTCAAAACGCTCGGCGCCATTCCCACCCGAGGACGGATCGTGGTGGACCGCAACCGCATCACGGGTGGAGGGGTCACCGCAGGCATCGATTTCGGCCTGAAGCTGGTGGCCTTGCTCAAAAGCCGTCTCTACGCAGAAACAGTCCAGCTGTACCTGGAATATGACCCCCAGCCTCCATTTCAGGCGGGGTCGCCGGAGAAAGCCCCACCTTTGGCCAGACAGTTCCTCAAAGACATGTTCGCCGGGATGCGTGCCAATGCCTTCGAAACGGCCAAGCGTGCGGTGAGCCGGTTGTAATACAAACCGACGAACGGGAAATACCGTCAGTTTCCTGCCATGGGCACTCTGGTTTAATGCCATCCATCGGCATCGAGGAGCCCCCCATGAGCGATACATCTGCCTTCGGTTTTGGAAAATTCGTCCCCGGATTCGACTTCCTGCAAAACCTGGCCAAGTCGGCCAGCGGACCGGCTGCCGCCACGGGGGCGGTGCCCGGCATGTCCAGCTGGGTGGCCCCCACATTGAGCGTCGAAGAACTCGACAAACGCATCCAGGAGCTCAAGGCGGTGCAGTTCTGGCTGGAGCAAAACGGCAACGCGCTCAAGGCCACCATCCAGGCGCTGGAGGTGCAGAAGATGACGCTCACCACCCTTCAGGGCATGAACGTCAACATGGCCGAACTGGCCAAGGCATTCACGGCGCGTGTGCCTGAGGCTGCGGCACCTGCACAGACGGCGCCCCCCGAACCTGCACCTCAGCCTGAAGTGCAAGCTGAGCCGGCGGCACAAGCCAAGCCCAAGGCCAAACGAGCAGGGAAGTCACAGGCGAGCACGTCCGAAACTGCAAAGACCGTGGACCCGATGCAGTGGTGGGGCTCACTCACCCAGCAGTTCCAAAACATCGCTGCCGCCGCCATGCAGGACGCCGCCGCACAGGCCATGCAAGCCAAGAGCCCTGCCAACCAAAGTCCGGCGTCCAGCAAACGCCAGCCCGCCGGTAAATCCACACCGCGCAAGGCGGCAGGCCAGAAACCAGCGGCCAGCAAGACACGCCGCCCTCGCGCATGAAGCTCTTTCCCTGCGGCCATGCCACGCACCCGCAATGGCGCATGGCCGCCGGGCTGGCCATCGCACAGCTGCGCGCGCAGATGGCGCTGCCGGACTACGCCAGCGCTCCGTCGCTGGGCCTGCTCTACATCACCGACCATTACGCCAGCGATGCGCAAGCCATCCTGGACCATGTGCGACAGGAGCTGCCGCAGGTGAGCGACTGGGCCGGCACCACCGGCGTGGGCATCTGCGCGCACCAGGCCGAATACTGGGACGAACCGGCACTGGCCATCCTGCTGTGCGATCTGTCACCGGAGCACTACCGCGTCTTCTCGGGTGTGGCCCCCTTGCCCGCCCCGGGCGCTGGCGGCTGGCAGGCGCGCACCGCGCTGGTCCATGCCGAGCCACAAACACCCGAGCTGGCCGAACTGCTGGCCGAACTGGCCGACCGCACCACCGAGCGTTTTCTGTTTGGCGGCCTGGCCTTGGCCCGCGGCGATGCACCCCAGTTTGCCGTGCAGGGCGCAGCCCCCGGCGGCTGCTTTGTGGGCGGGCTCAGCGGCGTGGCATTTGCACCGCAAGTGGCCTGCCTGACGCAGCTCACCCAGGGTTGCCAACCGGTCGGCGCCGAGCACACGATCAGCCAGGCGGACGACCTGGTGGCGCTCAAGCTGGATGACGAGCCCGCGCTGGACGTGATGCTGCGCGAGCTGGGCGTTTCGCTGGACGAGCCCCAGAAAGCGATCGCCGTGGTGCGCCAGACCCTGGTCGGCCTGAGCCTGCCCGGCGATGACGCGGTGGGCCGCACCGGCCATCTGCAGCAGGATGTGCGCGTGCGCCACATCGTCGGCCTGGACCCGATGCGCCAGGGCATTGCGCTGGCCGAGCACCTGCAGCCCGGCATGGGCCTGGTGTTCTGCCGCCGCAACCCGCAAGCCGCGCGCGCCGACCTGACCCGCATCTGTGCCGAACTGCGGGAAGCACTCGAACCCGAAAGCCTGCCACTGGAGGCCGCGCTGCTACAGGCCGATCAACCGGCACAAACCACCCCTGCGGCAGGACGACGCATCGCAGGCGCCATTTACGTGAGCTGCACCGGCCGCGGCAGCGGCCACTTCGGTGGCCCGAGCGCCGAGATGCAGATCATCCGCCACGCGCTGGGCGCAGTGCCGCTGGTCGGCTTTTACGCGGCAGGCGAAATCGCCGGGCACCAGCTCTACGGCTACACAGGGGTACTGACGGTGTTTGTCAGCGACTGACCAGTCCTGCGGTGCGCATGGAGCAGGTCACTTGGGCGCGAAGCTCGTGCAGGTTGAAGATTTGACCACGCTGGGTTCAGGTGGGTTACGGACAATTCCTGCGGGAATGTGTTTGGCCGCAATCGACCCAAAGCAGTCTTTCATGTTGACATAGTAAATGGCTGGTTACGTTCGAGCCATATCCTGCGCTTTACTACCGCCCGCGACCGAGTAGGTGATTGGCAACTTGCGTGTAGCCAAAAACTGCTCCAAGGTCTCACCACGAAAAGCGGCGTAAACGGCCGGATTGGGCACGCCGAGCACGGCAGCCATTTTTTCGAGGACAAAGAAGATCGCACCACGGCGGATCATCTCGATCCACTTACGGCCACGGATCAGGTCTTTCTCTTCTTCGCTAAGGCCATGTTCGGTAGCCAGGGCTTCAAAGTCGCTCACAAACCGCTCGCGGTGCTCGGGCTTGACCAGAGCATGCAAAAAGCGGTTGATGCGCAGGTTGGCTTGGCTGCGCGCGTGGGTAAAGGGGTAGGTGCCTTGCAGGGCGTCAGCGCCTTCTAGTTCCTGGCCGATGTGCTGGCGGTGCACTTGCACGGCCGCCGCATCGGGTTCGCCGCCAAGATCCTCGAACACCAGCGTGGCAATATTGGTGACCGACGGTGCGTAGGTTTGCTTGTGGACCAGCTTGACCTGATCGGACAGCGCGCCGCGCATGATCAGCCACATGATGACTTCAGCGCCTTCCATGCCGCCCTTGGCAGCGTATTCGGCTATTCGCATGTTCACGAGTTGATCAGGCGCTTTCTCCAGCAGATCCAGGAATTCCGCGTCCCACGCTTCATTGAGGAAGCCTGCACGCTCACCATGCACTTGGTGTGACAATCCCCCCGTAGCCATGATGGCGACATTCAGGTTTTCTGGGTAGCTTTCAATGGCGCGACGCAAGGCCTGGCCCAGCTTCCACATCCGTTTGGCACTGGGCACTGGCAGCTGCAGCACGCCGACTTGCAGCGGCACCACCTGGCCCAGCCAAGGACCACGCTCGTCGCCCAACATGGACAGCGGCGACAAAAAGCCATGGTCTACCGGCTTACCTTGAAAAAACGACATGTCGAACTCATCGGCTACCAGGGACATACCGATGTGCTGCGATAAACCCAAATGACCGATGGCTGGAGACACCTCGCGCGGACCACCACCCTCGTCCGCCGCCGTATAACGGTCGTCGATGCCCAGCACAAAAGCCGAGTAGTGATCAAAAAAGAAAGACGTGATGTGATCGTTGTAGATCATGAAGATCACGTCGATCTTCTTGTCGTTCACCCAGCCACGGATGGCATCGAAACCGTCAAAAATTGGCTTCCATTCCGGGTCGTTATTTTTACCAGTATCTTTGGCGAAGCCGATGGTGGGGGAATGTGAAGCGCCAATGCCGCCGACGATGCGTGCCATGATTCGTTGATGTCCTGACTGATTGATCTAGATGCGACACGCTGCGCTAGCGTTCTGACTGTTTGTGACTCTTGGTTATTCCAAGGCAGAGAAGCCCGAGGCCCTAACGATGCGCCCCCAGCGATCAGTCTCTTTGCTCATTTTTTCCAGGAAGCTGGTTCCGCAGACATCCGGAGTTGGGTTAAGGCCTGCTGCTGCCATTCGTGTTTTGAACTCAGGATTTGCCAGCATTTGCTGATGCATTGCTATCAGACGCTGCGTGACCCCTGCCGGAACACCTTTGGGTGCCGACAGTCCGAACCAGACGGAGGTTGTCAGTTGGGACAAACCGACTTCAGCGACCGTAGGAACATCTGGCAGCAGTGCTGAACGCTTCTCGCCAGTGGTTGCGTGGGCGATGAGTTTGCCCACCTTGATGTGCGGAGCAGCTGTTGCTATCTGCACAAAACCCAAAGGAGCAACGCCGCCGATCATGTCGGTGATCTGTGGGGGGCTGCTTTTATAGGGAATGTGGGTCATTTCCACATCCAGCAATTCCGACCATTGATACCCTAAGAAATGTGCTGGTGAGCCGGGAGAGTAAGACGAATATGTCGGGGGTGTTTTCTGGGCTTTAGCCCATTGGGCCAGCTGGCGATAGTCTTTCGGTCCCAATGGCGGGTAGGTCGCCAGTACCAAAGCTGCATCGACACCTTGGCAAACCTGCGTGAAGTCGCTGGCTTTATATTGCGCACGCGGATTTGCGTTAGGTGTGATCGTCATCATACCTGCCGTATTAACCAGTAAGGTGTAACCATCTGCTGGTGCACGCAAGGCCTGTTGAGCTGCAATCATGCCCCCAGCCGCAGGAATATTTTCAACCACAACAGGCTGGCCCAGAGCTTTTGCCATGTGATCCGACAAAGCCCTAGCGTACACATCGGGAGGGGCGCCTGCCGTAGACGGCGCTATCAACTTGATCGGCTTTTCTGGCCATGCCTGTGCATGCAGCATTGCTGAACTCAAACCGAGGATGAGCAAGGTTGAAAATTTTCGGATTTTCATGTCTGTGTCTCCTTTAAAAATCGGGTGTTAAACCTTCTGGCAGTGCGAGCTCAGTCCAGCGCAGCCTTTCCTTTGGTGCTCACGCCAGCTAGTCAAGTCTCCGCTGTTGATGGATGTCAATTCACATGGCGTGAATGGGCAACGATTTTGAAAAGCCCACTCCATGCTGCCAAGATGCCAGGATCACGGCCGCGATAACATGGAGTTATCACAAACTCCTGGGTGCGCCATGAAACTTACCGCCCTTCAAGCCCTGGTCGCCGCCATCGAAGAAGGCAGCTTGCGCGCTGCTGCACGCCGCATCGGGATGTCGCAACCAGCCCTCACAAAGCTGGTGCGCGAGCTGGAAATCGAGTTGGCCGCACCTCTTCTTGAACGACACTCGCAAGGCGTACGCCCCACGCCTCAGGGACAGGTGCTGTTCGAGCACGCCATCAAGGTGGCACGCGAACTGGCCAGCGCTACCGACCAGATCCAGCAGCTCGGCGGACAGATGCGTGGCGAAATCAATGTAGCCGCCGTTCCCGTGGCCATGATGTTGCTTATCCCCGAAACGCTGCGCACCTTCAGTCGGGCTTACCCGGACATACGGCTGCGCGTGAGTGAAGAGCTGTTTGTCGAGCAGCTGCAAAAACTGCGCAACGGCCAGGTGGACCTGGTCGTGGGCGGCATTCCCGATGGCCTGCCCAGCGGTGAATTCATGACCGAACAGCTGATGGAAACCACTATGGTGGCGGTGGCGCGGCGCGGCAGCCGGCATGCACGGGCACGGCGCCTGGCCGAATTGGCCGAAGCATCATGGGTCTACACGGGTACTTCGGTGCAGACCGGGTATGCGAGCCGTCTGTTTGAGACCCATGGCATGGCGGCACCTCCGGTGGGCGCTATGGTGAACTCAACTCTGGCGCTGATGGCTCTTTTAGGCTCCGGTGATCTCCTAGGCCTAATGCCTGAGCAGATCGTCGCACATCCACTCGGGCAGGATATTGTGCGCGTACCACTTTTGGAGCCAGGCTTGCCGTTGTCAGTGGGCGTCATCATCCGTAGTGGATCGGTGGTGTCCCCAGCCATCCGACAATTCATCGCGCACCTACACCGAGCCGCACATCAACTGTCTACCAACAGCCAAGCCGATCATTGAGCAGATAGCCGCAGAATTTCACAGGCTCCAAGCGGTGATCTACCCAATCATTCGATGACGGCTATTGGCCGCAAGCAGCCCATCAATCCAGCAAAGTGACAGGCCGCTTCTTGCCCCTATCAGTCACTCATCACTCAGAGCCAGACCCAAAACAGCAAACATGCCATCGCCAGCAGCAGGTCTCAAATGGCTCGCGCCTGGTCACGCCTGAAGTTCGAGTGAAAGGAGTTGAACTGCTGCGGGTATCAGGTCCAGGTGATAGCGCATCTTATGCAGAGGCAGCCGGTACATTGAGTGCGTCTTGATCCTGCAAGGCGCGCTGCAAAATTCAACAGCAGCCTACTTCCTCAAAGATCGTCATCCCACCCGTCCTCCACCGCATCCAGCAGAAGCCCCCCTGCGACGACGCCGGCCGTCACCCCCAGGCCCACAGCCGCCCCGGTGGTGCTGAGCTGCGCCAGCAGACCGCGGCCCCAGACGCCGTTGTGATGGCTGGCCGCTTGCGCTGCAGTGCGCTGTGCGCTGGCGGCTTCGAGCGAGGCCGCGGAGTCTTCCTGAGGACCCTGCAGTTCGGCCAGACGGATTTGCGCTGCCTGCAGTGCCGAGCTCAGCGCCATGGCGCGCTGCACCAGCAGGTACAGCGCATCGGGCTGGCCTGCACACTGCGCCAGGATCAGCGACTCGGCCGCAAGGTCTTTGTCGGTCACGCGTGTGCGCAGTAAGGGCTGCAGGAACTGCAGCAGTTCGTCACGTTCCTGTCGGTTCATGGTCGTGGCCTCCCGGCTGGTGCCGTGGGTGTTGCAGCTCATCCGGCACCGTACCGGCTGGGTGAAGGGCCTGCAGCCTGGGCTGCATGACCCTGAACCAGAGCCACGGGACGGCCGCCAGCAGCACCATCCCGGCATAGCCGGTGGGCATTTGCGGCGCCCCCGGGGTGGTTTGCAAGGCATGCCCCTGCAGGCCCGGGGCCAGGTGGTGGTGCGCATGGCGGGGCAGGTTGAACAGCAGCGCATCACTCAAGGCATTCGCGCAGTCCCAGGTGTGCCCGGGGCCCATGCGCTCAAGGCCGTCTGCCGTGGTCCGTCGCCGCAATCCCCAATGCTCGATGTAGTCCACCGCGCTGACCAGAAAAATCGCCGTCAGAGCTTGCAGGGCCCAGAACACCACGGCATTGAAGCCGCCCAGCAGGCCCAGGGCTACTGCCACCAGGGCTGTGATGCCGATCAGCACCCCGGCTTCATGCCAGCGCGCCGCGGGGTGATGGCTCAGGCGCCAGCCGTTGACATAGACGCCGCGCCAGTAACGCGGCATGAAGCGGTAGAGCGATTCCTGGGCACGCGAGGTGGCGGGGTCGTCAACAGTCGCTGCGTGGCGATGATGACCGCGGTTGTGCTCCACACGGTAAGGTCCCCAGGCCACCAGCGCCAGCAGCAGGCGGGACAGCCATTGGTCGACCGTGGCTCGTCGGTGGCCCAGTTCGTGCGCCAGCACGATGCCGGTGCCGCCACTCACATAGCCCATGGACAAAGCCAGCCAGAGCCATTGCGCGGTGGCCAGTGTGCTGGTCATGAGCGACAGCATCAGTATCTGGCCCATCACCGCCACCATCAAGACCCTGAGCAGCCAGACCGCATCGATGGGGAAGCCGCCTTTTTGCGACTTCAGGAGCCACTCCCCCAGGGGAACCAGCACCGCGCCGACCAGCAGCCCCAGCCAGTGCAGGTCCAGGGCAAAGCCCGCCGCCGGCAGGCTGACGAACAAGGGCGGCAGGAGCCAGGGCCCTGCCCTGCGTGCGCTCAGCATTGGCTTGAAGTCTGCGGGTACAGGCAGCCTTGCGGTGCGAGCTCAGACCCAACGGGCTGCCAGGACAAGCCGGTCACAGCCGCACCGACCAGACTCAGAGACCCAGCATTTTTTTGGCTTCGGCCAGCAGACGCATGGACTCGGTGTGCTGGCCCGCCTTGTGGGCGGCTTCACCATCGGCTCGCAGCTTTTTGACCTTGGCCATATCGGCGTCCATCATCTTGGGGGCCATGGCCAGTTTCGCGTCCACGGCTTTCATTTCACCCGGACAGCCATGCGCAAACGATGTCGAGGCTGCAGCGCTCAGGCACAAGGCCAGGAAAAGTTTCTTCATGGAAAACTCCTCAATGGGTTAATGGAAACGGCATGCTACGAATTTCCGGATCCCCTTTGTTCATGAGGGTTGAGCAGATCGCCGCACCGGTTCAAGGCCAGGCAGCACAGCGCCATCAGTCCGATAGATCGAGCTGCCACAACGGCCGCAGCGCCCACAGCCCCAGCGCCGGGCCGATCGCCAAGCCGGTCAGCAGCCAGCCCAGCGGCACCCATTCGGTCAGCGCCACAAACAGCAGGATGCTCACAATGCTGATGCCAAAACCGATGCTGTTGGTCAGGGTCAGCACACTGCCCACCGCATGCGGCGGTGCGTTGCGGGCGGTGAGGGTGGAAAACTGCGGCGAATCGCCCGCCACACTGATGCCCCAGACCAGCATCCAGGCGTAGAACACCGCATCGCTGGCCTGCAGCAGCCAGGGCGCCAGCAGACAGCACAGGCCGCTGGTGCCCAGCAGCGTGCCCGCCACGCGGGCGCTGCCCCAGCGCCGCGCCGCGTGCCCGCCGAAGGCACAGCCCAGCGCACCACTGCCCACCATGAAGAAGGCCGCCCACGACAACTGCACGCCGCCCAAGCGCGTGGCCAGGATCAACGGCATCAGCACCCACACGGTGTAGAGCTCCCACATGTGGCCAAAATAGCCCAGCACCGAGCTGCGCACCCGTGCATCGGTCCACAGCGTACCCAGCGCCTGCCATTGCAGGATGTTCAAGGGGGTGCCCCGGGCCTGCGTCTGCGGCGGCTCACCCAGGGTCAGGATCAGCAGGCCGCCGAGCGCCGCAAGCGCAGCCACGCCCAGCATGATGCCGGGCCAGGGCAGGGCATCGGCCAGGGCGCGCAGGCCGTGGGCGCTGGCCGAGCCCAGCACCAGCGCACCCACCAGATAACCCAGCGCCGCACCCAGGCCCTGGCGGTACCACTGCGACGCGATCTTCATGCCCACCGGGTAAATGCCGGCCAGAAAGAAGCCGGTGGCAAAGCGCCAAGCCAGCAGCGCGTCGAGCTGTGCCACCATGGACCAGGCACCCACTGTGCAGCCGGCACCGGCCAGCGCGCACAGCACAAACACCTTGGGTGCACTGAAGCGGTCGGCGATCGCCAGCAGCGCAAACACCAACGTGCCCAGAATGAAACCGAACTGCAGCGCCGAAGTGAGCGTGCCCACCGCAGTGGGCGGCCAGCCAAAGCTGCGCTGCAGATCGGGCATGACGGCATTGACCGCGAACCAGAGCGAGGTGCCGGCGAACTGGGCCAGCACCAGCACCGGCAGGACGTGGCGGGGAACGGGCGACATGGCACTCACTGTAGCCGCGTACCTGGTGCAGGCCTGTCGCTCAGGCGGTCGGGTTACACCCCGCGCGCCCTGTCTGCCTTGAACTGCGCGCGGAAGACGCTGAACTGCCCAGCATCCAGCGCTTCGCGCACCTCGCGCATCAGGTTGAGGTAATAGTGCAGGTTGTGGATGGTGGTCAGCATGGGGCCGAGCATTTCGCCGCAGCGGTCCAGGTGGTGCAGGTAGGCGCGGCTGAAGCCGTCGCGGCCGCCCTGGTCCCAGGCTACGCCCGAGGTGCCCGCGCAGGCATGGCAGGTGCAGCTGGGGTCCAGCGGTTGCGGGTCGCTCTTGTGGCGGGCGTTGCGCAGTTTCAGGTCGCCATAGCGGGTGAACACCGTGCCGTTGCGTGCGTTGCGCGTGGGCATCACACAATCAAACATGTCCACGCCCTCGGCCACACCCTGCACCAGGTCTTCTGGCGTGCCCACGCCCATCAGGTAGCGCGGCTTGTGCGCAGGCAGGCGGTGCGGCGTGTGCGCCATGATCTGCAGCATCTGCTCTTTGGGCTCGCCCACGCTCACGCCGCCGATGGCGTAGCCGGGGAAGTCCATATCCACCAGCGCTTCC
>JACCDS011934077.1_pt1 | contig 10373 bp, 8 predicted proteins | sample 7446441 | NCBI WGS metagenome assembly JACCDS01 (sample SAMN15323445, study PRJNA562643) | freshwater metagenome | isolation source: river surface water | place: USA:Blue River Watershed | collected 2017-08-17 | reverse complement strand
GTAGCGGGTGTTCGTCCTCCTCATCCAGCAGGGCAAATTTTTGCACCGTGGTGAAGATGATGCCGCCCGCCTGACGCGAGGCCAGCATCTCGCGCAACTCATCGCGGCTGCCCGCCTGTAATGGCGTGGTCTTGAGCAAATCACCGGCCGCGCAGAAGGTGGCAAACAGCTGGCCATCCAGATCATTACGGTCCGTCACCACCACCAGCGTCGGGTTCTTCATTTCCGGTTGTTGCAGCAGCTTGCCCGCGTAGCAGGCCATGGTGATACTCTTGCCAGAGCCCTGCGTGTGCCACACCACACCGGCCTTGCGCGAGCCCGGCTTCACCTTTTTGCCGTAGGTGGCGCGCTCTTCCCGCACCTCCAGCGAGCCCTTGTCAGGCGAACTCGCCGCGATCACCGTGGCGCGCACTGCCTCACGCACGGCATGGAACTGGTGATAGCCCGCGATCTTCTTGATCACCGCATCGCCATCCTGCTCGAACAGCACGAAGTGGCGGATGTAATCGAGGAACAGCTCCGGCGCAAAAAAACCGCGCACCACGGTTTCCAGTTCCAGTTGCAGGCGGGGCCGGTCATCTTCGCTGGCGATGGTGCGCCAGGGCAGCATCCGCTCGGCGTTGGCTGTCAGCGAGCCCACCCGCGCCGTCCAGCCATCGCTGACCACCAGCGCCTCATTGCTGTTGAACAGATCGCTGATTTCATCCTTGTAGGTTTGCAGTAGGTTGAAGGCATCCCAGACGTCGGTCTGCTCATCGGCCGGGTTCTTCAGCTCGATCACCGCCAGCGGCAGGCCATTGATGAAGACCACCAGATCGGGCCGTCGAGGCTGCTTGGTGCCTGTGACTGTTAGCTGGTTGATGACCAGAAATTCGTTGTGCTGCGGGTTGGCGAAATCGATCAGGTGCACCAGATCGCTTTTCTTTTCGTCCCCTACCGTGAACTCCACAGCCACACCCGAAAGCAGCAGCCGGTGAAAACTACGGTTGCGCACCACGGCCTGCGGCTCGCTGATGGTTTGCACAACGTGTACAGCCTGTTCCAGCGCAGCGGTTGGAATGTGCGGGTTGATCCGACCCAGGGCCGCCAGCAGCCGGTCACGCAGGATCACCTGCCGGTAGTCAGCCCGCTCCGGGCTTGCGCCGTCGGGCGCGATATCCGGCCCATGCACAAACTGCCAGCCGGCTTCCTGAAACCAGCCAATGCAAAGGTCTTCAAGTTGTTGTTCGTTCATCATGGCTGTGCCAACTCCCTGAGTTGTGCCAACCATGCGGCAAAGAACGCACACTCAGCCTCAACCTTGGCTAGCCCAATCTTCTGGGCAGCTATGGGACCATGCCTACGCTTGCGATAACTGGGGTTGTTCAATTCACGCTCGAGATGCGCAGCAGGTTTGGTTTCCGGTCGGTCGTTGATGTGTTCGGGTGACTCGGCCGAAGCACGCGCCGCCGCCAGAGCATCACTAGCCGCCTGCCAGCCCGGCTCGACACGGGTCAATGTCGGCACATCGCTGAACAGCAGCGCCTCAAACTCATACGGCTGGATGTAGGGGATGAACCGGCCTCGCTGGCAGCCGGCCTCGGCCACCACATCGGCGTGCAGGGCTTGTTTCAGTACATCCAATCGCCGTGGCAAGTCGGGCTGCGCTCTCGAAGCATCAAAACCGGGAAAGCCGCTGTCCAGGCGATATAGGTCAAATAAGGTCGTGACCACCGGCGCACTGTTCTGCCGCAAGGTATTGCGCAAGTGGCGTTTAACCCGGTCGTACTTCAAGGCACCGCCTTTGTGGCCGTGAGAGGTCTCAACCATTTCGGGGATCAGGTTCAGGCCCAAGTCGTAGAACGACGGCGCCAGCACATCCCGCACGAAGGTTTCTTCGGTCTGCCCTTCGCAGACGATACACACGCGCCTCATCGGGTCGGCCTCCCGCCCAGCACGTTGCGCTTCCACAGGTCACCGAGGTTATAGTCTTCCAGCCATTCCTTCAACTCTTCCGGGTCCAGCCGCTTCAGTAGCGTGGCACCACTCTCTCGCTCCACAACCACCACGTCTTGAGGCTCAAAGGCGTTGAGCAATTCCACCGACTGGGTGGAAACGATCACCTGCTTGGTTTCGGCCACCTGCTTGAGCATGTCCGCCAGCAGGTTGATGGCATAGGGGTGCAAACCCAGCTCAGGCTCGTCAATCAGCACCGTGTCAGGTAACAGATGGGTGGGCTGCATCAGCAGCGTGGTCAGGCAGATGAAGCGCAGCGTGCCATCGGAGAGCACATGAGCCTTGTACGGCGTGTCCGGATCGGTCTGCTCAAACCACTCCAGCTCGATGTTTTCAGGCAATGGATCACGGATGACAAAACCACCGAAGAAGGGCGCAGCCAGCTTGATGGTATCCATGATGCGCTGGTATGCATCCGGATAAGTTTTTTTGAGCTTGGCCAGATACGCGGCCAAGTTATCCGCCGCTGGTTTTAAGCGAAGGTTGTCGTTGCTGCCATGCGGGCACTTTACAGCAGCGGAGTCGCCCGTGTCGTGGAAATGGTACTGCCGCCAGCTTTGCATTGCGGGTCGCACATAGGTGCTCACTGCCTGCTGGTCATCACGCAACTTGGCTTCATCGTGTGCCGTGCCCAGTGGGATAGCCTTGGCCGTGTAATGGCCGTCGATCCAGGTCTCCTCGCGGCTGAAAATCAGCCGATTGTCTGCTGTGGGTGTCAGGCTGATGCGGTAGCCGTTGCTTATCTGGTAGCTGTTTTTCTCGAAATAGATTTCAGCGTCGATCTGCTGAGTACGCTTGCGACTGCCATGCAGCAGGGCATCCGGCCCGCCTTGTTTCTGCACAAAGGTCTGCAGATTGCCATCGGCCAGTGCTGCCAGCAGCTTGAAGATACCGATGAAGTTGCTTTTGCCTGCGCCGTTAGCACCGATCAGCACGTTGAGGTTGCGCAGTTCGAAGGATTCCAGCTTGGCGATGGACTTGTAGCCACGCAGGGTGACGGTTTTGATTTTCATTAGAACGCTCCCCCATCAATCACGACATCGAGCCTGGCCAGTGTCATCACCTGCTCAACCACCTGTTCCCGTAAGGTTTGCGGGTAGCCGTATTTGCGCAACACCACCCTTACCACGTTGCGTAGTCGGGCCTGAACGGCATCGCGGGTTTCCCAGTCCACCACCTTGTTCTTGGCGATGGACGCGGCCAACTCTTCAGCCATCAGTGCAATGCGCCCTGGTTCTACTTGCTCCGCGCCGGCAGGCTGCCGCAGAACGCCCTCGATGCTGGTACGCGTGGAAACTGACGCTGTCGACGGAATCACTTCTGCATTCACCTGATCGGTTGCCGTCACACTCTCCGTCATCGTGACCTCATGGTGCTTGCCGCGCTGTTGTACTGCCGCCGCCATCTCGGCCTCTGTAGTGATGACGTTGCAGTATTCAGAAGCCCCGAGCAAATCAGGGAACAGGCTGGCGTGGTGCACGTTCATGCGCCGCAGGTGGCGCAGACAGGCATCGCGTTCTTCGTTACGGATGTAAATTTTGCAGATGTAACGGGCCAGGATATCCGGCTGCTCATCTTCCGATGCTGAGCGCAGTTCTTCGTCGTCAAACAGCTCGTCATCGGCCAGTACAGAGGCCAGCTTGTTCTCGATGGTGGCGTCGGTGGGCGAAAAGGTGAACAGCCCAGCCTGGTTAACCAGGCGCCCGTGGTCGTCTCGACGCGGTTCCCACAAACGGATGCCGGTTTCGGCTTCATGGTCGGTCAGAAAGCTTTTATTGAGCACATACACCGCGCGGTAAGGATTAGCTGCTTCCTCCTTGCTGTCGTCCTTGTGAAAGGCGAAGAACAACGCCACATAGGGCGAGTAGGTCCAGTCCAGCAGCGGTGTCATCAGACCGTGGTGCTGGCCTACTGACCACAGTTCGTCATCCTCATCCACCATGGCCGCATCGTTGAGACGCCCACGCACCGCGCGCTTGAAGCGCTCCATTTGCGCCTGAGCCAATGCCTCGGTGACGATGCCGTTGGTGGTCAAGCGCCCCAGCGTTGGCATCAAGCTCCAGTCAAAGCGGCGATGCCCGCGAAACACCAGTTGCACGCCGGGACGGTTGAAGAAATCGCTCTCCAGCAGATCGGTGAATTCGCGCCAGGATTCCAGCCGCGTGACCGGGATGCGCCCATTGATGGCGTCGGCCATGATTTCGAAGCGGTTGCCGCTGCCGCCTGTCGCCCATAGTGGAATTTTCTCGAAAGCGTCGCTGGGCTGCGGCGCTGTGACCTCGGCTGAAATGGACATGGTATCGCTCAAGCTTCGGCCTCCGCTATGGCCTCGGTGACCGACAACTCGCCGCAGAGGAGTTTGGGGAGGAGGGTATCGCGCAGATCAGCAAGAATTCTTGACTCACTGGAATAAAGATTTCTTAACCAATTTTCCGAAACCTTTTCCAATTCATTTAGCAATTGTTCTCCAGGCAAAAGAATTGGATGCATCATCAATCCCTTGTCATTTAGGTTTGGGACTGAAGTCCCATTAATGTAATTCTGTATTTCACCGCCATCGAATAAGCCCCACAGGATGCGATCCAAGTAGATTGCCTGCGACGAACTCTTGCATCGGAATCTTTTTACAAAGTTTGAATAGATAACGGGATGATCAACTAAACCTGCTAGCAAAGGAGATGCATACAAGGGCCTCCCACAAGGACCAGCGCCAGAACCCCCAATTAATAGATCAGTACTCTGAATAAGGCGTTTTTCTATGCTGGTCTTCTTTACCCAACGTATGGGGGCCTTGGGACAATCACCCGAAGTACGTAGGTGCTCTAGGTCAACGCCACGGAGGCATACTGCCTGGGCGTACTCCTCGTTTTCCGGCTGATCTTTCCCCCAATCTCCACCAATTGTTACTGAGGCTAAGTCACCTATCGTCCCGGCGTTCCACCCCATCGGAATCTTCCCCAGCTCCGACTCCTCCATCTCATCCGGAAAAAGCGCGGCAGTGGCGGCAAGTTGTTCGTATTGCTGGGGCGGCAGGGCGTCGAGTTCAGCATCGGGTTTTCCGCTGATGGCGCTCATAGCGGCGCGCAGCGGGTCGCGGCCATCAGCGATGGCGGCGATTTTGGCTTTGACGGGGTCGAAATCGACAAACCACGACTTGAAAATGGCTTGCGCCATGGCTTCGAGGGTTTGATTGATGCGGCGGTTAAGATCGATTTTGTCGTCGAGCTTGCCAAGCACATATGTTATGGCTCGCTTGACTCCTTCATCATTTGGGACTCTAACGGGAAAGTCTCTCAGCGCCCCTAGGGGAACGTAGGCTTGCGTTGTACCTCGCGAGTGCTGACGAATCAGTGCCTGTGCTTGTGGGCTGGTTAAGTAGTAATAGAGCCACTTTCCATCCAGTTCACTCTTGGTCTTGAAAAGACCAATATTCTTGATTGCGAATTCCGGATCTTCCCTAACTAGGCATGGCTCGCCAACAGTGCCAATCATTGAGATCAACACATCCCATCTATCGACCTTGCTTCTCTTGTTGATTGCCTCAAAATCTTCGTTTGATATGAGGTAGGCATTCGACAAGTCGATCTTCCCCCCGATGATATGGCGCGAAGTAATGAGATACCGACCGCTTTCAACTGGCTTCGGCGAGTCGTGAGTGCCATCCCTTACTGAGGCGCAGAAATCTTTTGCCGAAATTTCAGCCCACATTGCGGGCCTCCACCGGAAACTCATAACCCAGCCCCGCCAAGTTCTTCCTGATCTCCCCTTCCAGCTTGGCGCTTTCCCCAAACTGTTCCGCCAGTTGGAGCGTCAGCCGCGCCATCTTGTCGGCGAAGGCTTCGCCATCCTCTTCCTGCTCCTCTGCGCCCACATAGCGCCCCGGCGTGAGCACATGTTCGTGCTTGCGGATGTCGTCCAGCGAGGCCGAGTAACAGAAGCCCGCCACATCCTCATAGCGTTCACCCAGTTGCCATGCATGGAAGGTGTCGGCGATCTTCTTGATGTCTTCCACCGTGAAGTCACGCAGCACACGGTCTTTCATGTAGCCGAGTTGGCGGGCGTCGATGAACAGGAATTGGCCGCGCCGGTCGCGCTTGGTTTTGTTGAGCGCCAGGCCGTTGCGCTTGTCGCGGGTGAGGAACCAGATGCAGGCCGGGATTTGCGTGTTGGTGAAGAGTTGGCCGGGCAGCGCGACCATGCATTCCACATAGTCGTCCTCGATCAGCTTCTTGCGGATTTCGCCCTCGTTATTGGTGGTGCTGCTCATCGAGCCATTGGCCAGCAGCAGCGCCATGCTGCCCGTCGGGGCCAGGTGGTAGAGCATGTGCTGCAGCCAGGCGAAGTTGGCATTGCCTCGCGGCGGCGTCCCGGCGATCCAGCGCGAGTCGCTAACCAGTTTTTCATTCCACCACTCCTTCATGTTGAAGGGCGGGTTGGCCATGACGAAGTCAGCTCGCAGATCGGGGTGTAGGTCGTTTAGCAGCGTGTCGCCCGGTGCGCCGCCGAAGTTGAAGTCGATGCCACGGATGGCCATGTTCATGGCGGCCAGGCGCCAGGTGGTGGGGTTGCTTTCCTGCCCGTAGACGCTGATCTGGCCCGTCTTGCCATTGGCCACCTTGCCGCCGTGCTGTTCGATGAACTCTTCGCTCTGCACAAAAAAACCGCCCGAGCCCATGGCCGGGTCGTACACGCGGCCCTTGAACGGCTGCAGCATTTCCACGATCAAAGTGACGATGCTTTTGGGTGTGTAATACTGGCCGCCTTTTTTCCCTTCGGCTAGGGCGAATTGGCCTAGAAAGTATTCGTAAACATGGCCTAGGATGTCTTTGCTTTTCAGACCCAGCGCTTGTCCGTTGTAATCCTTGCGGTTGAAGTCGGTATCTGAAAAGTGTGCGATCAGGTCGGCGAGCTTGTGGCTGTCGATCTGGGTACGGGCAAAGTCCTTGTTGAGAACGTTCTTGAGCTTTTTCTCGTTTTCGCGCTCGATGGCCTCCATGGCGTTGTCGATCAGCCAGCCAACGCTGCGCATTTCTTCCGGCTCGTCCTTGCCGGGTTTGTTCCACGGCAGCGGGGCTTTGGGCGGCAGTTGGGCACAGTCACGCAAGGTTTGCCAGCGCGCTTCCAGCGGCATCCAGAACACGTTTTTCTCGGTGTAGTAGTCGCGCACCTCCAGTTCGGCGGCGAGGTGACCCTCGTAGTCTTCGGCGTAGTCCTCCGGGGCCATGTAGTAGTCATGGTCGGGGTTTTGGAACTGCTCGCGTAGTTCTTTCTGTCGCTCTTCGAACGCGTCGGAGACGTACTTCAGAAATATCAGGCCGAGCACCACATGCTTGTAAACAGCGGCATCCAGGTTGGAGCGCAGCTTGTCGGCGGCAGTCCAGAGCTTTTTTTCGAGGTCGTTGAAGAATTGTTGTTCGATGGGGTTCATGGTTTGTTCCCGGATGAATTTGGCTGTGCAGAGGTGGCCTGCCCGATAGCTTGCAGTGTCTGTTCCCACTTGGCCGCACGGCCTTTGCCCGTCGGCGTGATCAGCCCTTCGGCTTTCATGGCGCGCAAGACGACACGGACCATGTCGCGGCTGATGCCGGGGCAGGCCTCTTCGATTTCCGAAATCGAGAACGGCAGTTTTCTCTTGAGGATTTCGGCGCGTACACGGTCGCCCTTGGCACCGCGCCCACGTTCGATAGTGCCGACACGTTCCTCGAATTCCTTGTAGGCCCGCAGCAGTACGCCCCAGAAGTAGTCCAGCCATGGAGCAATGTTGTGCTCGCCATCGTGCCAGCCTTGCGAGCTGGCCTCCAGTGTTTCGTAGTAGCTCTCTTTCGACTCTTCGAAGATGCGCTCCAGACTGATGAAGCGGCCTACCGCGTAGTCAAAGTGATAAAGCAACTGCAGAGTCAGCAGCCGCGCCATGCGGCCGTTGCCATCTGGGAAGGGGTGGATGCAGAGGAAATCGAGGATGACCAGCGGAACCAGCACCAGCGGGTCGGCCAGATGTTGATCCAGTGCCGTGCGGTAGCGCGCAATCAGATCGGTCATCGCTATGGGCGTGAGATGCGCCGCCACGGGCCGGAAGCGAATGCGCGAGCTGCCGTCGGGGAGGCGTTCAACGATGTCGTTGTTGGTGGCTTTCCAGTGCCCGCCCGGCTGTGGCATGTAGCGATACAGAATGCCGTGAAGCTGCAGAACAGTGCCCTCCGAGAAGGGCATCTGCTCGCCGCTTTCGTGGATCAGGCCCAGCGCGTCACGGTAGCCGGCAACCTCTTGCTCGGAGCGGCTCTGCGGCGTGGCGTTTTTGAGCACCAGCGACTTCAGGCGGTGCGCCGCGACCACAACGCCCTCCAGGCGGTTTGATGACTCGGTGGACTCCACCACCGCCACCTGCCGCAAGTCGCTCAACACCTCGGGCGACTGCGCCACATATAGCTGCTGTTTGCCCCGGTACTCGCCCAAAGCGCGCAGCGTCGCCAGTTGCTGGGCATCAAAGCGCAGCTTGGCGAGGTAGTCGGGCAAGAGTGAGCGCATGAAGGATCTCGGGGGGGCGTAAATGGGGTAATCGTATCCTAAATTGGGGTAATGCGTCACGTCATTGCCCTTATAAATGAATGATTACCCTATTTGGCGACGCTTGGCTTCCTGATCGTTCAGCGCGTGAATGGTGGGGGCATCAATGCCGCACATACTTTGGCCGGCGGTGGAGGATTTTATCTGGGATCGCTTTCGCCGCTCCCGCAACCAGAAAAGCGGCTATGTGCGATGGGATGACGTCGGCGAGGGCTTGTGGGACTTGGCGATGATGCGTGGTCCGGACAAGGAGCGGGATGTCGCGCAGTAACGCTTCGCCGAACTGCTTCAGGTCGCTGGTCCGGCGGCGCTGCCGTAGGTCACCGCATCGTCCCGTGAATGCCGAACTTCTGTTTTTGCGAAACAGATTTAGCCATCCCGGCCCAGGTCATTTAGCGGTTCAAGGCCCAAGCCTATCAGCCGCCGATTCATCAGCTCAAGCCGTGCGGCCATGCCTGCCCATGACGCGTTGGCGAAAGCATCATGCTCGTCTTTCAACCTTTTAAAGGTGCGCCAGTGCATCCCCTTGGGCTTGCCGCTTTCCGGGTTCGCTATCCCGGCTTCCCACCCAAGCCGCCGTCGGATGGTTTCCGCCCGCCGCATCGCTCGATCATCATCCGTTTCCCGCTGGCACTGATAGGCCAGCTTGTGACAGTGCCGACAGGCGAAGATTGAACCGCCGAAGAGAATTGCCACGCGCCGCCCGCATCCTCTCGCCGGGCAAAGGAACCACGCCCGCTGCCCGCCAAGGTGGCAGTGTGTCCAGTCTAGGGTGACGGGGTATTCCATTGGTTGCCATTCGCCGCCATTGCTTCTGCTTCGATAGTTGAAAATCACGCGGCAGGTCTCGACGCGGATGTTTATGTCCGCGACTTTCTCGCCATTGATCGACCATTGCCAATTGAAGGATCGGCCCGGTGTTAGTAGGGAATCGCGTTGCAGCCGCCGAATATCCAACGCCCGCATGTCGCTTGTCGTGTCCTTCCCGCGTTGCCCGCGCCCGCTGCCAAAGCCGCCCATGATTTTTCTCTCCAAGATTTGCCGAAATCATTTGGCAAGTTTGCGGTATCGCTTCCGCCGATTCATGCCGAATCCCTTACCGTTGCTGGCATTACGCTGGTTTTGATGGTGTCCAGCTTCATGCGCCGCGCAGGTCTTTCAGCTTCAAAAGCATCGCCAATGTGCGCTCGAATTTGCGGTCAAGGTGCGTTTCGTAGCGGTTCAGTTTCTCCAGCAGGTGCGCTCGGAGCCCTTCGCCCAGGGTTTGCGCCTTGATTGCCGGAGTGTATTCGGCTTCCTTCAATATGCGATAGCAAATCGGTTCTAGTGAATCGCGAATAAATTCGGCCAGCCCTTCGGCAGTTGCCGGGTGTTCCTCTGCCTCGATTTGCTCACCCCACCAATCGCGTGAATCCTGCATGAGCGCCCGCATGGCTTTGGTGTAGGCATTGGGCCCACCCTTGCGAAGTATCGCTGCCGCCTTTTGGGTTGCCGCCAGATCAAGCGCCGCGTCCCGTTGGCGTTCGGCGATCTGTTCGGGGGTGCCGTCCATGAAGTCCCGCAGGTCGGCATTCTCGCCGCCCAGGCCACGCTGAAAGGGTGCCGCCGACTTGATGACCGACGCCGGACTATTCACCGCGCCTTTCAATCCCTCGTTGATCTTCGCGCCTTCGGCCAGCAACACCCTCCGCTTACGCCAGATGATGGTTGCCAGCTCTTCGATCAGGTGTCGCTCGGTCATGCCCGCTGGCCGATGCTCGTCGATCAGTGCTGCCAGCAGGTCGTCGAATTCGGCATGGTCTTCGTGCGCCAAT
>JACCDS011779985.1_pt1 | contig 10373 bp, 7 predicted proteins | sample 7446441 | NCBI WGS metagenome assembly JACCDS01 (sample SAMN15323445, study PRJNA562643) | freshwater metagenome | isolation source: river surface water | place: USA:Blue River Watershed | collected 2017-08-17 | reverse complement strand
GTTGGCGCTATCACCTTTATCTTTATTCTTGGAACTATTTTGATTCAAGCGCCCACTACCGCCCTGTTGGCGGGTAAGTTGGGGCTATTGAAATCACAGGAAAAGTCAGAATAAACCGACTTTTTTGCCCTGATTGATCGTGCAAAAAACTCTCTTTGGCTCAGGCAAAAGGGAGTTTTTTATGGCGATGTTTGAGCTTTGGGCGGAGCGACAAAACTCGTGTTTCTTTACTCTATGGGCCAACTCCAATAGACTGCGGTTTTCTTGTCGGGGTGCTGTTTAGGGGCGACTAGCCTGTAATCATGCTGAGATATACCCGCCGACCTGATCCGGTTAGTACCGGCGTAGGGAACGAGAGCCTCCAGTTTTGCATGCGTCTCATGCCTTGGTTATTTCTCTTCTTTCCGCGCTGTTGCTGTTTAGTCAATGAATGGCGGAAGTGCAATGAATTCACCCTTATCCACGCCCATAGCACTCACCATTGCCGGTAGCGATAGCGGTGGTGGTGCAGGTATCCAGGCCGATTTAAAAACCTTTTCCGCCTTGGGTGTATTTGGTGCAAGCGTTATTTCATCGCTCACTGCGCAAAATACCTTGGGAGTACAGGGCGTATTCCCCATTCCTCCGGTGTTTGTCCAGCAGCAAATACACTCTGTGCTCAGTGATTTGCAAGTCGGCGCGATCAAAAGTGGCATGCTGGCAACAGCGGAAATTATCGATGCTGTTGCGCAATCACTCAGTGCCTATCCCGTGATTCCCTTTGTGCTTGACCCAGTGATGGTCGCCACCAGTGGCGATCGTTTATTGGCAGAAAATGCAATCCAGACACTCATCACCCAACTCATGCCACTGGCCAGTATTATCACGCCCAATTTGCATGAAGCTGCCGTGCTGTTAAACGCACCGGTGGCGACGACCCATGAACAAATGCAACAGCAGGGCGAACGTATCATGGCCCTGGGGGCGCGCGCCGTATTGATGAAAGGCGGCCATAGCGACAGCGAAAATGCGGTGGATTTATTAGTTACGCCGCAGGGAACCCACGCGTTTTCAGCACCGCGATTACACACTAAAAATACCCACGGCACCGGTTGCACCTTGGCATCCGCTATCGCCGCCGGTTTGGCAAAAAAACTACCACTGCAAGTGGCTGTCGCCCAAGCAAAAGATTATTTGCATCATGCGTTACTGCATTCAGAAAAATTACACATAGGGCAGGGCGCAGGCCCAGTACATCACTTTTATTCCTTTTACTAATACAACTGATTAAGACAAGGCCATTATTATGAATACCAGCGTCGACAAAATTCTCAGTCAAACTGCCGAAGTAGATAAAGCCTCGGTACAACCCTTTACCGGCTCGCAAAAAATTTATGTGCAGGGTTCGCGTTCGGATATTCGTGTGCCCATGCGTGAAATCACTCTGGCGGATACTCCCACTGATTTTGGCGGCGAGAAAAATCCGCCCGTACGTGTGTACGACACCTCAGGCCCTTACACTGATCCAAATGTGACTATCGATTTGCGTACTGGTTTGGGCGATGTGCGCAGCACTTGGATTGAAGAGCGCAATGACACAGAAATTTTGGAAGATAGCCATTCCGAATTTACCAATGCGCGTTTGAATGATCCCAAACTTGCACATCTGCGCTTCAACCTCACTCGCAAGCCGCGCCGTGCCAAACCGGGCATGAACGTATCGCAAATGCACTATGCCAAAAAAGGCATCATCACGCCGGAGATGGAATACATCGCTATCCGCGAAAATATGGCGCTGGCACAAGCGCGTGAATTGGGCGTAGATCCCCAATATAAAGCCTTGGGGCAGCAACACAAAGGCATGAGTTTCGGCGCGAGTATTCCCGATGAAATTACCCCGGAATTTGTGCGCAGCGAAGTTGCGCGTGGCCGTGCGATTATCCCGGCCAACATCAATCACCCGGAATTGGAACCGATGATTATCGGGCGCAATTTCCTGGTAAAAATCAACGGCAATATTGGCAACTCAGCACTGGGTTCTTCGATTGAAGAAGAAGTGGAAAAGCTCACTTGGGGTGCGCGTTGGGGTGCGGATACAGTGATGGATTTGTCTACCGGCAAAAATATTCACGAAACCCGTGAGTGGATTATTCGCAACTCACACGTACCTATTGGCACTGTGCCAATTTATCAAGCCTTGGAAAAAGTGGATGGCATTGCTGAAAACCTGACGTGGGAAATTTTCCGCGATACCTTGATTGAACAAGCTGAGCAGGGCGTTGATTATTTTACTATCCACGCCGGTGTGTTGCTGCGCTATGTACCGCTCACGGCTAAACGCGTGACGGGCATAGTGTCGCGTGGTGGCTCGATTATGGCCAAGTGGTGTCTGGCGCATCATCAGGAAAATTTCCTCTACACCCACTTTGAAGAAATCTGCGAAATCATGAAAGCTTACGACGTAAGCTTCTCATTGGGCGATGGCTTGCGCCCCGGCTCAATTGCCGATGCCAACGATGAGGCGCAATTTGGCGAGCTTGAAACCTTGGGCGAGTTAACCAAAATCGCCTGGAAACACGATGTGCAGTGCATGATCGAAGGCCCCGGCCATGTGCCCATGCACATGATCAAGGAAAATATGGATAAACAATTGGAAGTGTGCGACGAAGCGCCTTTCTATACCCTTGGGCCATTAACAACCGATATCGCGCCGGGTTATGACCATATCACCTCGGGTATTGGTGCGGCCATGATCGGTTGGTTCGGTTGCGCCATGCTTTGTTATGTAACGCCAAAAGAGCATTTGGGCTTGCCGAATAAAGACGACGTAAAAGAAGGCATCATCACCTACAAAATTGCCGCCCACGCTGCCGATTTGGCGAAAGGTCACCCGGGTGCGCAGTTGCGCGATAATGCGCTTTCAAAAGCGCGCTTTGAATTCCGCTGGGAAGATCAATTTAACCTGGGACTCGATCCAGATACAGCGCGTTCTTATCATGATGAAACCCTGCCGAAAGACTCAGCAAAAGTAGCGCACTTTTGCTCTATGTGCGGGCCTAAATTCTGCTCCATGAAAATCACCCAGGAAGTGCGCGATTACGCTGCAAAAAACGGTGCGGATATTTCTGTGATTGGCGATCAGGATATTATCAAGATGATCGATGTCGAAGCGGAAATGAAACAGAAATCCAAAGAGTTTTTGGAAGCGGGCGCAGAGATTTACCATAGGGTATAAATCCCTTCTCCCCTCTTTTTTCAAAAGGGGGGATTTAAACAATCAACAAGACTTTAGTTATGATCAAAAAACCGGAATTTACCCGCGCGGATGTTGACATCATTCGCCGTGAAGAAATGTATAAACGTTTTTTCCGTGTGGAAAAAATCTTCCTGCGTCATAAATTATTTGAAGGTGGGTGGGGCAAGGAAATTGGCCGCGAATTGTTTGTGCGCGGCGAAGCTGTAGCTGTTGTGTTGTACGATCCACGGCGCGATTTAATTGGCATAGTGGAACAATTTCGTGTTGGTGCACTCGACGAGCCTAACGGTCCCTGGTGTTACGAAGTGGTTGCCGGCATGCTGGAAGAGGGGGAATCCCCAGAGGATGTTGCGCGCCGCGAATTGTTGGAAGAGGCAAACGTAACGCCTTATGCGATGGAATATATTTGTAATTATTTATCCAGCCCTGGTGGTTCTGATGAAAAATTACATTTATTTTGTGGTTTGTGTGATCTGGGTTCGGCCGGTGGCGTATTTGGTTTGCCGGACGAAGGTGAAGATATACGTGTGCACATACTGGCTGCCGAGGATGTCTTTGCCGAGTTATTAAACGGTGCGTTTAATAATGCTGCCGCGTTAATTTGTTTGCAGTGGTTGCAAATGAATCGCAACCGTTTACGTACGCAAGTGGCGGCAGAATAATTTTTTATTGTCATTGACTTAGCTGCATCTCTGGCTAACACTTCACTCAGGGCGACGCTGCTCGCCCTTATCAGGGCTGGATCAATTTGATGATCTTGCCACTCATTATCCGTTTGTTATCAGGTTTGTATGTTTACATTGCGTGTTGCCAAGGCTCAACCCGAGTACGTGACTTATAAGGAACGTTACAAAGTGGATTTACCTTTGCAAATGGCGGAATGCGAAGCAAATTATGTGCGCTTATCCAAGTTGGTTGCGCGCGAGGCAGCGGATGAGATCCGTTTTATAGTGACCACTGCAAATCAGCCGTGGTTGCATCTTTTGAAAATCACTGAACGCTCGCCCTATACCACAACCCTGGAATTGAGCCGAACGGCCATGGGTGTTGCTTCCGAATGGCTATCCATGCCCAAACTTACCTTGCGTATGTACCACGATGCCAAGCTCGCCGAAGTGCTGGCATGGGAAGGTCACAAACGCTTGCGCCCCCGCTACGATTATCCCAACCAGTCTATGTACCAAAGCGATGAAAAATACCAGCTCAATCGTTTTTTGGGTGAATGGCTGAACTTGTGCCTGGCACAAGGTCACGATGCGAACGAATTGGCTCCTTTTTAATAGAATGTCGATTGGTTCACAGCAGGCTTAAGTTTTACATTTCTTGGCCGTCGAACGCGGCATTTTTCTTTTTTGAGACTGGCGCGACAACTACCTTGCGTATATTGTTGCTGCTAATATCCCACTTATTGTGACGCCTCAGTCATCATAGATGGGCTGTCAATTTTACGCATAAGCTCAACCACTACAAAAATAACCCAACCACTACAGTAACCCGACTATCAAAGGATGAGAGCCGCCAGTGCGTCTGATTCAGATAACCGATTGCCATTTGGGAGCGCAACAGAGCGAATCTCTTTTGGGGCTAAATACTGACCAGAGTCTCGATGACGTTTTGCAGCTGATTCAGACCTCTGAATCCGGTTTTGATCATCTTTTATGCACTGGCGATATCGCCAGCGAAGCACATAAAGATTGCTACCAGCGTTTTGAAACCAGTATCCGTCGCTATTTTTCCCAGCCCTTAAGCTGGTTGCCTGGCAATCATGATTCCGCTGATTTGATGGCGGCAAATCAGGATCACCTGGGTATTCAAAGCCGTTTGGTTATGTTGGGAGATTGGTTGTTGGTGTTATTGGACTCCAGTGTGCCCGGTCAGGTCTATGGGCAGTTAGCGGCCAGCGAATTGGATTTTCTCGCGCACGCGCTACGCACCCACCGCGACAAGCATGTGATTGTTTCCCTGCATCACCAACCCGTTCTGGTGGGCAGCGCATGGATTGACCAATATATAGTGCGCAATGCCGATGCCTTCTTCCAATTGATCGATAGCCACTCACAAGTAAAAATTATCACTTGGGGCCATGTCCATCAGGAGTTCCAGCAGCAGCGCAAAGGCGTTTCCCTGTTGGCAACGCCGTCCACCTGCGTGCAGTTCAAACCCAAGTGCGATACTTTCACAGTAGATACTCAAATGCCCGGGTATCGCTGGTTCGATTTACGCGCCGACGGTCAATTTGATACCGGCGTTGCCCGCGTTACCAACAAGCAATATGTGATTGATTACCGGTCAGCAGGTTATTGATTCCCCATGGCAGCATTGGTCTATATCCATGGTTTTTTGAGCTCCCCCCTTTCCTTCAAAGCGCAGCAAACGGCGCAGTGGCTTGCGCAGCATCATCCTGAGGTTGCCTTTTACTGCCCGCAGTTGCCACCTTACCCGCAGCAGACTCAGGCGATACTGGAGGCATTGGTTGAATCCCTGTCACCGGAACCGGTTTATTTGATGGGAAGCTCGCTGGGCGGATTTTGGGCCACGTGGCTGGCAGAAAAGTACAATTTGCGCGCGGTATTAATTAACCCTGCCGTGCGGCCACAGGATTTTATGCCGGCGTATTTAGAGGTTGACCTGAAAAGTTATCACACCGATGATAGCTACCGCTTACACGCGCACCATATTGATGAAATTGTCGCTGTAGATGTAACACCTTCGCGCCTGCAGAATTATTGGCTGCTGGTGCAAACGGGCGATGAAACGCTCGATTACCGTCATGCCGTAGAAAAATATGCTGGATGCAAACAAACGATAGAAGCGGGCGGTGATCACGCCTTTCAGGGCTTTGAGCGTTTTTTGGCTGACAGCATGACATTTTTCAATCACTCGGCCTTTTTTTAAACCATTCGGTAAAAAGACAACAAGATGGCAAATTATTCCGCAGAAGATATTGAAGTACTCACGGGATTAGACCCGGTAAAAAAACGCCCGGGCATGTATACCGAAACAACACGCCCCAATCACTTGGCACAGGAAATTATCGACAACTCCGTGGATGAGGCCCTGGCGGGGCACGCCAAGACTATTGATGTGATTCTGCATAAAGATCACTCGGTAACTGTGGTGGATGATGGTCGTGGTATGCCGGTGGATATTCACCCGGAGCAAGGCAAACCGGGTGTGGAAGTGATTTTGTGTACGCTCCATGCGGGCGGTAAATTCTCCAACAAAAATTATCAATTTTCCGGCGGCTTGCACGGTGTAGGTGTATCCGTGGTAAACGCCTTGTCGGAAAAATTGATTGTGACGGTAAAACGTGACGGCAATGTTTATCAGATGGGTTTTTCCAATGGCGACAAAGCCAGTGATTTGGAAATCATCGACACTTGCCCCAAGCGTCAAACGGGTACCAGCGTACATTTCCTGCCTAACCCAACTTATTTTGATTCACCTAAATTTTCCGTCACCCGCATGCGTCATGTGCTGCGCGCCAAGGCGGTATTGTGCCCCGGTTTGACGGTGACATTCCTCGATGAATCGACGGGCGAAAAAGATGTTTGGTACTACGAGGATGGTTTAAAAGATTATCTCGCCGGTGCAACACAAGAGTGGCTGACTTTGCCAGACAGTCCATTTGTGGGTGATTTTAGCGGTCAAACTGAAGCCGTGACCTGGGCGGTGCAATGGTTGATGGATGGCGGCGAGTTAGTGCAGGAATCCTACGTCAACTTGATCCCGACGGCGCAGGGCGGAACCCATGTGAATGGATTGCGCACCGGTTTGCTGGACGCGCTGCGCGACTACTGCGAATTCCGCAATTTAATTCCGCGCGGCATTAAACTCGCGCCGGAAGATTTATGGAATGCCTGCTGTTATGTGCTTTCTTACAAACACGCCGACCCACAATTTTCCGGTCAAACCAAAGAGCGTTTAACGTCACGCGAAGCAGCGGCATTTGTTTCCGGTATCGCAAAAGATGCGTTCGCACTCTGGTTAAACCAACACACAGAAGACGGCGACAAGCTCGCGGAATTTTGTATCAGCAATGCGCAAAAGCGCGTGCGTGCCAGTAAAAAAATCGAGCGCAAACGAGTGACCCAAGGCCCGGCGCTGCCCGGTAAATTGGCCGACTGCTCCAGTGGTGATCCGGCGCGCAGCGAATTGTTTTTAGTGGAAGGGGATTCGGCGGGCGGTTCTGCCAAGCAGGCGCGTGATCGCGAATTCCAGGCGATTATGCCGCTGCGCGGAAAAATCCTGAATACCTGGGAAGTAGACTCGGGTGAAATTCTTGCCAGTCAGGAAGTGCACGATATTTCTGTCGCGATTGGCATGGATCCGGGCAGTGAAGATTTAAGCGAGTTGCGCTACCACAAAATTTGTATCCTCGCGGATGCGGACTCGGACGGTTTGCATATCGCGACACTCTTGTGTGCGCTGTTTGTAAAACACTTTCCGGTATTGGTGCGTCGCGGTCATGTATTTGTGGCCATGCCGCCGCTGTACCGTATCGATATTGGCAAAGAAGTGTATTACGCGCTGGATGAAGGCGAAAAAAATGGTGTGCTCAATCGCATCGCAGCGGAAAACAAAAAAGGCAAACCCAATGTGCAGCGCTTTAAGGGCTTGGGTGAAATGAATCCGCTACAGCTACGAGAAACCACTATGGCGCGCGACACGCGCCGCTTGGTGCAGCTCACGATTGGTGAAGATGACGGCACCATGCAAATCATGGATATGATGCTCGCCAAAAAGCGCGCGGGTGATCGCAAAAGCTGGCTGGAAGAGAAGGGTAATTTGGCCGAAATTGCGGTCTAACTTCTGCTGCTCGCGATCACAAGGCAAATCCTGCGGGGTTTGCCTTTTTTTTTGCGTGAGGAGCACACTGGCGAAATAGGTGGCTGTGTTTTTGCTGGCTGACTCGCAGCTTCTAAAAATAGGTCTAGACTAAATTCTTGTAACACTATCAGTCTTACTCAGGGATCTATTATGAAGAATAAAATACACTTGTTCCTGTTATCCGCAATGACCCTCTCTACCCTTGGCCTGCACGGCTGTGGCGGTGGTAGCGGTACTGAAAAAGCCCCCACGCCCACTGGCCCGGATATTTATGTGGAGGGCACTCATCCGCGTTTTGATCCGGTGATTTCTGATCTGCCCTTTAATACCGACCTGATTTTTGCGGCAGCAGCAACCAGCGATGGCACTGCCAACCTGGGCGCTCCCACAGACCCTGTGCGCGCTACTATGAATCAGTTGGACGGCTTTTCCACGTCGGCATTTTTTGACATTTTGGTGAGTGGCGGGGTGAATCCTGCCAGTGCCGTCGCGGCACAGACTGTGTTCCTGATCGAGTTAACTGCGACTGGCGATGCGTTGAACCCTGCCAATATCACCGGTATTACCGGCCTTGCCAATTTTGATGTGCAAGTGGTATCGCTGGATGGAGGGACTAACAATACGATCCGTATTCGTCCCACCAAGCCGCTCAAGCCAAAAACCAAGTATTTGGTGGTATTAACCAATGACCTACGCGATAGCAGTGGTGCGCCACTTACCCGCTCCTGGACCTACAACGCGCTGCGCGACCCGTCCTATACCACGCTTGAAGCCTTGCTACCGGTGCGCAATGCGATTATTGGTTGGGAGACTCTTGCCAGCGGCTTTCTGGCGAACGTCAGTGGTGGCACCTTAACGGCTGCCAGTGCCAAAGAAAAGTTAGTGCTCACTTATACCTTTACCACAACGGATCCCGTATCGCCGCTGGTCGCCATGGCCGCGCCACGGGCGGCTATTGCCGGGCTACAGATTGCCGCAGGCACAGCGCCAACAACAGCGGTAGCAAATGCGGAGGGGTTGGAATCGCTCGGATTATTGCCAACGCCCAAAGCGCGCAGCCTGGGGATTGCCGGTGTCACCGGGATTGATTTCTCCGCCTTTAGCAGCCAATTAGCGGCGAATGTGGGCAAGCTGTATACCGGCTATATCAAGCTGCCGTACTACCAGACAGCCGCGACTGGGTTACCCTTTGGCACTTATCTGACCCGTAGCTGGAAGCCGGATTTAACCCTGGCCGGTGCCTTGGGGCGCACAATACCGATGGATGTGGACGGCAGCTACAACGTCACCTACCGCTACCCCTTTGCGGCCAAAACTGGCGATGAATCTGTGCCTTTACAAGTCACTCTGCCACAAGATAACTGGGTACCCGGTTACGCCGGCGCTGCTAATTGCGGGCAGATTTATGCATCAACCGGTTACCCCACGGTTATTTATGTGCACGGCATTACCAGTGATCGCGCTTCGGTATTGGCCTTGGGTCACACGCTGGCCAGCCGCTGTGTGGCAACCGTGGCGATTGATCTGCCGGTGCATGGTATTCCTGCCAACAGTGCATTGGTGAATGTGCTGAACGTGGAGAAGAGCAAGTCCATTCCTTTTGCAGCGCTTTATGGTGCCAATGCCCCACATGAACGTCATTTCAATGTGGCTGGTGCGGGCGGGGCTCCTGCGCCGATGAATTTTGAGTCTCCCGGTGCAAGCGATGGCTCCGGTGCTCAATTTATCAACCTCGGCTACCTCACCAATACGCGCGACAATAATCGCCAGGCGGTGATGGATTTACTCAACCTCAATGCCAGCCTCGCCAATATCAACACCGAGATGCTCAAATCGGTCAATACCGGTTTGGATTTGAATCGTGTCTATGTGGTGGGGGCTTCTCTGGGCGGCATACTGGGGAGCGTGTTTACTACGGTTAACCAACTGGCCATTGCTGCCGATACCCAAGTGGGTCTGAGTGCCAACCTCAACCCGATTCGCGGGTTAATTACCAGCGGAGCGGGCACACAGGTGGCGCAAGTACTGGTGAATTCCGCGACCTTTGCGCCGGTGATTAACGGTGGTTTGGCGGCCAGCGGTGTGATGGTGGGCAGCACCAATTACGAGCGCTTCTTATACACGGCGCAGAGCGCGATGGATGCAGGCGATCCGGTCAACTACATGCAGACCCTTGCACAATTAGGCGTACCAGTACTGGTACAGCAAATCAATAATGATTTGGTCATTCCCAACAGTGCAGCCAGCGCGCCACTTACCGGTACCCAGGCCATGGCCTCCCTGCTCAACACAACCCAACTGGGGCTGG
>JACCDS011745572.1_pt1 | contig 10373 bp, 9 predicted proteins | sample 7446441 | NCBI WGS metagenome assembly JACCDS01 (sample SAMN15323445, study PRJNA562643) | freshwater metagenome | isolation source: river surface water | place: USA:Blue River Watershed | collected 2017-08-17 | reverse complement strand
TCGGTCACGTTCTGCGACACCTGCGCCTGCATCTGCATCGCGGTCTGCAAGCCATTGAGCGTGTTCTGCCAACGCTGGTGCGCGTCCTGGTACATCTGATTGCCGCTCACGGTCGCGGCGTACTGCTGCGGGTACAACTGCGCGAACTGCTGATCCATGCTCTGCACTTGGAACGCCAGCCCTTGCGCCTGCGTGATGAGTTGCTGGGTGGTCGCCAGCGTCGAGCGCAGCCGGTTGACCACGTCGAAAGGCAGGCTCGCCAGGTTGCGCCCCTGATTTATCAGCGACTGCGCCTGGTTCTGGAGTTGTTGAATCTGGTTATTGATTTGCTCCAGCGTGCGAACCGCAGTCAACGTGTTCTGCACAAGGTTGGTCGGATCGACGACAACCCACTGCGCTTGCGCAGCGGGCATGACACCGATCAACGCGGCAACAGCGAGGGTGACAAGGCGAATCTTCATGGCGAAACCTCCAGAGGTTGACGAGCGAGGAAGGACGCGGCGGACGGTGCGGACGGCAGCAGGTCGGCCGCCCAATCAAGGCCGCGATGGCGCAGCCAGGCACCGGCAAAGCCCGGTGCACCGGCATCGGTAAGCACGCCGTCGATGGCGCGCTGGTCCTGGGGCGTCGAGGCGCCCGCGAATGCGAGCGTGACGGGCCCCAAATCGAGGTCGAACAGGCGATTGCCTGCACGGGATTGGTAGTAGTAGTCGCGTTTGGGCTGCGCGGTGGCGACGATCTCGATCTGGCGGCTGTTGAGGCCAAAGCCTTCGTAGATCGTGCGAATCTGCGGCTCGGTTGCCTGAGGGTTCGGCAGAAAGATGCGGCTGGCGCAGCTTTCGATGATCGCGGGAGCGATGCTCGAATCCTTGATGTCGGCGAGCGACTGCGTGGCGAAGATGACGCTGACGTTCTTCTTGCGCAGCGTCTTGAGCCATTGGCGGATGCGCGCGGCGAATACCGGGTCGTCGAGGAACAGCCAGGACTCATCGAGGATCAGCAGGGTCGGCGCACCGTCGAACCGCTCATCGAAGCGTGCGAACAGGTAGCCCAGCACGGCTAGTACCGCAGCCTTGCTGTGCATCAACTCCTCCATCTCGAAGCACTGCACGTCGGCCGCGCCCAGGCGGTCGTGATCGGCGTCAAGTAGCTTGCCGTGCGCGCCGCCGAGCACGTAGGGCGCGAGCGCCTGCCGCAGCGCGTTCGATTGCAGCAGCACCGACAAGCCGGTGAGCGTGCGCTGCTCGACCGGGGCGCCGGCGAGGCTGCCGAGCGCTGACCAAATGGCGGCCTTCTCATCGGGGCCGACAGCTACGCCTTCGTGCAACAGGCGGCCTTCGACCCATTCGGCGGCCCAGGTTCGGTAGCCCTCTTGGTCGATGCGCGCGAGCGGCTGGAAGGCGATCGCGCCATCAGCGCCGAGGTCGTAGTATTCGCCGCCCAGGCCCAGCGCTGTCGCCCGCATGGAGCGACCCATGTCGAAGGCGAAAATGCGTGAGCCGGGATAGCGGCGGAACTGCATCGCCAGCGTGGCGAGCAACACGGATTTCCCCATGCCCGTCGGACCTGCGATCAGCGTATGGCCTACGTCGCCGATGTGCGTCACTAGCCGGAACGGCGTCGCGCCTTCGGTGCGGGTGACGATCAGCGGCGGGCCGTCGAGATGCTCGTTCTTCTCCGGCCCGGCCCACACCGCCGACACCGGCATCAGGTGCGCGAGGTTCAGCGTCGACACGATGGGCTGGCGCACGTTGGCGTAGGCGTTGCCTGGCACCGACGACAGCCACGCCTCCACCGAATTGAGGGTTTCGGGAATCGTCACGAAGCCCCGCCCCTGAATCGCGCGCTCCACCATGCGCAGCTTCTCGTCAGCCGTGTCGGCATCGGTATCGAGCACCGTCACAGTCGCGGTGACGTAGCCGAAGGCGACTTGATCGCTGCCGAGTTCCTGCAAGGCCGTATCGGCGTCCGCCGATTTGTTGCTGGCGTCGGTATCCACCAACGGGCTTTCCTGCTGGAAGATGGTTTCGCGCAGAAGCGCCACCACGTTCTTGCGCTTGGCGAACCACTGCCGGCGCAGGCGGCCGAGTTCCTTTTCGGCCTCCGACTTGTCCATGCACAGAAAGCGCGTGCTCCAGCGGTAAGCGAAGCCCAGCCGGTTGAGGTCGTCCAGAATCCCCGGCCAAGTCGAGGTTGGGAAGCCACGCACCGTGACGACCCGCAGGTGCTGGTCGCCGAGCATCGGTGCGAGGCCGCCGATCAAGGGCGTGTCGGCCAGAAGCGCGTCAAGGTGGAACGGCACGTCCGGCACACCGATGCGGTAGCGCCGCGTCGAGACGGTCGCGTGCAGGTAGGTCAGTGTTTCGGCGTCGTCGAGCCAGTTGATCTCCGGCATCACGCCATCGAGTAGGTCGAAGACGCGCCCGGTTTCCGCGACGAACGCGGTCAGGCGTTCGCGCCAGTCCACGCCGGCGGTCGGCGTGTTCTCGTACAGCAGCTTGGCCGCACGGGCACGGGATTCCTCCGCCGGTAGGTATTGCAGCGTGAGGTGATAGCCGCTCTCGAAGTGGTGGCCTGATTCCTCGAAGGTCGCGCGCCGTTCTTCGTCCACCAGCCACGACAACGGTTCGGGGAAATCCGAGTGCGGATAATCCGCCGCCGGCCGGCGTTCGGCTTCGACGAACAACGCCCAGCCAGCGCCGAGTCGGCGCAGCGCGTTGTTCAGGCGTGCCGTCGTGGCGATGAGTTCGCCTTGCGTGGCACTGTCCAAATCAGGCCCACGAAAGCGCGCCGTGCGCTGGAAACTGCCGTCCTTGTTCAAGACGACACCCGGCGCGACCAGTCCGGCCCATGGCAACCAATCGGCAAGCAAGGACGGGCGCTGACGGTATTCGGCGAGATTCAGCATCGCGGCATCTCCTCGTCAGACGTCCAACAGCGGCTTGTGCTTGAGGTGCTTGGCAAACACCTGCATGAACTGCGGATCGACGCGAGCTCCCCAAACCGCCAGCGAATGGCCGACGATCCAGAGCACGACGCCGGGAATCCACAGTTGCATGCCCAGGCCAACGGCAGCGGCCAGTGTCCCGTTGGCGATCGCTACAGTGCGCGGTGCGCCGCCCATCAGAATCGGCTCGGTCAGCGAGCGGTGCAGTGGCACCTCGAAGCCCGGCAAGTCGCTGGCCGTGCTCATACGACGGCCCCGCCGGAGAAGCTGAAGAACGACAGGAAGAAGCTCGACGCCGCGAACGCAATGGTCAGACCGAACACGATCTGGATCAGCTTGCGGAAGCCGCCGCTCGTGTCGCCGAAGGCGAGCGCCAAGCCGGTGGCGATGATGATGATGACCGCGACGATGCGCGCGACCGGCCCCTGGATGGATTCGAGAATGGATTCGAGCGGACCTTCCCAGGGCATCGACGAACCGGCGGCCCGTGCCGTGCCAGCCGTCGTCAGCATCACGGCGGCCGTCAGCAGGCCGTGGTGCGCGGGGCCGGCCAGGCGCCGCAGGCGAGCCAGGATTGAGGCCGGATTTACGGAAATGCGGAAAGTATGGGCGTGCATCTGTGTCATGGCAGTACTCCAAGGTGGTCAGGGGATGGGGAAGAAAGCGGCAGCTCTGGAAGCGGGGGGCTCCAGCGCATCCGCGAGGCGATAGCCCACGCCGTCGAAGCCAAGGACGCGGGCAATGCTCTCGATGCGGCGGCGCCGGCCACGGCCGGCGATGTGGATGACGACGTTGACGGCCTCGGCGACGAGCGCCCGCGGCGGGTTCACAGCCACTTCGAGAATCAGTTGCTCCAGGCGCAGCAGCGCGCCCAGCGCGGAGCCGGCATGGATGGTGGCGATGCCGCCGGGATGACCTGTGCCCCACACCTTGATGAGATCCAACGCCTCGCCGCCGCGCACTTCGCCGACGATCACGCGATCGGGGCGCAGCCGCATCGTGGCGCGTACCAGTTCGGTCATCGACACGACGCCGGCACGCGTGCGCAGCGGCACGTGGTCGCGCGCCGTGCATTGCAGTTCGATGGTGTCTTCGAGCACCAACACGCGGTCGCCGGTGGCGGCGATCTCCGCGAGCAAGGCATTGGCGAGCGTGGTTTTGCCGGTGCTGGTGCCACCGGCGATCAGGATGTTCTGGCGCTCGCGTACCGCGCTGCGCAGGAACTCGGCCTGCTCGACGGTCATCATTCCGTCGGTGACGTAGCGATCCAACGGGATCACGCCGACGGCGCGCTTGCGCAGCGCGAAGGCCGGCCCCGGCGCGGCCGGCGGCAGGATGCCCTCGAAGCGCTCGCCGGTTTCCGGCAATTCGGCGCTCAAGAGCGGCTGACCGCGATGGACTTCCGCGCCGACATGCGTGGCGACCAAACGAATGATGCGTTCGCCGTCTTCCTCGGACAGTTCTGCGCCCAGCGGCGCGCGGCCCGAGGACAGGCGATCGACCCAGAGTGTGCGGTCGGGGTTGAGCATGATCTCCACCACGTCCGGGTCTTCCAGCGCGGCGGCGATCAGCGGCCCCATCGCGGTTCGCAACATGCGGATGCGCCGGTCGAGCGAGGTGGTGGCGAAGGACTGCCCGACAGTCGAGGGAATGGCACTCATGAGGCACGCTCCTGGGCTTCGGCCAGTGCCGCCGTATCGTCCAGGTGAGCGGTGTCGGGATGCAGCTCTTCAACTACGTCGCGCACCAAGCTGCGCCCGCGCATCAGATGGCGGCCGAGTTGTTCGACGAACTGCTCGAAGCGTGCCTTGCCCTGCGCGCGGGCGGCTTCCTGATGGGCTTCGGGAACCGGCGTGCTAACCGTCAAGAAGTAGCGGACGAACAGCGCCAGCGTTTCTATCTCGATGTTCTGGTCGCGCTCCAGCCTCTCGAACTGGCGCGACAGTCGATCCAGCCGCTTTGCAATGGCCGCCTCACGCTGGTCGCCCGCATCCGGCGACAGCCAGGACGCCAGCGCCGCCGCGACGATGGACGACTTGGACACGCCTTTTTTGGCGGCCAGCTCGTCCAAGCGCTTGGCGTGCTCGTGCGGAATGAACAGGTTGAGGCGGTATTGGCTCATAGCTCGATTCCGTCGTGTTGGTCGAGGGACGCCAGCCGGGCCGTGCGCTGCATGGCCGGGTCAAGCTGACGAGGAAGGGGTAACGGCAAGTCGTCGTCATCGAGCAGCGCCAGGTCGTTGATCGCTGGCTCTTGGTCGGGGAGGTATTCGGTGACCTCGGATAGCTCTGGCTGCCGACGCGGCCCGCCGTCGTCGGTAGCGGCTGTGCTGTCGTTCAAGTCCGCCGATGCGGCAGGTACGACAGGGATAGCCAAGCCGCTCCAGTCGTCAGGACGGAGCGGCGGCGCATCGGCGTAGCGCCCGGCTGCGAGCGTGGGCGGCGGCAGCACACGGCGCTTGAAATTGGTGTCGGCGTAGTAGCGCAGCTTCTTCGCCTTGATCGGCGCCAAGCTGGACACCATTACCACGGCATCGTCCGGCGGAAGTTGCATCACTTCGCCGGGAGTCAGCAGCGGGCGCGCCGTTTCCTGCCGCGACACCATCAGGTGCCCCAGCCAGGGCGCCAGCCGATGGCCGGCGTAGTTGCGCTGTGCGCGCAGCTCGGTGGCCGTGCCGAGCGTTTCGGAGATGCGCTTGGCGGTGCGTTCGTCGTTGGTGGCGAACGTCACGCGCACATGGCAGTTGTCGAGGATCGAATGGTTCTGGCCGTAGGCCTTGTCGATCTGGTTGAGCGACTGAGCGATGAGGAAGCTGCGGATACCGTAGCCGGCCATGAACGCCAGCGCGGTCTCGAAGAAGTCGAGCCGGCCCAACGCAGGAAACTCGTCGAGCATCAGCAGCAGCTTGTGGCGACGGGCGATGCCGTCGCTGCCATCAAGTGATTCGGTCAGTCGGCGACCGATCTGGTTGAGGATCAGGCGCACCAGCGGCTTCGTGCGGCTGATGTCCGAAGGCGGCACCACCAGATACAGCGACACAGGTGATTCGGACGCGATCAGATCGGCGATGCGCCAGTCGCAGCGCGACGTGACTTCGGCCACTGTGGGATCGCGGTACAGGCCGAGAAACGACATGGCCGTGGACAGCACACCCGACCGCTCGTTGTCCGACTTGTTCAAAACCTCGCGCGCAGCCGATGCGACGACGGGATGCGGGGCATCGCCCAGATGCTTTGTCGTCATCATCCGGTGCAGCGTCAGCTCGAACGGACACGCCGGATCGGACAGGAAGTTGGCGACGCCGCGCAGTGTCTTGTCGGTTCCCGCATAGAGCACGTGCAGAATGGCGCCGACTAGAAGTGCGTGCGAAGTTTTCTCCCAGTGGTTGCGGCGCTCCAGCGCGCCTTCGGGATCAACCAGGATGTCGGCGATGTTCTGTACATCGCGTACTTCATGCGCGCCGCGCCGGACTTCCAGCAGAGGGTTGTAGGCCGCTGACTTCGGATCGGTGGGATTGAACAGCAGGCAGTGCGAGAAGCGCGAGCGCCAGCCGGCGGTGATCTGCCAGTTCTCGCCCTTGATGTCGTGAATGACGGCGGACGCTGGCCAGCTCAACAGTGTAGGAACCACCAGGCCGACGCCCTTGCCGGATCGCGTAGGTGCGAAGGTCAGGACGTGCTCCGGACCTTCGTGCCGCAGGTATTGGTCGTCATGCCGACCAAGGAAGACGCCTGCAGACTGTGTTAGTCCCGCCTTGCGAATATCAACGGCGTCGGCCCAGCGCGCCGAGCCGTAAGTCGTCACCAGTTTCGATTGCCGCGAGCGCCACACGGACATGGCGATGGCGACTACGACAGCCACCAGGCCGCTGCCGCCCGCAATCGCGCCGCCGATATCGAAGACCCGGGGCGCATAGGCATCGAAGACGAACCACCACTCGAACAACCGCCAGGGGTGATAGACCGGCGTACCGAAGAAATCGAACCAGGGCGAGCCTAGGCGTAGCTGATAACCCAGTGCAGCGGCTGTCCACTGTGTGGCGATCCACACACCGGCGATAACGATGCCAAAGACGACACCGACCTGCCCGAACAACACGCCTTGACCTTGCATCCTGGCCTCCGATTTCTCCTGAACGACATGCGGCACAAAAACGTGCCGTAGCCGTGAGATTCGGGCTAGGTCAAGAGGCGGTCAAAGACCGTTATCGGAAGAACTATCGAGAAAAAAGCAAGATTTCGCGCCGTAGCGAATTGAGGAAAAATGCCGCAAGTAATGGCGCGTTGCGGCGTATCTAGTTAGGAATCCGAAGTTTTGTGCGAATGGGCAACGATCAGAACTTCGGTGTTTCTTTCGGCGGGTTGTAGGGCGTCTTACCATCCCCAAGGAAGCGCCGATTCGTCGCCTCGGCCACACGATTGCAGAGTTCGTCGCCCAGCTTGGCGCGATCTGTTTTGCACTGCTCGCGCAGCTCCTTCAGCCGCTCGGGATTGGCCGCCAGCGACTCCACCGTTTCGGTCGGCCCAGACTTTCCGCAGGCAGTTAGCGCGGCAACGAGAAGAAACAGCATGGTCCTGTTCATGGTTCGCGTTCCTCAGAAGAATCGAGAGCGGACACTGCGGTAGATGTCTTCGCCGCAGGGGGTTTGAGGGAACTTGTCCTCTCGATGAAACGAGCCAGTACATCCGAAGGCTCGATGTCCCGGCGCAGCAGATAAGTCGTGAGCATTGATGTGCGGCCAGCCAGGGGCCGCGCGACCACGCCCTGCTCGCGGCTGTTGACGATCTGCGAACCACCGGCCAGACCCAAGGCGAGGCCAGCCGCCACCATTGACATCATCAGATCACAAGATGCTACTCGTTCGGCAATCAGCGGCTCTTGATCGATTCGCCGCAGCACCCGTTCAATCTGCCGCGCATAGCCTTCGCACGCTTGAGGATCCACAAGTACCAGCGGATGGCGCAGCACTTCCTCTAGTGGGACGCGCTTGTATGCCAACAGAGGATGTCGAGCAGGCACTGCCACCATGAACGGATCTTCCAGGACGGCCTCGGCAATGAGGCCATCGCCAACATCATTCGATCGAGCAAAACCCAAGTCGTACAGGTCGTCGCGCAGCCCTTTGATCTGCTGCGCCAACGGAATCTCGAATAGACGTATTTCGATATTCGGCTCTTCTTCGCGGCACAATGCCAAGAAGGTCGAGAAGCGCGATGGCGGTATGCCGTCGGAAAGGGCAACCCGCAACTGGCTGTGAAAGCCGTTAGCGGCAGCCTTCACGCTGTCGCGTGCCTGCTGCAACGCGGTGAAGACACGCGGAACGTGATCCATAAACAGCTGTCCGGCGCGAGTCAACCGGGTACTGCGGGTAGTTCGCACGAAAAGCTGAACGCCCAGTTCTTCTTCCAGTTCTTTGATTGCCCTTGACAGAGGCGACTGTTCAATGTGTAGCCGTTCAGCCGCGCGAGCAAAATGGAGTTCTTCGGCAACGGCTATAAAACATCGTAGGTGTCGAAGTTCCATGGAAGACTCTTTGTCCATTCGCACAACCGCAGCAAGACCATCATCACTCTAGATGCCTGCCATCAAGTCTTGTTCCGCGGGCGATTGCTATCTACTCCATCGCGGCAACCGCCGATTCGTGCCCGCCCACCGCAGGCGCGGTGTCTGCTCTACGCACGAGTACATACGTCAAAATTCCGGCCGTCGCCGCAGTAATTGCAGCTAGGGCGCTCGCTGCGGCAAAGCCGCTAACGAACGACTTGGTGGCAGCCGCTTGCACCGGCTCATGCAGTGACGTCGGGAGTTGAATCATCAAGCTACCAAAGTCGCCTGCCGCAACGCGCTTTGCGAAGGAGGCCGCGAGATTTGGGTCCAATCCCAACGACAAGCTCGAAGCAATGAAGTGACGAGAGACCTCCTTCGATAGCAGAGCCCCTAGACTCACAACGCCCAATAGAAGGCCAACGAATCGAACCGTAGCAGTCAGGCCGGACCCCATTCCTGCGCGCTGCGCCGGCACTGCTCCTTGCATCACCTTTGCGGTCTCGCCATTGAGCAAACCAGCACCTGCTCCGGCGACGAGCATGCCGATAACGAGAAAGGCGTAGGATGCTTCGGACGCTGCCAATGTCGACAGGAGAACGTCGCCGAATACGCTCACGACCAAACCTAAAGTTAGCAGCGTTCGCCCGGAATAGCGCCCTGCGAGGCGAGCTCCAAGCAGCGGCGTGAGGAACATGGGCAGCGCAAACGGCAACATTGCAAAGCCGGCGGACGAGGGGGCCAGTCCGTAGGCAATCTGAAGGAATAGCGGTAGGAAGAAGACCAGCACCTGCGCACCGGCGGCATATCCCAGCATCGCAAAGGTCGCCCCCAGGAATGTCCGGTTTCGGAAGAGAGAAAAGTCAACCATAGGCCGCTTTTGCCGAACTTCGACGACCGCAAACGCTATGAAGAGCAAGGCGGCGCCCACCAGGCGCCAGATGATTACAGTCGTTGCCCAGCCAACGTTGTTGCCATCGATGAGCGCCCAAATCAGTAGAAAGAGCGCGCAACTGAAAGTGAGAATTCCTGCAATATCGAGGCTCTTCGCATCTGGATCACGAGATTCATCGATTATTTTGGCGGCGGCAATGAACAGGATGAAACCGACCGGAAGATTGATAAGAAACGCCCACCTCCATCCTAACCAGTCCGTGATGACGCCTCCCACGATGGGACCGCTTGTGATGGCGATTCCAAGGCACGTTCCCCAGAACGCGTAGGCTTTGGCACGATCCACACCGACGAAGGCGTGATTGATAACGGCGAGGGCAGAGGTCAAGAGCAAACTTCCTCCGATGCCTTGCAGCGCGCGGGCCCAGTTTAAGACGTGCGCTGATGTAGCAAAGCCGCATAACGCAGAGGCAATGATGAATATCCCCAAGCCAATCAACATTGCCCGCTTTCTGCCGTGACGATCTGCGTAAGAGCCTGCGGCGAGCAATAGCGCGGCAAAGGTCAGGATATATGCGCTGACCACCCATTCGATGTCAGTGAAGGTCGCATTGAGTGATCGAGCAATCGTTGGGAGTGCTACGGCCACGATGTTCGAGTCGAGCATGATCAATGACGAAATCAGAGACGCAGTCAACAGGAGCAGCGTCTTGGATTTGCTCCCATGGTGGATTCCTGTCCTAGGCATGACGGTCTAGTCCTCTCAGACTAATGATGTTGATTGACATCTTTTTATGATGTCGTATAACATCTAAACCGTCAAGTAGAAAAGCGACCACACATGCTCGGTGAACGTCTTGCCCCCATTGACCTGTACGGCGCTCGAACAGGGAACTGCCTACGTGTAGCTATAGCTCTTGAGGAGGCGGGATTACCCTATCGCCCTGTCCGACTGGACCTGCGGCGAGGAGAGCATCGGACAGCTGAG
>JACCDS010154458.1_pt1 | contig 10375 bp, 19 predicted proteins | sample 7446441 | NCBI WGS metagenome assembly JACCDS01 (sample SAMN15323445, study PRJNA562643) | freshwater metagenome | isolation source: river surface water | place: USA:Blue River Watershed | collected 2017-08-17 | reverse complement strand
TTCTCAATCATCTTGTCAAGTTCATCTGCTGCTTCAACATCAAGATCCCACGGCATTCCATCCCAACGGCAAGTATTGATAAGCTCTTGGATGTACTTTAGAAAGTCCTCTTCTGTTTCTCCAGTATAAGGATTTTCTTCAAGATTCTTAAACCATTCTGGATCAAGTTCTGCAACTTCGGTTGCTTGCCAGATGGTGATCTCTTCTACTTTGCGGATTTGGTATTTCATGATTTAGGTATTGTATATGTTTTATTGAAAGTGTCAATTGTTTTTATAGAGTTGAGTATTGATTACCTTAAGTTCCTCAACAGTTCTCTCTAGCTTTGATACTCTTGAATCTAGCTTGGTAGGAGTTTCCTTTTCGATCATCAATCCATCCTTACATATCTGACAATCAGCAGATCCTGAGTAACCCATTTCCTTATTCAAGGAAAATCCACAATGATTACAAGTCCAATCTCTTGTTGTATTTTCTTTAGTAGATTGTTCTTCTGCCTTACTATAAAGGTCATGACTGATACACAGGCTGACAAGATAACCAAAGGCTGTCCACAACCAACCGAAGTATAGAAAGATTATGATATAGGCAATAGTAATAGGAGTACTGATCCAAACAGAAACAGGTCTTCCCTCTTCCAATAACTTTTCACGAACCTTATCATTACCAAGAGCAAAGATACCAACGAATACTCCAAACCATGTAAGGAATGAAATCAGATATTCTGCCGCCTTCATTCCATTGATGCCATACCAAAGTACAACAGCAGAGAAGGCTAGGGATATAATATATTTTGTTTTCTTATTCATATTAATTCCATGTACGATGAACCTCTGATATCCATTCGGCTCCATCATATTCCTCTATAGTCCAATCGACATCATCAGGGATGGAAACTACCTTTAGATCAGCAGCAAATCCGTTTGCTTCCTTCTTGAGTTCCTTGACAACCTTAATCAGATTGGGATCATCTCTCTTGATGCTTCTGGCACAAAGAGAATACTTCTCATACTCTTGGTTAGACTTGTCCTTCTCTTCGACAGTCATCTCATGCCAGTTGCTTTGATCAGGCAAAACTTCTTCTGGATTAGGAATATTAAAAGCAGACCAGAATACTCTTTCCTTTGTAGCCTCTTCAAGAGTAAGAGGAGTATACTTCTCAGAAGAAAAAGAATTCCTAAAGAAGTAACATTCCTGTCCATTGAGTTCTGCCCAACGCTTCAATCTCTTTGGTGAAAGACCAAAGCCTCCATGACACTTAATGATTACTATTTTTTTCATTATTTTTGTTGGTTTTTTTTAAGATTTCGTTCTCTGTTTCGAGCATATCAATACGCTCTCTCAGTCCTTGAATGAGCATCCTAGCTTCACTAAGAAGTCTAGCATCTCTACCTGCTACTTCATAGGCTCTAGAAACATCCTCATCAGAAAGAGAGTCATTATCAAATGTTTGATTTGTATCTGTCATAGTTTTTATTTCTTGATCATATTGTATCCCAAGATTGCAAGGATAGCAAGAAGTATTGCAATAATAATTGTTCCAATCAGTGCAATAACACATGCACCTCCTATTTCTATACTGAATACATGTGAAATCCAGATAACAACCTTATAGTAAAATATAAAGGCTCCTATAGTAAAAGCAAATGCTACATAATTCTTCCAAGAAGTTTGAGTTTCGTAATGATCAGTATAAGATTCTGATTCATCTTTGTCTGTATAAACAGGATTGACCTGACTAACTTGTTCTCCATTGGAATTAAAAACTCTAATTGATCCGTTAGAATCTTTGATGCTAACTGAACTCTGAGTATATCCAATCAGTTCAGAATCATCGAATGTGGAAATTGCTTTGAAATCTTGTCCTTTTTCATTTAGCAACCAAACAGTACCATCACTTTTATATGCGGAATAGATTAAGTCCATTTGCGAATATTCTATCAGTGATTTCTGGTAAAGACAATAAAATTATTTCATCAATTCATACTCATAAAGAAGAGCAGTAAGATTAGATTGAACATCAATCAACATTTTCTTCTCTTTCTTTGTGGGCTTTAGACTTTCCCATATGCTAGAATCTTCTGTAGAAAAATAAGCATTGATCTCATCTACTATAACCTTCTTACTATAACCAATCTCAAGAAGGAATTCCTCTATCTGCTTATAGATTCTTGGAGTAATAGTCTTAATAATTTTAGTAGCCTTGTTCTTATAATCTTTATTCAGATGGAATAAAGCATGGGCTATCTCATGTCTCTTGGTTGTTTCGTTATTACCTTCACTACCAATGAGATAATATTTGGGATGTCTTTCATCTAGTTCATCCATAATCTCCTGATGAATATCCATGATAACTTCATCATACATATTCCAATCTGTTAAACTATTCTCATAGTAACACTCTTGGATAATAGAACCCGGTATATTAAATCCTGCCCAATCAGCAGGATAACCAAAATATCCTTCTCCACTTCTCTTTGCATACATCCTCATTAGATTGAGGAGATCAAAACTCTTTCCCCTAATCTCTTTGAAAGGAGATTCATAGAACTCTTGAACACGGCAAAATGTCATGGCAAGATCATAACGATCCTTGATGATGCAATGATAGATTCTATTAGAAATCTTTTCTAGGCTATATTTAATATTCATATCCACCTCCGTCTTCATCTTCTTCTTCAAGATCAATTCTCTCCATAATCTCTTCTCGTTCTTTTACTTTCTTATTAAAGATACGAAGTGCTTTCTTTTCGAATTGAATCTGATCCTTCTCAGGAACAACATCAACCATACATTCTGTTACAGAAACCAATAGACCTGCCAAGGTCTCTGGATCAAATGTAACATTATCTAGTGTATTAAATGTTTTAGCAGCAGGATAAAATGTCTCCGCATCATGAGAAGACCTGACAAAACCTAGTGCTAAAATTTGAATAAAATTATCGTCATCCATATTAGTTGTCTCTTATTTTTAAACATTCACTTAGTATTTCTGCACATTCAATTGCGGTAAGTTCTTTATTATATTGCATACCACGACCAATGTACTTGTACCACCATACTTTAAAGTCTGAAGGCTTATGATGGAAGTTGGGAGCACCTTCCTCTCCACACCATCTACAATCTTCTGATTCACACCAGCAGTAAGGACGCATGGAAAATACGCAGTTATCTACAGCAGTACCATACTTGTCTGACCATTCTCCTTCATCTTTGGAATGATATTCGGCTATAGCACGAATCATAGCTTCTAAAAGATAATCCTTCCTAGCTCCAAACATTCCCATAGGGACATAAACCTCTATGTTTTCAACAAGATTATTAGATTCTTGGTTCATTTACGGAAGATAAGGTAGCCTATAATTCCAAGAATAGCAAGACTATTAACGAAAAAAGCAACCTGAAGATTGAATACAAGATTGAAATATTTCTTGTACAGATCATTAAGCATCTCTCCATCCTTGGTGATAACACTAATAGTCTTTTCATGAATCTCTTGATGATTAGCTAAACATTCATTATGTTTACCAACCAATCCAGAAAGAGAGTGAAGCCCTTCATGATTATTCTGAATCATATTCCTATGTGATTGCTGAACAGATAGTAAGGCTTCAAGTGCTTCATTTGTAGACTTGGCAACCTTATCAATAGAATCATTGATATTAGATAATGTCTGATCCAATTCTCTGACACAATCCATACCTATTGCACTCGTTGTCATTGAGTAAGAAATAGGAAATGTACTGTTAGTATCACAAGTGTATGATTCGGAAACAACACTTTCTGTCTTTTTATCTTTTTTCTTTTTCATGCTAATTGTATAAAGGTAGGAGTTTTCTCACCGACATAGGCTCCGATGATATTATATTCAAAGTACTCAATTGCTTCCTCATTGGTCATACCATCAGTCATTAACTTCTTGATGCACTTGTCCTTGTCATATGCTACAATATCTTCCTGACCAAATCGGGAAGCAACGCCGATAATACAATCATCGAAGCCATCAGCGAATAGCAATTCTTCATCGTTGAATTTATCAACTATATTTTCTCGTATGTCCATTTGGATATGATACTCTATATTTTTAAATTGTCAACAGTTGCTGTAAACATCTCTTCTCAATCAGAGGAATATAATCAGGATTCAATTCAATTAGAATTGCCTTCTTACCTTGTTCAAGTGCAACCTGTCCTGTTGTTCCCGATCCACCAAAAGGATCAAGAACAGTTCCGTCTTCAGGACATCCTGCCATGATACATGGTCGAATGAGATCAGGAGGGAATACTGCGAAGTGTGCTCCTTTATAAGGCTTGGTTGTAACACTCCATACACTCCTCTTGTTAGCCATAGGATACGACTTGGTTAGACCAGTATGAGGCTGAAGACCAGATCCTTCATTATGATACTTTCCCTTGGTACGATCCCTTGTTCCCCAATCCTGTTTAGAAGGAACCTTGATTGCTTCATTGTCGAAGTAATACTTGTTGGATTTAGACATAAGGAAAATATACTCATGAGCCTTGGTACAACGATCAGTGACAGACTCAGGCATTGGGTTAGGCTTATGCCAAATAATATCCTGACGAAGATAAAAGCCTTCTTCATATAAAGAAGGAGGTTCTATTACCCAATCAGGTAAATCAACATCTATTCCGCTATTCAAAGATGACAGTGATTGTATAATCCAAGATCTTTGTTCTTGCTGATCTTTTAAATATCCTTTCTTTTTACTAGATAATCCTCTTTGCATTTCGATGAATGTATATGCTAAAATAGCCTGTTTTCTTTTTGATACTAAATAAGGATAAATTTCTTTAATGAATAAAGACTTTTGTTCTATACGTTCTACATCCCATCTATAACACAATCTATTGGAATTATAATTAGTTTTTTCATAAATATGTTTAACTTCCTGTGGAAAAAGATTTTCACATTTATTAATAATATCTAATGAAGTATTTGTTATAGACAAATATATATTTGTTTTCTGACGATCATTTGTTTGATATTCCGTTCCGCAGATAGATCCTTCAGTATCTACCATTGCAGCAAGCCATACGCGATCAAGTTTATTTTTTACAACTCCTGTATAAAAAGGATCACGCAATGCTTTTGCAAGCATCCAAGGAATACCAATAAGATCTTTACTCTTGAGTCCTTCTACGATACGATTCTTAGATACTACTTGGGCATTACGACCTTTAGGATTCTTAGGATCACGATGCTTTCCCTTGTCACCAGTTCCTACATAGCTGTCTCCGATGTTAAGCCAGAGAGTGCCATCATTCTTTAAAACTCTACGAACTTCACGAAACAAAAGAACAAGCTTGTTGACATACTCTTCAGGAGTTTGCTCTTGCCCAATCTGTCCATCCATTCCATAATCACGCAAAGCATAATAAGGAGGAGAAGTCACACAACAGTTTACGGATTCATCTGGAAGTTTCTTGAGAACCTCAAGACTATCACCACAAAGGATTTGAAGATTGTCCATTATTTAGGCAGTTGAACTTTGAGAGTATCTTTTACACGATTAAAAAGAATCTTATTAACAAGTTCCGCCTCATACTTCTTGGTATAATATTCTTTATTATGATTGATATATAAAATACCTGCTACAAACAAAAAAATTACAATAAGCATATTGATTGCATGTTTGGTATATCCCATCAAAAGACGAGCTATAATCAAAGAAAGCAGTAAACAAGAAGATGCTAGAAGCATACTTTGAATTGTTTGGAGTGTGTCTGGATTCATATTTTTAGAATTATAGGTTACAGGATCTAGATAGTCAAGAGTTTATTTTTAAACAATCGTTGTAAATAAAAAAGTGACCGATAAAATTTTTGTTCAAATTGCTTCTTATAGAGATCCTGAACTCATTCCAACAATAAAGGATTGTATTGAGAAGGCGAAGCATCCTGAGAATCTTACTTTTGGTATCTGTTGGCAAAGAGATGAACATGAGTCTTTGGATGAATTTAAAGATGATCCTAGATTCAAGATTATAGATATTCCTTGGCACGAAAGCAAGGGATTATGTTGGGCTAGAAGCTTGATTCAAAAGCTATGGAATGATGAGAAGTATACAATGCAGCTTGATAGTCATCATAGATTTTCACAGAATTGGGATGAAGAATTAATTGAGATGATGGGTCTCGTGGACTCTGAAAAACCAATTATAACTTCCTATGCTGGAATGTATTCTCCAAAAGAAAACAAACTTTTAAACTTTGAACCTTATAAAATGGTTGCCAATAAGTTTACTCCTTCTGGTACTATTCTTTTCTACCCATCCGCTATAACAGAATATAAAGAACTGAAGACTCCTATCCCTGCAAGATTTGTAAGTGGACACTTCTACTTCACTCTTGGTATTCATTGTAAAGAATACAAATATGATCCTAATTTATATTTTGCAGGTGATGAAATAAGCCTTAGTATTCGTTCCTTTACATTGGGATATGACCTATTTCATCCTCATAAACTGGTTGTTTGGCATGAATATACCAGAGAAGGAAGAACAAAACATTGGACTGATTTCAACGAAGAGAATAAGAAAACAGGGAAGATAGATAAACAATGGTGGGAAATGGATATCGAAAGTAAGAAGAGACTCAGGCACATGCTAAGAGAAGAAGATAATCAGATATACTTGGGTGAATATGATCTAGGTACTGTAAGAACCCATCATGATTATGAACTTTATGCAGGTATAGACTTTAAGAATAGAAAGCTACATCCTGATACACTCAAGGGAGTTAATCCTCCGATCAATGACACATCAGAATGGTTTAAGTTAGAAGAACAGACTTACAAATTAAATCTTGATATACCAAAGACAGATAACTTTAAATTCATTTATGTTGGAGTCGAAGATGAGAATGGTAATGTAATCTACAGAGAAGACTTGTATGAATACAAACCTCTACTAAAAGTAGAATTCAAATCCTTTACTGCTCCTTACAAATGGGTATACTGGCCCGTTGATCTTAATGATAACTGGTTTGATAGAGTAGATTCAATTATCTAATACTTCTGATAGTTTGCGCTGTAATCTCATAGCAGCACCTACACTTAGTTTTATGATAATTCCCTCAAGAGACAACTGAATAATTGTAGTCTCTTTTACTTCTCCAGAAGCATCAGGAATTTCCTTAACTGTTACATCTCCTTTGACTACAAAAGGTTCTGTCTTTTTTGTAGCAGGAATCGGTTCGGTTTTCTTGGATTTAGATTTCACGGTATTTCTCACAATACTTAAAGGAAACACCAGCCGAATCTTTAGGAGAAACGATAGGATCATCAATGTTTTTCCAATTGATATTAATATCAGGATCGTTCCAGATCAAAGTTCTCTCAGACTGCTTATCCCAAGGATTAGAACAAAGGTAGTTAAACTCTGAACTTTCTTCTAAAGTAAAGAAACCGTGAGCACATCCCTTTGGAATGAAAAGTCTATTACCATTTGGAATGAGATCAACAGAATCCCATTGACCATAGGTAGGAGAATCCTCTCTAAGATCAACAAATACATCCTGAACCTTTCCATATGTTACCCATACAAGCTTTGCCTGTGCGTTAAATCCAGCCTGATAATGCAATCCCCTAAGAACATTCTTATGAGAAATACTTGTATTCATCTGAGCTACATTCAGATTCAAGATACCAAGATTGGTATATGTTTCTCTATTGAAGCTAGTATAAAAGGTTCCCCTGTCATCATCATGAAGAACAGGTTTGATGATGAAAGCACCATCAATTTTTGTTTGTATTTTTATCATTGGATTTTTTCTTTTTGTATTTTCTTGTTTTAACAGGCTTCTCAAACAGATCAAGTTTTAAAACTTCTCTTCTGTACTTTTGATACCACCTTTTTAATTCCAACTCTGATTCAATTTTCTGCATATGTCCTCATGATACTCTTCGGTATAGATATCTTCAAGTAAATAATGGCACTTATAATAATTTTCCGATCCAATTGTAGTAAAGAACATCTGGATTCTTACTATAAGTCGAGCTAGTTTGTATTTGAGTTTAAACATATGATTGATTCATATATTTTACTCCATATATCTATTTTATCAAACTATTTTACGAATCCTTCATCCATTAAATACATGATGATGATATTGGCTTCTTCGTCGGGAACTTCTTCATCAGCTGTCCTGTCATCATTGTCATAAGCAACTTCAATTATGTTGCCTTTTTGGATGATTAGATAATCCTTCCCTCTTATTTTAATCGGGAAGAAAGAAGCATTTTTCATATTATTACAACTCGCTTTGCGGCGATATGTGTAATAATACTTAATGCTTTTTATGCTCGGATTTACATAAGAAATTCACGAATCACAAATCAAAAAACTCAATTATCATTAGGCGAATGAATAAGATTTCTCGGTAGATCAGAAGATACAATATCTCAGGAAGATTCTTTATGAAATAAAAGACCAACCAGAAGTAATATCTAAGATCCTTTTTCATTAGTGGCGACCACCATAGCCTCCTCCACCATAGCTACGCATACCTCCGCTGTAGTTTCCACCATAGCTACGCATACCTCCACCATAACCTCTTCCGCTATAGCTACGAGTACCAGTATAGCTAGTACTACCAGTATAACTACGAGAACCGCCATTATAGATGGTTCGATTGATTGTAGTGTTTCCACCATTGTATGTGGATGTCCTGTTTACATTAACAGTGGTATTGCCGCTGTTATTGGCATATCCAAAACCTCCCCATCCATATCCACCATAAACACCATATCCTCCGTACCCACAACCATAACCTCCATAGACAGGATAATAACCACCTCCATAAGATCCAGAGGTTCCGTAGCAATATGGATTTCCGTATCCTACTGGAACAATTGCACCACCATCAGGTCCAACTGCAATAGGAGGATAGTAAGCACAAGCGCAGAATGAAAGGCTCAATGCGATGAGGAGTAATATTTTTTTCATAACGAAGAGAATATTACTTGTTATTCTTGATAAAGGCAAGAACTTTTTTAAGAAATCAGTATTTCTTTACCAACTTGCCCTTTATCTTTACGAATCCTTCTACCTTTCCAGACAACTTTGGAAAGTTGTTCTTATATGCTTTACTGAAGGATGATCTGTCTTTGTCTCCTTTACCAGCCATTTTTAAACTTTATAAGTAAAATTGATACTAGCATTCTTGTCGTTTTTGTTTACGACATCGTGAGTAAGCGGATAGAATCCTCTGCTTCTGAGTGTACTCAGAACCTTTGTGATCTCTGTATTGATAAGGGATTCTCTTTCAGAGAAAGAGGATCCGGGTTTAAATGCTACTGTGTGTTTGATGCTTAGTACTTGGCTCATATTGTTATATTTAGATTACTTGTGCAGAAAAGCAAATGGACACTTCTTTACTTCTCCCTGTTCATACTTCTTCTGCGAACGAAAAAATCTCTTATATCTATCAAAAAAGACTGTATGTGCCTTTTGCCATTGTGTCCTAAAGAATCCTGTGTCATAAGAGAATTCGGATTTAAATGTAGATCTCTTAAAAGGAATAACCTGAATCATAGGTGTTCCTTTTTCAATGAGTCCTTCAAAGTTCTTATTCAAAAAGAAGATGAAGTTAACAGGAATAGGATGTTTATCTGTATCCACTATACCTGTTAGAGACTTGAAGGGAAGATGGTCATGGTGAAAAGGATGGGTGAATATACAAGACCAACCCGGAGGTGTCTTTACAATCCAAGGATTAATCCATTTAAATGCGGTTGGGTAATGTTCTTCTGGATAGGGATATGTATGAATTTGTTCTTGCTTGGTTATATCCACAACCTGTATAGTATCCCAAGACCACTTGATGTTAATGTTGCTGGCTCCTCCATTCTCTACCCATACATCAGAATGAAGGGGAATATGATAACCAGCAGTGATAGAATCAAAGAGAGGCATACACTTCTTGATCGTAGTATTCGGATCACTGAATTCATCTACTCCTCTGTGTCCACCAATATAAGAAGGAGTATTGCTAATCCACTCTGGAAGCCTTTGAATAGCAGGATACGGTCTCTCCAACACATCCAACATTTCCTTAGTGTCGGCTATGAATTGTATCTTTGACTTGCTCATGCCCTAACTATAACCCAAAACTTATAGATGTCAATCTATTTTTGAAATGAGTTCAGCAAGCTTAAGAAGTCTTTCTTGTATTTCCTTTATTTGTTTCTTGTGTTTTGAACTGAAAACAGGTATCTTAACAGGAATAGAAACGGATCTTGGGATACTTCTAACAACATTAGAAGTAACACCCATAGGAACATTTGAAATATAATCTGAGGAAAAAGTATCCATCTTTTATTTACTTACTGTATTAAGTATAATAGTGGCAAG
>JACCDS012130424.1_pt1 | contig 10376 bp, 9 predicted proteins | sample 7446441 | NCBI WGS metagenome assembly JACCDS01 (sample SAMN15323445, study PRJNA562643) | freshwater metagenome | isolation source: river surface water | place: USA:Blue River Watershed | collected 2017-08-17 | reverse complement strand
GAAATGCAAAGTGTGAATAAAATAAAAGAAATATTAAACGGAATAAACATTAAAAAGTAATTTTAGAAAAGATGGAGAATAGTAAAGAAATGAGAAATTGGTTGGATGCATTCAAATTAGATCATCCATTAGTAATTGCAGGACCATGTAGTGCTGAAACAGAAGAGCAAGTATTAAAAATTGCTCACGAATTGAAAGATTCTGACGTAAGTGTATTTAGAGCGGGAATCTGGAAACCAAGAACACGTCCAGGAGGATTTGAGGGTGTAGGTGAAATTGGATTGAAATGGTTGAAAAAAGCTAAAGAAGAAACAGGTTTGCTAATGGGTACAGAAGTAGCTACTGCAGCACACTGTAAATTAGCGTTAGAATATGATATTGATGTTTTATGGGTGGGAGCGCGTACAACAGCAAATCCATTTGCAGTTCAAGAAATTGCAGATACTTTAAAAGGGACTGATAAAATCGTTTTGATTAAAAACCCAGTAAATCCAGATATGGCTTTGTGGTTAGGTGGTGTAGAGCGTTTGTATGCTGCTGGAATCAAAAAATTAGGAGTAATTCATAGAGGTTTCTCTACCTACCAAAAAACAAAATACAGAAACATTCCAGAATGGCAAATTGCTATCGAATTGCAAAACAAATTCCCTGATTTGCCTTTGATCATTGATCCATCACACATCACAGGAAACCGTGATATGATTTTGGAAGTGACTCAAGAAGCATTGGATTTGAACTACGATGGTATGATTATCGAAACACACATTGATCCAGATAATGCTTGGAGTGATGCTGCTCAACAAGTAACACCGGCTGCTTTGAAACAAATTTTCAAAGATTTGAAAATCAGAAAACAAAGTGGAGATACTGCCGATTTTGAAAACAAAATGACAAAATTAAGAGCTAATATTGATGTATTAGATGCTAATTTATTAGAGTTACTTGGAAAACGTATGCAAGTTGCTTCTGAAATTGGTCAAGTAAAAAAAGACGCTAACGTTGCCGTTTTACAAAACAGCCGTTGGAATGAAATCCAAGCAAAAATGGTGGCTGAAGGTGCTAAAAAAGGATTGTCAGAAGAATTTATTATTAAATTGTTCAAAGGAATTCACCAAGAAAGTATCGAGCAACAAGAAAAAATATTGAATTCGTAAAATGATTTAAGATTTAGGATTAACGATATTTGAATTCTGATTTCGGTATTCTTAAATTTATACTTTTTAAAATCCCAAGGCTTTTAGTTTTGGGATTTTTATTTAGGTATAAGTCATCTGTTATTTAAAATTTTATAGTAAACGGTCTGTATAAACATAATGTAATCATTTATCTTTGTAATCAGTTTTGGTTTTTAAATCACAAATCTAATATCGTTAATCTACATTCAAAAATCCTTTATGACAGGAATCGTTTATAAATCTACAGGGAGTTGGTATACCGTAAAATCAGAAACAGGAGATTTTATGGAATGTCGTATGAAAGGGAAGTTCCGAATGAAAGGGATTAAAAGTACCAATCCAATTGCTGTTGGAGATGTGGTAGATTTTGAATTGGATGAAAATTCAGATGCCGTAACAGGAGCCATTCATAATATCCATGATCGAAAAAATTATATCGTTCGAAAATCGGTAAATTTATCTAAGCAAATCCATATTATTGCGTCCAATATTGATCAAGTATTTTTGTTAATTACGATTGATAATCCGCCTACCACCACTAGTTTTATTGATCGATTTTTAGTTACTGCTGAGGCTTACGGCATTGAAACGGTTTTGGTTTTTAATAAAATTGACACGTTGAGTGAAGCTACTTTAGATGAACAATTGTACATGCAACACGTGTATCAAGAAATTGGCTATCGTTGTTTACGTGTATCCTCTACAGAAGGGAAAGGGGTAGAAGAATTAAAACAACTCATGTTAGGTAAAGTGAGTATGTTTTCGGGACATTCAGGTGTGGGAAAATCGACTTTGGTCAATGCGTTAGAACCTGCTTTGCATTTGAAAACAAAAAACATCTCCGAACAAAGTAAGCAAGGACAGCATACAACCACCTTTGCTGAAATGTATGATTTAAGTTTTGGTGCCAAGATTATCGATACACCAGGTATCAAGGGATTTGGAATTGTGGATATGGAGAAAGAAGAAATTGGCGGATACTTTCCGGAATTTTTCAAATTAAAAGACCAATGTAAATTCAATAATTGTTTGCACAAAGAAGAACCACATTGTGCGATTAAAGCAGCTTTGGAAAACGATGAAATCGCTTGGTCGCGTTACAATAGTTATTTGAAAATCTTGGAAGGTGATGAGGAACATTACCGTACTGATGTGTACAATGAAGACCGAATGGCTAGCGATAAAACTAGAGAATAATGAGAGTGGTTTTGCAAAGAGTTGCTTCAGCTTCTGTAACTATTGAAGAGAAAATGGTTGCTGAAATTCAGAAAGGGGTATTAGTCTTAGTAGGAATTGAAGATGCCGATACGCAAGAAGATATTGATTGGCTGGTTACCAAAATTACCCAACTACGAATCTTTGGAAGCCCTACCCCAGCCCTCCCCGAAGGAGAGGGAGTAAAAAATGATGTTATGAATTTTTCGGTTCAAGATGTTGGAGGCGATGTACTCGTAGTAAGTCAGTTTACTTTACATGCGGCTACTAAAAAAGGCAACCGACCTTCCTATATCAAAGCGGCTAGACCTGAAATGGCCATTCCTATTTATGAAAAATTTGTAAGTTCGTTAGAAAATAAATTAGGTAAAAAAGTACCTACTGGTATTTTTGGTGCTGATATGAAAGTGGCTTTACTGAATGATGGCCCTGTGACGATAATTATTGATAGTAAAAACAGGGAGTAATTGTGAATTTATTCAAAAAAAATTATATTTTTGAGTAAAATCTTCCCAAATGATAAAAAAGAATAGCCTCCTATTTTTAGTTTTTCTTGTTTTTTCTATAACAAGTTTAGCTCAAAAAAACACTTTTTTGATTAGTACTATAGCTGATAGTCTCAAACAAAATGCCAATGCGGTAATTCGCCTCAATCAAATAGATATTCTTATTACTTCTCAAGAGAATATGAAAATTACTAATAAAAGGGTAGTTTCGGTTTTCAATGAAAAAGGTATGGCTGCAATTCATGCAATTGAAGGTTATGACAATAGAACCAAAGTAACTTCTATTGAAGCAACAGTTTTTGATGAGAATGGAAAAGAAATCAAACGAATCAAACGGAAAGATTTTCGAGATCAATGTGTGATAGACGGGTCTACTTTATTTTCAGATAATAGAATATTGTTTTTGAATTATACCCCAACACAATATCCCTTTACGATTGTTTATACTAGCGAAATAGAAACTTCAAATACTGCTTTTATTCCTAAATGGCATCCACTATCTGATTTTAATGTATCACTTGAGAGCAGTGTTTTGAATGTAAATTTCCCAGTAGATTTAGGATTTAAAAAGAAATTAATTAATTTTTCTAATTTTAAAGCACTTAAAACTACAGATACAGCGGGTCAGTTAAGTTACGAATTGGTTGGAGTAGTTGCACAAAAACCAGAGGATTATAGTATCTCCAATTTAATTTTTCCAAATTTAATGATGGGACTTGAAAAATTCCATTTGGAAGGGGTTAATGGCTATGCTAAAGATTGGAAAGAATTTGGTAAATGGTATTCTGATGAGATATTAGCAGAAACTACTGAATTACCAGAGGAAACAAAAACAAAGATAAAATCGCTAGTTGGAGATGAAAAAGATATAGTAAAAAAAGCTAAAATAGTATATCAGTATGTTCAAAGTAAATCAAGATATGTAAGTATTCAGGTTGGAATTGGAGGATGGAAGCCAATGTTGGCTAGTGATGTGGATCGAGTAGGTTATGGAGATTGTAAAGCATTGACAAACTATACAAAAGCATTATTAGATGTGGTTGGGGTGCCTTCATATAACACTCTTTTGTATGGCGACCCTACCAAAACAAATATAGAATCAGATTTTGTTGCTATGCAAGGAAATCATATGATTTTATGTATTCCTCAAAATGATAAAAATATTTTTTTAGAATGTACAAGTCAGGATAGCCCTTTTGGTTATCAAGGTACTTTTACTGATGATAGAGATGTACTGGTGGTAAAATCAGATGGGGGCGAAATTGTACGAACTACAATATATGAAGACAAGGATAATACTCAAATTAGTAAAGGGTCTTATACTATTTCGCCAACGGGTGATTTTACTGGAAAAATAAATATCCTTTCTTCAGGAACACAATACGATAAGAAATCACAAATTCCGAACGTTTTGCCTCATCAAAAAGAGAGTTATTACAAAGAATATTGGGATAATATTAATAATTTGAAAATAGAGAAAGTGGACTTTGTTAATGACAAAGAGAAGGTTCAACTTACTGAAGAATTAGCACTTTCAGCTACAAATTATGGTGTTATAACAAATGGCAGGATGCTATTTGAAGTCAATGCTTATAATCACACTTCAGGGAATGTAAAAAGAGTTCGAAATCGGAAGACTCCATTTGAAATTCAAAGAGGATATGTAGATAAAGACGAAATTGCAATTGAATTACCAGTTCATTTTGTTATTGAGTTTTTACCAACTAACTTTGAATTAATTACAAAGTTTGGGGAATATAAAACGGAAATTATTAAAAAGAATAATTCGAGTTTGCTATACAAACGGACTATGTTTCTTAAAAAAGGCCTGTATTCTAATAAAGAATACGATGATTTTAGACTATTTATGGAACAAATAGAAAAAAATGATAATTCAAAAATAATACTAATCCCAAATCCTTAAACCTATGAAATTCCCTAAGTTATTTCCACTATTTATTATTCTTGTTTTTTATACAAAAAGTATCGCTCAAAATTTTGAGTTAGGTAAAGTAACCATTACTGAACTTCAAGAAAAAAGGCATCCAAAAGACAGCACAGCTAATGCAGTTGTTTTATTTAAAAAAGGAGAGGTGTATTTTGAAGATTTGACAACAATAACTCGTGTTAGAACTAAAATTAAGATTTACAAAAAAGAAGGGTTTGAATGGGCAAATGAAGAAATTTCACATTATATAAATGGGGAAAGCATATCTTTTTCAAATGCTACAACCTATAATTTAGTTGAGGGTAAAATTGAAAAGATAAAATTGAAAAAAGAAGGCGAGTTTGAACAAAAAATAAATAAATATTTTAGTCAAAAAAAAATCACAATGCCTAATGTTAGAGAGGGTTCAATTATAGAATATGAATATACAATTAGGTCTGGCAATTTCGGATCATTAAGAGATTGGTATTTTCAGACTTCTATTCCAGTAAATTATTCGGAGTTTAAAGTTAAAACACCTTATTTCTTAACATTTAACAAGCGAACAAAAGGTTTTTTATATCCTAAAATATCATCGGAACCAACCTATAATAGGGAAACATCGGAAGTATACAAGTTAGAGAATATTCCATCTATGAAAGAGGAGTCATTAGTTAATAACATTAATAATTATAGAGCGGGTATTTCTTATGAATTAGCGTTAGTTAATTTGCCTGGATATGTATATAAGTCATTTTCAACTGATTGGAATGCTGTTACGAAAACTATTTATGACGACTCTGATTTTGGCACGGAACTTAATAAAACTTCTTATTTTGAAGAAGATTTAAATCCGCTAATAAAAGGATTAACGAATAATGAAGAAAAGACAGCAGTGATTTTTAATTACGTTAAATCCGCGGTTAAATGGAATAAATATACAGGGTATTCTTGTAATGATGGTGTTAAAAAAGCCTACAAGGATAAAATTGGAAATGTAGCAGAAATTAATTTAATGCTTATTGCAATGTTGCGTTTCGCTGGATTGAATGCGAATCCTGTTTTAATCAGCACTCGCGATAATGGTATTGCTTTGTTCCCGAGTAGGACTGCTTTTAATTATGTAATTGCATCCGTTGAAATGCCTGAAGGAAATATATTGCTTGATGCCACAGAAAAATATGCTGAAATTAATGTATTGCCTCTTAATGATTTAAATTGGATAGGGAGATTAATTAGAAAGGATGGTACATCTGAAGAAGTTGATTTAATGCCTAAAAAGATATCCAATGATATCGTGACAATGAATTATTTAGTTGATTTAGAAGGAAAAATTTCAGGAAAGATTAGGCATCAATTCACGGATCATAAAGCATTAGAATATAGAAAAAAAGTAGAAGATATAAAAGAAGACATCTATCTCGAGAATTTAGAAAATGAAAATCAAAAAATTGAAATCAAGGAGTATTCACGAACTAATGAAAAAGACTTAAAATTACCAGTTGTCGAAACTTATTCTTTTACAGGTTCTAATTTAACAGAAACAATAGGGGATAAAATTTACATTAATCCGATGCTGTTTTATACACATCATGAAAATCCTTTTAAACAAGAAGTTAGGGAGTATCCAGTAGATTATGGATACTCATTTCTAGATAAATATGCGATAAATATCCAAATACCTGATGGGTATACGATTGAAACATTGCCTGCTTCAGGAATATTTTCTATGCAGGATGATTTAGGAACTTTCAAGTTCATGACGAGTTCTTCAGGAAATACGATTAATGTAATTGTACTACATCAAATAAATACTCCAATTATATCCTCTGAATACTATGATATGTTAAAGGAATTTTATCAAAAAATGATTGACAAACAAAACGAGAAAATTGTATTAGTAAAAATATAAACGATGGATTTAAAAAACGCACAACTAGACGTAGATACCTGGATAAAAGAACATGGAGTTCGCTACTTTAACGAGTTGACCAATATGGCGCAACTGACAGAAGAAGTGGGAGAGGTGGCTCGTATTATAGCGCGTCGCTATGGAGAACAGTCTGAAAAAGAATCCGATAAAAACAAAGATTTAGGCGAAGAACTAGCCGATGTGGTTTTTGTAGTATTGTGTTTGGCTAACCAAACCGGAATTGATTTACAAGCTGCTTTTGATAAAAAAATGGATTTAAAATCCGTTCGAGATAAAGATCGTCACAAAAATAACGAGAAATTGAAATAATATATTTAATGGTGGTTTGCAAATAAACTGCCACGGATACCACGGATAAAACTGATTTTTACAGATCTCTGGACATTCACAATTAATAAATAATCTGCGAATCTGAGGTAAAAAAAGGTTCGTTTTCCACTTTTTTGGAATAAATTTGCGCCCAATTACAGACCAACACACAACAGAATGAATTTACTGCTACAATCTGCACTATCTGAAATCAATGCAGCAATCAAAATCACGGGTTCCAAAAGCGAAACCAATCGTTTGTTATTGCTAAAAGCCTTGTTTCCAAACATTACTTTAGCCAATACTTCCAATTCGGATGATAGCGAAGTAATGCAAAAAGCATTGACGGGTACAGATACAATTGTAGATATTCACCATGCCGGAACGGCAATGCGTTTTCTTACGGCATATTTTGCAGTCAATGCAGGTCGTGAAGTGGTGCTGACAGGTTCTAGCCGAATGCAAGAGCGTCCTATTAAAATTTTGGTGGAAGCATTGGAACAATTAGGTGCTGTAATTACGTATGAAAAAGAAGTGGGCTATCCTCCCATCCGAATCAAAGGACAAAAAATTACGGCTTCCAAAGTAAACTTAGCTGCTAATGTGAGCAGTCAATACATTTCAGCTTTATTATTAGTAGCGTCCAAATTAGAAAATGGTTTAGAGTTGACTTTAGAAGGAGAAATCACTTCTATTCCCTATATCAAAATGACTTTGGCTTTGTTGAATGATTTGGATATTCAGACCAGTTTTGAAGGAAACGTAATTAAAGTAGCGCCAAAATCAGCAGTAGCAACAAAAGAAATGACTGTGGAATCGGATTGGAGTTCGGCTTCGTATTATTTTAGTATTGCCGCTTTAGCAGATGCTGCTACTATCACCATTTCAAGTTATAAAGAAAATAGCTTACAAGGTGATTCGGCTTTGGTCAACCTATACAAAGCCATGGGAGTCGAGTCGACTTTTAACGGAAATCAGTTGACTTTAACCAAACAAGCTAATTTCAATTACCAAGACGTCACTTTCGATTTGAACAACACACCGGATATTGCACAAACTATTGTAGTAACCTGTTTAGGTTTAGGCATTGGTTGTCATCTGACGGGGTTACATACCTTGAAAATCAAAGAGACGGATCGTTTAGAAGCACTTCGAATCGAATTAACTAAGTTAGGAGCCACTATTTCCGTGACTAATGATAGTTTGACTTTGGTAGCTACCAAAGAAATCAATCCCAATGTGACTATTGCTACGTATAACGACCATCGAATGGCAATGGCTTTTGCACCTTTAGCCTTACGTGTGCCTATTTTTATTGCTAATGCCGAAGTAGTCTCTAAATCGTATCCTGATTTTTGGGAAGATTTAAAAAGTCTAGGCTTTGCCATGGAAGAAACCGCTTAAATTAGAAAGTTGAATAGTCGGAATCCCTTTCTAGTAGTGGGTTGGTGAAAATAAACACTAAAAGACTTGACAACGCCTCTTTCACAGTCGTATATTTGCACTCTGATTTTAAATGGTTATAAAGTCTATAAACATTTAAACTCTTAAACATATAAACTTTTTATTAAATGAAATTATCACATTTTCAATTCAATTTACCAAAAGAACTTTTAGCTGAGTTTCCTGCGGAAAACAGAGACGAATCTCGTTTAATGGTTATTGACCGTAAAAAACAAACGATAGAGCACAAAATGTTCAAAGATGTTATCGATTATTTTGATGACGGAGATGTAATGATTTTGAATAATACCAAAGTTTTTCCAGCTCGTTTGTACGGAAATAAAGAAAAAACAGGAGCAAGAATCGAAGTATTCTTGTTACGTGAATTAAATGCAGAACAAAGACTTTGGGATGTATTAGTAGATCCAGCACGTAAAATCAGAATCGGGAACAAATTGTATTTTGGAGACGATGACTCATTAGTGGCTGAGGTAATTGACAACACGACTTCTCGTGGAAGAACATTACGTTTTCTTTATGATGGTTCTTATGAAGAATTCAGAAACAAATTGACTGAATTGGGCGAAACCCCAATCCCAAAATACATTTCACGTGAGGTAACTCCAGAAGATGCAGAGCGTTACCAAACCATTTATGCTAAAGAAGAAGGAGCTGTTGCAGCACCTACTGCCGGATTGCACTTTTCTAAGCATTTATTAAAAAAATTAGAAATCAAAGGAATCAACTTTGCGGAAGTAACCCTTCATGTTGGTTTAGGAACTTTTAATCCAGTGGAGGTAGAAGACTTATCGAAACACAAAATGGATTCAGAAGAGTTAAAAATCAGCCAAGAAGCTTGTGATATTGTGAACAATGCTAAAGTGAATAAGAAACGTATTTGTGCCGTAGGAACCACTTCTATGCGTGCAATCGAGAGTTCAGTTTCTTCTCAAAAAACATTGAATCCGTATGATGGTTGGACTAATAAATTCATTTTTCCTCCACACGATTTCAGTATCGCCGATTGTATGATTACTAATTTCCATACGCCAAAATCTACTTTACTAATGATGATTTCAGCGTTCTGTGGTCATGATTTAATGAAACGTGCTTACGAAGAAGCCATTAAAGAAGAATACAAATTCTACTCTTACGGAGATGCCATGTTGATTATCTAATCACATTCACTTCAAAAAGAAATACATAGAGGGTGTCCTAAAAGTCCTATTCTTGTCAAACTGAACTTGTTTCAGTTTCTTAAAATAACTGATATTATTTTATAGATTCCGAAATGAATTCGGAATGACAAAACCGGTACTTTTTTGACACCCTCTTTTTGTTTTGGGCGTGACCCTTTTCCTTTCTTAAGCCAACGCTCGGGTCGGGCTATACTCTTCAATTCCTCGCGTTGTTGCGCTTTCGCTCCACAGCGCTGCGGGATTTTCGTTACTATCCCTCACGCAACCAACGAATAGAAGTTTAATTTACTGATCTGTATTTGTTTGGAGTAACACCCACTTTTTGTTTAAAAAATCGTCTAAAGTGTTGCGGGTATTTAAAACCGAGTTCAAAAGCAATCTCATTGATAGTTCTTTCATCTTCAAAAATCTTGTTTTTGGCTACATCAATTATTTTGTTTTGAATGTATTCTTGTGCTGTTTTTCCCGTTTCTTTTTTGATGATATCTCCAAAATAATTAGCAGATAAATTCAGTTTATCGGCACAATAAGCCACTGATGGGAGTCCCGTAGTTTGAGGCTTTTCTGAAAAGAAATAACCATTTAAGAGTTCCTCAAATTTCTCTAAAATTCCTCTATTGACATTTTCACGGGTAATGAATTGACGGTCGTAAAAACGAATACAATAAT
>JACCDS012080737.1_pt1 | contig 10376 bp, 13 predicted proteins | sample 7446441 | NCBI WGS metagenome assembly JACCDS01 (sample SAMN15323445, study PRJNA562643) | freshwater metagenome | isolation source: river surface water | place: USA:Blue River Watershed | collected 2017-08-17 | reverse complement strand
TTGCCCCAGGTCGCGACGTAGCGCCAATCCTGACCGTAGCGGGTCGAGAAAGTCAGTGCCAAAGCATCTTCAGTGGCCCAAACCGACTGGTCAGTGATTTCCTCAACGACTGGTTCGACGTCAGCGACCGCAGCTTGGAGCTGCAACCGCTCTCCATGCGAAAGAAACTCATGAATGTCAAAACCGTCAGCGAGCGCGTCTGCAGCATCCCATCCATCGGGCTCTCCCTGAGGATGCTCAGGAGTGGGTTGCGTCGGTGGGATTAGTACGGCACAAGTCGCTGCACCCGCAGCCATCACAGCCTCGGAGGCATGCATTGCATATTCCCAGCCTGGTTTGTCCCGATCCGGCCAGATTAATACGCGCTTTCCGGTCAAAGGAGTCCAGTCCGTTTTGTTCACAGGCGCGTTTGCACCATGCATGGCCGTAGTGGCGCACACGCCCAAGTCGATCAGTGTTTGAGCGCACTTTTCTCCTTCAACCAGGACAACGGTGTCTGCATTTGCAATCCCTGGCTGATTGAATAATGGGCGAGGATCAGGAGGCGCTAGCTTTCTGCGCTTTGCGTCCCAAGGCCTGAATTCCTTCCGACCAGGCTCAGGGTCATATCGGTAGACGCAAGCGATGAGTGTGCCGTCTGCAGAAAAGTAATCCCACTTTGCCGTTGCAGGTCCAAGGTCATCAATCAATACGTTGGACTTCTTTCGGGCAGGTCGTTGAATCAATGGTCGACCAAGGAGCTCTCGAGACGCATTGAGTACTTCAGCAAAGTCAACTTGTGAAGATAGGCCCGTGTGCGCCGCAATCAGATCAAAGACATCACCGCCGTGGCCAGTAGCTCTATCGATCCAAAGACCTGCACGATCGCCATCAAGTTCGACCTCCAGACTTCGACCAGGACTCCCCAAGATATCCCCAACCACGAACTTCCCATGGACTACTTTGCCAGCAGGCATGATCGAGAACAGAACAGACTCGATGCGTGTAACTAGCTCATGGCGAATGGTGTCCCGATCTGAGTCATGAGGGATTGAGGATGCGCCAGCTTCATCGTCATTGAAATCAAGCATGTGCACCTCCCAACCCTCTGAAGTCGACGGGCAAAAAACCTCCTTTGATGGCAATTTCACGCACGAAATCCGCAGAAATACCGACGCGCTCAGACCAGAGGCTTAGTCGGTCATCTTTGAAAAACTTGCATGCTTCTCGCCGCAAATGTTCAGACGGCGCGTTCAGATCAACGAAGCCTTGCTTAATCACGGCAACGATCAATCGCGTCTCGGGCGAAACAAATTCAACGTGACGCATCAGCAGTCTTTCGACCAGTGAGGCAGAGATCAGTGGCTTGGCGCGAGCGAGAGTGCAAGCCTTCTTGGGAGTGGATGCTTTATTTGCACTGCCTGTCATTGAGGCACTCCCATCGAAATTTCCTGTGGACCGTTCCAGCAGCGGTTGCTCCACGAGCAAGACCTGCACTCATAAAAGGTTTGTTGGCTTGCGATGCGTGGAAGTAGTTCGCCCGCAGTGGTTGCCTGAAGCACTTTTACAGCGCGGTCTGACATACGCTGAGCCAAGGCGGCATTGAAGGGAACAAGCTCACACCAAACCTCTTGGGTGTCTTTGTTAACGGCAGTGAACAAGGCCGGATTGGAGGAAATTCCGGGCACGCTTGGCTCCATGTAGGCTTGATAGATGGCCATTTGCGCCGCATAAATTGGTTTAGATGCCTCGACACCTTTTTTGGCGGTTTCCTTCCAGTTCTTGTCGTTCATCGTCTTGCACTCCCAAAGCATGGGGAATGTCAGATCAAGCTCTGTGGGGGCTCCGGCAAGAATCCCGTCGACGTGACCTTTGATCTTTCCGCCAGCGACAGAAAAACCAAATTGATGCCCGTCTTGTTTTCGGGTGTACAGATCAAATCCAGCTGCTCTCAGCCAATTAATGACAAGGTCCTCAAGGGCGTGCCCAACATCAAAGACGCGCAAGATCCGGCCAGGAAAATCTCCATCCTCATCCTTCGGCGTGTTGGTGAACTCGAATTGAAGTGCTCTCTCGCAGGAAACCCCAAGACGAGATGCGCCGAGATAGGAGCGCTTGGGCTGTTTGCCTCGCTCACGCTGAATAGACGCATCAAGTAGTGCGCTAACTCGTTCATGAAATTTTGGTTGGTGGTTTAGGTCAATCATTTGTTCTTGTTCCTGTGACTTGTAGGTGTCATTGACGAGATTGGCTCTCGGCAAGACGCTCGAAATAAATGCGTTCGCGTTCAGCTTGTTCCTCGTGTTTGGCGAGCATCGAGGCTTGATAGGCATCGATGACAACCTCAATCAGGCGAAGAACTTCAGCTTTGCTGTATTGAGAGAAAGGTCGCTCCATCCCAATGGAACTCACGAATTCCCCCAATGGGAGGAGCGCTGAGTGCATGGACTCGGTTTCCATTTCAGATGGATCAATCACACCGGCCTCCGTGCAGTCGGTGAGTTTTTTCATGGCTTTTGAAAAGGCCTCTTGGCACCGACGACTGCAAAACACCCAACGATGGCTGTACCGCATCAGGTCGGATCGTTTGAGCTTCGGATTGAAGTAGCCGTAACCTTTTGCTTGTCTGGAGCAGATATGACATTTCACGCAGCCTCCAGTTGTGGGTTCATTTGAGAGTCATTGGCTGCATTGACTAGACGACGAATGGCAGACTTGTTGAACATGAAAGTCAGCAAGGCAGAGGCTTGATATCGAGTCAAACCGTAATCAGCTCGGAACTCCACTGGGAGGTACTTGAGTTGCCCGGTTGTTGGCGGTTCGTTGAGCCAGCGTTTGGTCTTGTGGGCGGCGTCATCGCTTTCGTTGTTGTTGAGCCAGTCATTTGCCTGAGCCAGACAAATACTTCGCTCACCAACACCCAGCAAGCGTGAGCCGCCTTTTTCAACCCCACCCACTGCGTACCAGCGCCCTCTTAGGAAGAAGACTCCTGCCCAAGCAATAAAGCCTGTCGCAAGCAAGGCGCAGTCATCGCCGAAGAGATCGCACCACGAGAAATTCGATCTCTTGAGAAGATCAATCTCAGTCATCACGAAGTCACTGAGTCCCGATCCGTTGTCTTTTTCGGTACTCGAGAATTCATGCCCGCAGATCGGACACTCTTGACAACCAAGTGGAATCTCGGCATCACACTCAGGGCAAGTCTTCTGTGGCGCATCTCCCTGGGCGTCATATCCATTTAGATCTACTTCTTGCTCAAGACTTCCGTGTTTGAGAGACGCAGTGCCAAAGTCAAGAACGATGCAGTCGGATTTGACGAGGCCAGGATGCTCATTCGGATCAACAACACGAAGTCCACGCCCAATCATTTGGATCAGAGTTGACTTGTATGAGCTTGGTCTCAGCAACACGACACAGGCTGTTGGGGTGAAGTCGTACCCTTCAGTCAGGATCGCCACATTCACCAGTACTTCGGTTTGACCATGCTCGAAACGATCAAGTACGACAGAGCGTTCTGTTGCGCTCATTTCGCCGTAAATCACGTCTGCATTCACCCCGCCTTTCAAAAAGGCAGTGCAAACTGCACGCGCATGCTCAACGGTTGCAGCGAATGCGATGGTTTTTCTTCCTGCTGCCTTCTCTTTCCAGTGCTTTACGACAGACTCGTTCACTGGGGACGTGTTCATGATGGAGGCGACTTGCTCCATGTCGTAGTCCGAAGCAAGTTTCCTGACTCCGTCTAGCGCAGATTGCGTGCCGACGTCGATCACAAAGGTACGGGGAGTGACCAGATAACCTGAACGAATTAGTTCCCCAAGTCTGATCTGATCAGCTACGTTTGTGAAAACTTCTCGAAGGCCTTTGCCATCACCCCGGTTCGGAGTAGCCGTAACGCCAAAGATCAATGCGTTCGGGTTTTTATCCCGCACCTGATCAATGACCGCGCGGTATGTCGGTGCCGCACAGTGATGCGCCTCATCAATTACCAGCAAATCAAGTCGTGGGATGTCAGAGACATTTCGAGCCAACGTCTGAACCATGCCAAACGTGACCTGGCCATCCCAAGACTTCTCCCGTGAGTCAAAGACCGAGGTCTTGATTCGCGGATTCACTTTGGAGAACTTGTCACGGTTCTGGCTGGTCAGAACGTCACGATGAGCTATGACGCATGCCTTTGCATCAGGCATAGACAGTAGCTCACCTGCTGTTCCTGAGAGGCAGATTGTTTTTCCCGCCCCCGTGGGGGCGACGCCAAGCGTGTTCCCGTGTGCCTTGAGGGCACTGACACACCGAGAGACAAAGTCTCTCTGACGGGGGCGAAGAATCATGATGCCCCCTTACTTGGCCCAGGCGGGCATCGAAAAGCCATTCGAGCTAGGCTGAACAGCTTGAGTCGGAGAAGATTGAGGGACAGGCGCTTGAGCGATTGGAGTGCCACCCATCACACTTGCGTACTCTTTGTGATCGGGTTGGATTACCGCCTTGATCACGTTGCGCTCTTCGTTGTTTTGGTCCTTTTCGATCTCCACCTTAGCGGCGAATGTCAGGCCATCCAGATCGCCGAATCCACGAATACGCCGTGCGTTTTGTGCCTGCTGTGAGTTGTCTGCCGGGTGTATGCCGCGAGCGGAATTGAGCATTGCCCGTAGGAAGCTACGACCAATGTTTGCCCATTCCGGCCCCTTTGAGCTGTGCAATCCAATCAGTCCAAAAATCACTCGCTTGGCGTACTGACCTTCGATGATTGTGTATTTGACGTTGAGGTAGATGGCACCAGTCTTGTCCGAGCGCGTTGCATATCCACCAACCCAACCGTGGTTGGCATCGTCATAACCACCGGGACGAATGCTGGCGATAACTTTGACGATTGATTTGTGTGGAATCAGTGCGAATTCGCGTTGATCTTCTGCGTCGTTGAAATCCGACCAAGCGGCATTAGGTGAGTAGCTGTTCATTTGGAATTCCCTTTATCGATTTGTTGTTGACGGGGGCTGGTGATCTTTGAGATCAAGCGCCCGAGGTTTGGCTCTTCGATGACGTCAAGTCGCCCAGAGCGGTCTTTTGATGGGTAGCCCCATGGGTTGATGTGCTGGCACACAAATGCGCGGTACGGATTGCCTTCTTCGTTTTTGAGGACAACCATTGAGACAACTTGGTCAACGATTCCGGGCAGCTCAAGGGAAGCCTTGGAGCCTTCAATTTGCGGTGAGAACACCTTGCGATTGAAGTCATCAAGCTTTTCATCCAAGATCCCAACCATCCAGATGTCTTTGTTGCGCACGTGCTGCAGTTGTGTGAGCCATCCAATCAGCTCGCTTCCGTGGAGCCCATAGGCTGCGCGTGTGTCTGCTTTACCTGTTTTCTCCGAGTAGGACTGCGGTTGACCCTTGGCCCACTGGAGGCACAGACGTCCGGCTACCGTGATGCTGTCGACAAAGATCAGCGAGTACTTGTCCAGGACTGCTGGATCACCAAGCGCTGCACATACGCTGTCGTAATGAGCCTGGCTATAGGGCTGGTCATCTCGCAAAGCGGGATTGGGGCCTCCAATAAAACAAGCGAGGTCGCGGCACTCTTGCCAAGTTCTGGGGCGGACGCTTGCGCCACTCCATCCCATGACAGACAGATCACCTGCCTCCAGGTCAATGAATAAGGTTTTCTCTGGATCTGTGGTGTGCAGCAGCGAGGTTTTCCCTACGCCGGATGGACCCAAGATGACGCCTTTGGAGCCGCGTTTTTCTGCCATGCGCTGCTCAGCTGTGATGAACTGCAACTTCATCTCAGACCTCGCCTTCAAAGATGTCGGCGACTTTGTCCGTACCAACGGCACCGCGACGGCGTGCAAGGTCATGCAAGCGACGCAAGGAGCTGATCTGCGTATAGATGGCAGTGGACTTTTGATCCAGTTCGCGAATGGCGAATGCAATGTCATCCACTGTCGCGATTTCAATGCTCAGCGCTGGGACTTCTGGCTTATTGCCGTAGCTAGGAACAGAGATGGTTTCAGGCAAATCCTCCATAACGAAGGACTTCTTGCGCAGGGAGGGGAGAAGGTTTTTGAACATGGCTTTACTCCGTGATTTGTTCAAGGGATAGAGATGGCTTGCCACCTTTGACGGTTCGAGCGGGTTCAAAGAGCTGACGGATTTCCGTGTCCCACTCTTTGAATTTGGTTTCGCTCACGCGATAGGCGCAGTCGATGTACTTGGCAGGGTCTTGTCCCGTCGACACGAGCGTCGTGTAAAGGGTTGACAAAATTTCCTGATCCCACTCGACGCGTTTAGGAAGGTCAAAGCTCACACGGACATCGCCATCGGTGAAATGGACAACCCCTGTGTCTTTGCCTTCTTGCATGCGAAGGCTTTTGGCGCGTTCGCTGTACTTTTGATTCAGCGCCCGATCCAGGTGTTCAAGTGCAGACTTGGCGGTGACATAGTCACGAGACAGTGATGCCTTGAGTACCAACAGCTCTTGGGCTGAAAGATTTGCCAAGGTGGAGATTGGCGTGCCGCTGATTTCGGCGTGTGTAAGAGGTGCAGTCATGCCACACCTCCAACTGCTGCGCGTGCCGAAGTGCTGGCATGCAGGCATCGGGTTTCGTACTTGTCGACGTCTTCGACTCGATACAAAACGCGGCCTTGTAGCTTGAGATAAAGGGGACCAATACCCTCACAGCGCCAGCGCTCCAAGGTCCTCAAGCTGATGTCCCAACGTTCCGCCAATTGGCGTTGATTGAGGTGTTTTACGCTCACTTTTCGCTCCTTTCAGGTAATTGCGAGTTCGTGAGTTGGACTGTCCTCTTGGGCTTATGGGGGCGGCCACCCCCGAAATATGGGGGCGAATATGGGGGCTGAGCTTTTTGGCTGTTTCAGGTGTGTTTAGGTTGTCAAAGTCCAAAAAAAAACCGCCAAGAAGGCGGTTTTCTGAAGGTTTTGCAGTGATCAGTCGGGGGCTAAATTGAACGCAATATGTCCTCTGCGAGTGATGCGCAAATAGATCTCCCATTTGTCATTCCCTTTGAACAAATGTTGGATCGTTTTTCCCTTGAGTTCACTCGGTTTATATACGTCAGCAAGAACATCTGAATTTGGTAACTCCCAAATGTCTGAGCAGGCTGCCTTGTACATAAAGTGAATAGCTTTGGCTTGTTTTTCTCCCGAAATTTTCCAAGGCTCCTTTATCGTGGCGATCGAAAGCGTAGATGTGCTCTCGTTGAAATACACCTTGCCTGTTTTGATGGCCAGCGCTCCTACTGGTTGACTCATGAGTCGCTCTAGGTAGGTGAAATCAAGTTGTGAGAATCGTGTGAATTCAACGAGTGCTTCTTGCAGACGCACAACTCGAAAATTCTTCGGCCACTGAATGTGCTTGGGCAGGTCTAGTCCAGATGAAACGATCAAGCCACCGGGAGGGACGGAGGAATCATTCAAGTGCGTGAGAACTTGATCAAGCTTCACTCCAAGCTCTCGAACGAACCAGATCGGGATTTGAGAGGAACCAATTCGAGCGCCCCCTAGTCTCCAAAGGCAGCCTGATATGAGGCCCTGCTTGATCCCCGATCGAGCAGCACTGTGAATACCGAAAAGCTCCGCGATGTAATCAAGGTACACCTCAGGCTTTACGGCGTAGACAGCAATTGCACTGGCCGCAACACGACGCATGCGAAATGTTTCTGGACATCGGTATTGAAAATTTGACGGACCTGAACCATCGAGTTCCGTGATCTCAACTGGGACCTTTTCATCGCCACGGTAGGCAGGCATCGTTCCCGCGTAGCCGACTTTGCTCAGCCAGTGGCTGGTTATGGCAGGGGTAATTCGTGCGAGCTTGCATAAATCCCAGCCAGGTACGCCTTGAACACGGAGTCCCTCTAGATCTGACAGTGATGAGCCAGATCTTTCAAAGACCTCGGTCAATTCAATCAGTGCTGGTGTCGTCAGCTTCTTCATTGCCGATTTCTTTCACCAATCCCCAACGGGCAAGAAGGCGGTCGCACAGTGCACGGTCTTTATCTCTTTTCGTTTTGATGTTGCACTTGTTCTCGTCGCGCATCACGATGCTGATGTTTCGTGCTCGCTCTCCTGCGACCTTGTGCGTGCGGACTGAAATTCGAGCGTAATTGAGACGATGGCTTGAGAATGTGAATGTCGGCCCAATCAATTTTTTGGCAACTGTGTGAATGTCATCAACGTCTTTGGCCCAAATTTTCATGACCACCGATCGGTTATCGCCATTCGTATACCCGAGCTCGATGACTTTTGCCGAGGCAACCGTTGGTTCGGTCGACAGGTCAAATGAGAAGTCTCCGGCCAGACATTGGTAGTCATACGATTTGAGCGGTATGCGCTCACCTGTAATTGGTGACTCCAACAGCACATCCGCGACCAGGCGCGCTAAGCCTTCTCGTCCAACGTTGTCTCGGGATAAAACCTCTAGATGCCCGTTCACAGGCTCATACGTGGCATAGCTGGAAACGGCTCGGATGATTTCTTGATTCTTGAGCGTACTGTTCTCAACCTTTTCGACGACTTCAGGAGGGCGGTTGTAGTGAATGCTGACCTGGTACAGGTCAACATCTTCGCCTTGCTCTGCATCGGGCCTCATTCGTTTGAAGATTTGAACGGCGACATCATCCACATTGCAAGTCAATTTCTCTGCCATTTGCGAACGAAACTTCGCCACGGATACTTCGTCGACATGGAAATTTAGCTGTGGTGGAGCCGTGAAGCCTGAGTAGCAGGTTGAGCTCTGACGAAAGATGTCGGCCTGCCGAGCATCAAGCGCTTCTGTGAAAATTTTTCGATTGTTGGAGTAAAGCCAGTAGGCCCGTTCGTGCTGAGTCTTCAGCGCGGCAAAAGCAGTTCTGTTATTGAGTCCTGGGATCAGTTCGCGGAATCCTTCGATGACATCTTGACCTGGGCCATCCGAGAGAAGCATGATTTTTTCTGCCTCATCCTCCATGCCTTTGCGCTTACCGATCGGCAGCGCCAGCAGCTGCTCTGACATGGCTGCGCGCTGCTCGGTCTTGTTTTGTTTCTCATCAAGCGCGGTCAAAGGCGTTCGAAATGACTCCACCACAAGTTCGTGGAACGTCTTCGGAGGGAGGTGGCCCAAGAGCCGGGTAAGGTTTTCAGCGTCGATCATTTTTGTCTCCAGAAAGCAGAAGCCGCCGTGAGACTTGGATGTCAGACGAGAAGCATTCGCTAAGGTAGGTAGTGTTTCTTTGTGAAGGTGTTGTTCTTCTTCTTTGCAAATGAGATGGTCCTCATTGGTATCTTCGGACTAGTCCGACCATGACACCGTAAATTTCGAGCTTCCCCTCGGGGCGAATAGGTGCATAGCTCTTATTCGCTGGAAGTAGGTGGTAACCGCCTTTGTCTCGGGCCAAGGTCTTGAGTGTGTATTCGTCATCAACAATCGCCACGACAATTTCACCAATGCTCACCTGTGTGGTCTTTTTCACCACAGCAAGGTCGCCTTCATGAATTCCTGCTTCAACCATTGAGTCGCCCTTGACGCGGATCAGAACTGTGTTTTCTGGATCGCTAATCAAGAACCTGTCGATCGTGATGTGCTCATGAACATCTGCCTCGGCAGCAATCGGCGACCCAGCCGGAACAGGTTGGGTTGCAAACGCACGCTCGAAGAATCGTTCACTTGGAGCCCAGTCACCATCTGGGGTTCGTTCAAGCATGCCGACGTCTTCAAGACGTTCAAGAACCTTCTTGACGGCGGCCTTTGACGCGAACCCAAGCAGCGGCAACATGCGTGCATACGAGGGCAGAACTCGATGCTCTGCGTAGTAGCGCTGCAAGGTCGCAAGGTAGTGGGGATCGTTGTTTAACTTTTTCACGGTAATGATTGTAGTGAACGATCGTTCACCGCGCAAGCCCGCCCATCACCTGATCAAAATGAAACGATATTGATTCCTTAGGTATTAACAAATTGGCGGCATCGCCATGGACCGCCATAGGGGGTCAGAGTCTCCAAAGCGGCCCAAACACAAGCAGTTCTGAGCCAATTCCACGCTTAGAAATTGAACCCTTCGCCTTTGCAATAGAGCCAGTTTTTAACTGGAGTGGTTAGATGGCAAATGGAAAACAAAGCCGATGTGCAAATGGCGAAATCACGGCAAAGGCAAAGCCGGGGCACTTGGTAATTGAGGCGTTACTCGCGCAGGCTGTCCTAAGAGGCATGAAATCAGGTGATGGTGTCGCTGAAACCTCACAGATCCCCGGAACAGTCGATCTTCAACTAGGAGTATTGGTCGAACAGAGCGTTCATACAGACCCGTCTCAGATAGAAGGAGTTTGCGTATGAATCGGTCGGTTATGAGTGACGAAAAAAATATTCGAGCAGAGATAAAAAATCTCGCCCTGCTCACTATGAAGGAACTA
>JACCDS010257527.1_pt1 | contig 10378 bp, 8 predicted proteins | sample 7446441 | NCBI WGS metagenome assembly JACCDS01 (sample SAMN15323445, study PRJNA562643) | freshwater metagenome | isolation source: river surface water | place: USA:Blue River Watershed | collected 2017-08-17 | reverse complement strand
TTCTTCTGAAACATAGCCAAAGTATCTTTGGTCATCAATCTACGCTTCACCGGATTAGCCACTAAACCTTTCCAACCCGTTAAATCTACTCCATTGAACATCGAATAAAAACCACGTGCTGCACTTGTTCCGCTGATTGCTTTTTGGGCTGCGGCGCGTTTTTCTGGATTGCTAATGGCAGGTAATGCTTCTTGCAACCATTCTTTGGTCATTTGACTTTGAAAACCTGGATTTGCAGTGTAAACAGCCAATAAGCTTTCAGCAGCAGTTTCTTTCATCCCTTGCTCTTTCAAAGCTTTGTACAAAACACGCATGGAACTTAAGGTATTATTCTTAGCTAAGAACTCATAAATATTCTCTCTTGTCTCAAAGCTTTTCGTCAAATCCAAAGCATTTCTGAAACGTAAAATTTGCTGAGTGGGATTTTGAAATGATTTTGAATTGACATTCACAAAGGTCGCAATCGCATCTTCATTCTGTGTTTTCTTGGCAACATTGTACAACCAATCCAATGCATCTACTTCCTTCACGTATGGAATCCAATGCAAAGGCTGCTTCGATTTCTTGGCATACTCCGTGATTTTAGAAGAATTACCTGGCGTTTTTAAAATTTGTGCCATACAAGCATGCAAACTTTTTACCTCATCGGATTGCGTGGCAATGGATAATTTCTCTGCAATGATTTCAAAATCTTTGGCATCTACCCATTTGGATAAAACCGAATAAGCAGCTGTTCTTGTTTTGTCATTGGATTGAACGGCTTTCCAAACTTCTGTTTTCACGGAAGGCCATTGGCGAGCAGAAGCATAAATGATTAAAAGCGATTTTTGACTAGTACTCAAATTGGCAAAGTTTTTCATTTGTGCCATCAAATATGCATTGGCATTGACTGTCACTAAAGCAGATCCTACCAAAACAGCATCCAATTCTTGCCTTGCAGCCATGTTCCAAACCTTGGCTAACGCGTTTTCTTTCTGAAGAATCAACAAACTTTTAGCTACTTGGCTATTCATAGCTAAACTTCCCATCACATTGTTCAGGTAATCCAAGGTCCAAGTCGCTTTTTGCAATGCAGCAAACTCCACAAATTTGATTTTCTTTTCTTCCGAAAGACCTTTGAAAGATTGTGCCAAAGCCAAAACATCCTTTTTACTTCCCGATTTGAAATATTTTTTCAAAGCAGATAATCCAATTTCAAGATTGGAATTGGCGTAGATTTTCAATAATTCGGCAGTTGGGTTTGCCGATAATTGTGCAACGCTAGTCAAGATTTTACTTGTCAATGCTTCGTCTAGTTTGGCCTCTTTGCTTGCCAAAATGGCTTGCAAAGACTTAACATCTTTGTTCGCAATTAACACCTCTAAATAAGCATCCGTTGCATGCGAATTGTCGAAAGCAAAATTCACTTTCCTCGCCTCTTGAGAAAGTAAAGACAAAGAAGCACTTTGTCCTAATTTTGACAAGGCTTTTAAAATCACTTGATTAACTCTTGAATCCGACTGAGGATACAAAGCTTGAATCTTAGCCGCAGCTGCGCTTAATCGGATATCCGTTAAGGCTTGTATGGCGTGAATTTTTGTAGTAGCGTCTGTCGACTCCAAAGCGCTTAAAAGTGCATTGGCCACTTTATCCTTGGAATAAGGATACAATTTAGACAAGGTCCGTGCTGCAGGGCCTGCCAAATAGCTATTTTTCAAAAAGGGCACAATGACATCCACCGATTCCGCTTGGCCAATGGATTGTAAAGCTTGCATCGCTCTTTGTTGCAGAGCAAGATCATTGGATTCTTGAATGATCTTCAAATTGGCTTGAACACGTGTATTGCGCTCAGCATCATTCACATAAACAGGCGCATTCGATTTTTGAACTTGGGCTAGGATACTTTGCTGATTGGCAAAAAGTAAACTAGCGCTTAATAACAATGATATTTTGATTGATTTCATCTTCGATTACATAGTATAAGGTGCACGCATGGGTTGATCGATTAAGCGATTCGCTTCTTCATCACCTACGAACAACTGGGTTTGTGGATCAAATTTCAAGTTACGGCCTAAACGCATGGCGATTAAACCTAAATTTACAACGGTACAAGATTTATGCCCGTTCTGATCATTCAATGCAAATGTTTTTCTGTTTTTCACAGAATCAACAAAATCCGTTTGTTGATCTACAGGATCTGGAAATTCTGCCAATTTTCTTTCAAAATCGGGAATGTCACATTTGAAATTACGGAACAATTTCCCTTTTGGTCCTTCAATATAAGCCACTTTCTCATCTTTCGCTTCTCCATCCAACACGATTTGGCAACCATCTGCATAGGTGTAAGTAATTCTTCTAAAAGTACCTACTGCATCTGCGTCTTGTGCCGGTGCATCTACTTCAATGTAAACTGGACTGGTATCATCTTTACCTAAGAAATATTGGATGGGATCAATGTAATGTTGCCCCATATCTCCCAAAGCTCCACCATCATAATCCCAATAGCCTCTAAAAGTTTGGTGCGTCCGATGAACATTGTATGGTTTATAAGGTGCAGGTCCTAACCATCTTTCATAATCTAATTCTGGCGGAACAGGCTGAGGTGTCAAATCGGTTTTACCTACCCAGTAAAACTTCCAATCGAATCCGGTATGCTTACTGATAGTCACTTTCAAAGGCCATCCTAACATGCCAGAATCCACTAATTTTTTGATCGGTTTTACGGGAGTATTCATTCCGTAAAAATTATTCTCAAATCGAAACCACGTATTTAAACGAAATATACGACCATGTTGTTGAACCGCTTCTGTTACTCTTTTTCCTTCACCAATGGTTCTAGTCATGGGTTTTTCACACCAAATATCTTTCCCCGCTTTGGCTGCATCTGCCGCCATGATTCCATGCCAATGCGGTGGAGTAGCAATATGTACAATATCTACTTCTGGTAATTGAATCAATTCACGGTAATCAGAAAATGCTTTTACGCCCTTTTCTACCCGATCCAATCCTAATTGTAAATTTTTGGTATCAACATCGCACATCGCCACTACGCGAGTGCCTGCATAAGGAATATGCCCTCTTCCCATTCCTCCTGTTCCGATAATTCCTTTGGTTAATTGATCACTTGGTGCTAAATAACCTTTACCTAAAACGTGTCTTGGCACAATACTAAAAGCAGCCAAGCCTAGGGCGGTACCCCCTAAAAATTTTCTACGTGAAATTTCCATATGTAAAATAAGCTTAAGTTTACAAGTTAGAATTTTTTTTATAATTTTTTAGACTTCTCTATGGGCTATTTAAGTACATTTGAAAAAACAATTTAATCAAATATGAAAAAAATACTTCTAAGCCTATTTTTAGCACTTCCATTTTTATCCATTGCCCAATGCCCTGAGCAAGTCGGAGTTCAGTTATACAGTTTCAGAAATGAAATCCCTAAGGATGTTCCAGGAACCATTGCGAAAATTGCAGCCATGGGATTCAAAAAAGTTGAATTTTCTGGAACCTATGGATTAAGCCTTCCTGAATACAAGAAATTAATGGATCAGCATGGGATAAAGGTTATCGCAGTTGGAGCAGATTTTGATGAACTACAAAATCCTATCAAGCGAAAAGAAATCATGGACCGAGCCAAATTTTTAGGTTCTACGTATATCATCACCTATTGGATTGGACACAATGGCAATGAATTTGGCATCTCAGATGTCAATAAAACGGTTCAAGTGTTCAATGAAGCAGGAAAAGAATTTGCCCAAAACGGATACCAATTCTTGTACCATGTTCATGGCTATGAATTCAGACCTTACAAATTGGGTTACTTGATGGATGAATTGATCCAAAAGACAGATCCCAAATACGTGAATTATGAAATGGATATTTATTGGGTATTCCACCCAGGACATAACCCAGCACTTTGGTTACAAAAATACCCAACTCGCTGGAAGGCATTGCACGTCAAAGATCGCAGAATAGGTACTCCCGGAAATCAATTTGGTAGCAGTGATGTAGAAAATGATGTGACTGTAGGAACAGGCGAATTGAACATGAAAGACATCATGGAAATCGCCAAAAAGAACGGAATCAAGCATTATATGATTGAAGACGAATCTTCTAGATCCATGCAGCAGGTACCAGAAACAGTGAAGTTTTTGAGCTCGTTTTTCTAAAAACGAATGTTAATGATTGTATCAGGTTTGCTATATCGAGTAACCTGAACAGCTAATTCACCAGATTTTTTCTTCAATCGTTGCGGCACCGCGACTTGATCGAAAAAATCTGGTTTTGCTAAATACAAATCGATTTTTTTACGACCCGTTTTTTCTTTGACAATCAAAATATAGTGAATTTCACTTCTATTGGAAGGATCAGCAAATTTCTTGCGAATGACTCCATCTAAAGCCATTTCTCTGATTTCACTTTCAGTATCGTACATTTTTTCTGCCCATAGTTTGGGCAAATACATTTGAAGAAGCATTCCCACCATACCGACAATGAAAAGAATGGAAGTGAAATTTTTCATTCCAAAAATGGAAGTCGTATTTCCGGAACTCGATCCTCCACCCATGTTACCAAACAAAGGCATTTTTAGTTTTTTTCTCGGAGCTCTTCTCGGCGGAACTGGATATTCAGACATGTCATTCAAATTGGAAACACAAATGAAAGGAATTTTGGGGCAAATGTCAAAAATAGAGGGAAGAGAGAAGAGAGAAAACTAGAAGAGAGAAGAGAGAAGAGAGAAAATGAGGAGAGAGAAAACTAGAGGACATATTTTTACAAGTAAGTTGGATAATTTTATCAGTAAAATGTTTCGAGAATAAATTTCGAATTATCAATTTTGAGAAAAAATATCCCGAAATGAAACGAGAAAATATTCTTCAAAAAAAAGCATTTATTTTCGCCATAAATTGTATAACTATATGCAGAATTATCAGTAAAAGAGATAATGAGTATATTATTACAAAACAGTTAATTAGGGCCTCTACTTCCATTGGAGCAAATCTAGAAGAGGCAATTGGCGGATTTTCGAAAAACGATTTTAATTTCAAATTATCAATTGTTCACAAAGAAGCTCTCGAATCTCGTTATTGGATTCGACTTCTTAAGGAATTAAATTTTTTGGATCAATTTCAATCGAATAATTTATTGAATGAAATTGAAGAAATGCTGAATATAATTGTAGCAAGCATTCATATATTGAAAAGAAATAACAACAAGTAAAATTCCATTTTCTCTCTTCTCATTTTCTCTCTTCTCATTTTCTCTCTCCTCATTTTCTCTCTCCCCGTCTTCACTCTTCTCTCTCCCAATCTTCTCTCTTCTCTCTTCTCTCTTCCCGTCTTCTCTCTTCCCGTCTTCTCTCTTCCCAAAAGTTTTTTTCGATTAATTATTAGAAAATAGCATAGATAAAATTTCAAAGTGGTAAATTGCGTTTTATATATAAACACCGCCGAGTAGAGGCACATAATTGAACCAATGATTTCATTAATCAGTAAGACAGTAACCAAGATATTTGGAACAAAATCGGAAAGAGACATAAAGGCTATTTTACCGATAGTAGAGAATATTAAAGCTGAATATGCCAAATTATCATCCATCTCTGATGATGATTTGAGATACAAAACAAAGGAATTCAAAAGTAGAATTAAAGACTTTTTAGCTGATATTGATGCGCAAATCCAGCAATTGCATGAGCAAGGACAAGCCACAGAGGATGTCGATGAAAAAGATAAATTCTTCCAACAAATAGATAAATTACAGGAAGAGCGCAACAAGCAATTAGAAATCGTCTTGATGGAAATCCTTCCACAAGCATTCGCTGTTGTCAAAGAAACTGCCCGCAGATTTACTGAAAACAAACAATTAGTGGTTCAAGCCACCACCGAAGATAAATTCATTGCTGCGAAAAAAGCCAATGTGGTCATTGATGGCGAACAAGCAATTTGGTTGAATACCTGGAATGCAGCAGGCAATACCATCACTTGGGACATGGTACATTACGATGTTCAATTGATTGGTGGTATCGTGTTGCACCAAGGTAAAATTTCTGAAATGGGAACAGGAGAAGGTAAAACATTGGTTTCTACCCTCCCCTCTTATTTAAATGCTTTGGCAGGCCGTGGTGTACACTTGGTTACGGTGAATGATTACCTAGCGAAACGTGACTCGGAATGGAATGCGCCTTTGTTCGAGTTCCATGGTTTAACTGTCGATTGCATCGACAAGCATGATCCAAATACCGAAGCGAGAAGAAATGCCTACATGGCAGACATTACCTACGGTACCAACAACGAATTTGGTTTTGATTATTTACGCGACAACATGGCGCGTAGCATAGAAGATCAGGTACAAAGACCCCATCATTTTGCGATGGTGGATGAGGTTGACTCCGTATTGATTGACGATGCTAGGACTCCTTTGATTATTTCTGGACCTGTTCCAAGAGGGGATGAACAAGAATTTGAAGCTTTTAACCCAAGGGTTCAAAAATTAGTAGAAGCTCAAAAGCAAATTGTTCAAAACTTTTTAGTGGAAGCTAAAAAGCAAATTGCCAATGGAGATAAAAAAGAAGGTGGATTGGCTTTATTCAGAGCTCATAGAGGTTTACCTAAATCAAAACCTTTGATCAAATTCTTGTCAGAAAGTGGCAATAAGCAATTATTGAACGAAACAGAATCCATCTATTTGGCAGAAAACCAAAAGCTGATGCCTCAGGCAGATGCGCCTTTGTTGTTTACCATCGAAGAAAAAAACAACCAAGTAGAATTGACGGAAAAAGGTTTGGAATTCATGAGTGGAAACACGGAAAATCCCGATTTCTTCGTCCTACCCGATTTGTCGATTGATTTGAACAAAATCGAGAAAAATACTTCCTTGAATGATGCAGAAAGATTAACTCAAAAAGAGCAATTGATCCGCGAATACAATGAAAAGGCTAGTCGTATTCACACGGTGAATCAATTATTAAAAGCTTATACCTTATTTGAAAAAGACACCGAATACATCACGGTAGAAGGCAAAGTGAAAATTGTCGATGAACAAACAGGCCGTGTGATGGAAGGTCGCCGCTATTCAGATGGTTTGCACCAGGCGATTGAGGCAAAAGAAGGCGTAAATGTGGAAGATGCGAGTCAAACGTATGCAACCATTACCTTGCAAAATTATTTCCGTATGTACCACAAATTAGGTGGTATGACGGGTACAGCCGAAACAGAAGCAGGCGAATTTTGGACCATTTACAAATTAGACGTTGTTTCTATTCCTACCAACCGATCCATTCAACGTAAAGACCACGAAGACAAGGTCTATCGTACGGTACGTGAAAAATACAATGCCGTAGCAGAAGAAATTCAAGTTTTGGTAGAGGAAGGAAGACCCGTGCTGGTAGGTACTACCTCGGTAGAAAATTCAGAATTATTGAGTCGATTATTGACCATCCGAAAAATACAACACAATGTATTGAACGCGAAGCAACACGCCAGAGAAGCGGAAATTGTAGCAGAAGCGGGACAATCGGGTAAGGTAACCATTGCGACCAACATGGCAGGCCGTGGAACGGATATTAAATTAAGTCCAGAATCCAAAGCAGCCGGCGGTTTGGCCATTATCGGTACAGAAAGACATGAGTCGAGACGTGTGGACAGACAATTAAGAGGTCGTGCGGGTCGTCAGGGAGACGTAGGTTCTTCTCAATTCTTTGTGTCTTTGGAAGACAACTTGATGCGTTTGTTTGGTTCAGACAGAATCGCGAAAGTGATGGACCGTTTGGGCATGGAAGAAGGAGAAGTGATTCAACATTCGATGATTACTTCGTCCATTGAACGAGCACAAAAGAAAGTGGAGGAAAACAACTTTGGTATTCGTAAGCGATTGTTGGAATATGACGATGTCATGAATTACCAAAGAAATGCCATTTACAAGCGTCGTCAAAATGCTTTATTTGGTGAAAGATTATCTTTGGACATCATCAATACCTTGTTTGATGTGTGTCAAGATTTATCTACCAATTTCACCAATTACGAGGAGCTAGAATTGAAAGTCATTGATTTATTGGGCATGGAGCCGCCATTTAGTTCGGATGAATTCAATAAATTATCGACGGATGTAAAAACAGAAAAATTATTTACTGCAGCGGAGGCACATTACAAAGCTAAAAATGAAATGATTGCTAGTCAGGTCATTCGCGTAGCACAAGAAGCCATCCGTCAAGGATTTTCGGGTATTCAAGTACCGATCAGCAATGGCAATTGGATGACGGGCATTGTGGTGGATGCGCAAAAAACCTTGGATTCCAAAGGGAAAGAAGTGGTAACGGAGATGGAGAAATTCATCACTTTGACCTTGATTGACCAAGAATGGAAAGAGCATTTACGTGAAATGGACGATTTGAAGCAATCGGTACAAAATGCGGTATTTGAGCAAAAGGACCCTTTATTGATTTACAAATTTGAGGCAGTTAATTTGTTTCAACGTTTTGTGGCGCGTGTCAATAGCGACACCATCAGTTTTGTGTTGCGAGCGGAAATTCCGGAAGTCCACGAAACCAACCAAGCGGCAAAGGCACCCAAGGAAAAAGCTCCAAAATTAAAAACCAGCAAAGATGAGGCATTGTCTTCTTTATTGGGAGGATTAGCGGGCCAAGGTGGCAGTGAAGAACAAGAATATTACGATACACAAGACCGAAGTGCGGAAAGAATTGCACCTCGCCAGGCCATCAAAATTGCGGATAGAAATCAACGTGTTACGGTTCAATACAAAGACGGATCGATCAAAGAAAACGTCAAATACAAAGTAGTAGAACAAGACGTAGAAAGCGGCAATGCGGTGGTGATAGCGTAGAGGTAATAGGTAAGAGAGAATTCTTTGTGTCTTTGTGTTAAAAACGATTATTTAACACAAAGATCACGGAGGGCTTATTTTATTTCATTTTCCAAATTTTTAAATTCGTTTTCAATTTCCTCAATAGTAGGAAAACTGCTTTTCAAGTTTTCAGGAAGATTTTCAGTAATTTGAAATTCACTCACTCCCATCGGTTTATCAATACCCCTCAATGCAAACTCTGCCTCAATATTATTTTTATCTCTGCAAAGCAAAATACCAATGGTAGCCTTATCGTCGGATTGTTTGAGCAAAGTATCCACAGCCGATAAATAAAAATTCAGCTTACCAGCATATTCAGGAATAAACTTGGTATTTTTCAATTCGATTACCGGTGATTAAAATTTAAATCTTATTCTATTTTTAAAGTAAAATTATCCGCAAAATTTTAAACTGATAATCGGTTTTTTAGGCATTTCCGGGAAAAGGAAAAAGGTATTAGGTAAAAGAGAAATGAGAGAGAAAACTTGGTGATCTTCGTGTTAAATAAAAGTTTTTAACACAAAGAACACGGAGAGTTATTCATAATTCATAATTCATAACTCATAATTACCCCCTGACCCTATTTGACACAATAATTCCCTTCCTTTGTGGCTTACAAAATGTAGACACCATGTACGAGCAAATCAATCAGTTAAAAGCAGTCATACAAAAGGGGGATTTTCCATCCGACTTTGAGCATTTTGGCGGGGCGGAATTAATTATTACGTATGATCCTGCCAGAAAAGGTTATCCAAGAGACACCCTTGTTTTCAGCGAACACGCGGGAGCATTGAGTTGGTTAACCATGGAATTGGCTAAAATTTTTGATCAGCACATCAATTACATGAACAAATATGTCTTCTACCCCGAATTGGGCAAATGCATGATTGAAAAACTAGCCAGCCAAGAGCATCTTGGAGATTGCCTATTGGCCATAGTGGATTATGCTGAAAATGAATTAATTCAAAAAGTAGAACCCAAAAAAATCAGATTAAGCCTTGAGCAACGCCAAGAGATAATGACCTACCCCGATTACTGGCGCCCAACCCTTCAAGCAGCCGCACAACGCGGAAAATCCATCAAAGAAACCTATGAGGATCTGAAAGATATGGAGGCGTTTATGTAGTGGGCTGATTTTTCTTAAACGTTAAATTATTTCTAACGAATTAATCTAATTTGTTAAATAATTATATAAAGAATTTTCCACAGGAAAATCAAGCTTAAAAATTAACTTAACGACTCCAACACTTTTTCCATGATTATCTAAGATGGAAGTTTGTTCAAAACTGTTAATTAAGGGTTTCACATCACCCATGTAATAAAAATCACTTCCTTCGCCATTGCTTTTTTTAACAAATAAAGACAATTTTAGCATATTCTGATGACTCCGAATCGATGAGACATCTTTACTTTCTAAGTTTCTTCTGGGTTTAGAAAACCATTGAAAATGATTATTATTTAAAAACTTATCCTCAAATTTTGTAGAGGATGCAATATTATCTTCTTTGTGATAGTTGACAAAAATTGGACATGTATTATATTT
>JACCDS011141477.1_pt1 | contig 10379 bp, 7 predicted proteins | sample 7446441 | NCBI WGS metagenome assembly JACCDS01 (sample SAMN15323445, study PRJNA562643) | freshwater metagenome | isolation source: river surface water | place: USA:Blue River Watershed | collected 2017-08-17 | reverse complement strand
TGGCCGATCTGCTGCGCCATGTGGCCATCAGCAAGATCCCGCAATAACGCAGGAACCCGACAATGACTGAACTGAATTACGCAGCGGCCAGCGCCGAAATTTTCCTGGCGATCGCGACCATGGTGGTAATGGTTGCCGGTCTCTTCGCGAATGAAGCCAAAAGCCCGGTCAGCCACCGGCTTGCCCTGCTGGCGATTGTAGTCACCGCGCTGATTGCTCTGCCGGGCTATCACGTTGCCGGCAGCAGTTACGCGTTCAGCAACAGCTACGTCAGCGATCCGATGGCAGTGCTGCTGAAGCTCTTTGCCTGTCTGGCGACCTTGATGACGCTGGTGTATTCGAGACAATATGCGAACGAGCGCGGCATGCTGGGCGGGAATCTGTCTGGCGAATTTTATGTCCTTGCGCTACTCACCCTGCTTGGCCAGTTGATCATGATTTCCGGGAACAGCTTCCTGGTGATTTACCTCGGTCTGGAAATGATGTCGTTGTCGCTGTACGCATTGGTAGCCTTGCGTCGCGATCACGCGGTGTCAACCGAAGCGGCGATGAAGTATTTTGTTCTGGGTGCGCTGGCTTCCGGCTTCATGTTGTACGGCATGTCGATGATCTACGGTGCGACGGGCTCACTTGAGCTCGGCAAGGTCGCGGAGGTGGTTGTATCGGGTAATGCGAACAAGCTGGTGCTGGTGCTCGGGCTAGTGTTCATGGTATCCGGCCTCGCCTTCAAGCTGGGTGCTGCGCCGTTCCACATGTGGGCGCCTGACGTCTACCAGGGCGCACCAACGGCAGTGACCCTGTTGCTGGGCGCTGCGCCCAAGCTGGCGTCGTTCGCGATTGCGCTGCGCATGCTGGTCGAGGGACTGGGCGCGATGGCCGCCGACTGGCAGCAGATGCTGGTGGTCATGGCGGTGGTGTCGCTGGTGGTCGGCAATGTCACCGCGATTGCGCAGACCAACATCAAACGCATGCTGGCCTACTCCACGATTTCGCAGATGGGCTTCATGCTGCTCGGCCTGTTGTCAGGTGTGTTTGAGGGCGGATCCCCCGAGGCAGCGGCTTACTCGTACGGTGCATCGATGTTTTATGTCGTCACTTACGTGCTGACCACGCTGGGTACCTTTGCGCTGGTGATGCTGCTGTCGCGCACAGGCTTCGAGGCTGAGAACCTGGATGACTTCAAGGGCTTGAATCAGCGCAGCCCATGGTTTGCGCTGGTCATGATGGTGCTGCTGCTGTCGCTGGCAGGCGTGCCGCCGATGGTCGGTTTCTACGCAAAGCTCGCGGTGCTGCAGGCAGCGCTGTCGGCGGGACATATGTGGCTGGTGATTCTTGCCGTGCTGATGTCGCTGGTAGGGGCGTACTACTACCTGCGCGTGGTGAAAATGATGTACTTCGACGAGCCCGTCGATACGACCCCAATCGTTGCGCCGGCCGGAATGCGCGCCACCTTGTCCCTCAATGGCATGGCCGTGGTTCTGCTCGGCGTATTGCCAGGGCCGCTGATGACTGCTTGCATCTATGCGATCATGCAGGCTTTGGCTTCGTGATCCAGGGCGTCATTTGAATACTTCCGCTGCATCGTGGATCGTCATCGTGCTGATGGCGATCTTTGCGAACTATCCGTTTGTAACTGAATCCGTTCTCGGGTTGAAGCGCCTCAAGCGGGGCGCAAAGCCTGCTTTCGTGCGTCTGCTTGAGCTGGCGTTGCTCTATTTTGTCGTTCTGGGCATTGCACGCCTGATCGAGTCATCGATCGGTAATGCCTTCCCGCAGGGCTGGCAGTTCTATGCAACCACGCTTTGCCTGTTCCTCGTGCTCGGCTTTCCCGGTTTCGTGTTCCGCTACCTTCGTCGCCGCACTGACTGAGTGTCCGGACTTCGGCTGCCGGCTCGCTGCTGTTTGCATGACGAATCCTCTGCCATCAGCCATCAGCTTTGAGCTATCAGCTTTGAGCTATCAGCTGCCTGGTGAATGACACTTGCGCGCAGCGTAGGCAGCATGGTTCAACCGCCACCTCAATTGAACGGAATTCAGCATGGACAAGCACCTCAAAGAGAGCCTGATTGACGGTGAAGTGGTCTATGAAGGCAAGTTTCTCCGGGTGCGCAAGGACCGCGTACGTCTTCCTGATGGTGGCGAGTCAACACGTGAATATTTTCGCCACCCGGGTGCCGTGGTCATCATTCCTGTTCTGGAGAATGGTCACGTTTTGCTCGAACGGCAGTACCGCTATCCGAACGATCAGGTATTTATTGAGCTGCCTGCCGGCAAACTTGAATACGGCGAAGATCCAATGCAGTGTGCTCAGCGCGAATTGCGTGAAGAGACGGGCTATCGCGCCGCCGATTGGCAATTCGTCTGCACCATCCACAATGCAATCGCCTATTGCGATGAGCATCTCGATATTTTCCTGGCCCAGGGCCTGATCCCTGGCGTGCAGGCGCTCGACCACGGCGAATTCGTCGAGATCTTTGACCTGCCGCTGGATGAGCTTTTAGAGTGGATCCGGTGGGGCAAGGTGACCGACGTGAAGACCATCATCGGTGCTTTCTGGCTCGACAAGATCCGCAGCGGCGCTTGGGTCCCACCTGCGCGATAACGCCCGTTGTTGCGGGCGACAAGGCTTTCAAGGCAGGTTTCCAGAGGCCAAAAATACGCCAACGTTAAATGATTGCTACCATTCCGGCTCGGAATTTTCGAGTGGAATGCATGGTCGATCAATTTTTTTATGGTGATCTTGCCTGGGCAGCCGCTGTCTTGCTGGCATGGATTGCTGGTGAGCTGCTCTACGGGCGATGTCGTATACCGCGTATCAGCACCTATGCGCTGGTCGGTTTTGTCGCCGGTCCGAGTCAGCTAGGCTGGCTGCCAGACATGGCGAGCAGCAGTGTGCTCTTGTTGGCCAATATCGCCTTTGGCCTCATCTTGTTCGAGGCAGGACATCGCCTGAATCTGCGCTGGCTTCGAAATAATCCCTGGATAGCCATTACCAGCCTGCTGGAATCGGCCCTGACTTTCCTGGTGGTCTATGCGGTTTGCCGCCAGTTCGATCTTTCGCCAACCTCCGCATCATTGATCGCCGCGCTCTCGATGGCCTCGTCGCCCGCGACGGTGCTTCGAGTGGTCAACGAGCAGCGCAGCTCAGGGCAGGTCACCGAGCGCGCACTTCATCTGTCAGTGCTGAACTGCATGATCGCTGTGTTTGTCTTCAAGCTGCTGCTCGGCTACCGCGTATTCGAGACCTCCGGCAGCTTGTGGCAAGCGGGCTATCAGAGTCTGGTCGTGTTGTTGCTCTCTGCTGCACTTGGTGCTGCGTTCGGTCTGGCCTTGCCGGGATTGCTGCAGCTGCTTCGTCGCGGACGAGGCGACGCAACACTCGCCTTCGCACTGTCGGTGATCTTGCTGGTCGTGCTGACGCATCATCTGAAGCAGTCGCCCGTTCTGGCCACGCTGGCTTTCGGTGTGGTCTCCCGTCATCAGCGTATCGTGCTGGGAAGATCTGAGCGAGGCTTTGGGACCTTGGGCGATGTGCTGTCCGTCCTGTTGTTTGTGTCGGTGGCCGCATCGATTGATGGATCGCTGGCGATGACGGGCTGGCTGGCGGGCCTGGTGCTTGTGCTGGCGCGCTCTGCCGTCAAGGTCTTGGTGTTGCTCAGCCTCGCGCGGCCGGCCGGACTGTTGTTACGCAAAGGTGCATGGACGGGGCTGGCGGTGGCGCCTTTATCGGTGTTCGTGATTCTCGTGCTTGAGCAGACACGTCATCTCGGCGTGAATTTGGTCGATCAGCTAGCGCCGCTGGCAGCGGCGGTATTGATGCTTGAACTGCTCGGACCGGTGCTGACCTGGGTGGCATTGGCCGGCGCGCGAGAGACTCACCGACAGGAGGACTGCTGAGATGCCACTCGGACCTTTTGAAGCCTCGCAGTCGCTGACAATCGGCGTCGAACTCGAATTGCAGCTGTTAAACCTGAGTGATTTCAATCTCGCCGCAGCGAGTGATGACTTGCTGGCGCTATTGCGTCGCAAGCCTTTTCCCGGGATCGTCACTCACGAAATCACGCAGGGCATGATCGAGATCGCGACCTCGATCCATTCGCGTCACGATGCCTTGCTGGACGAGCTGACAAAAATGCGTGACACGCTGGTGAATGCGGCTGACCGCCTGAATGTCGGCATCAGTGGTGGCGGCATGCATCCCTTCCAGACGTGGCCGGAGCACCGTATCACCGAGCGCCCGCGTTATCTGCAGGTATCGGCGCTCTACGGTTACCTCGCGAAGCAATTCACTGTCTTCGGTCAGCATGTGCATGTGGGCTGTCGCAACGGGGACGAGGCGCTGTATTTGCTCCACGCGCTGGGCCGGTATGTACCGCAGTTCATTGCCCTGTCTGCCTCATCGCCCTTCAGTCACGGACATGACACCTTGTTCGACTCGGCACGCTTGAACTCAGTGTTCGCCTTCCCGCTCAGCGGCCGGGCGCCGTTCACGCTGCGCTGGCAATCTTTTGCCAATGACTATTTCATGAAGATGGAACACACCGGCGTGGTCCGCAGCATGAAGGATTTTTACTGGGATATTCGTCCGAAGCCGGAGTATGGAACGATCGAGTTGCGTGTCTGTGACGTGCCCTTGACGGTGACGCATGCAGCGGCGCTGGCCTGCTATCTGCAGGCACTGTGTCACTGCCTGCTCGAGGATCGCGAACGTCACATGCCGCAGGAGGACGATTATCTCGTCTATAACTACAATCGTTTTCAGGCCTGCCGTTTCGGGCTGGAGGGCATGGTCGTTGATCCGCGCACTTATGAGCAGCGCGCGCTGCGCGATGATATCCGCGCGACACTTCAGATGATCGAGCCGGCAGCGCGTCAGCTCGGCAGTGAGCCGATGCTGGCTGAGCTGGAAACCGTGCTTGCGCACGGTAATGATGCAAGCTTGCTGCGTTCGATGTACTCCCGGCAAGGAAGCATGGAAGGCGTCGCAGAGCAGGCCGTCCGTCAATTCCGTGCGGGCGTGAGTTAGGCACGCACGCAACACCGTAGTCACGTGTCAGAATCAATCCCATGACCGACCTGTATCGGTCATGGGAAGAAACTGCCGGGAGTACTCATGAACAAGCCAGCCGAACTGCAGCCTGAGATGATCGACCGTACCCTCGGAATCGAAGGAATGACCTGCGCTTCCTGTGTTGCGCGCGTCGAGAAGGTACTGTCCCGAGTACCGGGCGTGCAGTCGGCCGTCGTCAATCTCGCCACCGAAAAGGCGTCGGTGAAAACAACCGGATCCGTGCCGGTGCAGGCGCTGGCGGATGCCGTGCGCAAGGCTGGTTATGACGTGCATGCGGACAGCACCACGCTGGATATTCAGGGAATGACCTGCGCCTCCTGCGTTGCACGCCTCGAGAAAGTGCTCACCAGGGTGCCGGGCGTGTTGGAAGCATCGGTGAACCTTGCGACTGAGAAGGCGCGCATCACGTCGATTGGCGTACCGGTATCGGCGTTGATTGCCGCCGTACGCAAGGCGGGATTTGAAGGACAACTATCGGCAGCCAGGGCGGAGACAGCGTCACCCGCCATTCCCGACTGGTGGCCTGTTATGGTGGCCGCTGTGCTGTCTCTGCCTCTTGTGTTGCCCATGTTCGCGCTACTGGCAGGGACTCACTGGATGTTGCCGGGCTGGCTGCAATGGCTGCTTGCCACGCCCATCCAGTTCTGGTTGGGCGCGCGTTTTTATCGTGCTGGCTGGAATGCAGTGAGGGCAGGGGCGGGCAATATGGATTTGCTGGTTGCCATCGGCACCAGCGCTGCGTATGGATTGTCTGTCTGGCTCTGGTTCATGCATGGCGACCATTCGCACTTGTATTTCGAATCCTCGGCAGTGGTCATCACGCTGGTCTTGTTGGGTAAATGGCTGGAGGCGCGTGCCAAGCAACAAACGGTCGCAGCACTACATGCGCTGGAGTCCTTGCGCGTAGCGGAGGCCACGGTGCGTCGTGATGGAATCGATCGGCGTGTACCGGTCGACGCCGTGTCGGTCGGCGATATTCTGGTGGTTCGTCCTGGAGAGCGCATTCCGGTCGATGGTGTGCTCATTGAAGGAAGCGGGCATCTGGATGAATCCTTGCTGACCGGCGAAAGTCTTCCCGTTGCCAAAGAGGTCGGCGACAAGCTCACGGGTGGCGCCATCAACCAGGAGGGCGTGCTGGTTTTTACTGCAACGGCCGTTGGCGGCGCAACCATGCTCGCGCAAATTATTCGGATGGTTGAAGATGCCCAGGCCGCTAAAGCGCCGATACAGCGTTTGGTCGACAAGGTCAGCAGCGTCTTCGTGCCCGCCGTACTGCTCATTTCCCTGATCACACTGCTAGGCTGGGGGCTGATCGCAGGTGACTGGCAACAGGCATTGCTGAATGCCGTCGCTGTGCAGGTCATTGCCTGTCCTTGCGCGCTGGGGCTGGCGACGCCGACGTCGATCATGGCTGGCACGGGGGTGGCGGCCCGGTATGGCATCCTGATCAAGGACGCCGAGGCTCTGGAGGTGGCCCATGCCGTGCGTGCGGTTGCATTTGACAAGACCGGCACCCTCACCGAAGGGCGGCCGGCGATTGTGGCGATGTATGCGCACCAGAAGGTAGCGACGCCAATGACGGGGCAACCGTCTTCTCAACAGGCGGCTCAGTTGACGAGCCCATCCGATGAGCGACATTTGCTGGAATTAGCCTTTGCGGTTCAGCAGCACAGTGATCATCCGCTGGCCAAGGCGGTCGTCGACCGTGCGCGCGCCGCTGGGCTGATGGCCTTGCCTGTTCAGGAGGCCAAAGCCTTGCCCGGCCGTGGTGTGCAGGCTGGTGTGGCTGGGCGCACGGTCTACCTCGGCAACCTGCGCCTGATGCAGGAGCTGCAGGTACGAACGGATGACGGGCAGCCCTTTGCGACTGCGCAGGAAGCGGAGGGTCGAACGGTTTCCTGGCTCGCGATCAGCAGCGATGACGGTATCGAACTTGTGGGTTTGCTGGCCTTTGGCGATACGCTCAAAGCGACGGCGCGCAGCGCAATCGCACGGCTGGCTGCGCAGGGCATACGTTCAGTGATGGTCACCGGCGACAGTGACGGTGCCGCGCGCGCCGTAGCGGCCATGGCGGGTATCAGCGAATACCGGGCGCAGGTACTGCCCGGCGACAAGGCGGCCATGGTTATCGCCTTGAAGGCTGACCATGGCACGGTGGCGATGGTCGGCGACGGCATCAATGATGCCCCGGCGCTTGCTGCCGCAGATATCGGTATTGCGATGGCGACGGGCACCGATGTCGCGATGCATACCGCCGGCATTACGCTGATGCGAGGTGATCCGTCGCTGGTTGCCGATGCTATCGAGATATCCCGGCGAACTTACGCCAAAATACGGCAAAACCTTTTCTGGGCCTTCATCTATAACCTGGTGGGGATTCCGCTGGCAGCGTTCGGCTGGCTGAATCCCGTCATCGCAGGCGCTGCCATGGCCTTCAGTTCCGTCAGTGTCGTCACCAATGCGTTGCTGCTCAGGCGTTGGAAGCCGAGCCAGACTGTCTAGGTAATCGTCCGGCCGATCTCAGCGGCGATTTTTCAGGCGGCACTGACAACGTCATAGCCAGCGTCCTCAATGGCTACCTTGACGGCATCGAGCTTGGCATTGGTCGTGACTTTGACCTGCTTGGTCGTCAGGTCAACGTTGACTTCAGCGTTGGCATCAAGTGTCTGCAGCGCGCGTTTTACGCTGGCAGCACAGCCACCACAAGTCATTCCTTCAACGGTCAGTTCATACATGGTGCAAGCCTCGGTTCGATCAACATACGGGTTGCCACTGTAGAGCTTTCGATCGAATATTGCCAGCGGCATGACCAGGAGAAGGTTTACCATCCCCGCGTCAAACCTCTGCTCAGCCAATGCGATCTGAGGTTCGATCACGATGCGGAGATCCGCGCGATCGAAAAAAAATCCCGCTGGTTAGCGGGATTTTTCATTCGAAGCCGTCAGGTCACTGACGCGTCTCGACCTGTACGAGCGGCTCTGCTGATGCCGGTGGCACCGCTTTGCGTTCGCGTCGCGGCCTCGGTGTCGGCATCACCGCAGCCTGCTCAGCTTGTACGGCCCGCAGACGTTCAGGGTTGGTGACCGTCATCTGCAGGCCAGCAGCGCGCAGCATCTCTTCGATGTCGGAATGCGCGGCCGGCGCAGGGGCGGCTGCCGTCGCCGTCACCTCAGTCCCGGGCGCGGATTGCTGCAGTACTGCCGGGGAGTCCGCTTCCTCGGCGGTGACGTCAGTTGCCAATGCCGTCGCTGCCTTGGATGCGGCTTCGGACGTTACCTGGGGGGCTGCATCGGCTGTTGCTTCCGGCGCTGCCACCACGGCGGCTGCCACTGCCTCTGCAGCTTGCGCTCCTCGTGCCCCTTGTTCCCCATGTGCCTCGTGAGCGGATTCCTGTGCGGCTTGACGCTGTTGCACAGGCTCTGTCACCTCTGTCACTTCGGCAGTCGCCGCAGTCGGTACATTGACTTGCTCGGTGACGGCTTGAATCGGTTCAGCCGATGCGATTGGAGTCACCGGCGTTTCCTTGATAATCGGTGTCTCGACGATTGCAGCAGCGACCTCGACGGGCGACGAGACGACGGTATCTGAAGAGAATTCATCGATGGCTTCTTCGTCGGAACTGATGTTCTCGCCGTTTTCACCGTTTTCACCGTTCTCACCGTTCACCTGATCGCGATCACGGCGATTGCGGTTGCGGCCACCACGACGGCGGCGCCGGCGCGGTTGCTCTTCGCCGTTCTCGTTCACGATGGCCTCAACACCCGATGACGATTCGTCGGCACCGTCGACGGCTGCCAATGGCATGCCTTCCGCGGGTAGCACGGGCAGTTCAGCCTGAACGGGCAGCGAAACCTCATCGACCGGCTTGCGTTCTTCGCGGGGCGGTTTCGGTTGACGCGGTTCGTTAACTTCTCTCGGCTCACGCGGCTCGCGGGCTTCTCTCGGTTCGCGGGCTTCTCTGGGTTCACGCGACTCTTTCGGCTCACGCGCTTGCCTTGGCTGACGCAGCTCGCGTACCTCACGTGCCTCTTTCGGTTCTCGGGGTTCGCGAACCTCTTTAGCGACAGCGACCTCTTTTACTGGCTTCGCGTCTGCAGTGACTTCGCGTTCATCCTTGTCGCGTCCACGGCCACGGCCGCGACGATTGCGACCGCCACGTTCACCGCGTTCGCTGCGCTCGGTCCGCTCACGTGCCCCCGGTTTGGCTGCTACTTCAGGCACTGCGGGAACGACAGCCTTCTTGCGGAACAGTCCGAACAGCCGTGACAGGAAACCTTCGACGGCGACGGTCTCGACAGGCGCAGTCTCCACCGGCTTGCGCTCAACGACCGGGGCAGGCTGGTCAGGGGTAATGCTCTTGACGACAGCTTCCTGGCGCGGCTTTGCCTCTTCGGCGTTGCGCTTGCTGTAGCCGATGTCCGTATCGACTTCTTCAGCCATCTTGTAGCTGGCTTGCATGTCGTCGAGTCGCGGATCGTCATGCTTGATCCGCTCGAGCTTGTAGTGCGGCGTCTCCAGATGCTTATTCGGAATCAGGATGACAGACACACGGTGACGCGTCTCGATCTTCAGGATTTCGCCACGCTTTTCATTCAGCAGGAAGGCTGCGACGTCGACCGGCGACTGAACGTGGATCGCTGCCGAATTTTCCTTCATGGCTTCTTCCTGGATGATACGCAGGACCTGAAGCGCGGACGATTCGGTGTCACGGATATGGCCGGTGCCATTGCAGCGCGGGCAGGTAACGTGGCTGCCCTCGGACAGCGACGGACGCAGTCGCTGGCGGGAAAGCTCCATCAGACCGAACCGGGAGATCTTGCCCATCTGGACGCGTGCACGGTCATAGTGCAGCGCATCTTTCAGACGGTTTTCAATCTCACGCTGGTTCTTCGCATTCTCCATGTCGATGAAGTCAATCACGATCAGGCCACCGAGATCGCGCAGGCGCAACTGGCGGGCCACTTCATCTGCGGCTTCGAGGTTCGTGTTGAATGCAGTCGTCTCGATATCGCTGCCGCGCGTCGCCCGTGCGGAGTTGACGTCGATCGACACCAGCGCTTCGGTATGGTCGATGACGATCGCGCCACCGGACGGCAGCGGCACAGTGCGGGAATAGGCGGTCTCGATCTGGTGCTCGATCTGGAATCGCGAGAACAGCGGCACATCATCGCGGTAGCGCTTGACGCGATGCACCATGTCCGGCATCACGTGGCTCATGAACTGCTGAGCCTGTTCGTAGATGTCGTCGGTGTCGATCAGGATTTCGCCGATGTCTGGCTGGAAGTAATCGCGGATCGCGCGGATCACC
>JACCDS010078019.1_pt1 | contig 10379 bp, 6 predicted proteins | sample 7446441 | NCBI WGS metagenome assembly JACCDS01 (sample SAMN15323445, study PRJNA562643) | freshwater metagenome | isolation source: river surface water | place: USA:Blue River Watershed | collected 2017-08-17 | reverse complement strand
GACACAGGATAATTATGATATTTCGTTAAAATTAAATTGTAACTAGAATCAGATACTTTATTCGCCTCGAAATTTGCTATGCTCAGTGATTTTAATTGATTAAGTACAATTTCAGTATTGTTTAGGTCTATAACATATTGATTCAATTTCCGTGGGTCTGTTATAACCGCCTTTTTATTATCTACTATTGATAAATACTTCGTACCACCCAAAATATGATAAATACTAGCATCATATCCATCCAAATAAGTATACTGGATCTGCGGGCTATCGGCAGTTAAATCAATTGTTGCTAGGTAGTTATTTTTGATTTCATCCGTATAAGTAGGATATGAGCCAAAAATAACCAATTCAGAACCAACCATTAGGATTTCACTCGATAAATACGGTAACGGATAAGATTTGATTAAATGATATTTTTGTTTAGTTTCATCCAACTCGAAAACATGAACTTTTTGCAATAATACCATAGTGAAAATATTGTGATTCATTGCAATACCATGCACGGCATCGTTGTCATTTCTGATTTGAGCGACAATACTATCGGGAAGCACAATCTGACGATGTTCCATTTTGCCATCAACCAAGTTTAAAGTAAAAAGTATAGTAGATTTTGAATCTATAATCTTAGTGCCGATAAATGACAAGGAATTTTCATTTCCCTTACACATGACGATGCTCGAATATTGGTCAATTTGATTTCGTTTTATCTTGAATCCATAACTATTTTGGAATTCTAAAATGGAACTTAAACTTTGTCCAATGACAACATTCATCTGAAACAGGAATGATGTTAATAGAACAAAAAGTGTAATCAATTTTCTGCAATCCTTTAAGTTAAACATCATTGGAATTAGCACAGGTGCTTTAGTTAGGTGATTATCGAATAGTGAAATTAAATACAATACTTAAGTTATTTACATCTAGTTCTGACCAATTAACAAAAATACTAACATTACCTGCAGTATTATCGTTGGATATTATTGAATAATTTCTACTACCTGAGGTTTGACCTGAAAAATAAAGATTACAAATGTCAGTTTTTATTGAATTCATTCTATCTTGTATCATTGCATCCGAGTTGTTCGGATTCGGTCTTTGTGCAAGTGAGCCAACACATTGTAAGTTACCATTACCCGCACAATGGACTATCTGCATAAAGTTCCCACTTTGGTCTTCCGTCCAAGGGTTAATAATAACAGAACTAAACCCCTTTTCTGGTAAAACTCCCACAGATTTCCTGTGGGAGTTTGTTTTTTAGCAAAAATCAACTCGAATCAGCAATTTTCTCACCAATGCACTGAATCATAAGGATAATAATTTTAATTTTTTATTTTAAAATCATTGATTCTTTTAATTTTAGCAATTGCTCCTATTTCCCAAGCCCAATAACCAGGATAAACATACGTTGTCTCAATTTTATGAGAATTATACCATGCTGCGTCACTATGTCCTTTTCACCAATGCACCTTCAGATACTTTTAAATATCATTTTAATCCGTATTTGCATAGGGAGAACGTTGAAGTATTTTCGTTCCAGCAGCTACCCAATCAGGCTGTTTCGATTTAATTAAATAATCTATTAACTTATCTCTCATTTTGTTCTTATTTTTCTTACCAGCTCAAATTGAAGCCCCCCTTTTCTAGCAAAGTCCCTCAGAATTTATGATTTTGGGACTTTTTTATTTATGAATGATTTCAAATTTTATTATCCCCCAATTTTTTTTATTTGCTGATTTACGAAATTCCGAAATAGATAATTCACAATTGCTTCAGATATTTTTGGTGTAAAGTAGTTGATAACTCTTACCATATAACAATTGAACAACCTGTCAATCCAAAACGCAACGAACGCGAATGAATCTCCTCACCTCAGGATCATCTGACTTAAGGATGTATGGCATTTTCAAGAAGAGCACATGATGTTCCCGACCATCCGATAGCTTTTGTGAGTATACATCCATGGAATTATATTCGTCTCTACCAAGTTCACTCCGGTAAATACCATATCCATAACTTTTATTTAACTCTAAACCGCCGGCTTTGAAAAAGTAGAAAAATCGCGCGGGGATGGCTCCAAAGTCATAGGTGAATCGTCCAAGAGGCATTGCTGAGTTATTAAAAACCTCCAAATAAGTACTTGCGTTACAAAAGCCATTGCCACCGAAAGTCCCACCCCAAGGAAGTGTGCATGGTTCATAGCTATCTATAAATGAGTCGCGAATCACCTTTTCATTTGTACCTGCATGGGGGTAATCACGGGCATAGTCACTCAGTGTTAAATAATCGAAATCAAACGCTCGACTCACTCTTTGTAATTGACGCATTATGACGGTAAAAGAGGTATCATCACTATCACCGCCATAATTTGACTTAATATCGGCAGCCCGAAATGAAATATAGCGCTCAACCAATGTATACAAAGCAAATTTGTCCTTTTCAGGTGATGTGGGTTCAACGTCTCCAATTTGTACAGGAATGTAAACATCTAATCCGCTCTGACGATTTGGATAAACTGCGTTTATAATTGTAGTATCATGATATCGTAGGCCATACTTCCCTTTCACATCAATTGAATCAACCATCATCGTGAAATTGAGGCTGGTATTCGCTTGTAAAATAGAATCCAATCTCTCATCCTTTGATAAGATCTTATATGTTTTGGGATTTCCAATATGACTGTCATCGTTACATGCAGTAAACAAAGTCAACGCACTGACTACTATAAATCCAAACTTTTTAGATTTTAACATATTTTTTAAATTATTAGTTACGTTTTATAATGATTTTTTCAATGTAGTTTAAACTATCAGATTCGACAATAACAAAATAAAAACCGCTACATAAGGAAAATATATCCAAATATATATCTTTACCATCATTGGATTCAAAATTAAATTTCTTCTTGGTACTACCTGTAGCATCAACTATTGATATTTGCCCAGGTCTATCAAACTTCAAACCTGAAATTACTAAATCCTCAGACACAGGATTTGGATGTATATTTATTTTGACGAATTGCGACATCTCATTTCCAAGCGGAGCTGGTCCTGGGAAAATGCAGTCAATGTTTAACAGAGAATCGAATTGCAAATTTCTAATCCTTGCGGTCATTGAAATATGATTGGAATCAGAAGGCAAATAAACTCTTACGTAATACCTGTTCGTACTATCTAAACTCATGAGTTCAGTGCCTGAAAATCGAAAATATCCAGCCGTCTCCGTTACCGTACTCACTCCAGTATAGACATTGTATTCATCGAACAATTTTACATTAATACCTTGTACACCACCACCAAAACAATTTGATGTAACTCGGCCGGTAATCGGGACTAAATCGTTATAAAAACTATCGATAAAATTACATTTTTTACCCATAAAACAAAGTAGATTCCTTGCAAAATACGATGCCGGCTTTGTATGAAATGGATTATAATTTGACATCGTATCCAGTTTCGACAAAATTGTATCATGCAACCCTTTGTAGTTAACAAAAAAAACGGCAGTATCACTGATTAAATTATTGATATGCCAAGTAGTATCACTATCCCATATTTGAAATGACCTCATTTTACCATTTCCGGTGTAAATCGTATCATAATTACTTATATATTCATACCAATTACTAAATACATATTTAATTTCCTGTTGCATCTGATTTACAGGAGTTAGTTTATTAAGTGCCGATTGGACACCTAGCAAACTACCTGTATCAATAGCCAATTCTAAATCAATCAAATCTTTCTGAAAGGACGGTGTAACTGACGATTTTGCAAACACCATGTTGTATTTTGAATTTGCGTAAATATCCCAGAAATCTTCAACTACATTCGGCACAACATCAATATCCTCTAACTTTTCAATATTACTGGCGGTATTCGGATTTGACATGAAATTTCCGCAAGGGTTATTTCCGGGATTTGAAAAAACAAACCCTCTATTTTTGGGCGCTGACAAAAGAAAAGGGTTGACTAGTGTATTGGACTCCAATACCCATTTACAATAATCTGCAAGTCCTAATTTATCGTTATTGAATATAGAACTATTATAAACTTGTCCAACAAATTGATTCGATCGAGCAGTCAAAGCTGACAACACTTTCGTCCCATGTACCCTAGTATTGAAAGGAAAAATTGGTGAAGGATTATATTTCAATCTCAGTTTAGCCACATCCAACTTAACGGAAGTCATGTTTGTCGAAAAGAAATTACAGTAAATGTTACTGTAATAGTTTGCACCATCAATGACTACACCACGATTTAGGCTAAGAAAACTATCATTATATATTAATATATTCTGGGATCCAAAAATTCTCACACCAGTATTTGAATTAAAAAAAGGATGACTATAAACACCTTTATGGACGAATTTATTCCCAACGCAGTATATATGATCCGAATTGGATATATTTAGCCCAATACCTTCCATATATGGTTCTCCATTTTTAAGGTTTATTAAATTATTTGCAATGTGGCGTTTGGTGTATCCATTTAGCCAATCAGATTGCATAGGCAAAATTTGGTTAATTTCTTTCGTATTGATATTATTAAGAGCTATACCATTTTCTGCTACCAGTCTATTATTACAAATGGATAAGGTATCAAAGTACAACTTCCCACTTAATCCATTCCTTTCAACGGAAATACCGTATCCCGACCCTGTGCAAATAATATTGTTATGCTCAATAAAAAGTGAAAAAATCGGATTGAAAAATGATGATAATGGCCTTCCCGCAATCTCGAAATTCCTTGTCATGGGATTATTATAGAAAGTACTCGCCCATCCAGAATAATTAATTCCTATACCATTGTTGACAACAATACGATTACTATCGGACAGGGTACCACCAATTACCGCGCGCCCACCCAGTTTCGGTAATACGGCCAGTGCGCCGGATGAAAAATTCTGTTTAACAATATTACCCGTGAATTTGAAATTTTTATAACCATCTATAACAATAGCCGATGATGTGTTAAGAAGATTACAATTAGAAATTTTAGACCTATGAATCCTTACGTCATCGACGTTTAAAAAATTGATGGCTTGATTTTCTGTTTTTTTAAATTGAACATTTTGAATTCCCACCCTTTTTGACACCTTGGCTGATATACCGTAACTTCCACCAATCACCACAATTGGAAGCGAATCAACATGGCCCAATTGAATGTCGGATTTAACTATTTCAATAGCTATTTCTGTTTTACCACCATTATAGAGTTTAACAGAATCAATGAAGAATGTATTAGTTATTTTATTTGAATTTTGATTTGCATTGTTTAAACGAATTCCAATTTTGTTTGCGGTAAAAATTGTACTATCGTTAATTTGCACAAAATGATTGACACTTTTAGTTTCAACGCCAATCAATGCATCTCTAATCATGGTCTTGCGTCCAACAGCATTTTTTTTACATGTTAAACTACTATTATTCAATCCATTTTGGACGATTTCAATACCATTCCACATTTCACCACAAGCTCCCATGAGTTTAGTACCTTTCAATTCCAAATCAGCCCCACCCATTATCCTCAAAAATGACCCTTCAGCAAACTGAATTGTCATACTGTCGAAAGTAACCCACTTTGCAATATTTGTAATAATCAAACTATCCAGAACGACAATTTCACCATAACCGCGAGGGGTTAATTTGTGATAAGAATTTCCAAATGTTTGTTTATTAGAAAATTTCGGCGATTTAATTGAAATTGAATTAACTACTATTCCAAAATCATTTAATGTTTCATTTTGGTAATTATCTATTATTCCTGGGAGCGAGTAAACACGAACTTCAGGTTTTAATATCTCTCCTGTAACGAGTCTCAAAAAAGGTAATGTTGGAACCAGCGACAAATTCAACACTTTTGAAATGCTATTCGAATTCCTATTGAATTTATATAATCCATCATTCTTGGTGAAATAAGCATACCCATCTTTTCCTTTCTCTATGTATGAATATTTAAAACCTTCCGAATTTGTTATTTTGGTGAAAGTATTAGAGATTATGTTAAATAAGTATAATCCTTGATTTGCAGACGAGGAATCCGTAGTTTGAAACTGGGAAAGCAGAATCAATGTATCGGTAATATATTCAACTCCACAAAAATAACGATTCGAATCGTTTGCCAGAGTATTTGAATTGAAACATGTTCTACTAGCTCTTCCAAACTGCGCACCCGAGACATCTACTCTCAATATACAGCTTCCTCCTGAAAATATTAGTTCTTTTTGATTTGGCGAGAGTTCCATCTCACTTATGGAATAATTTAGATTTAAGTCATAATTATTGCTACCAGAAAGGGTCAGATCTCCAACCAAGGCATCTGATTGTAACTGCCCACCAATTGTAACAATGTCCTTAGAAAAAAGAAAACGCCCGGTATTTCCTGCATTATTAGCTTGCAATGAATATAATCTGTAAATAAAGGTATCGCATGAATTTTTTAGAATTTTAATAGCCCGTTTAACAACATACTTTGGCACATGTGCGTCATGATTTATTTTAACTCTGCCGACAACATCAATTGATTGAAAATCCCAAACATCATTATTAGTAGTATTTAACTCGCCAATATTAAACCAATATAATTTGGTACCAATGAGCAAATGATATCGAAGTCCACCCGGCAGAGAGATAATATTTGGTGAAATATCATACCCCGCAATAACTTTAATACATACATTATTGGAATTGTATAGATAAACACTATCCAAAGTCGAGATCAGATAAAAAAGGATCTTTCCCTTCTTGTCAGTCTGGGCGTTTACAGCCAAATAATTTTCAAAGATTTGGTTATTGTAAGGTTTAATCGGCTTGAAAAAATTAGAACCTTGACTACAACTTGCATTCCCAAACTCCACATTAATTCCCTGATTATTGGGCTGAAATAAATACCAGTTTGATTTTTGTGCTAAACAAGTAGATGCTGTAAAAAAAATCATCGCGATTAATAGTTTGGCAATATTCTTACAAGAAGCACTAAATATGGATTTCTTTTCGGATTTTGAATTCTTTATACTCATGAATATAACATTAACTTCCGTTATCATATATTGATTTTCAAATTTTTCATACGAATTTTCACGTGTTATTTTTGATATTTGATAATTACAAATTTCTCCAGCGGTTTGATGAGATTTGTAGGCGGTCTTAATTTTGGTAGAATAAAGTGATAAAAAAAGACACACATTAGTCCAAAAACTAGAAATTTGAGGTAAATAGTAATTTAAAACTGGTATATGTTGATTTTCAATCAATTCCATCATTTTTTTGAAGTTAGTGTACCAAGTATTTTCAGTCATGATTTAATTTGTAGACTGCGATGTTAATACTAGTTTTTTTATGGTACGTGATATAAAAATATCATAAATTAATCCATCGAATCCCAAAATCGATATCACCTTAATAATTCTTCGAAATTTTCACAATCATTTATTTCTCTTGCTATATGATTGTTAATCGTAGATTTTTTAATTCTAAGAATTTTAGCAGTTTCAACCCTATTGTGGCCTTTTGCTAAAACTTCCAATACTGTTTTTTGTCCATTTGAGAGAAATAATTTTTCAGTTTGTTTAAATTCTTATTTTGATTCTATAGTGGACATAACCAACCGACAATAGAATTTTTGCCTTTGCAACAACATTTCTATTCCACGTTTTAAAGAATCAATGCCTGAAGTTTTAGATACATAACAATTAACATTGATCATCAATAATTCAGTAATAAGGACTTTATTTACATGTGAACTATATATCATAAAGGGAATATATTTTTCGTAACACAGTTCAGGACTGGTTATGTTTGATCCCGAATTAATTTCTAAGTCACAAATTGCGAAATCTTTAGCTGGTGGTGTTTTAATTTCAGATTTTGCACTTTCAACAGTGAAACAGTGCACTAATTCAGCATTCGGAACAATGTTATCAATTGATCAGGAAAGTAACTATATTCACAGCAGCTTATTGCTGAACAAAAGAAACAATTGACGTCTCAAGAAATTAGACTTCAGAAACTGGAATAAGTGCTCAATAAATGAAGATAATGAAAAAGTTAATGTTAAATTTCAATATTGCAGTGATGCTCACATTTGCCATAAGTGGCCTACAAAGCTGCAAGAAAAAATGCTATGACCCTAAAAATCCAGAATGCGAGAACTTTAATGCAGAGTTACTAAAACCATCAGCAAATTTTAGAATGCGCCAATCTATGGTACCATTTGGATTTGAAGACAAGTCTGGGAACATTGCCGAATTTAGTGATACTATTTGCACAAGTGAACCAGGCGTTATGTTTGAAGCTTTGGAAGAAAATGCAAATCGCTATGAATGGACAATAGGCATAGATGAGAGAAAGTTTACCACAAAAAAAGTTTATCTACAATTTACAAGTTTTCTTAAAGATTCATCGAACTTTGGAGTTAAAATTCCTGTAAAATTAAGGATTGTAAAATCACCAGAAAATTTATTGAATCCAAAAGATTCGGTTTATGAAAAAACTAGAAATTTGGTTTTTTTGCCGCTGTTTTTGTGGCAAGGCAAATTTGAGGGTGTTTTTGAGGGCAATCCGAAAGAAAGAACAACAATAGAGATCGGCACTAGGCCTCAAATTTACACTTTCCCTCCAGGCATATTTGCAGATAGACCCAAGGATTCAGTTAAATTAGAATCTTACATTTTCAAAGGGTTACCAGCACGACCTTTTATTGCGGTAAGTTGGGAACATGGTAATAATGAGAATAATTGTGATGTTAACTATACTAGTTATAAACAATGGAATTGGCAAATATCTGAGTTGAATATTAATACATCTAATGGAATAGACGAGTTGACTTCGGGTTTGTTAGGTTTTCATGCCTATGCAGATATAAATGATAGCGGGAAACAAATAATTACTGTAATCTATAAATTTAGACCTAATAAAAATTCTAGCATTCAAACGTATACTTTTAAAGGAGAAAGAGTATTATGAAAACTTTTGAAATTTACATTTTTATATTGGTATCACAATTTGTAATTAGACTTAAAATTCGGACTAGATAAAATTCGGTAAAACACGAAATTCCCTCAGTAAAATGAAAAAAGCTGATATACCGAGGGGTAAATAATCTCAGTCTTAATAAATATTTAGAAATTAATTCTTAAAACAGAAAAGTGGAATCTAACCCAGTTCGAGAAATGGGGTGTTTACAATTGGTTTGACTATATGCATTGATAATGCCAAAACATGAAAAAACTAAAATAAATGCCCACTTTTTCATGCTTATTTTTGGTTGATTCCTTTACCTATGTACCTGCGAATGCCCACTGTGCAAAGCAGTTGAAATACATCATCTTCCCATACATTATATGTTGCTGTACGACCCGCATTTAATCGGTCATTTCTATACCATTTAAATATTTTAAATTTATACTGCCCCTCTATCGTACCAACCAAAGTCCACTTTTTCAACTTCCATTCAATTTCTGTTGCTGAAGTAATGGCTTTATTCTGTATGGATGGCGAGAAATTATAATAATATACAGTGGAGCTTGTGTCATACATTTTTACAATAGCGGATTTTCCATCTCCATAAACATTTCTTACACCTTGATCCAACATAAGATTTAATCCAAAGGTTTGACTAAGTGCTATCCTCTCTCTGTTCAAAATAAAGTTAGCCCCAATTCTTGGATGAAAAGTAACCGCATATCCTTTACCTTCAAGTTGGTATTGTCTAAATAAATCCACGTTTCTTGGCGGTTCACCCGAATATTGGCATCGGTCTAGGAGAAACGAAGTATTGTAGTAAGCCAAACTAATTGAAGATATATATTTACTAGATTTATATCCAAATTGAAATTGTTCAGCTGCATTTATACTTGGATGAACAACTTCAACAGATTTATCCCATAAAAAAACAGAGAATTTTTGCCTTATTGCAACTCCGCTGGATAAATCAAAATAGAATTGTGCGTTTGAGGTTGCACAAAACAAACATAATAACAGAAAGCAATTCGTTTTTTTTCCTAATTTCAACATATCACCAAAGTTTAACAAAAAGTACTGCTTGACTTACTATACATACTCGCGAATTGAAGTTGAAAACATTTCTTTCTTCCTCTACGCCGCTAGAAATATTTACTAAACTAATATTTGGCCCCGACTTTATTAAGGTTGAAAATCTTCCAAAATTAAATTCATACGATACCGAGGTATTAAATGTAACTTTTGACCTTCTACTCGGATTATCCCCCAAACTATAAATAAATCTACCATCACCTCTATACGTTGTATAACTTGAATAGTTATTATACTTAAGTGCGAGACCCATATCAACAAAAAGATTGCTCCTTTTTGTTGATGATAGTTGCTTTGAATATGTAATCTCTGGATTATAATATTT